>ERZ1370068.2825-contig-1953_pt1 | contig 33025 bp, 51 predicted proteins | sample MGYA00561227_ERZ1370068 | MGnify/ENA primary metagenome ERZ1370068 (study PRJEB38410, sample SAMEA6850437) | metagenome | study: Metagenomic assessment of the ecological functions of the soil: analysis of the soil microbiota associated with the...
AGGTTACGTATTGCTGGAAGCGGGCTCGAGAAGCTGCGCTTCGGCGCCGTCAACATAAGGCCCAGCGCAAGACTGCGCAGCAGCGTGCGGGAAGCGCGTTGATGACCTGTGGGCTCCGCTGTTTGTTGTTCCGGCTTGGTGCCGCGGAACCTGTGAGTTCTGCGGTGCGGCAAGTGGAGGCCGTCCCGAGTCAGGGCGCGTAGGGTACCGGCGAAAATTGTCGCAGGCGTGATCCCTGGCACCCGCAAATTCCGTTTCTTACGGGTATGCGTATCCGATGTCTTACTCCCCTGCTTGCCGCATTGCCCTGCCTGGCCTCGGCGCCTCCGGCGTCGACTATGTGAGCCCCACGGCCACGTTCTCGATTGGCGGTACGGTGAAGGCGCCGCCGGCGTGCTCACGCTGCAGAACTCCAACGGCACGCAGCTGTTCGTAGCCGCAGAGGGTTCATTCACTTTGAGACGCCGATGGTCTCACAGCCCTGTACAACGACCGTCGCGGTGCCGCCCCGCGCTCAAACCTGCGTGGTGACGAGAATGAGCCCGGGAACCGTAGGGCAGGCCAGCATCAGTGACGTCATCATCGTTTGCAAGGTAATTGGCCTTCGCAGATAAATGGGACACCCCCACTTCGGGCAATGGGGCCGGACCCCACTTCGGCATGACCGCGCGCCAATCCGCTCGATACGCCGACGAAGGAATTCACGGTGAACCGCCTGCTCGACTCCGGGCACGGTGGCGGTGCGTCAGTGTGGATTGCCGCGGAACCTGCCGTCATCGCAGCGCTGAAGAGTGCGCCTCGCACACGCACTTCGTGTTTCCGTATCGCGGCGTGTACCTGCGGCACGTGGGCGGCGACCAGGCCGTGGCCGACGCCAATCACGTGCTGTTCTTCAATCGAGGGCAGGGCTACCAGGTGAGTCACCCGGTGGCCGGCGGCGACGCCAGCCTGGTGCTGAGCGTTGCCGAAGCCACGCTGCGCGAGCTCGCGCCAGAAAACCTGGTATGCGACGGCGGCGACGTTCGCGTTCAACCAGCAGCACGCTGCGCATCGATGCGCGCGCGCAGGCGCTGGTGATGCTGCTTCAAGCATTCACTGCAGAAGGGCAGCATCGAGCCGCTCGAGGCCGAGGGCCTGTCGCTCACGCTGGTGTCGCGCGCGCTCGGGCCGCGCACGTCACGCGCGCCGGGTGCGAGCTATCGCGCCGCCGGCTGGTAGATAGGGTCAAGGTGCTGCTGGCGGGAGACCTGTCGCGCCGCTGGACGCTGGCCGGGATCGCGCGGAGATCGGCGGGCTCGCCCGTGTATCTCACGCAGGTGTTCCAGCAGGTGGAGGGCCTGCCGCTGTATCGCTATCACCTGCGGCTGCGGCTCGGCGCGCGCGCTGGATCTGATCGCCGAGCGCGACGACCTGTCGGGCCTTGCCGCAGGACCTGGGCTTCTCGAGCCACAGCCATTTCTCGGCGGCGTTCAGCAGCACTACGGCGTGACTCCCGCCGAATTCCGCGCCAGCACCTGATCGGTGAGTGCCCCGCATTTCGGCTAAAGATTTCCGACAGCGCCGCGAGTGCGCCCCGGAATGGTCCCCTGAGCAACGCGCCCGATACGCGGGCGAACCGAGAGATCCAGCCATGACCAAGAAAACCTGCGCCGCCTGCGACTACCCGCTGGAGCCCAACTCGACCATCGAGGTGAAGATCGGCGGCAAGACCGTCGAGGTCTGCTGCGAGGAATGCGCCACCAAGCTGCGGAGGCGGCCGACGCGCAAAAGCAGAAAGCAGCGGGCGTGAGCGATCTGTAATCACGCTCAACGGCGCTGTCACGCGCAAAAACGGTAAGAAGTCTCGGTTTCGCGCGTTCGCCTCGCCGGCCATCCGGATTGCTGGCGCGAGCGTCACGCGCTCACACTCGACCCCGCGACTAATAACAAGCGGGCCCGAAGCGCTCGCAAGAAGCGCCGGGCCGCAAGATCAATGGAACACCGGGGACTTTTCGAAGTGACGTCGATTTCCTATTTGCCCACCACGTTCACGACGCTGTTCTTCCTCGCCGCCGGCACTCCTGCTCGGCTACATCTAGTAAGCGGGCTGGCTACGCTGACTCCGCGACTACACGCGGCCCGCCGACTCGCCGCACAGCAGCAATGACTTCATCGGTTTGCCGCAGTTGCGTTAACGCTAACAACCGGCGTATGTTCGCCCCGCGTCCGGAGACGACGCACGGAGCGGGCGCAAAAGGGACTTTTCGACAAACCGATTCATCGAGGGGGACATCTCAATGACTCATTCGTACGGCCGTTCGCGGCCGATTCCTTCTATTGCTTTGATTTTGGCGCTGCCGCAGCTGTTCGCGCAGCCGGCGTCCGCGCAGATCGCGGCCGGCAAGGCGAAATTCGTCGGCAACGTCACCGGCAACAGCGTGCCGTCGAACTTCGGCACCTACTGGAACCAGGTGACGCCGGAGAACGGCACCAAGTGGGGCTCGGTCGAAGGCACGCAAACACCGATGAACTGGGCCGCGGCCGACGCGGCCTACAACTGCGCGCAGACGCAACGGCTACAAGTTCAAGTTCCACAGCTTCGTGTGGGGCTCGCAGTTTCCGGGCTGGCTCACGGTACAGGCCTCACGACGACGCAGCAGCGCGCCGAGATCGAACAGTGGATCCAGCTGGCCTGCCAGCGTTATCCGAACACCTGGGCCATCGACGTGGTCAACGAGCCGATCAAGACGGCGCTGCCCTGGAAGGCCGCGCTGGGCGGTGACGGCGCCACGGGCTGGGACTGGGTGATCACCGCGTTCCAGATCGCGCGCACCAACTGCCCGAACGCCAAACTACTCATCAACGAGTACGGCACGGAGAACGATCCGCCGGTTCGCGCCACGTACAAGACCATCATCAACCTGCTGAAGACGCGCGGCCTCATCGACGGCATCGGCATCCAGGCGCATTACTTCAACATCGACAACATGAACCGCGCCGCGGTCACGACGATGCTGAACGACTACGCCACGCTGGCGCTCGACGTGTGGGTGTCGGAACTCGACATCATCGGTCCCGGCGGCGACGCGGGTCAGCTTCGCGAAGTACCAGGACGTGTTCCCGGGCTTCTGGGAACACAGCGCGGTCAAGGGCATCACGCTGTGGGGCTACATCGTCGGCCAGACCTGGCGTGATGGCACGGGTCTCGTCACCACGGCGTGGCGTGGAGCGTCCCGCGATGACGTGGCTCAAGGGCTACGTCAGCGGCTCGGGTGGCGGAGATACGCAGGCGCCGAGTGCGCCCGCGAGATCTCACCGCGCCGTCGACGACCGCGAGTTCCATCTCGCTGGCGTGGACCGCGTCGACGGACAACGTGGGTGTGACGGGCTACCAGATCCTGCGCGCGCCAGGCGCGAGTGGCGGCACGTTCGCGCAGATCGCCACCTCGACGACCAACTCCGTTCGTCAACACGGGTCTCACGGCGAGCACCGACGTTCCGTTACCAGGTGCGCGCGGTCGACGCGGCGGGCAATGCGTCGGCGGTGTCGAACACGGTCACCGCGGCGACGCAGGCGGGCGGCGGCGATACGCAGGCGCCGAGCGTGCGCCGCGAATCTGGCGGCGCCGTCGACGACGACGACTTCGGTGTCGCTCGCGTGGACCGCATCGACGGACAACGTGGGCGTGACGGGCTATCAGATCCTGCGCGCGCCGGGCGCAAGCGGCGGCACGTTCACCGCAGATCGCAACGTCGACGACCACTCGCTACGTCAACACAGGTCTCACGGCGAACACCACCTACCGCTACCAGGTGCGAGCCACCGACGCGGCCGGAAACGTGTCGGCGGTGTCGAACACGGTGACCGCGACGACGCAGACCGGTGGGACCGGCGGCGGTTGTTCGGTGACGCCGACCGTGCAGACGCAGTGGCAGACGGGCTATGTCATCGAACCGTCCCGCGTGACCAACACCGGAACGGCGACGATCAATAGCTGGACGGTCACGTTCACGCTGCCGGCAGGGCACGCCGTGATCGGGTCGTGGAACGCCGTGCTCACCATCAACGGACAGACCGTCACGGCGCGCAACGCGCCTCACAACGGAACGGTTGCCGCGGGCGGAATACCGCGTTCGGCTTCCAGGTGAGCCGTCCGAACGGCAACACGATGCTGCCGACGGGCTACACCTGCGCCACCGCCGTGATTGAAGGGGAATGATAAAGCTGGCATCGTGGAACGGGCGGGCAGCGCAGCGCTGCCCGCCTTCTTCGCGCTGACTTTGATCGGGGCGGTTGCGCTGTCTCACGCATCGGCGCTGGACGCGCCTGACCGGCCGGACTCCAGTGCCGGCGACGACACCTTCGGGTGTTGCCGTGCCGGCCGCGAAACCTGCAGACCCGCGCGGAAGTCGCTGCAGACCGCGTCGCGAACGATGCCGAACAACGCTCGTGCTCGAAATCGAACGTGCCCTGGTGTCGAGCGATGCGCAGCAACGCGACGCGGCGTTCATACGTCTCTTCTGCCCGGAACTACTCGAATTGGAACCCGCGCGGTGTCGTCGAGCTGGTGGCGCGGCAGGAGGGCGAGACGCGGGATGCGCTTCGGCGACGAAGTGGTGCGCCTGTGGATCCGCAAAGATCGTGATGCGGCGCTGGTGTGGATGGGGCTCATTTCAGAGACGAGTGGGAACGCGAGGCGAGCGCAACTGTCGCGATGCGAACGCTGGCGGCTATCGAACCGGCGCAGGCCATTGCCGTCGCCGGACGAGTTCGGCATCGGGCGCGACGACGGTTCGCTCGAGCACATCGTGCAGATCTGGGCCGCGGAAAATTTCTGACGAATGCACGAAATGGCTTGAAACACAGCCTGACAACGCGCAAACGGCGCAATTGCGCACACGCGTCGAGCAAGTGCGCAAACAACGTTTGGCGGCGCTTGATAATTGCGGCAGGTACGTATAACTTCCGCGTCTCGCAACGGAACACCATCCGCACAGATCGAGTGACGGCGTCACGTTGTAAGAGGTTTCTGACGACTGAATGCGATACCCCGTCAGGCAGGGATAGCGAGGCAGGCAACTGCCGAGCGTCCCGGGCCTGAGTAAACTCGCGGGCAGCGATCAAACGCTGCCCGTTTTTTTATGCGGCCAATCTCCATCGTCTCTCTGGTTCTCGGTCACGCTGCTCGGCGTGGGGGCCGCCTTTGGATCGATGCATCGGAGAGAAGCCCCGCCGGCACTGGCCCAAGCCGACACCACCGCCGCCTACCTTCGCCTCATCTACACGCCATCGCGCGAACACGCGCCGGAGCGACGGGAGATCGCGCAGCAGGCGCGCGATCACAACGCGCGGCTCGAAGCGGAAATCGAACGCGCGCTGATGGCGAAAGGATGCCGCGGCGACGCGAAGCCGTCTTCACTTTCCTGTTGCCGGAACTGGTGCAGGTGGATCCGCCGCGCGTCATTGCGATGGTGGCGCGGCAGCGGCCGGGCGAAGCGCGCGACACACTGCGTACCGAAGTGACGCGCCAGTGGATTGCCAGGGATCCGGACGCGGCGGTGCGATGGATGAAGACCTTGCCGGAAGACGAGCGTCGCGCAAGCGCAGCCACCGCAGTCGAATCCATCATCGCGCACAGTCCCGCCGAGGCCGCCGCGCTGGCCGACGAGTTCGAGAAACCTCACCGCAATTGACTCTACCCTCGGAAACGGCACGTTAGTATCGCGCCGTTCCTTTCACGAGGGTCGAGGTCCATGCTGAATCGCCGTTTGTTTGCCGCGCTGTGTCGTCTTGTTGGGTTCCATCACCTGCGCGCAGGCGGCCGATGCCATCCGCCGCGCAGTCCGGCTTCGTCACCGTGAAGGGCAGGCACTTCCAGCTCGACGGCAAGCCTTACTACTTCGCGGGCGCCAATCTCTGGTACGGCATGTACCTCGGCTCGCCCGGCAAGACCGGCGATCGCGCGCGGCTCGTGCAAGAGCTGGATCAGCTCGCCGCGCAAGGCGTGCACGAACCTGCGCGTGCTGGCCATCTCCGAGACCAGCACGCTGAAGCGCGCGGTGACGCCCGCGGTCATGCCGTGCGCCCGAATCACATCGACGAAACGCTGTGGCAGGGCCTCGATTTCCTGCTCGCCGAAATGGCGAAGCGCGACATGAAGGCCGTGCTGTACCTCAACAACTTCTGGCAGTGGTCGGGCGGCATGTCGCAGTACGTGGCGTGGTCCAACGGCAAGCCGGTGGTGGATCCGGACGTCACCGGCGACTGGAACGCGTTCATGGACAACTCGGCGTCGTTCTACCGCGAGCCGAAGGCGCAGGCAGGCATTCCGCTTCGCGCGTCAGACAACTCATCACGCGCAAGAACTCGGTGAACGGCCGCGCGTACAGCCGACGACCCCACCATCATGTCGTGGCAGCTCGCCAACGAGCCGCGGCCGGGCAGCGACGCCAACGCGAGTCCGCACTTCGACGTGTTCGTCGAAGTGGATCGACGAGACCGCGGGCTACATCAAGACGCTGGCGCCGCGAAGCAGCTCGTGAGCACCGGCAACGAAGGCTGGATGGGCACGGCGCGGCAGCCGCGAGCTGTTCGTGAAGGTCGCACACCACGAAGAACGTCGACTACCTGACCTATCCACATGTGGGCGCCGAACTGGCAGCTGGTTCGATCCGAAGAACGCCGCGGCCACCTACGACGGCGCGTGGACGAAGATGCAGGACTATCTCGACTGGCACATCGACGCGGCCAACAAGATGGGCAAGCCCATCGTGCTCGAGGAGTTCGGCATCAATCGCGACGACGGTTCGTTCCAGCCCGATCGCCACCACGGTCTATCGCGACAAGTTCTACACGGCGATCTACGGGCTGCTGGCGCGCCGCGCCGCGGCGGGCGATGCCATCGCGGGCTCCAACTTCTGGGCCTGGGGCGGCGTGGGCCGCACGCAGAACGCGGATTTCATGTGGAAGGCGGGCGACAGCTTCGTCGGCGATCCGCCGCAGGAACCGCAGGGCCTCTACTGCGTGTTCGATTCGGATGTGTCGACGGTCGAGCATCATCGCCGGCGCACGCGCGCCAGATGAGCGAGCCTGAGTCGCAGTCAGCTTGCGCCAGCGCACTGGCGCCGGCATGCGTGCGTGCCGGTCCAGCGATCGATCATGGTCTGCGCAGCGCGGTCAGCGAGAAGGGCTTGGCGAGATAGTCGTCCATGCCCGCGGCCACGCAGGCTTCGCGATCGCCGGGCATCGCATTGCCGGTGAGCGCGACGATGGGCACGCGCATGCCGTCGACTCTCCGCCGCGCGGATGGCGCGCGCCGCGGCGAGGCCGTCCATCACCGGCATCTGGCAGTCCATGAGGATCAGGTCGAGCTCGGGATCGGCGGCCGCGGCCAGCACGCCTTCGCGGCCGTTCGATGCCGTGGTCACGTGGAAGCCCAGCATGTCGAGCATGGCGCGCGCCATTTCCTGGTTCACCGCGTTGTCCTCGACCACCAGCGCGCGGCCGCGCGAGCCGCTGACTGGGCAGCGCGCGCATGCGCGTGCTCTGCGCGGTATCGACCGGCGCCGCGCCGCGACGAGATCGACGCGTGCACAGCGGCTTCACCAGGCACGCGGTTGACGCCGGTGGGCGGCGTGGCATCGGCATCCGGCGGCATCAGCGCGATCGACGTCCACCTGGCGCGGCGCGGCCGCGGCGCGCAGGCCGCTGACGGCGTGTTCGATCTTCGCCGCGGCATTGGCATCGATGACGATGCGCATCGCGCGTGATGCGCGGACCGAAATCCTGCAGCGCTTCGATGGCGCCGATCGGCGAGTCGACGCTGATCACGTGCGAGCACTCGCGTCGAGATGGTGTCGCAGACCGCGCTGCGGATGACCGGGTGCAGGCCGATGACGATCGCGCCGAGGTCGCCGGCCGGCGTCGACCGGCGGTAGTTCGAGCGGCGCCACGCCCAGCGGGAATGCGGAACGAGAAGCGGCTGCCGCGGCCCGGTTCGCTCGTCGAGCGTCCATGGTGCCGCGCATGAGCTCGACGAGCTGGCGGCTGATGGCGAGCCCGAGCCCGGTGCCGCCGAACTTGCGCGTGACGCTGCCGTCGGCCTGCTCGAAGGCGTCGAAGATGCGCTGCTGTTCTTCGGCGGCGACGCCGACGCCGGTGTCGGTGACCGAGAATTCGAGCATGAGCTCGGCCGTCGTCGGCCGGCACGCGCGTCACGGCCAGCAACACGGCGCCGGCATCGGTGAACTTGACGGCGTTGTTGACCAGGTTGCCGAGCACCTGGCGCAGGCGGATCGGATCGCCATGCATCGATCGCGCGGCACGCCGCGCGCGATGTGCGCGGCGATTTCGATGCCCTTGTCATAGGCGCGCGCGCCGAACAGGCCGACCACCTGTTCGAGCTCGCGCCGCAGCTCGAACGGCGCCGCTGCGCGAGTTCCAGCTTGCCGGCCTCGGCCTTGGAGAGATCCAGCACGTCGTTGATGAGCGTGATCAGCGCCTCGGCCGAGGACTTGCAGCGTGCGCACGAAGCGGCGCTGCTTGGCGTCGAGCGCGGTGTTCTCGAGCAGTGAGGCCATGCCCACCACGCCGTTGAGCGGCGTGCGCAGCTCGTGGCTCATGTTGGCGAGGAAGCGCGACTTGGCCTGCACCGCGGCCTCGGCGGACACGCGCGCGCTTCTCGAGCAACTTCGGCGGTGCGCTTCTGGTCGGAGATGTCGGTGACCACCGAGGCGATGCCGGTGATGGTGCCGTCCTCGGCCAGCAGCGGCGTCTTGGCGACGATCACGTCGTAGAGTCGTGCCGTCGCGCGCCTGCACCGTGGTTTCGTAGCGCAGCGGCTTGCGCGTCGGCGAGCACCTGGTCGTCGGTCTCGCGATGATTGCGTGACGGGCGTGCGGTTCGGGTCGTGGTCGAGCGGCATTGCCGACGACTTCCTCGCGCGACACGCCGAACATCTTTTCCCACGCGGCGTTCACCAGCGTGACGCGCCGCTCGGTGTCGCGCAGGATCACCGGCAGCGGCAGTGTCTCGAGCAGCGCGCTGCATGACGCGCAGCGTGTTCGACAGGCGCGCTCGAGTCTGTTTGCGCTCGGTGATGTTGGCGTGCGTGCCGGTCATGCGCGTGGCGCGGCCGCGCGGCGTCGCGCTCGCGTGACGTTGCCGTAGGTCTCGAGCCACACCCAGCGGCCATCGGCGTGACGCATGCGATGCTGGACCTGGAACAGGGGCGCGTCGCCGCGCAGCGCGTCGCGCGTGGCTGCGCGGAACGCGGCGCAGATCTTCCGGATGCACCAGCGCTCACGAGATCGTTCGATGGGCACGACCTGGTCTGTCGCGCTCGAGCCCGAGGAATCCGAAGTACGGTGCGATCGACGAACATGTTGCCGGTGGTGAGATCCCACTCCCACAAGCCCAGGTCTGACGCCTGCGAGCGCGATCTTCAGGCGCTGGTCGCTGTGGCGTGCGCAGCGTCTGCGGTGTCGCGCGACGTGGTCGACCAGCGCGAGGCAGCCCTTGCGCAGGAGCTGCGACGTCGACCGCATCGCCGGCGCGCAGCTTCGCGATCAGGGCTTCGACTTCGGCTTCCGAGCCGAGCCCGAAGGCCTGCGCCAGTTGTTCTTTCAGATCGCGGTTCACTTGATTCATGCGCGCAAGGCGCAACCTCGGACGCTCCACTCCTGCTAACAGATGTCGGCAGCGGCGGAGATTACTGAGGTTCGGCGGCGAGCGGCATCAGCGCCCGGCCCGGCACGGAGTGTGCAACCGATCACACTGCGCGGCGCGGCTCATGAGTCATTCGACTTTGAACGCGATGACCGAGTTCTTGAAGAACGTGGGCACGTAGACCGTCCTGGTTGCCGGATCCCAGCCGATGTCGGCGGTGCTGGTCTGCACGGCCTTGCCGTCGAACAGCAGTTCCTTCGACCCGTCGGCGTTCACGTACCACACCGCGCCGCTCCAGACGGAGACCAGGAAGTCGTCGCCCTTGACGTTCTCGAGGCCGTCGACGCCGCCGGGCATGCCATCGGCGAGCACCTTGAGCGACTTGTCGGTCTCGACGCGATTGAGGCTGTTGTTGTCGAGCACGTACAGCGCGCCGTCGTGGACTAACAACCCGTTCGGGCCCTTGAGCACCGTCTCGTCGAGATACACGCTGGCCTTGCCGTCCTTCACGACGTAGACCTTCTTGCCCTTGGAGTCGGACGACGTACAGCGTGCCCTTGTCGTCGTCGACGAGGTCGTTGAGCTGGACACCTTCGGGGATGGCGATCTTGTTCCTGATCTTGCCGGCCTTCGACGTCGATGACCACGATGCCGCCGGCGTCGGCCGCGTACAGCCACTTGCCGTCAGCCGAGAGCGCGAGGCCCTTCGGGCAGTCGAGGCCCGTGACCCATTCGGCGGCGATGACTTTGCCGTCGAGGCCGACCTTGGCGATGGAGCCCTTGCCATCGGCGTCCCACGGCTCGCCGTCGATGTTGGAGACGTACAGCACCTTGCGCTTCGCATCGAGGCGCACGCATTCGGGCACCTTGAGCGTCGGCTTCGGATTCCCAGAGCCTTGGTGAGCTTGTGAGTCGTGCGCCTGGGCCTGGGCCGGACGGTGGCGACAGCAGCGAGCGCCAGCGCGCCACGAGTGCAAGAGTCTTCTTCATGGCATCGCGTCCTTGATGGAAGGGACGCGAAGTATAGTCGCGCGCTTTGCGCTCGCCAGATGCTATGCTCGCCGCATGCCCGTGAGCACCTTGTTTGCCACCCGTGTCTACACCACGAAGTCTCAAGGCGCGGCGCGTCTGACACGCTGAATGCGCGGCTGCTGCGCGAGTGCCGCCAGCTCAGCCGTCGAAGACGCCGCCGGCATCCGCTGGTCGGCGACTAACTATCCCGGCGGCTACACCTCCTACAACTCCGCTGGCGCGCATGCATCAGATGTCGCCGACATTCGCGGCGCTCGAGAAGCGCATCGACGCGCATGTGCGCGTCTTCGCGCGCACGCTCGACTTCGATCTCACCGGCCGCAAGCTCGCGATGACGGACTGCTGGGTGAACGTGATGACGCGCCAGGTGGTGCACGGCCTGCACCTGCATCCGCTGGCTATCGTTGAGCGGCACGTACTACGTGCGCACGCCGCGCGGCTGCTCGGGACTCAAGTTCGAAGATCCGAGGCTCGATCGCTTCATGGCGTCGCCGCCGCGCAAGGCGCGCGCGCGGCGCGAAAACCAGGTGTGGGTCACGGTGCCCGCCGAGCAGGGCAAGCTGGTGTTGTTCGAAAGCTGGCTGCGCCACGAGGTGGCGCCGAACCCCACCGAGGCGGAGCGCATCTCGATCGTCGTTCAACTACTCGTGGTTCTGATCGCGCGGTTCGATCAGCCGAACGACCTGGTGCAGCGCGCGGCTCCACGCCGGGAAGTCGGTGAGCCCGACGAAGATCGAGCCCGGTGAACGCGCCGTCGAGATGCGCATCGTGGTTGATGTTGTCGCGCTTGTGCTTCGAAGCCCACCAGCTGTAGGCGACGTAACCGAACGCGAACAGCACCGCGGGAATCGGGATCGCGAAGTACAGGTAGAGCATCTGCTTCGGGTAATAGACGATGTAGGCGAACAGCACCGCGAGGATGGCGCCCGACGCGCCGAGCGCCGCGTAGTCGGGATTGTTGCGCTGCTTGTAGACCGTGCCGAGGCTGCTCAGCGACCAGGCCGATGAAATACAGCGCGACGAATCGCGCCGTGCCGATGCGCTGCTCGAGTGCCGGCGCGAAGAAATAGAACGTCAGCGAATTGAACAGCAGGTGGCCGAAGTCGCCGTGGATGAAGCCGCTGGTGATGATGGTGTCGTACTGTGCTTGCGCCGAGCAGCCAGTACGGGCGCAGCAGGTTGCGCTCCATGATGCGCGGGCGCCACCCACAGCGCGAGCGCGCTCATCACGCAGGATGGCGCCGAGGATCAGCATCGGAGCCGGGAGTTCTGTCGAAGTTCATGTGCATCAGCGCGCCTTGGTCAGTCCGCGGTCTTCGAGCCATTCCGCCAGGCGCTGCGGCCAGCGCTGGATGCTCACGTATGTGCGACCGCTGCCCCATGTTGAAGGCGTGTTTGCCCTGCGCGTAGATGTGCGTCTCGATGGACGCGCCGGCGTCGTGGTACTTGCGCGTGAGATCGAACAGCACGTCGGCCACGTATTCGTCGTCGGCCGCGCCTAACAGGAACAGCGGCGGCGCATCGCGCGGCACTTGGTCGGGAATGCCGAGCGGACCCGGATAGATGAGGATCTGGAAGTCGGGACGCGCGCTCACGCGTTCGATCGGGATCCTTGCGCCTTCGGATCGCCGGCCACGGGTGGATAGGCCACCAGCGCGGCGACTTCGCCGCCGGCCGACCAGCCCATGACGCCGATGCGGTCCGGATCGACGCTGCCATTCCGCGGCGCGCGCGCGCACCGTGCGCATGGCGCGGCGGATGTCCTCGGCGGTGTTGTCGATGGTGTATTTCGAGCCGGGCTCGCGAAACAGGCGGTATTTCAGCGCGAACGCGGTGACGCCGAGGCTCGCCAGATATTGCGCCGGCTCGACGCCTTCGGGATTGAACACGAGCTCGCGATGTCCGCCGCCCGCGGCGACGATGACCGCCGTGCCATTGGCCTTGCCGGCGGGCGGCAGGAACACCGTGAGCGAAGGATTGTGGATGTTCTTGTACCACCAGTCCTGGTGCTGCTCGGGCTCGTCGCGCCGCGATTCAAAACCGGGCGCGCCCTTTTCCCACAAGTGGAATGACTGGCTGAGCAGCGGGCTGCTGGCGCATGCGGCGACGCAGAACGCGAGCAGAGAGAGTCTGCAGAAGTGCGCGGGTAGTTGGCATGGCCGCGAACCTTGCCACAACTTGCGGCTCAGCGTCTTCGGGGACGAACTGGTAGCCCGTGGCGCCGGCTTCCTGGCAGCGATCGACCGGCGTGGAGCTGACGCTCGTTGGGCGCCTCGAGCAGCGCGTCGATGTTGTGCGTCGAGGTCGGTCGGCCAGTCCTTCGGAGGCTTCCACCGCCACGAGTCGCACCTGGTCGCCGTACTTTTCGAACGTGAACTTCTGGAACATGCGCACCGGCCCGCCGTATGCCCTGCACGATGTCGTCGAGCTTCAGCGTCCACGCATCGTCGCGCGGCGCGGTCCAGGTGCGCGATGCGCCGCTGCAGGAACGCGCGTTGGCGATCAGCACCGTGCTCAGCGAATAGCAGGAATCGGCGAATTCCAGCTCGGTGAAATCGCGCGACGGGCCATCTTCCTTCGACATGTAGCGAACCGATGAGGAATCCGCCGACGATCACCAACAACATTGCGGGACCGGCGAGTGCGCGCATCAGTCGTAGGGAAGCTGAGATCGCGTCTCTTGCGCGATCGAGCGCCTGGCGTCGATCGCTGACTCGGTGCTGAGGAAAACGAGGTCGCCGTCTTCGATGCCGACCACGGATTCGTCGCGGGTATCGACGACCTGGAATTCGTGGAAGTCATCGGGCGTCGCCGGCATCGTGTCGGGCTCGTAGTACGGCAGCGTCTCGACGTAGTCCGCGCGTGACGCGCGCGGTCTTGCGATCGGCGGCGAACGTCGACGTCGATGGACTTGCGCTCGAGCCGGTACTGCCGCAGCCGCGAGAAGCTGCCCGCCTGCTGGCAGAACAGCTTGCGCGTCCATCTCCATCTCGGTGGGCTCGATCGCCGCTCGTAGCCCTGGAAGGTCAGGTGCAGCGTGAAATTCTTGCCGCGCAGCTCGCAGATCTCCGGCGCGAAGCGTTTGCGCGCGGCGTTGTCCGCCTTGTCGATGAACTCGCGCACGTCTGCTCGCGATCGAGGCTGGCGCTGGCAGCCGGCGAGCGGCACGCACAGGGCTAACAAGATTGCGATGGCGAGGATGAGGCGCATCGCGCCGGGATTCTAGCTAGATGCCGCGGCGTCGGAATATCGGGAGCAGTCGCACATTTCGGCCATGTTGCCAGGCACCGGCAAAAAAGCCCCGCAGAGCGGGGCTTGTTAGTTGGTCGTCGTCGACTTAGGTAATCGCTGTCAGTCGATCGCGTCGACTACACGGACTGCTAATATTTTCGGCTGGGACGTTGGCGGCCTTTCGGCCTCCGGCTAAACAATTAAGCCCGCGTGTCAGTCCACGCTTTGATCGTCCTCGCCAGTAGCCATAACTAAAGCTACCGACTGAACCCGTGCCCGTGAGCAAATCCTGAGTTTTTCTGTATCACTAAACCGTTGTGTTCTCCGCGCATCAATTACTGATGCAGTGCAGAACCATCAAACTCTTCGTAGTCTCTTTCAACCCGGCTAACAACCTTGTATTCAGTCACTTAGCGGTGCGTTTCGAGACTACGCGAGACCGGATCATACGCCGAATCTTTCTCGCCACAATGTCTCAATCGCGCGACAGATCGGCTTCCTGTGAACTGTATCGACAGAATTTACGTGGACTGGATGTGACTGGATGCGCGATTTCGATCAGCGATGTCAGGCGCACGGTGAAGATCGCGCCCGAGTTGTCGGGAAGGTTCGCGGCCCGGGCGGTGCCGCCGTGGAATCTCGGCAATCAGCCGCACGATGTAGAGCGCCGAGGCCGAAATGCGGGCGCTTGTCGCTCTCGGCCCGCGACTGCCACAGCGACTCGAACAGCCGGGTTGCCGGTCTCGGGCGGGAGCGGTGGCCCCGGATTGGCCACCGAGAGCTCGGCACGTGACTGGCGTCCGCGCGCAGAACAATCGAGATCGTGGCGCCATCGGCGCTGAAATCGACGGCATTGTCGACCAGCTTGTCGAGCATCTGAACGATGAGATCGGGAGCGCCGGTGATCTCGACGGCTTCGTCGGGGACTTCGGCAGGCAAATCGCCGCGCTGGGAACGCGCCGCCATAGGCGTCCGACCGCGGCGCGCACCAGCGCCGCCAGATCGAAGCGCTGGCGCTCGCTGTGGGCGATGGCTTCCTCGACCCGGGTGGCGGCGCCCATGGCGGTCGAGGATGGCGCCAAGCCGCTCGCTGCCTTCGCGGGCGCGGGCGATGTAGACCTTGGCGTTGCTGCGGAATCGGCCCTCGGACTCCAGGTTCTCGAGCGAGGAACGAATGATGGTGAGCGGCGTGCGGATTTCGTGCGCCAGCTTGCCGGCCAGGTCCGCAGGTACCCGGTGTACTCATCGAGCCGCCCGAGCAGCGACGAGAAGCTGCGCGACAGGTCGCCAAGCTCGTCGCGGGCGTCGGCTTCGGGCAGGACGCGCGACAGGTTGCCCTCGCGGCCCAGCGCGCGTTTCGCTCGCCGCGCCCGAGCCGCGAGATGCGCAGGGTCATGCGGCCAGCGAACCAGAAGGCCGCCACCACCGCGAACAGCGTGACGAACAGCGTGAGGTTCAACAGGCGCGTGAGCGCGTGTCGCGCAGCGTCAGCCAGCGATCCGCGGTCTGGGCGAGCTGGATGACGCCGAACACCTGCTTGCCGTCGGCCGAGAAGATGGGCGCCGCCGCGGCGACGATGACGCTGTTTTCATAGCGGCCGCGCGAACAGCGCGGTTTCCGGCTTGCCGCGCGCCACGCGGCGCGGTGAGCGCCTCGGCCGCGCGCTGCCGCTCGGCCTGCGAGACGCTGCGCGGAATGGCGTCGCCATCGAGGAACAGGCGGTACATGCGCGGCAGGAATCCGCGCATGCGCGTGTAGTCGCCGGGCAGCGCGGGCGCGTCGATGCGCGTGAGTATCGCGCCGGTCGACGAGGCCACCGTGAGCTCGACGCCGGGTTGCGCAAACTGGCGCAGGTGGTCGTTGAGATCCGGCGATGCGGCGATCAGCCTGCCCGGTGGCGCGCAGGTCGGCGATCTCGAGCGTGCCGTAGCTCGAGCGCGCCGCGCCGCGCCGGTCGCGATCGTCGACGAGCACGCCGATGTGCTGCCCGAGCAGCGACAGCGGGATGCCGATCTCGAGCACGTAGCCGTCGCGCGAGCGCTGCCACACCGCCTCGATGCGCGGCTCCTCCGACCGCTTCCTCGCGGCCGTATTCGCGGGTTTCGATGCGGCGTCGCGAGCAGCGTGCCAGCCGCCCGTGCTGCCGAAGAACAGCTGGCTGCTGGCCGCCGCGCTTGTCGTCGAAGGCCAGCCAGATGCGATCGCCGATGGTGGCGGAATCGAGCGGCGTCAGCATCGGATGCGTCGTAGACCACCTTGTTGTCGCGCACCAGCAGCGCGAGGTACAGCCAGCGCTCGTGGGTGGCGGCCAGCAGCCGCAGGCGAGTCGCCGCCGGGGCCCGCGCACGCGGATGCAGGTTGCGCGAATCGGTGTCCCATTCATCCGCGCGACCGTCGATGAGCGGCGCGCCCGACAGCACCACGGGCGTGATGTCGCGCGCGTTGCCGTCGCTCACGGCCGGCAGCGAATCGTCGCGAAACAGCAGTTCCTGCGTGCCCTTGAGCGACCCGGCGATGGTGGTGGTCACGGCCAGCAGCGACTGCTGTTCGCTCTCGCGCAGCACGGTCTCCATCTCGCGCGCGTACTGGCAGCCGGCCCACGGCAGCGCCAGCGTGGTCAGCGCCAGCAACAGTAGTTTGGTCGCGCAGCCGGAACCCGGAAATCGGTCCGATCCGGATCAGGTCGGAAATGCGTCCCACGGTCTGTTCACTCGACCCAGCGATAACCCATGCCGTACACGGTGTGCACGGCGTCGAACTTCTCGTCGACCACCTGGAATTTGCGGCGGATGCGCTTGATGTGCGAGGTGATGGTGTTGTCGTCGAGCACCACGTTGGCGGCGTCCATGAGCTGCTGGCGGTTCTTCACGTGGCCCGGATGCTTGGTGAGCGCGTAGACGATCCAGAACTCCGTCAGCGACAGCAGCACGACCTGGCCGTTCCATTCCACCGACATGCGCTCGCTGTCGAGCGTGAGCGCGCCGCGGCGGATCACCTGTTTTTCCTCGGCGGGCGGCGCAGCGCATCGACGCGGCGGAACAGCGCGTTCACGCGCGCGATCAGATGCGCGAGCGACAGGTCCTTGGTCAGGAAATCGTCGGCGCCGAGCCGCAGGCCCGGACACCGCGTCGAGCTCGCTGTCGCGCGCGGTGAGGAAAATGATCGGCAGCTCGGCGCGACAAGCCGCGCAGCTCGCGGCACAGCTCGAAGCCGCCCTCCGGCTCGTCTTCGAGCGAGATGTCGATGACCGCGAGGTCCGGCAGGCGCGCGCGCGAAAGCCGCCATGGCTTCGCGCGCGGTTCGGATAGCCGCGCACGGCATAGCCCTCGCGCGAGAACGCCGCGGCGTAGTTGTCGCGGATGGCGCGTTCGTCTTCGACGATGGCGATCGTCTTTTTCATCAGGACGCGCAAGTGTAAGCGACCGGAATCGGGTGCCGGTGGCGCAGGCCACATTTGGTCACTTTCGGTCGGCGGGCGCCATCAAGGCATCACGGATCGGCCGGCTGGCCGGCGCGAAATGTCGCTCGAGGCCAAACAACGAGGATGCCGCTCATGACCGACCAGCGAACGCTGACCGGACATATGCCGCTGAACAGTTCGCTGCCCAGCCGGGTGAGCGCTGGCGCCGCTTCCTCGAGCGCGTCGGCACGCGCAGCAACGATTTCGCCGCGCGACTCGCCCGCGCGCGCTTCGTCTACCTGCATCGCCGCGACACGGCGACGCACTGGTTGCCGCTATGAGCGCGGTGCCGAGCATGTCATGAACGAGACTCCGGAAACTCGTAGCGAGGACCTCAGCCCGCGGTGCAGATATCAGACGATGCGATGGCATCGTTCTGGCACTGGTTTGCGCTTGGCGCGCTGCTGTTCGCGTGGATTGCCGAGGCGACGATGTGCGCCGAACGCGCGATTCTGACGCAGGCGAGTCTTCAGTCTGCCATCGGCGCGACGCTCAGCGGCGTCACTCGTCGAGCGCTGCGCCAGCTGCCAGCACCTGCGCCACGACTTCATAGCGGCGCGCGTCTCTCCGGCACGACATTGATGCGCGGCGGATCTCGCGCTGCCGGCCAACTGCCGCGAAACGCGCGGCCCGAGCTGTCCACGAGCGACGTCACTTCCGCGCCGTTCCAGTAGATTGCGCCGTCGGAGGCGATATCGAGCCGCACTGGATGGCTGTGGCGCCGTGGCCGGGCCCTGTGGCAAATTGAGTTTGACGGCATGCGTTGCCACCGGCAAGCGTGATGATCAAGATCACCAGCAGAACCAGCATCACGTCGATCAGCGGCGTGGCATTGAGCTGCGGCTCGGCAACTCGAGGATGACCTGACATGTTCCACCTCCTTGATGGCGCTAACGCGCACGCGCGCTCGACGGGGTTTGCGGCGGCAGTCAGCGAGAGCCGAGCGCCAGGTTCAAGGCGCTGCCGCTCGAAGCCGCCACGCTGCTCGGCGAAGGCAGGCTGATCGAAGCCATCAAGGTGGTCTGCGAGACCGAAGGGCTGCGGCCTGCAGCAAAGCCAGGCGACCGCGTCGATGCGCACATCGCCGCAGGATCCGATCGCTGCGACGTGCAGCTCGAGAGCGCAGCAGCGCGCGAGACGCCGCAAGATTCTTCTTCTGGTTCGCTGGTCGTGGATCGCGCGATCACCGCCGGGATCATCTACTGGTTTTTCTACAGAGGATCTCGCCTGATGCTGCTGATCGGCATGTTCGATTCGCCCTTCGTGCGCCGCGTGTGCCGTCACCATGAAGTTGCTGGGCATTCCGTTCGAGCACGGCAACTGGTCGGTGGGCAGGGACTTCGACCGCATCCGCGAACTACAACCCGCTGGGCCGCGTGCCCACGCTGGTCACCGACGATGGCGAAACGCTCATGGAGTCGAGCCGCCATCCTCGACTACCTCGACGAGCTCGCGGGCCCGGAGCGCGCGCTGCTGCCGCGCGTCGGCGCCGAACGGCGCCAGGCGCTGAACCTCATGGCCATGGCCACGGGCGCGGCGGAAAAGGCGTGCTGCAGGTCTACGAGCGGCGTGTTCCGGCCCGAGGACGAAGCGCCACCAGCCCTGGGTCGACCGCTGCCGGCTACGCAGATGAGCGCGTCGCTGGCGGCCATCGATCGCTACCTGGGCGAGCGCGGCGTGTCGCAGTGGCTGGTGGGCAAGCGCATGACGCAGGCGGACATCACCGCGGTGTGCGCGTTCACTTTCCTCAACGACACGCTGCGGGTGGCCGGCGGACGCGGTCATGTTCCAGTCGCTGGCCACGCTGGCCGCGCGCTGCGAGTCGATGCCGGTCTTCCAGGAAACGCGCGTGCCGTTCTTTCGTCCCGAAATAGCTGTGAGCGTTCGACACTTATGGACGACGCCGCTTCGGAGGCGTTTCCCGTGTCGTCAGCCCTCAAAAGCGCTGATGCCGGTCAGCTCGCGGCCGATCGTGAGCTGGTGGATGGTCTCCGGTGCCTTCGTAGGTGATCACGCTCTCGAGATTGAGCGCGTGGCGGATCGGGCACGTACTCGGCGCTGATGCCGGCGCCGCCGAGCATGTCGCGGCAGTCGCGCGCGATGTCGAGCGCCATGCGGCAGTTGTTCCACTTCGCCAGCGACACCTGCGCCGGCTGCATCTTGCCCTGGTCCTTGAGCCGTCCGAGCTGCAGCGACGAGCAGCTGCGCGGTGGTGATCTTGCGCGCCATCTCGGCGAGCCGCAGCTGGATCGCCTGCGTCGCCGCGAGCGGCCGGCCGAACAGCTCGCGCGTCTTGGTGTAGTCGATCAGCTGCGCGAGGCAGGCCTGCGCCGCGCCGATCACGCCCCAGGTGATGCCGTAGCGCGCCTGCGTGAGGCAGGACAGCGGACCCTTGAGGCCCTTCACGCCCGGCAGCAGGTTCGCTTCCGGCACGCACGACGTTGTCGAAGAACAGCGCCGAGGTGACCGAGGCGCGCAGGCGAGAACTTGCGTTCGATCTCCGGCGCCGCGAAACCCTTCATGCCCTTCTCGACGATGAAGCCGCGGATGCCGTCGTCGGTCATCGCCCAGCAGATGCACAGGTCGGCGATCGCGCCGTTGGTGATCCACATCTTCGACGCCGTTGATGACCCAGTCGCCGCCGTTCTGCTTCGCGTGGGTCTTCATGTTCGACGGATCCGAGCCGCCGTGCGGCTCGGTGAGGCCGAAGCAGCCGATCATCTCGCCGCTGCGCCATGTCCGGCAGCCACTTCTGCTTCTGCTCCTCGCTGCCGAAGGCGTAGATCGGGTACATGCACAGCGAGCGACTGCACCGAGACGAAGCTGCGGATGCCCGGAGTCGCCGCGCTCGAGTTCCTGGCAGATGAGCCCGTAGCTGACCGCATTGAGGCCGGCGCAGTCGTAGCCCTGGATGGACGAGCCTAACAACCCGAGCTCGGCGAGCTCCGGCGATGAGCTCCTTCGGAAAGTGATGCTTCTCGAAGCACGTCCTGGATGATGGGCAGCACCTTCTCGTCGACGAAGCGGCCGACCGAGTCCTGCACCATCGCGTTCGTCCTCGGTGATGCAGGCCGCGAACGTCGTAGAGATCGAGGGATTCAGCATCGCCGCGATGATACGTCAGTAGGAAATGCCGAGCCGGCGATACGAGGTGGCCGAGCAGCCACAGCGGGCCCGATCAGCAGGAACTGCAGATCCTTGAAGAACGATGGCCGCTTGCCTTCGATGGCATGGCCGACGAACTGGCCGATCCAGGCGACGACGAAAATCACGAGGCAGGTGAGCCACAGCGGCCAGGCGAGCGTGTCGAGCCAACTGCACGATGTACGCGAGGACGCCCAGCCCGATGGCCGCGCCGATGCCCGAGCGACGGCGACAAGCAGGAAGTAGTAGGCGATGGCCACGCACGATGGCGATGCGTGGCCCAGTTGAGCCAGGGCGAAATTTCGGCGAATGCCGCGGGCACCGGGATCGACCAGAGGAAGCCGATGACGGTCAGCACGATGGCCGGCACGCAGATGCAGTGCAGCAGCTCGTTGCGTGGGTTGCGGTGGCTCTCGCCGTATTCTCCGAACCATTGCTGCTACGGTGCGCATGGCGCGGAAACGCTACGCCAGCCATTTCTAGCAACGTGCTCTGCAAGAATGCGCAACCAAACAAGGAAGGCCTGGGAGCCAGCATGCCGCTGATGCAGCGAATCATGAAGTTTGTCGCCAGCAGCGGCATTCTGCCCGATGCGAGCCTGTTAGAGCTCGTATCCGCCGTTCATGCCCGATGCGCATCAAGGTGCTGGAGATCGCCGAGCACTGGCGCACGGTGCGGATACTGCTGCCGCTCAATGCGCGGTCGCGCAATCCGGGCGGCGTGATGTTTGGCGGCTACCAGGCCGCGCTCGCCGATCCCATCGCCGCGCTGGCGTGCGCGCGGGTTTTCCGGGCTATTCGGTGTGGACGCGCGCCATGACGATTTCCTTCGATCACGGCGGTAACTCTGACCTCGAGATGAGGTTTGCGCTTACGCCGGAACAGGAAGCGGCCATTAGGATGCAGCTCGAAGCGCGAGGGTCGCGCCACGCCGACGTTCGAATACGGCTATGTCCGCAAGGATGGTGTGCGCTGCACGGTCATTCGCAACACGGTTGCGATACGGCCGCGCGGCTACAAACGTGCGACCACGCCACCGGCTTCGTCCGAGAATGTGAATAGAGCCGTCGACTGAGAACCAGCTCACAGAAAACCGGTTCATTCGGCGTTCAGATGCACGCCGCTATGTTTGCCCGACGATTCAGGAGAACTGCATGAACATCGACTTTTGTTCGCACGCACATTGTTAGTCATCGCCGCCGCCATCACGGTTGCGGGCTGCCAGACCACCGACGCCTACACCGGCGAAAAGAAGGTCAACAATGCGTCCAAGGGCGCCGGCATCGGCGCGATCGCGGGCGCCGTGCATCGGCGCCGCCACTGGCGACAATTCCAAGGAACGCCGCGAACGCGCGCTGATCGGCGCAGGCGTCGGTGCTCTGACGGGCGCCGGCGTTGGCGCCTACATGGACAAGCAGGAAGCCAAGCTGCGCGCGCAGCTGCAGGGCACGGGCGTGTCCGTCACGCGCAGCGGCAACGACCTCATCCTCAACATGCCCGGCAACATCACCTTCAAGACCGCGAGCGCGGATCTGAACGCGGGCTTCTACAAGGTGCTCGATTCGGTGGTCGCTGGTGCTCAAGGAATTCGACAAGACGCTGATCGACGTCGAAGGCCACACGGACAACGTCGGCGACGACAACTACAACCAGCAACCTGTCGGTGCAGCGCGCCAGCTCGGTGGGCAGCTACCTGCAGTCGCATGGCGTGAACAGCCAGCGCATCGTGACGCTGGGTGCCGGCGAGAGCCGCCCGGTCGCGCTCGAACGACAACGCCGATGGCCGTCAGCAGAACCGCCGCGTGGAGCTCAAGCTGCAGCCCATCACTGCAGGCTGAGCTTCCAGCGTTCGAAACTAAAGGCGGCGGGCTCCAGCCCGCCGCCTTTTTCATGGGACGCTGACGCTCACGGCCTTGGTTTCACGCCTGAAACAATCGGCACATGCCAGACCGCGTAGTGATCCGGATTCAATATGCTCGCGATGATTTCGTTGAAGTGCTGGCGGACCAGCGCCGCCGGGAATTCCGGCGTCGCCAGCGCATCCACGTAGCCATCGCGCCAGGCCGTGATGATGTCGGCGAACACGCGGCGCGGCACACGCAGCGTGTCCACGACGACGTAGTCCACGCGCACGTCGATGAGTCCGGCGGCGCGCATCAGCGTCCAGGCGCGGCGGCCGATGCGCGAATCGGTGCCGGTGCGCATCGGAGAATTCCACCGGTCCCTTGCGCCAGAAAACGTCCGGGATCGAGCGGACCCGACATCATGTGCAGCATGGAGTAGTCCTCGGCGAGCACGTGCACGCGCCCGCCGGGTTTGGTGACGCGCACCAGCTCGGCCAGGATGCGGTCCACATGCGGAACCGACTGGACCATGTGGCGGTTGGCCACCAGGTCGAAGGTGTTGTCGGGCTGCGCAAGGTGGAACGCGTCGCCGGTTTCGAACTTCAGCCGCGGCGCGAGTGCGGCGTGCCGCTCGCGCGCATGCTCGACCGACGCCGGCAGCAGCTCGACGCCGAGCACCTGCGCCTCGGGCAGCAGCTTCGGCGATGCGCGCGCTGAACTCGCCGGTGCCCGCGCCCACGTCGAGCACGCGCGCATTGCGCGGCAGCCGGTAGAAATTGATGAGCGTCTTTTCCTGCGGCCAGATCGCTTCGATCTGCGCGGCCAGCGTGCGAATCATGGATTCGTCCGCCATCTGCTCGCCCTGGGGATTGAGATGCCGATTTGCGGTCATGACGACGGATTAATCCACGGCCCTGCGGGTCAGAACAACTACAAAAACTTAGCATCGAAAAAGAAAAAGCCCCGGTTTATGGCCGGGGCTTCGTAAGAGTTGAGTCTGAACGGGCGCTTCAGGCCGTCATCAGGCCTCGCAGTTTCTTGATCGCATTCGCCTCGATCTGGCGGACGCGCTCGGCCGACACGCCGTACTTCTCGGCGAGGTCGTGCAGCGTGGCCTTGCCGTCACCGGTCCAGCGGCTGACCAGGATGTCGCGCGCGCGCGCATCCAGCGTCTTCATGGCCGCGCTGCAGGCGATCGCCCGTGGTGTCTTCCCACTCGGCGTTCTCGATCTGCACGCGCGGATCGGCATCCGGCGCGGGTAGATAGGCGGCGGGCGAGTAGGTCTCGTCGCCGTCTTCGCTGCCGGCATCCGGCACCGGGTCGAACGAGAGGTCGCGCGCCGCGAGGCGCTTTTCCATCTCGGTCACTTCCGCGGGCGTCACCTTGAGGTCGCGCGCCACGGCCAGCGTTTCCTCGTGCGACAGCCACGCCAGGTTCTTCTTCATCTTGCGCAGATTGAAGAACAGCTTGCGCTGCGCCTTGGTGGTGGCGACTTTGACCAGGCGCCAGTTGCGCAGCACGTATTCGTGGATTTCGGCGCGGATCCAGTGAACCGCGAACGACACCAGGCGCACGCCGACCGTCGGGTCGAAGCGCTTCACGGCCTTCATGAGGCCGACGTTGCCTTCCTGGACGACGTCGCCGAGCGGCAGGCCGTAGCCCGAATAGCCGCGCGCGATGTGCACCACGAAACGCAGGTGCGACAGCACGAGCTGGCGGGCAGCCTCGAGGTCACCGTCGTTGCGGAAACGGACGGCGAGCGCGGCCTCATCCTCGCGCGACAGCACGGGAATGCGGCTTACCTTGTCCATGTAAGCGTCGAAACTTCCGACGGGGCCGGACAGGACGAAATCGTTCTTGCGGGCAACTAGTGCGGTGGCAGTGGGCGCGGTGGCGGTCATCTGGACGAAACCTCCTGGGGCGATCTGCTTATCTCTGATGGGCCGGGATATTAGCAGTCGGGCGATTAGAGTGCTAAGGCCCGATCAGTTCCATCCCTCGAAGGAGGGACCAGAACCGATAAGTTATTGTTCTAGAAGCCAAGCGCTCAGGCGCGCGGGCTCGATCTGCCGCAGGTGCCGGCCGGTGGAAATGAGCGCGCCCGAGCCAGCCGAGGCCGGCGCCGACCCCGACGAGGATCCCCAGTCCCTGCGGCGCCCGAGCCCGCCAGGTGGAAGCGGCTGCCGTACTGGGCCGACAGCTCTCCCACCGCCTGGTCGAGGTAGGCCAGGCCGCCGAACGACGATCAGCGCCGCCAGCAGCGCGCCGCCGAGGCCATAGAAGATGCCGGTGTACAGGAACGGCCGGCGCACGAAGGCGTTGGAGCCACCCACGAGCTTGGTGACTTCGATCTCCGGCCGGCGCTGCTGGATCTCGAGGCGGATGGTGTTGCCGATCACGGCCAGCACGCCGAGCCCGAGCACGGCGACCACCACCCACAGTGACGCGCTTCAGCACGTCGAGCAGCGAATGCAGGCGGCGCACCCAGTCGAGATCGAGCTGCACGATGTCGACCTCGGGAAACGCCGCGAAATAGCGGCGCAGCGATTCCACCTCGGCCGGGCCGCTGGCGTTCTTCGTCGGGCCGCACGACCAGGTGATGCGGCAGCGGATTGTCCTCGAGGGCCGCCAGCGCATCGCCGAAGCCCGACGCCTGCTTGAACTCCTCGAGCGCCTGCGTCGGCGGTCGTCACGGTGACCGACTCGATGCCGGCGCGCATGCGCGCGCCCTTGCGCGAGCTGCTGCACGCGCTCGATGGGCGTGCCGAGCTTGAAGTGCACGGTGAAATCGACGGCGTTGCTGAAGTCGCCGGTGGCGGCGCGCAGGTTGTCGACCATGAGCGCCAGCCCCGCGGGCAGCGCCAGCGCCACGCCGATGACGATGAGCGTGAGCATGGTGGCGAGCGGCGCGCGCGCCAGCCGGCCCAGCGCGCCGAACAGCGCCTGCAGATGCCGCGTGCCGTACGAGGAGACCGCGCCGCTCATGTGCGCATGATCGATGTCGGGCAGATCGGAGAGCTGCGGCGCCTGCGCCGTCATGCGCGCCGCGTGCCCGGCGCGGAAGCGTGTCCGAGGCGATGCGGCCGGCGTCGAGCACGATTTCGCGCTGGCCGAATTGCTCCACCAGGTGCGGGTCGTGCGAGGCGATGATCACGGTGACGCCCACTTCCTGGAAGCGCTTGAACACGCGCATGACCTCGACGCGCGAGCCCGGGTCGAGATTGCCGGTGGGCTCGTCGGCGATCAGCAGCTGCGGCTTGCTGATGACCGCGCGCGCGATGCCGACGCGCTGCTGTTCACCCACCGAGAGCTCGAGCGGCGAGGAGCGCTCCCGGCCTAACAACCCGACCTGGTCGAGCGCGGCGCGCACGCGCCGGTCGACTTCCTTGAGCGGCGTGCCGGCCACCACCAGCGGCAGCGCCACGTTGTCGTAGATGGGCCGGTCCACCAGCAGCTTGTGATCCTGGAACACCACGCCGATGGCGCGGCGGAACGCCGGGATCTTGCCGGCCTTGAGCTTGCCGGTGTTCTGGCCGCTGACCGTGACCGTGCCGCGGCTCGGACGTTCGAGCAGCGCGATCAGCTTGAGCACGCTGCTCTTGCCGGCGCCGGAGCGGCCGGTGAGGAACACGAACTCGCCCGGCTGGATGGTGAACGTCACGCCCGCGAGCGCCTCGCGGCCGTTCGGATAGCGCTTGGCGACGTTGTCGAAGGTGATCATGGCGGCGGATCTTAGCCTGCAGCCACGCTGTTGCCGGAAACCAGCGCGCTGGCGAAGGCGCGCGCGTCGAATTCGCCGAAATCCTCGGCCTGCTCGCCGACGCCGATGAAGCGGATGGGCAGGCCGAGCTTGCGCGCGATGGCGATCACGATGCCGCCCTTGGCGGTGCCGTCGAGCTTGGTGAGCACGAGGCCGGTGACGCCCACGGCCTCGTGAAACTGCGTGGCCTGCGTGAGCGCATTCTGTCCCTGGTTGGCATCGAGCACTAACAAGACCTCGTGCGGCGCGGAAGGTTCGACGCGCTGGATCACGCGCTTCACTTTCTTCAGTTCGTCCATGAGATGCGACTGGCTGTGCAGCCGGCCGGCGGTGTCGATGATCACCACGTCCGCGCGCCGCGAGCGCGCCGCCTGCACGGCGTCGAACACCACCGCGCCCGGATCCGCGCCCGCCTGCTGCTGGATGATGTCGGCGCCGCGCGCGATCCGCCCAGATGCCGAGCTGCTCGATGGCCGCGGCGCGAAACGTGTCGCCCGCGGCGAGCACCACGTGCTTGCGCGCGTCGGCGAAGCGGCGCGCGAGCTTGCCGATGGTGGTGGTCTTGCCCGAGCCGTTCACGCCGACCACCAGCAGCACGAAGGGCTTCGTGCGGTGAGCTCGAGCGGCTTCTGCGACGGCAGCAGGATGGCGGTGATCGCATCCGTCAGCGCGGCGATCAGCGCGTCGACGTCGTCGAGTTCCTTGCGCGCGCACCTTCTTGCGCAGCTCTTCGAGGATGTGCTGCGTGGCGTCGACGCCGACGTCCGCGGTCAGCAGGCGCGTCTCGAGTTCATCGAGCACTTCGGCGTCGATCTTGCGGCCGGGCACCAGGTTCGCGAGGTCGTAGGAAAGCCACGAGCCCGGCCGGTTGATCTTCGCGCGCATGCGCGCGAGAATGACTGCGGCTTGTCCGTCGGGCAAGCACGGAGCTCCAGAAATGAAAAGGGCGAGCCCGAATGCGGACCGCCCCTGTCAGCTCGAACGGTGCGCAGTTTAAGGCTGAACCACCGCCGCGTGTGGCGGCGGAATGATGGTCGCCGCGGAATGGGCACAGCCGCTTGCCCGCGGTGTAGACGACCGACTCGGCCTGCATCTCGCCCGTGGCCGCGGCGCTGGCCGCAGGGTTGAGCAGCGAGCCGTGGTCGCCGGCGATGAAGTTCACGTAGCCGTCGCCGCTCACCGGCGTGCCTGGCACCACGCGCGGGAACGGCAGTCCGCCGCTCGCCGTTGTCGATCGCCGCGATCAGCCGCTGGGTGGCGCGAGTTCGGGATCACCTGGTCGGGCAGCGCCGGCGGCGGTGCCGCCGCCACCCACCATCTGCTGGAAGTAGATAGACCGCTGCTGCCGCGGCCGACCGTCACGAAGTTGAGCGGGTCGCCGGCATCGACGATGTTCTGCACGTCGCGGAAGTATTGCGCGTACAGCGAGGTGCCCGGCAGCAGGCCCTGCGCCTGCAGGCCCGCGTTGATGCGCGGACCGAAGGTCGGCGAGTCGCGCAGCAGCGCGGCGACACCGCCGCCCGGCACCGAGAACACCATGGTCGGCACGCGCAGTGGGCTGCGATCGAGCCGGGGATCAGCCGGAGTCGGCAACGCCGTCCGAAGCTGATGCCCACGATCGAGCCCAGCGACTGGCCGACGAAGGCGATGCGCGCTGGCGTCGATGTCGCGACCGTATCGTTACCGTCGAGGTCGAGCGTCGGCAGTGCGCGCGTCAGCGCCAGCAGGTTGACCACGCCCTGGCGCAGGTTTGTCGCGGCTCGCAAGCGGATAGGGCAGGTTGATGAAGTGCGTGCCGGTGGGATCGATGACGCCGTCCGGGCCCGAGGCGCCGCTGGCGTTCACGATCAGGTCGAGATTGAAGGTCTGCTCGTTCGGCGCCTGGTAGAGCGGGCTCGTGGCGTCGAGGTGATTCCGTGCAGCGGCAGGTCGACGGCCGCGATTACCCAGCCCTGCGCTGCGCAAACGCCTGTGCCAGCGCGAAGGCGTCGCTGCGATCGCGCGTGATGCCGTGCTCGAAAATCACCACCGGCCAGCCGGCGGCGGGCTTGATCGCCTGCGGCGCCGGCGGCGCTGGCGTTCGGCACGAGTGACCAGCAGCGGGATCTGCTTGCTGGCGCTGCAGCGCCGGAATCGGATTGAAGCGCGTGAGGTTGCGTTCGTTCGCCGGATCCGTGAGCGGCGCGGGCGGCGCGGCGGCGGCGCGTCCATGCCTTGCGCAGTACGGCGGAGTCGGTGCTGATGCCGCCCGGCGCCAGCGGTCGTCGGAATGGCACGAGTAGTAAGGCACGGTGACCGTGCCGAAGCGCGCGCTGGCGTATGCACGGCAGCGCGGCGTTGATGCTGTTCAGCGGAATCGCCGAGCCGGCATTGACCGCGATCGCCGGAACCGGTGCGGCCGGGTTGAAGATGGTGAGGCCGAGCGCGCGCAGCGTGTCGCGCGTCGCCACCGTGGTGAAGTGGAACGACACCACGACGTTCGCGGGATTGAGCGCCAGCGGTCCGAGCGCCGGGATTCGCCGCGACCAGCGAGATGCGAGGCGGTGAAACCGCAGGCGCCTTGCATCGGGCGCGTTCGGCAGCGTGGCGCAGTTCGCCGGATTGACGGTCGGCGCCGAGCGTGGTCTTGATGGTGGCGTAGTCGGACAGTCGGCGGTGGCGGCGGCGCCGCTCGCTCATCTGCAACGCCATTGGTCAGCAGCACCAGATAGCCGGTACCGTGCCAGCGAAGCTGGATCGTGGCGTCGCGGGACCCGCGCCGACGGCGTCAGCGGCACCAGCGGCGTGAATTTCGAGAATCGTGCGGCCCGACGCCGGCGTCGGTGGCGACGCTGACGGAAAACTCGGTGCCGTAGGTCAGCGGACGCGTGAAGCCGGAGACCGCCTTGTTAGTGTTGCTGACGGTGACCTGGTAGACGCGCACGGTCGCGGCGCTGAACGAAGCCGGATTCGAGCGCGCCGCCGAAGCGGATGCGGATCGGCGCGGTCGTCGACCAGCCGTCGAGCGCGTTCAGGCCCACCTGGTTGGGAATCAGGCCGTTCGCCGGCTGGATGTTGATCGTGCCGTCGGTGGTGCCCGAGAAGTACAGGTCGTTGGGGAACGGAAAGATGCCCTGCGCCGGCTGGAACAGCGCAGCGGTGGCGGCCGGCGCCGGTGCGGTGGAGCCACCGGCCGGATTGCCGTTGCCGGTGGTCGGATCGGTCGGCTGAACATCGGGCGTGGATTGTCCGACAGAACTCGAGCAACCGGCGCCGTGACGATGGCAGCCAAGGCACCGTGGCTGCAATATAGCCTCTTCATGAGTTCGCTCCTCGGAATTCTGTTTGCGGAGAATCAGGCCGGTCGCATTCCCTCGCCGTGCAGAACGATGCGCCGAACTTGTCGTATTGGGGCGGTAGCGTACGCTTGGGCCCCAAAAGGTGGCAAGCAGCGGAGCGCGCGGGCGCAAGCATTGGCGAAAGGCAAAAACAGCGGAAAAAGTCGCGACGCCGCGCGCGCCAATGACGCGGTCGTGGTGCACGCGAGTCGCAGTGCCCACTCGCGAGTCCTGCGCATCATCGCGGGCCGGCATCGTGGCCGCCGCCTGCGCTTTCCCGCCGGCGTCGAGATTCGCCCGACGCCGGATCGCGTGCGGGAAACCCTGTTCAACTGGCTGCAGCCGCGCATCGACCAGTGCACGCGTGCTCGACTTGTTCGCCGGCAGCGGCGCGCTCGGTCTCGAAGCGCTGTCGCGCGGCGCTGCGCAGGTCACTTTCGTCGAGAAGGATCGGCGCGCGGCGGCGGCCATCGAAGCGATGGCGCGCGAATGGCAGGAGGCGAATGCGCGGTGGTTTGTGCGAGCGCGCTCGGCGTGGCTGGCGACGCAGCCGGCGCGAGCCGCCGTTCGACATCGTGTTTCTCGATCCGCCCTACGACTCGGACCTGCTGGCCGCGGCGCGCGGCGGCGCTGCGCGCGGCAGGCTCGCGCCCGACGCGCGCATCTACCTCGAACGGCGCGCGCGCGAGCCGCTGCCGGCGCTGCCCGCGGGCTGGAAAGAGCTTCGCGCGGGTCGCGGCCGGCGAGGTCGGGTATCATCTGTTCGCCACATGAAACGCAGCGCCGTATATCCGGGGACCTTCGATCCCGATCACCAACGGCCACCAGGACCTGGTGCGCCGCGCGCGCGAGCGTGTTCGAACGCGTCATCGTCGCGATCGCCTCGAACCCTAACAAGGCGCCGATGTTCCCGCTCGAGCAAGCGCGTCGAGCTGGCGCGGCAGGTGCTCGGCGACATCCCGGGCGTCGAGGTCATGGGCTACAAGGGGCTCACCGTGGATTTCGCGCGCGAGCACGATGTGCAGGTCGTGGTGCGCGGCCTGCGCGCGGTGTCGGACTTCGAGTTCGAGTTCCAGCTCGCGAACATGAGCCGGCACCTGCACCGCGAGCTCGAGACCGTGTTCCTCACGCCGCAGGAACAGTTCACCTTCATTTCCTCCACGCTGGTGCGCGAGATCGCGATCCTCGGCGGCGACGTGAAAGAGTTCGTGCATCCGCTGGTCGCGGCCGAACTGAAGAAGATGAAGCGGGTCTGATGCGCATGAAGTCGCTCGCCCGCGTCATGCGCGCGCTTTCGCTCGTCGTTCTCGCGCTCGTTCATGCGCCGCTGCAGGCGCCGCGACACGACCAGATTCCCGCAGCGGGGCCGGGCCAGGCGGCGATCGCCAGCGCCTATCCACTGGCCAGCGAGGCCGGCAAGCAGATTCTCGCCAAGGGCGGCAATGCCTTCGATGCGGCGGTCGCGGTGGCGGCCGCGCTCGCGGTGGTGGAACCGTCGAGTTCGGGCCTGGGCGGCGGCGGGTTCTTCCTGCTTCGCCGCGCGAGCGATGGCCTCGAGACCATGATCGATCTGCGCGAGATGGCGCCCGGCGCCGCCACGCGCGACATGTATCTCGACAAGGACGGCAATGCCGATCGCCGAGTCTGTCGCGCGACTCGGCGCTGGCCGCGGGCATTCCGGGCGAAGCCGGCCGGCTTCGCGCATCTCGCGAAGAAGTACGGCAAGTTGCCGCTGTCGGTGAGCCTGGCGCCGGCCATCAAGCTGGCGCGCGAAGGGTTTCCGCTGCTATGCGCGCCTGCGCGGCGGCATGGCAGTTCAAGAAGGACGCGTTTCTCAAGACGCCCGACGCCGACGCGCGTGTACCTGGTGCAACGGCGAAGTGCCGCGAGCTCGGCTACATCATGCAAGCAGCCGGAGCTCGCGGCCAGCCTCGAGTTGCTGGCGACGCAAGGGCGCCGACGGTTTCTACAAGGGCGCGTTCGCGAAGAAGCTCGTCGCCGGCGTGCGGCAGCTCGGCGGCAACTGGACCGAAGCCGACCTGGCTAACTACAAGGTCGGTGGAGCGTGCGCCGGTGGTCGGCCACTACCGCGGCGCGCGCATCGTCTCGGGCTCGCCGCCGACCTCGGGCGGCATCGCGCTGATCGACGCGCTGAACATCCTCGAAGGCTTCGATCTCGACGAAGGTCGACAACGGTGACGCGCACCCATCTCATCGTCGAGGCCATGCGGCGCGTGCATCGCGATCGCGCCGTGTATCTCGGCGATCCGGATTTCGTCGACGTCCCGGTCGCGCGGCTCATCAACGCCGTACTACGCCGCCGGGCAGCGCGCTTCCATCCGCATGGACAAGCGCCACGCCCAGCGCATCGTTGCCGGGCGTCGATGCGCGTCGCCCGGCCGGCACTCAGACCACGCATTTCTCCGTGCTCGACCAGCACGGCAACATGGTCGCCGCGACCATCACGCTCAATTTCTTCTTCGGCTCCGGGCCTCATGATGCCGGGCACCGGCATCCTGCTGAACAACCAGATGGACGATTTCTCGGTGAAGCCCGGCGTGCCGAACGGCTTCCAGCTCATCGGCGCGGATGCCAACGCCATCGCGCCGAAGAAGCGGCCGCTGTCTTCGTCCGACGCCCACGTTCGTCGAAGGGCCGAACGGGCCTCATGATCATCGGCTCGCCGGGCGGCAGCTGCATTCCGGGCATGGTGATCCTCGGCACGCTCGGCTTCCTGGAAGGCAGGAACGCGCAGGAAATCGTGGGCGCGCCGCGTTTCCATCACCAGTTCTCGCCCGATGTCCTGCGAGTTCGAGACCCGACGCGCTCGACGCCGACGAGCGCAAGGCAGCTCGAAGCGCGCGGCCACATGCTGCAAAGAAGGCTCGCGCAAGTGGGGCAACATGCAGGTCGTCACCTGGGACTACAAGACCGGGCAAGGTCGAGGCCGCGTCCGATCCGCGCGGCGTCGGCGAGGGACTCGGTTTACTGACCGTGCGTACTCTTCGGGCGCTTCGCGCGCGTTTCGCGCTGCTTCTTTCTTCGCGGCAACCTTTTTTCGCCGACTTTCTTCTTCTTCACGATCTTGATCGCGGGTCGGCGTGGCCGGCGCGGGTAGTTTGCCCTCGCGATGCAGGTCCACCGCGCGCCACAGGTACCACGCCGCCACCGAGCGATAGCGGCGCCCAGCGCGCGCCGAACTCCGCGAGTGCGCGCGGCGTCGGCATGCCGCGCAGTCCGTAGGCGAGGCGAAAGCCATTGCGCACGCCGAAGTCGTCGATGGGCAGCACGTCGGGACGGCCGAGGCGCGACATCAGCATCATCTCCACGGTCCAGCGGCCGATGCCGCGCACCTGCGTGATGCGTTCGACGATCTCGTCATCGCCGAGCGTGTGCAGGATTTCCGATGGCGGCACGACGCCGTCGAGAGTCTTGCGCGCCAGATCCTTGATGCTCGCGATCTTGGCGAACGACAGGCCGACCGCGCGCATCTTGTCGTCCGGCGTCGTCGAGCACCATCTCGCGCTTCGAGCAGCGCCGCGCCCGTTCCATCGACGGCGTACAGGCCGACGAAGCGGCCGAAAATGCTTT
>ERZ1370068.8643-contig-7480_pt1 | contig 33025 bp, 36 predicted proteins | sample MGYA00561227_ERZ1370068 | MGnify/ENA primary metagenome ERZ1370068 (study PRJEB38410, sample SAMEA6850437) | metagenome | study: Metagenomic assessment of the ecological functions of the soil: analysis of the soil microbiota associated with the...
AGTGTACTTCGTTCAGTTACGGCATTGCTAGTAGGGCCAGGAGCAACAGCAACCACACTTATCCCGCGTCGTGGTTGAGCAAGGGACGCCCCAGATGGGTCCTGTGCAAGCACCAGCGAAGCCAAACCTAAGCTCGTCTGGTTCTGACCTCGCTGCATTACGTGAAACTGGCGACCTGGTGCTTTAAGCCCCGCGGTTGCCGGCAATGAGCACATACGCCACAACGTTAGAGGAACGCGACGGGTATGAAGTCCTTCAGCGGGTTGTAGCGGGTAGGTCCCTTCGAAACAACCAGACTGCCTTGCCTGAGCGCTCATTGTTCAAAGAAGCGTACCCGTCAGCGGGCGACGCCGCATTTGCGCCAGCGCCACCGTTGCACCGCCGGGGCGGTTCTCAGCTGTTACCGGTTGGGCCCACAGCTCGGAAGGCCTTAGTCGCCATGGCACGAGCCAAGAGATCAGGCCCCCACCCAGGCCGTATGGCTCAATTATTCGTATTGGTCTGGTTGGAAAACTTTGTACCGATCCTGCGTCTGCTGACGCGTTGGGTTGAGCGCGGCGCAGCTCGCAAGTGAACGGCAAGCAAGCTGATTGATCCGTGTTAAGCCTCACCACTGCCTTCCCAATGCCGTCCAACATCCGCGTTGAGCGGGTGCGCCGGCGCGGCCGGCGGGCCACAGGCGCACAATCGTTCCGCACGCCTGCGGCGCAGCTCGCTCTCCAACGCTCTCACGGACCGCTCCAACGCACTTCGGTTAGGTGTCATTGAGTAACTTGAAGTCGGAGATCCTGAACCCAAATTCATCATCGAATGCGTCAGGGATTGTCGACGTAGAAGGACACTGGAAATTCATAGGTTGGGTCAAGCATCAGTTGAATTCGAGCATTGGGGTCGCCCTGACTTGTTGATGCGATTAAAGTCGAACACGCAACTGCGAGATACTTCTTGGCTTGGCTGAAGTCTTTCCGGAGGATACTTCGCCATAAAGATTCTTCCGAAGATCTACACATTCCTCGGTGAGCGGCGGTGGAGCAGAAGAGACTGGCGGACTTGCCAATCCTCCACTAACAACGACTCGCATCGGCGGTGGCTTTCAGGCGGCGGGATATATGATGGAGAATTCATAGTCTGAAATGCCTGAAGCGTCCCCATTTAGACCACGCACGGTCGGTTTGGAAAGAATTTGCAGGCTCCCGCGCGCAAGAAGCGAGCGCCGCAACTGGCGAAACCAAGGCAGATTGTGCGAAGCACAATGACACCCTAACGCTCGCGTTGAGCGGGCCGCGCCACGAGAAAGCCGCACCAGGCGCCGCGGGCGCTACAATTTTTCGAGCGCCCGCGGCTACCTGCCAGATCTCACGGACCGCTCCAACGCATAGTTGGGCTGTGCCCTCACCAACGGAGCTCTTTGGCAACGATATCCCAGTAGAACTTCCCAGCGGGTCACGCAGTCACCGTCGTCGATTCTGATCTCAAAGCAGTTTGGGCAGATTTTCATAGCCAGCTGGGGTTTCGCCTGAGCCTCGATGGCTCTGACTGCTTCTGAACGGAGATATTCGGATCGTCACTTGGGCAGATGCCGGGTGATGGCTGGCGTCGATTGGGATGATTACTAGCGCATCACCGTCGCGAATTCGCGCAGCCAGCGCAACCTAACCGCGCTGTATGCAGAGCCGCCACGTCAACTGACCCGTCTCTATCTGGGTCTGTAGAAACGAAGGTCTCTTAGATTCCCACTTGAGAGGAAATCAGGATGAGCCTGAAGTGTCGCCAAAGAATTCGCCGTCCGCAGCAAACGCTGCGGCCGAGAGTGAACAGAAATACTAGTGAGAGAAGAGTGCTCGCATGAGTTCTAACGTCCGCACGAGCGGGCCGCACACGGCACGGCCGGCGCGCTGCAGGCACAAACTCTTCCGGCGCGCCTGCGGCATAAGCTCCAACGCCAAATGCGGACCGCTCAACGCATAGTTAGGCGTCCGCAGAGCATAGGTTATCCAGCCTTAGCGGTTGGCACTCTTGATCACGACAACGCAAGTAGCCGAAGCCTCGGCGCACAACGACCCGCAGTAGTAGCCGAAGGAGGCGGCGGTAAATGCTCGCTTCAAAAAGCTGGCGTATTTTTAAACACGCCGACTGACACTAAGAAGGCGTGATCTCTGAGGGGCTTGTCGTGCTGCAACTCAGCGGCATGTTCGTATTCGGATCAAGGCTCCCCAACAACAACGCCGGCTTCGCTTCAATCGTGTAACAAGGGGTGGGATCGGGATCCTCCTCAGAATGGACAGAAAGTACCTGGACTTGAAAGGCCCCATTGGCGGAGATTCACGAAGGAAATGTTGAACTACGAGCGAAGGTTATTTCGCGGTAGTCGACGAGGGTGGGCGTCGGGCACCTCTTTGTCGTGCCGAGGTCGAAGTCTCTCTGCCAGCGTTTCAGTTGGTCCTGCGTTTGAAGTCCCGACAATTTCCGCCGCCCGCATCGCAAACTACGTTGCGTAGGCGGATCCACAGTGGCATGCCGTCAAGAATAAGAAAAGCGCTACCAGAGATAAAAACCGCACTGTGATGCCTAACGTCCGCGTTGAGCGGGCCGCGCGAGGCAGTTACCAGGCGCCGCGGGCGCTAGCATTTCGAGCGCCCGCGGCGTCTTTGCCGCCGAACTCTCTTGCGACGCCGCTCCCGCACGGATTCGGCAACATCTATTGACAACCTGATTCAAGAAATCAATAACTGTCGGGCCTGGATCTTTGACAACTTGTAGGGTTGCATGCTGACAGCGAGGATTGCTTTTGAAACAACTACAAGTCCCACGAAGTCTTCGTCACTCTCGGTGTCCCTCATCGCATGGACTTTGAGTGTCTGCGTGCTTACTTGCGTGATGTCGACAATTCAACTTCGCCAACCGTGCGGTCAATGTGGCCTTTGAGGAATGAACCGGTCCAGCTGCCATGCCGAAGCGACCGTAGAGAAATCGCCCAACAATGTGGCTGCGAAGATCGCGAAGAAAATCAGCTGGGGGTAATCCATGTGCGTCCCGGTTGCCTAACGTCCGCGTTGAGCGAGGCGCGCAGGCACGGCTGGCGCGCAGGCGCGAAATAGTCCGCGCCTGCGGCTGGCGCTCGGCTCAGATCTGTCTGGACCGCTCAACATGGTTAGACCACGCTACAGCGATTCAGTTTGAGAATTCCGTTCATGAGGTACCGAGTGCTGATGCCTGCTGTTGTCGTGCCTTCAAACTGCCGCGATCGGTTGGAGATCCGTACACCTGTGATCTACGCATGGATCTTCAAAATCCGCACTCGTTCTATTACGGCGCCAGTGTTTCGCAAAGAGACGTCCGAATATACCGCCGAATCAAGCAGGTGTTGCTCAAGGTAGCCTGAAGGATCTCGAAGCCTTCATCCCAGTTCATGCCATTGCGTGTTGCTTCGTCCCGGGGCTACCAGCGGCACGTGTTCACCCCTGGACGGTATCGGCGGCGGACTGGGGGTATGGTCCCGCCAGATCACCTTCACGCTCTGAAGTACTGCACAAGTTTACGACGGTCCACAACGTCCGCGTTGAGCGGGCCGCGCAGAGCACGGACGGCGCGCCGGAGGCGCGACGATGGCTCTGCACGCGCCTGCGGCGCTGCTGGGGCGCCCGTCACGGACGCTCCAACCATAGTCAGGCGGCTCATACTTCATCGCTCGCCCGCCATTTTGAACAGATGCGGCTCACTACCAGCAGAGTGTCATTCCAGATCGAACGAATAGGATACGTCGCAAGTTCGCGGGATGAGGAAATATTTAGCTACCACATTCTCGGTCACCGTCCCAGAAGAAACCAATTGAGTACTTTTCCGTCTGGCCTGGCACCAGCAGTCCGGAAGACGGGAAGGCGCGATTGGCGACCGGGGTCCCCACTTCGGCGACAACTCTTACGATGTCGATTACAGGCGGCGCAGGGGAAGAAGAAGAAATTGGGGTTCTTGAGCACCGGGGCGAGAAGTCTTTCGGCCGTTCATTTGAACGTGCTGGGAATCACGCGCAGGAGATAGCTGAACTCAGGATGCTGCAATGGGTGGCGTGTGCAAAGGGGCAGACCATGAGGTGGTGATCTCGATAACGTCTCGATTCGTGGCCTCTTGCGCCTGGTGATTGGCACGGCTTTCAGAGCCGTCCCCAGCGTCCGCGTTCGGCGCGGGCCGCGCGAGATTGCGGCCGACGCGCCGCGGCGGCGTTGATAGTGTCCGCACCACGGCTGCGCTTGCCGAACCCCGTCACGGACCGCCAACGCATGGTTAGATCGCACTACTCGAAAGTCGCGGGAATATGCGCGCTACCTGGACTAAGCTCTCAGTTGATGCTGGGTGTGGCGGAACAAAAGCACCACTCAGTAATCTGCTCCGGTGCAGTTTCATCAGTACGAGGGTTCAGTGCGCAGCTGTACTCGACACCGTCTTTGACCCTCAAGTAGACCTGCCCATGATTCAATGTCATTGGCTGGCTTTCTTCCCACAAGATTTGCTCATTTAAACCGCACAAATATGAGATCTGCGAAGGGTGACGGTTGTCGTCGCAGTCGTAAGACAGCACCAACAAAATCCCGACCTAACCAAGCGGGTTACTCGGACCTTCTACCCAGCACGGCCGAGAATTTCGGGAGTCGGTCCATAGTGCGATCTAGTCCGCGTTGGGCGAGACCACGCGGGCCTTACCAAGCGCCGCGGGCGCACAATTGTTCCCGGCGCCCCGCGCCAAACCTCTCACGGACCGCTCCAACGCGCATAGTTAGGCGTCATGTTGCGATACCACACTCAATCACGCAGAGCCACGTACACCGACAACCCCACTGCTCCGTAAGCGCGCATCCGAAGAAGTAGGTGGCCGAATTATCACAGACACCCAAATCCGTTCGCCTGTCTTACTTTCTGTCAATGCGACACGGCAGTTCGCATTGAGGTGGAATCAGAACATGATCTGCCGGCGTCCAGTCATGGGGACTGAGCACACATCCTTCTTCCGCTGATGCCGCCGGAATACCTGGAACCTGCCATGACCAGAGGCGGCGAGGCATTGATTTCTCCGAACACCAGCCTTTCTTTTCTAAGCAGATAGCACGAGCCTCCGCAGCGCTGTATTGAGTTGCACGCACTCAAGGGTACACGCAAGAAGTGCCAGAAATCAGAAAGCAGATAGTGGAATTGTTTTGGCATGACGCCTAACGTCCGCGTTGAGCGGGCCGCGCCGCGCTGCAATAGAGCGCCGCGGGCGACAATGTTCTCCGCGCCCGCGGCTTTACCCCTGCCAAGCTCTCACGGATCGCTCCAACGCATTGTTGAAAGACATCATGCCAAACTAGTCCTTTCTCGTTCTTTTTTCGCGTGCGTAGCGAATCGCTTCCCGTGAGGCGACGTTGTACACAAGGTCGTGGCTCGCCATCGAGCTCGCCAACCCCATTCCACGGACCCATCGTCAAGAGGCAGGCCATCCTCCAACGATGGCTGTGCCCTGGCCAGCAGGCGACCAGCGGAAATCGTGGGAGCTGCTAACGATGCTGCATGGTCTAAGAATGGGCAAACCTGTGTCTGAGCCGTTGGGCAGCTGTCGCCATTTTATCTCCACCACGCATCCTCAGGGCTTACTTGAGTCCTGTCTCGACAACAACAGCTGTGGGCTCTCCCCAAACCTGGTCCGGAAGCGCGCGGCGGGGGCTGGCGGCAGCGGCATACAAAGAGCATTCTCATGATGCCCAACGTCCGCGTTGAGCGGCGGGCACAACCCGGCCGGCGCGCCACAGGCGCGATGTCACGCGCCTGCGGCGCAACAAAAGCCGTCACGGACCCGCCTCCAGCTTATAGTTGAGCGTCACACTTGATATCTGAGCTCCACAGGACGCGCGGATCGATGTTGTCAAAATCCCAATAGTGAACGGCACTACGCGATGGAGCGTCACAAAACCCTGAAGCCGAACGCGATGAAGGTTCTCTTTCGAGACCTCGAACTTGATCTGCTCGCCAGGAAGAGAATCTCCACCGATGTGTTTGCCATCAACGAATCGTCACCAGTGGCCACTCATCGTACACTCAAGCGGCACCGTCGCAACCCAGTGACTCGACCGGAGGAGCAGGTCGTTCACCGCGCGGGAACCAGTGGCGGTACATGAACTCTTCACTTGATTTGTTGCTGAAGACAAAGAGATATCGTTCGTCACCGAGACCGTAGAAGCTGCAATGTGATATCTGGAGGGGGCTATCTCATGGCGACAATCACGAGCGAAGTTGCACATCCGGCAAGACTCGAGAATGCTGATTAAAGCCGGCAGCCAAACCTGCCTGCTAGGCAGTTGGTGTTGCTCACTTTCCTTGGCGCGCGTCCACATGAACGGTGACCTTCGCTTCCGGTCAGGCGGGCCGCGCGGGCGAACCCGCGCGCCGCAGGCGATGTGGTCCGCGCGCCTGCGGCGCAGCCGAACTTCTTACGGACCACTCCAGCACCGCCAGTTAGACAACCCATTCCTTATGGACAATCGAACGCACGCTATGTAGCATGACCGACCAACGCCGTAATAAGCGTCACAGGTAACGCCGAACTGCTCCCGAAACGGCGAGGGATCGGAATTTCTCCGGACCCTGACTTTGCCGATAAACGCCACGCAACGGCGGTAGCTCGGCATCAAGACCAGCGCGAGGGTGATGCTGAGGAACGAGTCAACAATGCGGCACCCACTGTGGAATACGATCTGGAATAAGGCTCGTGATCACCGCGTGGAGGCCTAGTAGCAACGCGGCAATCACCCACACAAGAACGATCAAGACTTCCGTACAGCTGCAACGAGCTGGCGCAATGCGCAGAGCATAGGCCCCTGGGGCCCCGATTACCGGGTCAGGGTGGTTTGCCAGGCTGGTGATGCAAGCCTGGCATTCATCATTGGTAGTCCAGCGATCGGGTTGTCCACAGCATCCGCGTTGAGCGGTCCGCCGCCTATCAGAAGCGCGCGCAGGCGCATGAAAATAGATCCGCGCGCCTGCGGCACGCTTACTCTGCTTTCATCTGGGACCGCTCCAGCATGGTTAGGTGGCGCAGCTCCAAGATTTGAGGTAGGACGAATATCAAACTGACCAAGCGCCGAAGACGGCACCGCCTACGACAATCGTAGTGCCGATTAACAATATCTCAGAGCTTACGACGAAACAACCACGCAAGATTCACGATCATGAATGCGACCAAAGCACGGGGAGGCCGTAGCGTCTCGATTCGTCCGCACCATCGCGCGGGAGGCGCTTTGTTCAACGGCCAAGTGATGATGCCAGAGATCCACGTTAGCTATAGAGCAGAGCGCCCCCAGCATTTGCAGCGACAAAGAGACTGAATGTGTCGGCGTCACGTGTGCCACTAACGTCCGCGTTGAGCGGGCCGCGGCACAGCGCGACCGACGCGCCGCGAGGCACGCGACAATTGTCCGGGCGCCTGCGGCACCGCTCGCTCAAACCTCTCACGGACCGCTCCAACGCATAGTTGGGCACGTGCTGTAGCGTCGCCGTCCTACGTGCCAGATATCGTCGGCATGTCAGACTACTTGAAAAGAGCAACCAGGGGCGATTCTGCCGATATGCAACGGTCCCGACTGCAAATTGCCATCGGAGTCAGCCAAGCGGAACGTCGAGCAATTCGACAACGGTATGACAACTGCCAGTCCGGAGCTTCATGATTGCGCAGTTGCGAATTGTCAGCTATTCATATCTCGCAGTGAACCTCGTCGGAAGAGCACGTTCCGCATGCCGGTCCACTGATCACGAAGTCGACAGCGACGAATACTGTCTGCAGCCGCCGAATCGCAGGCGACCAGCTTCAGCAACTGCTGAGAGAGGACTAGAGCATTAGAGGCGCAGCAGACTCGACGCATACGTCTTGCGACGCCTAACGTCCGCGTTGAGCGGGCCGCGGTACAGCGCGACCAGGCGCCGCGGGCGCTAACATTTCCAGGCGCCTGCGGCTACCCCCGCCAAACTTCTCACGGACCGCTCCAACGCATAGTTAGAGCATCGATGATTCGCACAATCCTGTTGCCCTACTTGCCACAGTGCGGCTGGCGGAGATAGAATGGCGAAGCGCAAATAATCACGAGCGCTAGCCGAGCTAAGTGACACTGGCAAGGTGGAGATACAAAGATCACTCCAATAGTGTTGTGGATCGCAAAAGGGCAAACACAATTAGCAGGAGAAGGATAGAAGCACGCGTAAGCTAGACAGTCTTCGGCTTGAGGCTCGTAGTCATTCGATCGGTAGCCATTTCATGACGCTTGTGCAACGTCCACTAAGCCCGCAAATTCCGGCGGCGATAAGCGCAAGGAAGCCCAGGCACTCAAACTGTGCCTGTTGCATTCGCGCTGTGGCAAGAAAGAATAGCTGACATAGAGCCACTATCAGGCCAAGCAGCAACTGAAGATACAGCGGACAGAAACAAACGCCAACTTCAACTAGTAGCAGGGTCTTGCGCAGTCGCGTCATTCGATACCTAACGTCCGCGTTGAGCGGGCGCAGTGAGCCCGACCGGGCGCCGCAGGCGCCACAATTGTCCGAGCGCCTGCGGCGCCTCGCTGAGGCTCTCACGGACCGCTCCAACGCATAATTAGGCATCGTGGGGATGGAAGTGTATACCCGCGACCGTGATTACGTCTTCAAGGATCTGGTCCCGACAGGCACGGTTTCGCCCGGTTGAAACGCCCAAACTTCGTCTTCCGGTACGGATTCCGACAACAAAAACAAGTCCGGCTTTGCCAATCCTCTCGGCTAACGGGCCGCCAGCACTCAACAACGCTTCATAACGCAGGTGGCATATAGATCTGTTGGAGATTGCGCTGCACAAAGAGACGCCTAACGTCCGCGTTGAGCGGGCCGCGGTAGAGCCTGGCTGAGGCGCCGCGGGCGCTAACGATTTCCCAGGCGCCCGCGGCTCCGCTCGCCAAGCCTCTCACGGACCGCTCCAACGCATAGTTAGGCACACATGCCACTTACGATCGATGTGCAGCGTCATTCGGCTTCAAGCATCGTGCGGACAGCGCCCATATCGCGATTTGGCAGGCTCGTTCGCAAACCACCAGGAGCCACTGCTGAGATAGCAACGCCGCCAGCAAATTCGCTCGTCAGAAGCGTACAGAGAACTGCAATGTCACACGCTCGCAATCGTGCAGAGTGCAGTCGGCACGAAATCGGTATGGCGATGCTGCGCATCTGGCAGTGGTCCGTACAGGCAGCCAACATTCCGGCACGCACATGAGCGGCAAGGCGTCACCAGTCGACCGCCGCGGCAATGCTGCTCGACATGTCTTCGATGCGGCTCGTCGAGGACGCATGCTGCGACGAGAGCGATCGTTCACACGGCGGCTCACCGTCGATCGTTGGGGTCATGTGACGCCTAACGTCCGCGTTGAGCGGGCCGCGGTACGAGCCCGACATGCGCCGCAGGCGCCACAATTGTCCGGGCGCCTGCGGCGCGCTCACGCCAAACCTCTCACGGACCGCTCCAACGCATAGTTAGGCGTCATCGACCACAGTATGCGATTGCTCGTTGCAGCGATTCGCCGCCAACCACTTTGCGCCAGATGTCGATCGTGATACTGAGCCTGGCGCGCTGCAACGGCTTCCAGCAATAAGTTGCGACAGATACCATCGCATGTGCCTGTCGTGAGTCGAAGCGCACGATAGCAAAGCAACCTTCGATCGCCAAACTCAGTCAAGATCGCAAAGCCACCACGCATACCTGCAGCTGGTGTCTCGGCACGACAGCGCTACGGCAACATGCGTATGCTTGACTATCACGCGGCGCCGCATCTTCGATCGAGCAGCTTGCAGGAGGCGCAGCACGCTGTCGCAGCACGCAGTAGCGCACAAAGCGTGAGACGCCGCAAGGGCTCATGAGCGTTTGATGGACCTAACGTCCGCGTTGAGCGGGCCGCGCAGACGCGCGCCAGCGCGCCGCAGGCGCGACAATCGTCCGCGCGCCTGCGGCGCGCTCGCTCAAACCTCGTCACGGACCGCTCCAACGCATAGTTAGATGGCAGTCAGCCAGACGTTCACGCCTCGGTGCAGGCAGTGCGACAGCCGCTGCGTTACGCGACGTAGACGGCGGCGATGCTTCGCACATCGCCTGTAGTTCCCGATCAGCGAGCTGAGTGCAGCCGCGACGGTCGAAGCCGCTATGCAGTGAAACTGAATACGGCCACAACCTGGACAACGTAGCGATCGGTACCGTCGGGTACTGCCAATTGCGATCAGGCAAGTGCGCATAACGCTTGAGCCAGGCAGACGTCAGGCGCGCGACCTCCACAGTCAGCGTCCATCGACATGTATCGCACGACCATGCGCAAGTAGCGTCATGCGCAGGAAGCAATTGGCCGTTGCAGCGTGCGCACTGGGTTGACGCCATCTAACGTCCGCGTTGAGCGGGCCGCGGTACAAGCGCGAACCAGGCGCCGCGGGCGCTGACGATTTCCCAGGCGCCCGCGGCGCGCCTTCGCCAAGCTCTCTCACGGACCGCTCCAACGCATAGTTAGGCGTCTTCAGATTGCAAGCTTCGAACGTCTCCGTCTTGTTGTCCAGCAAGTGCAAACACTCGTAGCGTTGCAACATGATTCCAGGGTAGTACTTTTGCCGTGGCATCTCAGCGTCGATAGGACACGCGTATCCATGCCCTGTCTGTTGCGGCCAAGTCCATCACTCAAGAACACCCTGAAAGAATCGAAGAGTCTTGTCGCCACTTTCACCAAGGATCGGTTATATTCAACGTACATTTGGTGTCAGAGATTTTCAAGCGAGTTTGTCGGCTTTCTGCATTAGCGACCTCGCTTTGCAGATGCGTCAATAAAGTAGGCTGGAGTACAGTAACTAGGCCAGTGGCTGGTCTGCGAAAACTATCTCGTCCGGATTCTTCTGTTCTGCGGGTGTCGCAACGTTGGCGAGCGTTGCCGCCAATATGAGACTTAAGTTGAGCACTTGGAAAATCTCATGCAGACGCCTAACGTCCGCGTTGAGCGGGCCGCACGTAAACGTCGGCGCGCCACGGGCGCAGCATCCTGCGCCTGCGGCGCGCCACCCGCTAGGTTTCACGGACCGCTCAACGCATGGTTAAGGTGGCCAACTGCTCGATGCGAAGGAGCAACATCAAGTCCTCTCATGCGTACGTCCTCCAGCGCAGATTGCACCGCGACATCAAAGCTGTCCGTAACCAGCGTTAATGATCGGTCCAAACGAGTGCCACTGATGATGCGGACACCGATCCACTCGAAGTTGGTCCACATGCGACAACCTCAAAGTATAGCTACCGGTGTTCCCCACCTGGAAGATGCGAACTTCGGCGGTGCCATCGGCTGACCGATCGCCACGACGTTCGGGCGAGCGATGGCGATGGCTTATCCGGAGTTCCGGTCGGGCGAGTGTTGGCACCAGGCAGTCAGCGCGTGTCCATCCGGATCAGCTGGCCATCTAACGTGCGTTGAGCGGGCCGCGGCACGCCGGCTGTAGGCGCCGCGAGGGCGCTAGAATTTCCCGGGCGCCCGCGACGCACCCCCTGCCAAATCTCACGGACCGCTTCCAACGCGCATGGTTAGGCGCCATGGCCATGTTTCACAAATGGCGCGCTACGTTGCGCGGACTTGATGGTATAGATCCGAGAAGACGACGTCAATGGATCGAGACCCTCGGCAACAAATACGGCTCGGGCGAACTCGTCAATTTCGGTGGGCGGTGATGAGGCAGAAGTGAGCGCTTGTCGGGCTTGTAGGCAAAAACGAAGCGTTCGCACAAGTCGGACAGAAGATCTCGGACTTCCTTGTCCGTGAGCAAGAAGAGACCTCAATGTGCTTGATGCGAGTGCATGATCTCTGCCCATGGTGCCTAACTACAATTGGTGGTCATTAATGACGCAATGTGTTTTGCGTCATTCACGCCAGATAATCACCTGGCGGTGCAGTAAGAGCCTGTATAGGCTCGCATTGAACATGATCTAACTGCGACATAAGGCGAGCCACGGATGGTGAAGCCAATCGATCTGCTTCGAGCAGGTTCGTGACTGCATCCGCACGCGTCACTTGGCCTTCAGGACCGAGAGAAAACTTACATCTACTGGATCCGGCGTTTCTCTGGTTCCATGAACTGAGAAATCCTCGCGAGCTTGGCGCTGACGAGGTTGGTGCATTTCTGACCTCGCTGGCCGTAAACAATAAAGTCTCGGGCATCCACGCAGAACCAGGCCCCTCGCGGCAGTGCTGTTCCTGTATCGGGACGCGCTGGGGCTGGAGTGCCCTGGCTTGCAGACGTCGTGCGCGCCAAGCGTCCCATCCATCTTCCCGTCGTGCTGAGTCGCGCCGAAGTGCAGTCCGTGCTCGCGCGGTTGAACGGAACGATCTGGCTGGTCGCGTCGATGCTCTATGGATCCGGGGTGCGGATCACCGAATGTCTGCAGCTGCGGGATCAGGATGTTGACCTGCCGCGCAGGGAGCTTGTCGTTCGCGATACCGGGGCAGAAGGATCGCGTCAGCCGTGCTGCCGGAACGCTCAGTTCGCATGTGCGCGAGCACATTGGAAAAGTGAGGACGCTGTACGAGTCGGATCGTGCCGCGGGCAAGCCCGGCGTATCGCTTCCATTCGCACTACGACGCAAATATCCAGGTGCACTAGACGGCCTGGCCCTGGCAGTGGCTGTTTCCCGCCCGGACTTTCTGCAAGGATCCGTATTCGAGGGGAGTACTGTCGTTTTCACCTCCCTGCCCCAGAACATCCAGCGCGCCGTAAGAGTGTGCCATTCAGACCGCCGGCATCGAAAAGCCGGCGAGCTGCCACACCTTCCGCCTGCTTCGCCCCACTGCTGCTCGAGGACGGGTACGACATCCGCACGGTGCGGAACTGCTCGGACTGAGGACCTACCGCCAGTCTATCGCGCGTCCTCAACAAGGGCGGGCGCGGCGTCCAGGCAGTCCGCTCGATAAGTCTTGAAATGTCAGAAAGGGCCTACGCGATGTCCGGCCATTTGGGCCGGCCGAAGCGCGTAGCATTTCCGCCGTTGCAATTCCAGGGGAGACTGAACATGGATTGGCTAATCACGTTGATCATTGGCGGAATCGTCGGCTGGCTGGCGAGCCTCCTCATGAAGGCGGACGCCCAGATGGGCCTGATCGCTAACGCGTTCTGATCGGCATCGTGGGATCGCTGCTCGGCTATTGGTTGGCGGGCCTCATGGGCGTCGCCGCCACGGGCGGAGTTGCGCGATGGGTGGTCGCGGTCGTCGGCGCCGCCCTGCTGATCTTCATCCTGCGAGCGCTCGGGATTTTCAGCGAGCCTGACGCGATGAACGAAGGGGCCGCGCCGTCGATTTGCGGCGCGCGCCCTGGAATGTTTCTACGGCGCGAGGGAGACGACCGCGTCGGCAAAGCGGTCCGGGGCCCCGGATCTGTCCTGAGATAGAAGCCGGGTTCCACGAGCTCGAGTTCCATCACGCGAAACGAATCGCCGCTGCGGACGAGATCCACACGCGCGTAGAGCAGTCTGGATCCCACCGCCGCGACCGCAGCATCGCCAGCCGCCAGCAGCGCCGGCTCCGGCGCGATCGGGACGACCGTGCTGCCGTGTTCTTCCTGCACGCGGAAGTCGCCGCGCTTCGGCACCTTGAGCGAGGCTGTGGCTGTGCGCGCCATTGAAGTAAATCATCGAGAACTCGCCTTCCATCGACGATGCCGCGCTCGAAGGGTTGCAGCATGAGCGCGCGATCGGCGTAGTACGCCTCGATCTCCGCGGCCTGCCGTCGGACGCTCGTCGGCATCGAGCCGCCAGGCGCCCTGTGCCGTGGCGCTGAGGACCGGGCTTGATCACGGCCTCTTCGCTGCGCAGCTCCTCGAAGAGCGGCACCAGCTCGCCCGGCGCGAGCCGGTCGCGCCAGAACGTCGGCACGATGTCGATGCCGCGCAGCGCAAGGTCGCGCAGAGTAAGTCTTCTGCATGTTCCAGCGCGCGATCTCGCTGCTGTTCTCGAGCCGCACGCCGCTGTGCTCGATCTGCTCGAGCACGCGCAGGAACTGCTCCGCGTGATGCTGGTAGTCCCAGGTCGAGCGGATGACGACGAGCTCGTATCGCCGCCAGTCGACGCCCGGCCGGTTCCAGGGCACGGTCTCGACCTGCCAGCCGCGCTTCGCGAGCGGCTCGATGGCGAGATTCGTCGTCGATGACGAAATTCTGGGATCGCTGAGCGTGAGGAACGCGATCCTGCGCACGTCAAGACTGGGGATAGAGGACGAAGCTGCGTGCAGCGGAAGAGGGCGAGGGTTTTCCCGTGTCCTTGTGCGAGACGACGGCGTCCCAGAGCTGCGTCGTGCGCCCGAGATGCTGGGCGCGTGCGACGCAGGCGACGGTGCCCTCGCGCGCCGTGCCGAGGAAATTGGATTTCAGCTCGATGGTCGTGAACCCGGTCGCGCCCTCGGGCAGGTGGGCGACGCAGCCGTAGCCGCAGGAGGTATCGGCGAGCGTCACGACGGTGCCGGCGTGCAGGTAGCTGTTCGGCGCGATGTGGTGCGGCTGGATTGCGAGCTCCGCGTGCAGTTCCTTGTCGTCGAGCTTCGTGATCACGACGCCCATGTACCCCGGCAGGAATCCGGTTCCCCGCCGGTTGAGCTGCTCGAGCGTGATCACGACGCGCCTCTCGCGCAGGATCACGGCCGGCCGGATCAAGCCGAACTGGGCCGCAAGTTCGGCCGGGTGCTCGGCGTTCCAGATCACGAGGTCGGCAAACTTGCCGGGCTCGATCGTGCCGCGTTCCTTGCGCAAGCCCAAGCGCGCGCGCCGCGTGGCGCGTCACGCCGAGCAGCGCCTCTTCGGTCGTGAGGCCGAACTGGGTGCAGGCGAGGGTGCATGTTGAGTTGCAGCGAAGCCAATGGGGCGCTGCCTGGATTCAGGTCGCTCGCGATCGCGATCGGCACGCGGTGCACGCGCAGCATCTCGATCGGCGGCAGCTTCGGTCTCGCGCAGGTACGAATACGCGCCGGGCAGCAGGACCGCGACGGTGCGTGCGACCGCCATGGCCTGCACGCCTTCCTTGTCGAGGTGCTCGAGGTGATCGGCGGAGAGCGCCTTGTGCTTCGCGGCGAGCGCGGCGCCCTGCTGGTTGGAGAACTGCTCGGCGTGCAGCTTGACCGGGAGCTTGAGTTCGGTCGCCTTGGCGAAAACGCGCTCGACCTGCGCCGGCGTGAAGCCGATGTTGTCGCAGTAGGCGTCCACGGCATCGGCGAGCCCCTCGGCCGCGGCGGCCGGCAGGATCTCGTCGCATACACATTTAATATAGTCATCCGGCCCGGCCGTGAAACTCGGGCGGCACGGCGTGGGCGGCGAGGAGCGTCGTGCGCACGGTGAGCGAGAGGCGCTTGCCGAGCGTGCGGGCGACCCGGAGGATCTTTGAGTTCGTTGTCCTTGTCGAGTCCGTAGCCGGACTTGATCTCGATCGCTGGTCACGCCCTCGGCGACGTACTTGCGCGGCGCGGGCGAGGGCGAGCGTCAGGAGATCCGCCTCGCTGGCGGCGCGGGTCGCGGCCACGGTCGAGGCGATGCCGCCGCCGGCGCGCGCGATGTCCTCGTAGCTCGCGCCCTGGAGCCGCTGCTCGAATTCGCGGGAAGCGCGAGCCGGCCCAGACCAGGTGCGTGTGGCAGTCGATGAGCCCAGGGTCACGAGCGCGCCGCGCACGTCGTTGACGGCGCAGGTCTTCGGCAGCGTCGCCGGCATGTTCTTCTTGGTGCCGATCCAGGCGATGCGGTTGCCGGCGAGCGCGACCGCCCCTTTCGGGATGAGGCCGTAGGGCTTGCCCTCCGCGCAGGTCGCGAGGGTCGCGTTCCGGATCAGCCGGGTCCAGCTCGAGGTGTCGGTGGTTTCCACGGATGCAGAGCTTACCGGAAGCCGTCGCCGCCGCGTTATGCTGCGTGTCTCAATCGCCCCGGGTGCCGAAGTGCCGAATGCCGCCATCACGCGTGAGTTCGTCGCGGAATTGCCGAAGACGGACCTGCACGTCCACCTGGACGGCTCGCTGCGAATCCCGACGCTGATCGAGCTTGCGCGCGCGCATCACGTGCAGCTGCCGAGCTACACCGAGGGCGGCCTGCGCGAGACTGTATATAAGGAGCGATACACCAGCCTCGGCGACTACCTGAAGGGCTTCCAGTACACGGTCGCCGTCATGCAGACGGAGGAAGCGCTCGAGCGGATCTCGGCGGAACTCGCCGAAGACAACCAGGCGGAGGGCGTGCGCTATCTGGAAGTGCGCTTCGCGCCGCAGCTGCACGTCCGACCCGGGCTCGATGCGATCCAGGTGCTGGCGGCCGTCGGACCGGGGCCTGCGCCGCGCGCGGGACGCCTACAACCGCCGGCCCGAGATCGCCGCCGGGCGCGAGCCGCACTTCGAGTACGGGATCATCTGCTGCGCGCTTCGCATGTTCGGGGCGGGCTTCAGCCAGCACTACGACACGCTGCTCGCGGCGCACCCGTTCACGCGGCCGAAGGACATCTTCGCGATCGCCTCGCTCGATGCGGTGCGCGCGGCGATTCTCGCGCGCGACACGCTCGGGCTGCAGGTCGTCGGCTTCGACCTCGCGGGCGAGGAGGCGGGCTACCCGGCGAGCGCGCACAAGGAGGCCTTCGAGTACGCGCACAAGCATTTCCTGAAGCGCACGGTGCACGCGGGCGAGGCCTACGGGCCGGAATCCATTTTCCAGGCCATCACGGACCTGCACGCGGACCGCATCGGCCACGGCACTTACCTGCTCGAGGCGGACCAGATCCGCGACCCGGAGATCGAGGACCGCGAGGGCTACGTGAAAATGCTCGGCAACTACATCGCCGACCGGCGCATCACGCTCGAGATCTGCCTCACGAGCAACCTGCAGACGAATCCCGACATGAAAGCGCTCGACGACCACACGTTCCGGAAGCTGCGCGACGCGCGCATCTCGACGACGCTGTGCACCGACAACCGCCTGATGAGCAATACGACGGTCACGAACGAGCTGATGCTCGCGGTCCAGCATCTCGGCCTCGACCGGCATGATCTCAAGTCCATCGTGATCTACGGCTTCAAGCGCAGCTTCTGGCCGGGCGATTACCTCAGCAAGCGCCAGTACGTCCGCCAGGTGATCGACCACTACGACGCTGTCGAGCGCCGCCACTCGGACTCGCCGAGCGGCACCTATCGTTCGCTCGGCACGAAGACAATCTGAGCTAGATTTCGACTTCCGTCGCGAGCACCACGACGCGCTTGGTCGGCATGCGGAAGAATTCCGCGGCCTGCGCGCTCCTGCGCTGCATGTAGGCGAAGAGCCGCATCTTGATGCCGGCGAGGCCATGGCGCGTGCGCGCGCGCACGAGATGCCAGCCGAGGAAGAACGTGGCATTCGGGTCGATGCGCAGCCCCTTGCAGGCCGCGCCGGCAAGCGCGATGGTCACGTCCGGCGTTTCCATGAAGCCGAAGCGCGCGTGCACGAGGTGGATGCCCGGGAACACTTCCTCCGGGTAGCTGCGCGAGACGAGGTCCTGGCGCGGCGAGCGCTGGATTTCCAGGTGCAGGATCACGATGTTTCTCGTGGCAGACGCGGTTGTGGTCGATGTTCCGCAGGAGCGCGGTCGGCACGTAGCCCTGGTGGCTCACGAGGAAGACTCGCCGTGCCCGGCACGCGGATCGACGTCCTTGAGTAGCGTCTGGAAGTTCGGCGAGCGGCACCGCGCGCTGCTGCAGTTCCTCGCGCAGGAGCGCCCGGCCGTCGCGCCAGGTGACGAACATCGCGAACATGGCCCCCGACAGCGCGAGCGGGATCCAGCCGCCGCTCGGGATCTTGGTCGCGTTGCCGAGGATGAACGCGAAATCGACCAGGCCGAACAGGCCGAACACGAGCCAGACGCGCCACAGCGGCCACTTCCACGCGGCGCGCGCCGCGATCGCGCCGAGCAGCGTCGTGATCACCATGGTGCCGTTCACGGCGGCGCCGTAGGCGCCGGACAGTCCGCTCGAGCCCTGGAAGATCAGCACGAACGAGCAGGTCGCGAAGAACATGAACGTGTTCGTCGCGGGCACGTAGATCTGCCCATGCGCGTCTGCGGAGGTCTGCAGGATTTTCACGCGCGGCAGGAGGTCGAGCTGCACGGCCTGGCGCGTGACCGAGAACGCGCCGGAGATCGTCGCCTGCGAGGCGATGACGGCAGCCGCGGTCGCGAGGATGATCAGGAACGGCAATCCGGCGGGTGTCGACGAGCGCGAAGAACGGGTTGATGGCGGTCGTCGGCGCGGGAGAGCAGGAGCGCGCCTTGCCCGAAGTAGTTGAGCAGCAGCCCGGGCCAGACGACGAGGAACCAGGCGACGCGCACGGGCTTCTTCCCGAAGTGGCCCATGTCGATGTAGAGCGCCTCGCCGCCCGTCAGCACGAGGAACACGGCGCCGAGGATCGTGAGCGAAACGCCCGGGTGGCTGAGCAGCACGCGCAGCGCGTGCTCCGGGTTGAGGGCCGTCAGGATCTCCGGCGTGTGGATGATGGCGCGCAGGCCAAGGAGCCCGATCGACACGAACCAGAGGACCATGATCGGGCCGAAGAGGCGCCCGATCTTCTCGGTCCCGCGCCGCTGGATCGCAAACAGCGCGACCAGGATCCCGAGCGTGCCCGGCACCACGTAGCGCTGCATGTCCGCATCCATGATCGAGAGTCCCTCAACCGCGCCCAGCACCGAGATCGCGGGCGTGATGAGCGCATCGCAATAGAAGAACGCCGTGCCGAGCACCGCGAGCAGCACGAGCCGCTGCGCCGCCTTGCCGTTGCCCGCGAGCTTGTCTTCCACCAGCGCGACGAGCGAGAGCACGCCGCCTTCGCCGTCGTTGTCGAGGCGGCAGGATGAAGACGATGTACTTGAGCGAGATGACGATCAGCAGGCTCCAGAAAATCAGCGACAGCACGCCGAGCATCGCGTGGACGTCCGTCGCGCCGCCGGCAACGGCGGTCGCTTCGCGCAGCGCATACAGGGGACTCGTGCCGATGTCGCCGTAGACGACACCGATTGCGCCGAGCGTGGCCGCGGAGAGGGAGCGGGGATTGTTCATATTCTGCCCTTCGGCGGCGCATATTCTGCCTGATGCCGCGGCGCGCGGATGCGACTACAATGCGGCGGGGCGTCATGCCTGCAGGGAGGCAACGATGTACCAGCTCGCGACCGCGCCGCGCGGCATCGGCCAGGCGCTCGATTCCATTTTCCAGCTCGCGCGCACGGGCTTCCTGCGCATGCTCCCTACGCAATCCTGACGACGCTGGTCAGCGCCCTGCCATTCGTCTACATGGTCAACTCGGGCGCGCTCGAAAACCCGGCGCTCGCGGCCCAGGCCGTCCTTTCCAGCGGCTACTGGCTCACGGTCCTGGTCGTGCTTCCGTTGACCACGCTCTCTGTACGGCGCCTCGATCGTGCGCATCGAATCCATTGCGCAGGGTGCCGATGTCGGCCTCGGTTCGTCATTCGGGGCGACACTCCCGCGGGTCCTCGCGCTGATTGGCGGCATGTTCGGCTTCCTGCTGGCCATCTGCGTGGGTTTCATTCTCCTCGTCATCCCGGGTATCTACCTGCTGGGCTCGCTCTTCCTTTTCGTGCCGGCGATCGTGCTCGATGGAAAGGGGCCCATCGAGAGCCTCAACCACAGCCACAAGCTGGTGAAGGGAAACTGGTGGCGCCTGGCCACGATCGGCGGCATCGCCCTCATCATGATGTACCTCGTCTACCTGGTGGCCGCCGTGCTGGTCGGGTTGGTCATGGGATTCCGCGGCTCTGACCCGGCGTTCGTCTTCATCGTGGACGTGGTGTCGACGCTCGTCGGCAGCCTCCTGATGTTTCCGTTCTTCTCGGCGCTCTATGTCGAGATGTACCGCGAAGTGAAGATGCGCAAGCAAGGCGGCGATCTCGCCGCGCGCATCGAGTCGGTGGGAACCGCACGCTGAAGCGCATCGTCGCCGCGCTTGCCGTCGCTCTCTCCGTCGCGGCGGCGGCGTCGGAGCCGCCACCGGTCAAGGATCCTCTCGTCGCGGCCATCGACCGTTGCCTCGCCGACCCCGCATACCAGGAAAACTTCGAGTCGCGCGAGTCCGGCGACTCGGACGACGAGGATGCGGATGAGGCTGCGGACGAGGATGCAGACGAGGAAGATGACGCGGAGTCGACGCCGGGCATCGCCGAACTCTGTCCGGAGGTTCACGCCGGCATCGCCGAGAGCCGGCTTCGTCCTTATCTGCTTCCCGATTGGGCGGACTGGGTGCCGCCGAAGAAACTCTCGAGCGCTATCGCGAGCTGCTGACCGAAGGGCCATCCGCAGGCGGCCCTCGCCCTGACACCGCCGCGGTTCCCGCAATCGTCAAGGAGACCGAGTCCGCGCAGGCGGCGCCGAAGCGCACGCTGTGGGAGCGCTTCAAGGACTGGGTGCGCTCGCTCATCGACAGGCCGGACGCCAGGCGCAGCGACAACTGGCTCACGAAGTGGCTGGACGAGCACGTGCCCGGCCAGAAGCTGGTGGAGGGAATCCTGTACGTCCTGCTGGCGGCCCTCATCGCCGGCATCGGCTGGATCGTCTATACGGAATTGCGCGCGGCAGGACTGCTCGACCGCTGGCGCAGGCGCCAGGGCGTGCGCGCCGCAGCTGCGGCGGCGCCGGCGGCGGCAGAGACCGCCGACGCTCGCCGGCGCGAGCGATGTCGAGGCGCCCTCGATTCTCGCTTGCGCTGCTGGTCGGGGAACTGCGCCGGCTCGGCCGCGTGCAGGACCGCCAGAGCATGACGCACCGCGAACTGGGGTCTGCCGCGCGCTTTGATGCGGCTGCAGAGGGCGAAACCTTCCGCAACGTGCTCGGCATCGGCGGAGCGGCTGCGCTATGACGCGGCGCCGCCGGCGACGACGACCCTGCGGCAAGTCATCGACGCCGGGCGCGCGCTGCTTGAAAGCCTCGCACGCCAGACGCGGAGCGCGACGTGAAAGACCGCTGGATCACGTTCCTGCTCGCGCTCGGCGCCCTGGCGGCTTTCTATTTCTACTTCGTCGGGCCGAAAGAGAGCGAGGCGGAAAAACATTCGCGGCCGCTCGCGACGGAGATGCGGGCCAACGGCTACTTCGCGATCCGGCGCTGGCTCGAGACCGAGGGCATCCCGGTGACGGAGCTCCGCCAGCGCTATGACTGGCTGTCTCACGCGCGCGGCCTGCCGAAGCACGGCAACCTCCCTCATCACCACGATTCCGCACAAGCGGGTGATGCGCCTCGCCGAACAGAACGCCCTGAGGAAATGGGTGCGCTCCGGCAACACCCTGCTCGTCGTCGCGGGCATCTTCGATACGCCGGAATGGGGCGTGCCCGACACCACGACGCCGAATGAGCTTTTCCAGCTGACGGACCTGTGGATCGATGTCCACGAGGCCGCGGAGGCGGAAGACGAGGAGGCGGGCGACAAGAAACCGGCGCCTGCTGCGGAGGAACCGGAAGCACCGCCGGCCGGCCCGGCGTCCAGCATTCTCGTGCCGCTCGAGGAACCGAAGCGCGGCATCCTGAAGCCGATCGGGGATCATCCGTTGACGCGCGGCGTGCTCGCCGTGCACGCGATATCGGAATACGAGGCGGGCAAGTTCGACCTGTACACGTCCGATCAACGAGCCGGCCCTGTCCCTGATGGCGGACTCCGAAAGCGGCCTCGGCGCGTTCTGGGTCACCTGGATCGGCGGCGGCACCATCATCGTGAGCGGTTACGGCAGCATCTTCACCAACAAGATGCTGGCGCAGGCGAACAACGCCGATCTCGTCGCGAACATCGTCGCCGCGCAGCTCGGGCGCCACGGCCACGTGATCTTCGACGACATGCACCAGGGTGCGACCAGTGTCTACGACGCGGACGCCTTCTTCGGCGACCCGCGGCTGCACGCGACCTTCTGGTGGATCATTGCGCTCTGGTTCGTCTGGGTGCTCGGCAGCACGCGCCTGCCGCCGCCCGCGGCGCGGCCGCCGCCGGTGCGTGAGCGCGGCTTCATCGACGCGACGGGCAATTTCTTCGCGCGCGTGATCGGCAGGAAAGGCGCCGCGTCGGCGCCTGTTCGCCAACTTCTTCAACGACTGCCGCCGCGCCCTCGGCGAGCCGCAGGACGGACGGCCGCTGTGGGCCTGGATCCGCGGCTTTGGCGCGATACCGCGTGAGGAAATCGACCGCCTCGAGGCGCTTTACGCGCGCGTCGAGGAAGGCAAGCGCATCAACCTCGTCGACCTGCACAATCGTCTGCAACACATCCGGAAACAACTCGCATGAGCACACCGCTGCAAGACCTCGAACTCCACCTCAGCCGCGAGATCGGTCGCGTCGTCCACGGCGCGGACGGCGTGATACACGGCTCCTCACGGCCTGTCTCGCGCGCGGCCACGTCCTGCTGCAGGGCGCGCCGGGCCTCGGCAAGACGCTGGTCGCGAAAGCGCTCGCGCGCTGCCTCGGCGGCAGCTTCCAGCGCATCCAGGGCACGGCGGACCTGATGCCGAGCGACATCATCGGCGTGCACGTCTTCGACCCGCGCGAGCAGAAGTTCGTGTTCCACCCGGGGCCGGTGTTCGCGGACGTCCTGCTGATGGACGAGGTGAACCGCGCTGGCCCGAAGACCCAGTCGGCGCTGCTCGAAGCCATGGAAGAGCGCCAGGTGACGGTGGAGCGCGAGCGGCTGCCGCTGTCCGACCGGTTCATCGTCCTCGCGACGCAGAACCCGCACGAGTTCGAGGGCACCTATCCGCTGCCCGAATCGCAGCTCGACCGCTTCATGCTGCGCATCGACATCGCGTATCCGACGCCGGCGCACGAGGCGGCGATCCTCGCGCAGTACGGCGCGCAGATGGGCGCGCCGCGCATCGAGTCCTTCTCGCTCGCCGAGGTGGACGCCGGACTCCTGCGCGCGCGCGCGAACAGGCGGCGGCCGTGCATGTCTCGGAGGCGCTCGTGGACTACATCCTGCGGATCGCCGCCGCGACCCGGCAGAACGCCTCGATCGCGCTCGGGATGTCGACGCGCGCGGTGCTGGCGCTCACCTGGGCCGCGCGCATCGAAGCCGCCTCGCGCGGCGCGGAGTTCGCGACGCCGGACGACGTGAAGTCCGTCGCGCCGGGCGTGATCGCGCACCGGCTCGTGCTGACGCCGGATGCGGCGCTCGACGGCCAGTCCGCCGCCACGGTCGTGAGCCGCCTGCTCGAGCAGGTGCCGGTGCCGCGCTGAGTTGCGCCGACGATGAACCTCACCCGCCGCACCCTGTTCATGTTCGCGATCACCGTGCTGATCGCGATCGTCGGCCTGTGGGCGTGCGGAGGCTGCATTCCGGCGCCTGTGGCTGCTGCCGGCTGCGCTGCTCATGCTGGGCCTTGCGTACGAGGGATTGCGGCAGCGCAGCCTCGGCATCGAGGCCGTCGCCGCGACGCCCGCGCGCGCGCGGCTCGGCCGCGCGTTCGAACTCGCGCTGCGCTGGCGCTCGGCGCGGCCGGCGATCCTGCGCTTCATGCCGGACGTGCCGGGCGGCATCGAGACCGAGGCGCGCGTCGTCACCGTGGCGACGGGCCCGAAGGTGCGACCACGACGTTCGCGGGCCTGCCCGTCGGCCTCGGGCGCTGGCGCTGGCCGGTCCTGCGCGGTCGCGTGCGCGGCGCATTCGGCCTCGCGTGGTGGACGCGCCGGTTCCCGTGCCCGGGCGAGATCGCGGTGGAGCCGGACCTGCGCGTGAACCGCGGCAGCGGCCGCAGCCTTGCCGCCGCCGGCCCTGCCCAGCGCGCGCTCGTGGGCTCAGGCTCGGAGTTGCACGAGCTTCGCGAATACCGGCCCGGCGATCCGCTGCGCTCGATCGACTGGAAGGCGAGTGCACGCGCCGCGCGCTGGATCGCGCGCGACCGTTTCGCCGACCAGCACCTCGAGATCATGATGATGCTCGACGTCGGCCGCACGAGCGGCGTCGCGATCGATCGCCTGACGCGCCTCGGCCACTACGTGAATGCCGCCTGCCGCTTCGCGGAGCACGCGGTGCAGAACGAGGATCGCGTGGGACTCGTGACCTTCGCCGACGTGCCGCTGCTCGGTTTCGCGCCGGGCCACGGCATGGCCGCGGTCAGTCGCCTGCGCGCCGGACTTGCGGCGGCCGCTTCTCTGCCGCGCGAGAGCAATCCGCTGCCCGCCGCGGTGCGCGCGCTCGCGCTCTGCCGCCAGCGCGCGCTGGTCATCCTGATGCTGGACCTCGACGACGTCGGCAGCCACGGCCAGCTCGGCCAGGCCGTGCGCCTGCTGAGACCGAAGCATCTTCCGGTCGTCTGCGGGCTGCTGAGTCCGGAGCTGTTTGAATTGCAGGGCAGCGAGGCGCGCCGCTGGCTCGATCCCTACACCGCGCTCGCAGCTGGCCGAGCAGATCGCGCGGCTGCGCGCGGGCGCCGCGGCGCTGCGCCAGCTCGGCGCGCCGGTCGTGCTGACCTATCCCGCGCAGTTCGAGGAAACGGTGTTTGCGACCTACGACCGGATGCGCGCGCGTCGGCGCGTCTGACCGGGCGTCGCGGCGCCCTTGCGCCGGTAGAGCAGGCCCGTCGCCGCCGACATCGCAATCAGCCAGGACGCGATGCCGATGACCGCCCGGCTCGCGAACGGGTAGGACGAATCCGCCGAGATGAAGCCCTCGATCAGGCCGCAGCCGACGAGCAGGATTCCGCAGAAGATCATGTAGCGCGAGGTCTTCGAGACGGCGAGCCGGAAGGATTCCGCGCGCGTGCGCCCGCGCGGCCGCACCAGCGCGTCGCCGAGCGCGGCGCCCGCGGCGCCGGCAAGGCAGATCGTCGTGAGCTCGACCGGGCCGTGCGCCGCCGTGAACTCGAACAGCCGGAAGCCGAGGTCGTGCTGCGCGGTGAATGCGAAGAGCCCGCCGATCATGAGGCCGTTCAGCGCGATCATGTAGAAGTGCCGAGGCCGAAGATCACGCCGACGCAGTAGGCCGCGAGCGTCACGGTCACGTTGTTCGCGATGATGCCGGTCGAGATGACGGACGACGGCATGACATTCAGGATCGAATCGGTCCACAGCGTGCCGGACTCGACGATCCGGATCGTTTCTTCCGACAGCAGGAGGGCGACGAGTTCCGGGAAGCTCCGGATGAGCCAGGCGCCGGCGAGTCCCGACAGCACGAGAAGCGATGTCACGGCCGCAATATACGGCGCGAGCTCGCGCGTCATGGCGGGCGTGTCCTCGACGAAGAGCGTGCGCAGGTCCGCGAGCATCGAATAGGCGGGGCGCGCCAGCACGCCGTGGGCGCGGCGGTAGCTCGTCTCGAGGAAGCGCGTCACGCGGCTGCCGGGCAGGAGCCGGCGCGCGATCGAGAGGTCGCGCGCGAGCATGCGGTAGTTGTCGACGAGGCGCGTTGGCGTCGGCGATCTCGTGCCGGCGTCCGTGCGAGAGCCGCTCCAGCCGCGTCTCGATCTGCTGCCAGATCCCGACGCGCCGGCCGAGCCAGGCGCGAAGGCCCTGGTCCACGCGCGGCGTCTGTCATCGGATGCCGCCGAGCCAGTTCTGCAGGGCCGTGAGCGCGTTGGCGTCGTTGAGGAACGCGGCTCTGCGTGTTCGCGCCGGCCGGATCGAGGCGGGCGAGCAGGCGCCGCGCGAGATCGAGGCGGTCTTCGGAATCGAGCGTCTCCCAGCGGTCGATGAGGTCCTGCACGAGCTCGGCCTCGCGGGTCGAGATGCCGCTCGCGAGGCCTGCCGCCGAGAGTCCCTCGAGGCTCTCCGACTTGCCGCCGTCGTCGTAGATCAGGAGCGTGCCGGCGGCCAGGTCGCCGATGCGCTGGTTGCGGCGCGTCGACGATCGTCGTCACGAGGCCGACGAGGTACATGATCGGCAGGCCGTCCACGAAGCGGAACAGGTTCCGCACCACGATCGCGCCGGCGCCGGGGACCATGCCCTCGACCGTGACGATGCGCACGCCCGCCATGCGCTTGCCCGGCGTGCGGCCGGCCATCGCGATCTCGAGGACCGGGTGATAGAGAAGGTAGAAGACGATCGGCGGCAGCGCGGCGAGGACGAACAGCCAGGGCGGCGGTTCGCGGGCGTCCTCGAGGTATTGCCTGCAGCAGCAGCCAGCCGCCGAAGTACCAGGCGATCGCGACGAGCGCGCGAATGTGGAAATCGATGACGAACGCGAAGCTGCGCCCGCCGGGCCCGGCGATCGCGAGATCGAGCGGGACGCCGGTGACGCTGTCGACATGCAGGTGCCCGTCGTCGTTGTCGGCCGGGATGTCCATGGACTGTCGCGATTATGCCAGCGGGCAGGCAGGGAGCCTGTGCGCCATGTCGCGCGTTATGTCCGCGCGCGGCCCACGCGCAGGCGCGGCCGGTGCCCCGGAATCAGCGGGTGCGATCCTTGAGGGCATTGAGCTCCTTCTCGAGATTGGTCGCCATGTCGGCCGCCGCCAGCGTCAAAGCCGCGGTGCCGGGACGCCTGCGCGTCCGCGCCGGCATCGGCGGCCGCCGGTTGTCGCTGCATGCTGCTGACGCCCGGCACGCGAAACAGGAGCCGATGCGTCGCGACGTCGAAGACTGCGGTATCGACGAAGTTGTGAACCTCGGTGGGATCGCCGGTCAGCGTCTGCACGCCGACGATCGTGCGGTAGCGCAGCGACGAACTCGTCGCCCGGACTCGACACCTGGTCGTAAGACACGAGCGCCATCGCGTTGAGGCCATAGGTGTCCGCCGTCTGTGCGAGCGGCGCGAATCCCGTTCCCGCCTTCAGGTACTGCTCCGGGATCACGGCGACTTCTTCGACGAAATCGTGTTTCGAAAAAATGGTCTTGAGGTCATACAGCAGCTTGAAGCGTTCCGCTTCCGACAAGTCCTGCGACGGCCCCTGCGGCGACGGGACGAAGGCGATGCCGATCCGCAACGGCAACGGCAGGCTCGGGATCTTGCGGGAGGGCGAGGGCGGTTTCTCGCCCGCCGGGTAGAGGTATTCGACCAGGCTGCTCGATACGCTGTCGGCGCGGCCTTCAACGAGGGTGCCGGTGCAGGCCGTGGCCAGGAAAGCCAGCGTGAGCACGGCGAGGCGCGTTGCCTTCATGAACTTCTTCCTGCGGCCGCGTCATCGGCTCCGGCTGCGGGGAGGTGCGCCGCAGTATGCCTGATATCCTCGCAGCCCATGACCGCCGAGCACGCAAGAACAAGCGCCGGTCCCCGCGTGGTTCGCGCACCGCGCGGCAACAAGTTGAGCTGCGGCAGCTGGTTGACGGAAGCGCCGTTCCGGATGATCCAGAACAACCTGGATCCGGAAGTCGCCGAGCATCCGGACCAGCTCGTCGTCTACGGCGGCATCGGCAAGGCCGCACGCAACTGGGAAGCGTTCGACACGATTCTCTCGGTGCTGGAAGCGCCTGAAGGACGACGAGTCGCTGCTCGTGCAGTCTGGAAAACCCGTCGGCGTCTTCCGCACGCACGTCGATGCGCCGCGCGTCCTGATCGCGAACTCGAATCTCGTGCCGCACTGGGCGACCTGGGAGCACTTCCACGAGCTCGACCGCAAGGGATTGATGATGTACGGCCAGATGACGGCGGGCTCCTGGATCTACATCGGCTCGCAGGGCATCGTGCAGGGCACCTATGAAACGTTTGGCGCCTGCGCGCGCACGCATTTCGGCGGCGATGCGCGCGGACGCTGGATCCTGACCGCGGGGCTCGGCGGCATGGGCGGCGCGCAGCCGCTCGCGGCGACGATGGCGGGCTTCTCGATGCTGGCGGTCGACTGCGACGAGTCGCGCATCGATTTTCGCCTGCGCACCGGCTACCTGGACCGCAAGGCGACCTCGCTCGACGAGGCGCTCGCGATCATCGACGAGGCGCGCGGATGCGAAGCAAGCGCTGTCGGTCGGCCTGCTCGGCAATGCCGCGGACGTCTTCCCGAGCTCGCGCAGCGCAAGCGCGTGCCGGACGTGGTGACGGACCAGACCTCCGCGCACGATCCGCGAAACGGCTACCTCCCGCGCGGCTGGACGATGGCCGAGGCAGCCGGACGCGCGAAAGAACGACCCCGCGCGCATCGAGCGCGAGGCGCGCGCCTCGATGAAGATCCACGTGCAGGCGATGCTCGACCTCAAGGCGCAGGGCGCCGTCGTCTTCGACTACGGCAACAACATCCGCCAGGTCGCGCTCGACGGAAGGCCTGAAGAACGCATTCGATTTTCCGGGTTTCGTGCCGGCCTACATCCGCCCGCTCTTCTGCGAGGGCATCGGGCCCTTCCGCTGGGTCGCGCTCTCCGGGCGATCCCGAGGACATCTACCGCACCGACGCGAAGGTGAAGGCGCTGATGCCGAACGATGCGCACCTGCATCGCTGGCTCGACATGGCGCGCGAGCGCATCAGAGTTCCAGGGCCTGCCGGCGCGCATCTGCTGGGTGGGCCTCAAGGATCGCGCGCGCCTCGGTCTCGCCTTCAACGAGATGGTCGCGAACGGCGAACTCTCGGCGCCGATCGTGATCGGCCGCGATCATCTCGACTCCGGCTCGGTCGCGAGCCCGAACCGCGAGACGGAAGCGATGAAGGACGGCTCGGACGCGGTCTCCGACTGGGCCTTCCTGAATGCGCTCCTGAACACCGCGGGCGGAGCGACCTGGGTCTCGATCCATCACGGCGGCGGCGTCGGCATGGGGTTCTCGCAGCACGCCGGCGTCGTGATCGTCTGCGACGGCACGGCCGCCGCCGCGGCGCGCATCGCGCGCGTGCTCCGGAACGACCCCGGCACCGGCGTCATGCGGCATGCGGACGCGGGCTACGAGCTTGCGATCGCCTGCGCGCGCGAGCAGGGCCTCGACCTGCCTTCGGTGCGCTGAGGTGGCGACGATGACGATTGAAGCCCGGCGCGATCTCGCTCGCGGAGCTGCGGCAGATTTCCGCGGGAGCGATGCGATCGCGCTCGCCGAGGGCTGGCGCGGCCCGGTCGAGGCCTCGCTCGCTGCAGTGCGTGCGCGGCTCGCCGGCGGCGAATCGCTCTACGGCATCAACACCGGCTTCGGCAAGCTCGCGAAGACGCGGATCTCGGACGACGAGCTCGCGACGCTGCAACTCTATCTGATGCGCTCGCACGCGGCGGGCGTCGGCAGCCCGCTCGCGGACTCGACCGTGCGCCTGATCCTCGTGCTGAAGGCGGCAAGCCTCGCGCGCGGCTACTCCGGCGTGCGCGCCGTCGTGATCGAGAAGCTGCTCGCGCTCGTGAACGCGGGCATCCATCCGGTCGTGCCCGGGCAGGGCTCGGTCGGCGCCTCCGGCGATCTCGCGCCGCTCGCGCATCTTTCGCTCGCACTGATCGGCGAAGGGCGCGTGCGCGTCGGCGGCAAGGAACAGGACTGCGCGGGCGCGCTGAAGGCCGCCGGCATCGAGCCGCTCGTGCTCGGACCCGAAGGAGGGACTCGCCCTTCTGAATGGCACGCAGGTGTCGACCGCGCTCGCGCTCGTGGCGCTGTTCGCGGCGGAGGACCTGCTTCGCGGGCTCGATCATCAGCGGTGCGATGTCGGTGGACGCCGCGCTCGGCAGCCGCGTGCCGTTCGATGCGCGCATCCACAACGCGCGCGGCCAGCCCGCGCAGATCGAGGTCGCGGCGGCGTTCCGCGCCGTGCTCGGCGAAAGCGAGATCGGCCGCTCGCACGAGAACTGCGACCGCGTGCAGGACCCGTATTCGCCTGCGCTGCCAGCCGCAGGTCGTCGGCGCCTGCCTGCAGCAGATCCAGAACGTCGCGCGCACGCTGATGCTCGAGGCGAACGGCGTCTCCGACAACCCGCTCGTCTTCGGCGAGGAGGGCGAGGTGCTCTCGGCGGCAACTTCCACGCCGAGCCGGTCGCCTTCGCGGCGGACAACCTCGCGCTCGCGATCGCCGAGATCGGCGCGCTCGCCGAGCGACGCATCGCGATGCTGATCGACGATTCGCCTGAGCCAGCTGCCCGCGTTCCTCGTGAAGCACGGCGGGCTCAACTCCGGCTTCATGATCGCGCAGGTGACCGCGGCGGCGCTCGCTTCCGAGAACAAGTCGCTCGCGCACCCGCGCCTCGGTCGACAGCATTCCGACCTCCGCGAACCAGGAGGATCACGTCAGCGATGGCGACCTTCGCCGCGCGCCGCCTCGGCCCGATGGCGGAGAACACGCGCGGCGTGATCGCAATCGACATTGCCGCTGCCGCGCAGGGCATCGATTTCCGCCGCCCGCTCAAAGTCGAGCCCCGCGCTCGGAAAAGCCCACGCACTTCTGCGCATCGAAAGTCGCCTTCTACGACCACGACCGACCACTTCGCGCCCGGACATTGAGGCCGCGCAAGGTCGGTCCATCATCCAGCGAAGCACTCATCTCACTCTCGTTCCGGCCGGTCTCGTCCCGAGTCGCTGACGACAGCGCCCAGCGAGGCAGGATCCGGCAGGAGTTCTCGCTCGCAAACTCCGGCGGAACCTTACGAGTTTGCTCGCGAGACCCTGCCACCTCGCCTGCTCGGGCGCGCACGGACGGCGCGTGAGCACGCGCCGCAGTGCGCCAGGCGCGGACGAGGCGTAGGGGACCCGCGAGCGAGCGAATGTCAGTTCTTCTGAGCGAGCGAGAAGTCCCCTCGGCGGATCGCGACGCCGCCTACTGCGGGTGGGTGTTCTTTGAGCCACCGCATCGCTCGCTCGACGCGCAGCTCTGCCGCTCGGATGATCGTAGAAGATGATCTCTTCCAGCGACCCCGGCTCGAGCTTGCGATAGTTGCTCAACCGCATGGCAACACTGCAAAGCCGTGCGGTTCCTTCGCCGCCTCGAGTCCAAACGCGTCCGCCTGGTTCTCCGCCGTCCGGATCATCGTGTTCGTCACCGGCGTCAGCACGGTAGAGCACGACCATCAGGATCGCCATCGCGAGCGGAACGCCCGCCGGGTCGGCGAGATCGCGCACGCCCCAGCGCTCGCCGCGGCGTCGCTGGATTCGTCCGACACGCGATTGACGACGAAGTAGCCGACGCCCATCGCAACCGTGAATCCGAGCGTGAGCCACAGGCCGTGGTGCAGCCGGTAGTGGCCCATCTCGTGGCCCATGACGGCGCGGATCTCCGGGCAGCGACGTGCCGTTCAGCGAGGTTGTCATTGAGCGCAATGCGAGTCGTTCCCGCGAGTCCCGAGACGTTGGCGCTGATGCGCTTGGTCTGCTTCGAGGCATCGAACCAGTAGACATCGTCCACCGGGAATCTTCGTCCTGTGCGCGAGCGTGAGGATCGAGTCCCGCACTTCGCCGGGCGGCAGCGGCTTGTAGTCGTTGAAGATCGGCGCGATGAACACGGGCTCGACCATGATCACGAACAAGCATGAAGAGCGCCGTGACGCCGCTCGCCCACCAGATCCAGCGCTCGCGCACGCGGCGCACCAGGCGGTAGATCCCGGCGATCGCGAAGCCGACGAAAGCGCTGTAGAGCGCGGAGTTGATCGCCCATTCGCGGCAGGTACGCGCCGAACGTCTGGTTGGACATGCCGTACTGGTGTTCGCGGAAGTACCCGGTGTAGGCCGACCACGGCAGGAACAGGATGGAGAGGACGGCCATGAAGCCGATGGCGACGACCAGCGATTGCAGCCACGGCTCCGCGCCCGCGCCGAAGCGGCCCAGTCGCGCAACCGCGCCGTGAACCTGAAGTGCAGCAACAACCCGCAGAGCGCGACCGTGATCAGCGTGGACCAGAACTCGATCCAGTAGCCGCCCTCGAAGTACGCGTCGGATTTCTCGCGATCGGCGGCGGGCACGGTCGCGATGTACGCGTCCGTCGCTCGCGCGACGTCGAAAGTCGGTCCCCATCGCCGCTTCCGGCGGAACGTTGAGTTGCGGCGTGGCGTCGCTCATTGAATGCCCCCTATCCGGCACGCTATAGTGCGTGCATTGCAGTGCAACAGTCGAGCGGATGAAGAACAATCCCCGGACGGGTCTGATCGGCTGGCGCGGCATGGTTGGCTCGGTTCTCGTCGAGCGCATGCGCGCCGAGAATGATTTCGCCTCATCGAGCCCGCGTTCTTTTCGACGACGCAGGCGGGCGCCGCCTGCGCCCGACGTCGGGCAGCGGCGCGGGGAAAGTCGGCGACGCGAACGATCTTGCGGCGCTGCGCGCGCTGCGACATCCTGATTTCCTGCCAGGGCGGCGACTGTACACCGAAGCCGTGCACCCGAAACTCCGCGCGCCGGCTGGCGCGGCCACTGGATCGACGCGGCATCGCAGCTGCGCCTGAAGGACGAGGCCGTGATCGTCCTCGATCCGGTCAACCGCAGCCGTGATCGACCGGGCGCTCGCGGCCGGCCGGCGCGACTGGATCGGCGGCAACTGCACGGTGAGCCTCATGCTGATGGCTTTCGGCGGGCTGTTCCGCGCGGGCCTCGTCGAATGGATGACGACGATGACGTATCAGGCCGCCTCGGGCGCCGGCGCACGCGAGATGCGCGAGCTCCTCGCGCAGATGGGCCACCTGCACCGCGCCGCGGCGCGCGCCTCGACGATCCCGCGAGCGCGATCCTCGACATCGACCGGCGTGCGACCGCTGCCTTTGCGGACGGCATGCCCGTCGAGCGTCTCGGCCGCCCGCTCGCGGGCAGTCTCCTGCCGTGGATCGATCGCGACCTCGGCAACGGCTACAGCCGCGAGGAGTTCAAGGCGGGCGCGGAGGGCAACAAGATCCTCGGCCTGGCGTCTGCGCCGGTGCCGATCGACGGACTGTGCGTGCGCATCGGCGCGATGCGCTGCCACAGCCAGGCGGTCACGATCAAGCTGAAGCGCCGGATGATGATCGCGGAGATCGAGCGCGTGATCGAGGACGCGCACGAATTCATCCGCCTCGTGCCGAACGAGCGCGAGGCATCCTCTCGCAGCTGACGCCCGCCGCCGTCACGGGCTCGCTCAGGCATCGCGGTCGGGCGACTGCGCCACCTCGCGATGGGCGAGGACTACGTCACCGCGTTCAGCAATACGTAACTGAAACGAAGTACAA
>ERZ1370068.11134-contig-9776_pt1 | contig 33021 bp, 38 predicted proteins | sample MGYA00561227_ERZ1370068 | MGnify/ENA primary metagenome ERZ1370068 (study PRJEB38410, sample SAMEA6850437) | metagenome | study: Metagenomic assessment of the ecological functions of the soil: analysis of the soil microbiota associated with the...
AAGTTACGCATTGCTGCAGGCTGGCTGGGGCTGGCACCCGGAGACGGCTGATCCACGTCCTGCGCCTGGCGCTGGCCGGTGCGCTCGACCGCCAGCATCCGCGCTAAGCTCATCATCGGCCACATGGGCGGATGCCCCCGTCATGCTGGCCCGCATCGACGAGGTGTTTGCCACTCGACATAGGGGCATCTGCGCCGCCCGATCAGCCGGGCGGCATCCTCGACCAGGTGTGGATCACGACCAGCGGCATCTTCACCGAGCCGCCATTTCTTGCAGCGCTCGCGACCGTTCGGCATCGACCGCATCAGTGTTCTCGGTCGACTACCCCTAGCTCCGAACGCCAAGGGGGCGCACCTTCCTCGATAGCATCTCACTCGCCCCGGGCGAGATGGCCAGGACTGGACCGGCAACGCCGATGCGCTGCTGAGACTGGAAGGGATAGCGGCTTTTCCGACTGCGCTGGCTCGAACCGCGATCGGCAGGCACGGCACGGCCCAGTGCTGAGCGTGTCGAAGCACGGCAGTGGCGGACTCATTTTTACCCTTCGACAAGCTCACGCTGGGGCTGAGGGCTCCTGGCTTCCATCGGCAGCAGGAATGACCGGGCGGCTCCTGGTAAAAGCCTTCGACCACCTCCGGCTTGGTCGTTGCGGGACCGTTCAGCTGCCGTCCCGGCGATGGTCGCGCTCAGCCGAAACAGAAACGCAGACCCGGCACCCATCCAAGCTGCAGCCCTCGGGCGCGCGGTGGCATGGCGGCGCGCGATCTGGCCACGGTACAGCTGGTGGCCGATGTGCTGCTTGGCCGGCAGCCGCTCGATCAGGCTTCTGGGTGCGGCTGACCGCCCGCTCCCGCCGTGGCGGCACTCGAGGCGACGTGACCGGGCGCTGGCTCCCGCCTGATCGCTGCGCACCGTCCTGCGCCGGCAGGGTGGAGTCGCTGGAGCGCGTGCAAAGGAACACGTTGCCGGAGCAGCCGCTGCCGGCCGGCAAAAGGCCGGCTGTGGCCGATCCTGCTTACTGGCGCCGCTCAGCCTCGTATGCCTCTCCATGCGCGCCGCCACCGTGGTCGATGTCGCCGCTGAGCTGACCCCGGCGCGACCAGCGGCGCTTCCATCGCTTCGCCAGGCTCGTCAACGCGGTATCGCGTCGGGTCGGCGAGCAGCGGTGTGAGCTCGCCGGGGGACCGGGAAGGCGCGCGGCTAAGTGCCGGACTGGTGCCGTGTGGGCAGCGCTGGCAGGACGCCTGACGGCCCCGAGACGGCGCGACGCATCGCCGAGAGCCACGCCTGGTGGAAGCACCGCGCCGACCTCACGCTGAAGTCTGGCATGGCCTCGCCGATGCGCAAGCCTGGGCGGATAGTGCGGCTCGGCGACCCTCCTGCCGACCGGATCGCGTGCGGGTCGCTGCGCACTGGCCAGGCTCGAGGACCTGCCCGGCTTTGCGCGAGGCGCGCCCGGCGGGCGCAGGACGCCGCGCGCGGGCGCCGGTGCAGCACAGTCTCGCCGGCGATGTCGCCGGCCGCAGCGCTCGCCGATCTGCGGCGCGGCGCCCGGCGGCAAGACCGCACAGCTCGCCGCGGCCGGCGCCCGCAGGTCACGGCGGTCGATGCATCGGCCTCGCGGGCTGCTCGCTCGCGCCGCGCGAACCTCACCGCCTGCACTTGCAGGTCGAGGTCGTCGAGGCCGACGTCGCCACCTGGTCGCCCGGCCGCACCTTCGACGTCGTCATCCTCGATGCGCCCTGCAGTGCCACGGGCACCATCCGTCTGCCATCCCGACATCCCGCGCCTGAAGCGAAGCGAGGACATCGCCCGCATGGCCGAGCTGCAGCAGACCATGCTGACCAACGCCGCCGGCCTGGTGGCGCCGGGCGGGCTGCTCGTCTACGCCACCTGCTCGCTCGAGCCCGAGGAAGGCGAACGCCAAGTCGCAGCCTTCCTGGCGGCGCAATCGCAGTTTCGAGCGCGCAGCGCGATCGACCCTGTCTCGCATCGGTGCGGACCCCCGCCTGGTTCACTCGCGGCGGGCGAGCTGCGCACGCTGCCGTTCCATCTGTCGGGCATGGATGGCTTCTACGCCGCGTGCCTGCGCCGACCTCGCCCGAAGCAGCTGCCTGTTTTCCCACAGCGATTGTCGCGCGCGGCGTTGTACCGGTTACTAGCGCCAAGCTAAGCGATCGCGATGGATGATGCCGGACCGAATCACACGCCCTCCACGCGTGCGCAGATCAGGCCGTGGCCATCGTGGCCGCCGGCCGGCGCGCACTGGGGTGCTTCCGCCCGACTGCCGCTCGCCGCCGCTGCAGCTGGCGGCAGCGCCCGGCAGGCGGCGGAGGAGCGTGCGATCGCGCCGCCCGATCTGCGCACTGCAGGACCCTAGCCTGGGTCGACGAGATCGAGGCCGATACCGTTCTGGTCTGGCCGGCTGCGTAGCTCTGCTGCGACGGCCGCTCGCCGTTCGCCATTGAAGCGCCCAATGCGGAATGGCAGCGCGAGTTACATGGCTTCGGCTGGCTGGCGCCACTCTGGAGGCGGCGCGGTCGCGCGAGGTCGAGACCTTGGCGCGCGAGCTGGTGCGCGAGTGGATTGCCGCGCAACCGGCGGCGGCGACACTCGCTGCCTGGCGCAGGATGTGGTCGCCCGTCGCGTCATCTCCTGGCTGTCGCATGCCGCGCTGTTGCTGGACGGGGACGGCAAACGCCCGTACGCAACCTTCATGCGCATACCTGGACGAGCAGGTCACGCATCTGCAGCCACCACTTGGCGCAGCGCGCCCGACGGCTATCCGCGCCTGCTGGCGCTGATCGCCCTGGTCAAGGCCGATCTGTGGCATCGCCGGCCGCAACCGCCAGCTCGATCACTCCATGCCGTTGCTGGCCGCCGAGCTCGATCGGCAGATCCTTCGCCGACGGCTGCCACGCCGGCCGCAATCCGGTGAGCCTGATCGAGCTGATGCTCGACCTGTTGCCGCTGCGGCAATGCTTGGCGACGCGGCATCAAGCTCGACCCGGCCCTGTCGGCGACGACTGCCCGCATGGCGCCGATGTTGCGCACGCTGCCGCTGGGCGACGGCCCGCCCGCCCGCTTCAACGGCGCGTCGGCTTCACGGAGCGCGATGCACTCGCCACGGTCACTCGCCTACGACCACAGTCCGCCGATCTCGCCTGCCACGGCTCCGCCGTCAGGATACCTGCGCATCGAGCGCGGCTCGACCGTGCTTGTCGCGGACGTCGGCGCACCGCCCGATCTCGGAAATGGCAGGCGGCGCCTGCGCCGGCAGCCCTGTCCTCTCGAGATGAGCACCGGCAGCGACCTGCTGCTCGTCAACGCCGGCCGGCCGAGTGCGCCCGATGCGCACGCCCGTGCCTTGGCGCGCTCGACTGCCAGCCACAACACCCCGTGCCTAAATGACCAGTCATCCTCGACGCTGATCCGCAACGCCAGGCTGGAGCAGGTGATTGGCGCCGTGCCGATCCGCGCATCCCGACGTCGTCAGGCGCACGGTGCACCAGAACGAGGCCGGTATTACGGTCGATGCGCACGCACGATGGCTACCTGGCGCGCTTCAGTTTGATCCACGCGCGCAAGCTGCAGCTCGACGCCAGCTGGGACCCGGCTGGATGGGGTCGATACTCTGAGTGCTGCGAAGGGCGTGCTCGCGCTGGCTGCGGACCTGCCGTTCGCCATTCATCTCCACCTGCATCCGGAAGTCGAGGGCCGGCATCGGCCAGACGCCCGATGTCGCAGAGGTGGCTCTGGACACCCGGCGAGCTTTGGCGGCTGTCGGTAACGGGTGCCGCGCCATCGATCGCGAGGACAGCACTCTACTTCGCCGATGCTGCGGGTGCCCGCGCCGCGCAGTGCGATCGTACTGCGCGGCGTGTGCGGCGGCGCCGCCACCGAGGTGGCCTGGCGGCTGGAGCGTGTCCGCCAGGGCCGCCTGCTCTGATGCCAAGACGCGCCACCGCATCCGCTCGGAAAAGCGGCAGGCCGAAGTCGACGCGCTCTGACGATACCAGCTACTTTGCGCCGGCTGTATCCCGTCAGATATCCGTGCTAACGGGCTGATCCTATCTGCCACGACGCGATGGTGACCGGCCATGACCAATGCGAAGATCCGGCGTGCGCTGATCTCGGTCTCCGACAAGACCGGGCTCGTCGAGCTTCGCCCGCGCGCTCGGCCGCGCGCGGCGTCGAGGTGCTGTCGACCGGCGGCACGGCCAAGGCCCTGAAGGACGCCGGCGTCGCCGTCACCGACATCGCCGAGCACACCGGCTTTCCCGAGATGATGGACGGCCGCCTCAAGACGCTGCATCCCAAGGTGCACGGCGGCCTGCTCGCCATCCGCGGCAACGCCGAGCACACGCGCGCGGCCGAGGCGCACGGCATCGCGCCGATCGATCTGCTGGTCGTCAACCTCTATCCCTTCGAGGCGACCGCGGCCAAGGGCGCCGCCTACGACGACTGCATCGAGAACATCGACATCGGCGGCCCCGCCATGATCCGCGCCGCCGCCAAGAACCACGCCGCCGTCACGGTCGTGGTCGATCCGGCAGACTACGCCCGGGTCCTCGCCGACATGGCCGCGCACGGCGGCGCCACCACGCCTCGAGCTGCGCAAGGCGCTGGCGGCCAAGGCCTACGCGCGCACGCGCCGCCTACGATGCGGCGATCGGCGGCTGGTTCGCCGACGAGCTCGGCGAGCGCGCGCCCGCCTGGCGCGCCATCGGCGGCCGGCTGGCGCAGGCGCTGCGCTACGGCGAGAACCCGCACCAGTGGGCCGCCTTCTACCGTCACGGGCGAGCGCGCGCCCCGGCGTGGCCACCGCGCGTGCAGCACCAGGGCAAGGAGCTCTCCTACAACAACCTCAACGACACCGACGCGGCCCTCGAGCTGGTGGCCGAGTTCGATCCGAAGATCTCGCCCGCCGTCGCCATCATCAAGCACGCCAATCCCTGCGGCGTCGCGCTGGGCACAGACGCTCGGCCGAGGCCTACGCCAAGGCGTTCCGCTGCGATCCCGTCAGCGCCTTCGGCGGCATCATCGCGCTCAACGGCCCGATCGACGCGGAGACGGCGCGCGCGATCACCGGCCATCTTCACCGAGGTGGTCGATCGCGCCCGACGCCAGCGCCGGAGGCCAAGGCCATCTTCGCCAGCCAAGAAGAACCTGCGCCTGCTGACCACCGGCGGCCTGCCCGATCCGCGCGCGCACGGGCCTCACCTTCCGCTCGCTCGCCGGCGGCTTCCTCGTGCAGTCGCGCGACAACGCCGTGGTCGACGACCTGCAGCTGAAGGTCGTCACCAAGCGCGCAGCCGACGCCAGCAGGAGCTGGCCGACCTCAAGTTCGCCTTCAAGGTCGCCAAGCACGTCAAGTCGAACGCCATCGTCTACGCCAAGGACGGCGCCACCGTCGGCATCGGCGCCGGCCAGATGAGCCGCGTCGACAGCGCCCGCATCGCCGCGCTGCAAGTCGCAGGACGCCGCCAAGGCCGCCGGCGCGACCGAGCCGCTGACCAAGGGCTCGGTGGTGGCCTCCGACGCCTTCTTCCCCTTCGCCGACGGCCTGCTGGCCGCCGCCGAGGCCGGCGCCACCGCGGTGATCCAGCCCGGCGGCTCGATGCGCGACGACGAGGTGATCGCCGCCGCCGACGCCGCACGGCCTCGCCATGGTGTTCACCGGCGTCCGCCATTTCCGGCATTAACTAGGCTCGCGGGTCCTCCTCATGGTGAGCTTGTCGAACCGTGAGGGCCGGCAGCCGCTGCCCATCCTTCGACAAGCTCAGGATGACGTGCGAGTTCGTGGATCGACGCCGAGAACGCTCGCAATCCACCTACGCCCCGCCACTGCCTGAGGACCGCTTTCGCATCCGCCGCTGGCTGGCCGAGCCCGAGGTGCAGGCCTGGTGGGGCAATGCGGCGAGCGCGGAGGCCGAGATCAACCTGGCGATGGCGAGCGACACCGCGCTCTGCCGCATCGTCGAGATCCGGCGGCGCTCCGATCGGCTATGCCCATGCCGTCGAGATCGGCCTGTGGGGCGCGCAGCGTGCCCGAGGATCTGCCGCCGGGCACCTGGGACATCGACCTCTTCATCGCCTCGGACGAGCACCGCGGCGCGGGCTCGGGCGCAGCGCGCGCTCGACGCTGCTGGCCGAGGAGGTGTTCGCCACCACGCTCGGCCGTGGCCTGCTGCGGCGTCGTGTCGATCAGGAACGAGGCCGCCGTGCGGGCTTACGAGCGGGCGGGCTTCCGCTGGCGGCGGATCTGGCAGCGACCCGCTGCTCGGGCCCGTGCTGGCTGATGCTGAAGGACCGGCCGACCCGCCGCCAGCTCGCTGAGCTGGCCGGCCGCGACCAGCAGGCTGCGAGACCGTGCAGCGTCTTGTCGCCGGCGATCTCCTCGAGCGTGCTCCTGACCCGGCCGAGCCGTGTCGCCCTGCCGCGCCGAGCCAGGCCTCGACCCCGCCTGCGTCGCCGCCGCATGCGCCTCGCGCGTGAAGGCTGCCTGCGCCGCCGCCAGCTGGCTGAGCGGCCTGCGCCGACCGCCAGGCGGTCGTAGTAGTCCGGCGTGGCGATCGCCGCCGGCCTTGGCGGCGAGGTCGGCGATGCGCAGATGCTCGCCGATCGCCAGATAGGCACGCGCCGCGATCCGGCACGGGCGTGCCGCGTCGTCTCGGCGATCTCGGTGATCGGCCGGCGCCAGCCCCAGCACATCGAGCGCGGCGATATCGGCGGCAAGATCGGCCGGAATGCCGCCCTCGGCAAGCCGGCGCGCCTCACCTCCGAGCTGGGCCTTGCGGCCGGTCCGGCAGCGACGTCCGCCATCGCGGGTCCGCAGCGCCGCCAGACCCCGCGCTGATGCCGGGCGATGGTGCCGGCGAGATCGCGACAGCGCCGCGCCATCGCGCAGGAACCACAGCGTCTCGCGCGTTCACCGAGCTCCCGCGTCGCCTGATAGAGGCCGAGCTGCGCGTCGCCCTGACCTTGCCGTCGAGCGCATCGATGCGCTGCCACAGCTGCCGGCAGCTCGAACACCTCGCGCGCCGCCAGGAACGCGATGCGCGACATCGGCGCTGCCGTGCGCCGCGTCTCGTCGGCCAGCCGCACCGCCATGGCCGGGCCGCCGCGGTTGACGATGGCGTTGGTGAGCCCCAGCGGCGATGATCTCGCGGCGCAGGCTGTGCTTCTCGATGTCGCCGGCGAAGCGCTCGCGCAGCAGCGCGCGGGAAATAGCCGGTGAGCCAGGACTCCAGCTGCGGCTCGTCCGGCACCGCGCTGTCGAGCAGGTCGTGCTGCAGGGCGATCTTGGCGTAGCTCAGCAGCACGGCAAGCTCCGGCCGGGTGAGGCCGCGCCCGGCGCGCGCCCGCTCCTGCAGCTCCATGTCGCACGGCAGCGCCTCGAGCGGGCGGTCGAGCAGCTCGCGCGCCTCCAGCGCGCGCATCAGCAGCGGGTAGTCGGCGAGCTCGCGCGCGCTGCTTGCCGCTCGGCCAGGCTCGAGCGCCAGCGACTGCTGGTAGTTGTTGCGCAGCGAGGCGGCGGCCACGTCCTCGGTCATGTCGGCCAGCAGCTTGTTGCGCGCGGCGGCGGCGAGCTTGCCCGACGCGGCGTCGCCGGCGCCAGCGCGATCTTGATGTTGACCTCCTGGTCGGAGGTGTTGACGCCCGCCGAGTTGTCGATGAAGTCGGTGTTGATGCGCCCGCCGCGCGCGGCGAACTCGATGCGCGCGCGCTGCGTCACGCCGAGGTTGGCGCCCTCGCCGATCACCTTGGCCCGCACCTCGGCGGCCGGTGATGCGCAGGGCATCGTTGGCGCGGTCGCCGACATCGGCATCGCGTCTCGGTCGGAGGCGCGCAGGTAGGTGCCGATGCCGCCGAACCAGAGGAGATCGGTCTGGCACTTGAGGATGGCGCGGATCAGCTCGGTTGGGCGTCAGGTGCGCCGCCTCGATGCCGAGCAGCGCCCTGATCTCGTCGCTCAGCGGGATCGACTTGGCGCCGCGCGAGAACACGCCGCCGCCCCTGGAGATCTTGGCCTTGTCGTAGTCCTGCCAGCTCGAGCGCGGCAGATCGAACAGCCGCTGGCGCTCGGCGCAGGCGCGCCGGCGCCGGGATTGGGATCGATGAAGATGTCGCGGTGATCGAAGGCCGCCACCAGCTGGATGTGCTCGCGACAGCAGCATGCCGTTGCCGAACACGTCGCCCGACATGTCGCCGACGCCCACCACGCGGAACGGCTGGCGCTGGATGTCGATGTCCATCTCGCGGAAGTGGCGCTTGACGCACTCCCAGGCGCCGCGCGCGGTGATCGCCCATCTTCTTGTGGTCGTAGCCGGCCGAGCCGCCCGAGGCGAAGGCATCGCCGAGCCAGAAGCCGTGCGCGGCGGAGATCTCGTTGGCGATGTCGGAGAAGGTGGCGGTGCCCTTGTCGGCGGCGACCACCAGATAGGGATCGTCGCCGTCGTGGCGCACCACGCTGCCGCGGCGGCACCACCTTGCCGTCCTTGATGTTGTCGGTGATGTCGAGCAGCGCCGGAGATGAAGATGCGGTAGGCGGCGATGCCTTCGCTTCTGGATGTCCTCGCGGCCGCCGGCTGCGCGGCATCTGCTTGGGCAGGAAGCCGCCCTTGGCGCCCGACGGCACGATCACGGCGTTCTTGACGAGCTGCGCGCGCACGAGGCCCAGCACCTCGGTGCGGAAGTCCTGCGCCCGGTCCGACCAGCGGATGCCGCCGCGCGCGATCGGCCCGAAGCGCAGGTGCACGCCCTCGACGCGCGGCGAGTACACCCAGATCTCGCGGAACGGGCGCGGCTGCGGCGCCGCCTCCACGGCCTTGCTGTCGAGCTTGAAGGCGAGCGTCGGTCGGCAGCCGCCGGACCGCGTCCGCCTGGTAGAAGTTGGTGCGCACGGTGGCGTCGACCAGGTTGAGGACCTGGCGCAGGATGCGGTCCTCGTCCAGGCTCGGCACGCCGGCGAGCGCGCCCTCGATGCGCTGCCGCATCGGCGCCTGCGGCCGCCTGCGCGCTCGGCGACGCCGATCTTGCGTCCGGGATCGAAGCGCAGATGGAACAGCTCGAGGAAATCGCGGGCGATGCCGGCGTGGCGGGTGAGCGTGTCGGTGAGGTAGCGCAGCCCGAACGGCGAGCCGAGCTGGCGCAGGTAGGCGGCATAGGCCCTGAGCGTGGCCGCCTCGCGCCAGTCGGCGCCGGCCGAGACGATCAGGCGGTTGAAGCCGTCGTTGTCGGCGTCGCCGCGCAGCACGGCGAGAAAGCAGCCCTCGAGCCGCTTGTCGTGCCGCTCCAGATCGATGCCGGCGCCGTCGCTCGTCTCCAGCACCATGTCGTGCAGCGTCACGTCGCGCGCGCCGTCGGCGAAGCGCGGCCGGATGTGATAGGAGCGCTCGTCGATGGCCGAGAAGCCGAGGTTCTCCAGCACCGGCACGCGCTCGGAGAGGCGATCGGCGCCCCGAGCGAATAGACGGCGGCGTGAATGCGGCTGGGCGGGCGCGCCCGGCTCGCCATGAAAGTCGATGACGACGGGCTGATCGGGCCCGAGCCGCTCGATGCGCTCGATGTCCTGCAGCGCCCGCTCGGCTGGGAAGGTCTCCGCGTATCCGGCCGAGAAGGCTGCGCCGTACTTGGCGAGCAGCGCCTCCGGCGCGATCGCCTCGCGCGCGCGAATGGCATCGGCCAGCCGGTCCTCCCAGGTGCGCACGATGTCCGCGATCCCGCGCTCCAGCTCGGCGACGTCGGCCTGCGGCGTCGCGCCGCCGTAGCGGGCGACGATGAACTGCACGCGCACCAGCGGGCCGTCGGTGAAGTAGGGATAGAACGCGGCGATGCGGCCGTCTGTAGGCGTCCGCCAGCAGCGCGCCGATGCGCTCGCGCACCTGCGTCGGTGTAGCGGTCGCGCGGCACATAGACGAGCACCGACACGAACCGGTCGAAGCGGTCGATGCGCGCGAACACGCGCACGCGCGGCCGCGTCTCCAGATCGAGAATGCCCTCGGTCCACTCCTGCAGCTGCTCGATGCCGATCTGGAACAGCTCGTCGCGCGGGAAGGTGCCGAGGATGTTGAGCGAGCGCCTTGCCGTCGTGGCTGGCGGGCGGATAGCCGGAGCGCGCCGAGCACCGTGTCGACCTTGTGGCGCAGGAACGGGATCTGGCTGGGCGGGCGCACGTAGGCCTGCGACGTGAACAGGCCGACGAAGCGGATCTCGCCCTTGGGGCTGCCGTCCGCGCGGTAGGTCTTGATGCCGATGTAGTCCATGTGCGCGCGCCGGTGCACGCGGCTCGATCGACGTTGGCCTTGGTGATGATGAGCGGCGCGGGCGCGAAGAAGAAGCGGCGCACCTCCGGCGTCATCGCCACCAGCTCGGTGCCGCGGCGCAGCACCTGCACGCTGGCGTCGCGCAGCACGCCGAGCCCGCTGCCCTCGACGGAGCGCGAGGTCGCCGGTCTCGGCGTCGCCGTCGAGCTCGAATTCGCGCGACGCCCAGGAACGTGAAGTTGTCCTGCTCCGAGCCACTTCAGAAAGGCGATCGACTCGGCCAGCAGGTCGCGCGGAACGCTGTCCGGCGCCAGCTCCAGCTCGCCGCGACCGCCGCCTCGAGGCGCTGCCAGCATCGGCTTCCAGTCGGCGACGACGACGCGCACCTCGTCGCAGGATGGCGGAGAGCGTATCGGCGAGGTCGCGCGCCTCCGCCTCCGGACAGGGCGCTCGAGGTGGACGGCGATGTAGCTTTCCTGGTGGCCGTCGCTCCAGTTGTCGTCGCCGGCGCCGCGCGATGTCCTGCAGGCGGCCGGCCTTGTCGCGCCGGGTCTTGAAGATCGGGTGCAGGAGCAGGCGCACGCCGATGCCGCGGGCCTGCAGCTCGCCCAGCACCGAGTCGACGAGGAACGGCATGTCGTCGTTGACGATCTCGATCAGCGCGCCTTCCGGCAGCCCGCCGTCGGCGCCCGCGGCCATGCGGCGGACGCGGACCTTGTGCCGGCCCTTCGGCTTGTCGGCGATGAACGCGAGCGCCTCGCGGGCGTTGCCGGCGAGCCAGTCGGCCGGCAGGCTGCTCAGGCCGTCGAGGCCCGTTGCGGCCATAGAGCAGCGGCGCGAACGCGGCCGCCGGCGAGGCCTTGCCCAGCACCTTCTGCACCTGCCGGATCAGGCCGTCTGCGCCTCTATCCGCCTCCAGCGCCATGGCGCTTCCTCCCGTGGCGAGCCGATAGCCGAAGTGTGAACGCCGACGGCGCAGCATTGACAATCGCAGATGATCGGCCGTTGACAATCATCCCTGCGTCCGCCATTGGGCTCGGAGCCGCAGAGACGAGAGCGCTGCATGCGTGAAGAACACAAGGTGATGGCGCTCGACGTCGGGCCCGCGGCCGACGCTGGAGCCCGGACATGCAGGCCTATTTCGCCAAGTGCGTGGAGAAGCTGGGCTTCGTGCCCAACGTGCTGCAGGCCTATGCCTTCGACAACGCCAAGCTGCAGCGCCTTCATCCTGATGGTCGACGACCTGATGCTGGGCGACAGCGGCCTCTCCAAGCTCGAGCGCGAGATGATCGCGGTGGCGGTCAGCTCCGTCAACCACTGCCACTATTGCCTGACCGCCCATGGCGCGGCCGCTGCGCCAGCGCGCCAAGGACCCGGAGATGGGCGAGCTGATCGCGCAGAACTATCGCGCCGCCGACCTGCCGCCGCGCCAGACGGCGATGCTCGACTTCGCCGTCAAGCTCACCGAGGCGCCCGACAAGATCGAGGAGGCGGACCGCGAGACGCTGCGCGCGCGCCGGCTTCAGCGATCGCGACATCTGGGACATCGCCGCCGTCGCCGCCTTCTACAACATGTCGAACCGCATGGCCGCGGCGACCGACATGCGGCCCAACCGCGAATACCACTACATGGTGCGCGAGCGACCGATGGCAGCCCGCAAGCCGACGCCGGGCCACCGCGTCGCCAGCGGCCGCCGCCGCTCAGCGCGCGGTACCGCGGCGAGGCGCCGCCCAGCCGCGTCGGCGATCGATTCGCGCCGATTTGCGCGCCCTGGCCTTGAAAGGGCCACCTGGAGTCCGCCACATTTGCCGGGCACATCACGTGATCTCGAACCGGGTGCGCCGGTCGGGCGACGCTCGGATGGACCTGTGCGGGGCATGCGCAACACCGTAGCGGTCATGAACACGAAGGGCGGGGTCGGCAAGTCCACGCTCGTGCTCGCCATGGCCGAGACGCTATCGGCCATGTTCCGCAAGAACGTGCTGATCATCGATTCGGACTCGCAGGCCAGCGTCAGCGCCATGCTGCTGTCGGCGGCCAACCTGCACCGCCTGCAGTCGGACGGGCTCACCATCGTCGATCTGCTGGTGGCGAGCGTGCTCAACAACGTGGCGGTCGACTGGCCGCGCTTCGTGGTCGGCGGCGTCTCCGACGTCGACGAGGCGCGCACCGTCTATCTGATCCCCAGCGACATGCAGCTCACCCTGTTCGAGCGCGAGGTCTCCAAGGAGAGCCTGCACGCCGCGGCTGCGCACCAGCATCGGCGCCCTGCTCAACCATGTGCGCGGCGTGTTCGACGTGATCCTGATCGACTGCCCGCCCGGCCTGTCGGTGCTGACGGAGTCCTGGCTGCGCGAGGCCGATTTCCACTTCTCGCCGACCAAGCCCGACTACGTCTCGACCTGCGGGCTCGAGGTGTTCCGCCGCTTCAAGGGCCTCAACCCGGAGATGGGCTTTGCCGAGAACCTCGGCGTCGTCATCAACATGAAGGACCCGCAATCGGCCGGTGGAGGCCGACTACCAGCGCTGGCTCGCCGACAACCCCGACAACTCGCTGCTTCACCCAGACCGTGCCGCGCACCAGCGCCGCTGCAGCACGCCGCCCAGCTGAGCCCGGTGGAGCGCTCCTACGTCGCCAAGTATCCAGGCAGATCCGGCGCGTGCCATCCGCGCCCTGTGCCAGGAGCTGCTGGCCCGCCTCGCCGCCGCCAACGCCAATGCGCCCAGCCGCGCTCCGCGCCGCCGGCGAGCCCAGCGCCAGCGGCCTCGGCTGAGTCGCGCAAGCGCCAGATCATCGCCGCAGGCATCGCTCACTCGCCGAGCCGTGCTCGCCAGTTCCGAGCAGGTTGCGCGATGCCCTCCACGGTTTTCGATTCCGACATCTTTCGCGATGCGTTCGGCTCGCGCGGCCATGCGCGCGATCTTCTGCGACGCGGCGACGATCGCGCGCTACGTCGAGGTGGAGGTGGCGCTGGCGGCCGCCGAGGCCAGCGTCGGCGTCATCCCCAAGGACGCCGCCGCGACCATCAAGCGGCTGGCGCGCGCGGACGCCATCGATGTCGCCAAGCTCAAGGCCGAGACCGATCTCGTCGGCTACCCCATCGTCGGCGCTCGTGCACCAGCTCGCCAAGCAGTGCGGCGAGGCCGGCCGCTACGTGCACTGGGGCGCCACCACCCAGGACATCATGGACACCGCCACCGTCCTGCAGATGCGCGACGCGCTGGCGCTCGTCGACGCCGACCTCGCCGCGCTCGACGCGGCGCCTCGCCGCGCTCGCCAGCAAGCACCGCGACACGCGTGATGGCCGGCCGCACGCACCTGCAGCACGCGCTGCCGGTGACCTTCGGCTACAAGGCGGCGGTCTGGCTCGGCATGATCGCGCGGCACCGCCAGCGCCTCGCCGAGCTGCAGCCCGCGCGTGCTGGTCGGCCAGTTCGCCGGCGCGGCCGGCACGCTGGCCTCGCTCGGCGACAAGGGCCTCGCCGTGCACGACGCGCTGATGGCCGAGCTGGGGCTCGGCGCGGCCGCCGACGCCCTGGCACGTCGCCCGCGACGGCTTCGCGGAGACCGTGTCGCTGCTGGCGCTGGTCGCCGGCACGCTCGCCAAGATCGCCACCGACGTGATGCTGCTGATGCAGACCGAGGTCGGCGAGGCGTTCGAGCCGTTCGTGCCAGGGCCGCGGCTCGTCCTCGACCATGCCGCAGAAGCGCAACCCGATCTCCTGCGAGCTGATCGCTCGCCGCCGCCAAGATCGTGCGCCAGCACGCCGGGCTGATGCTCGACGCCATGGCCGCCGACCACGAGCGCGCCACCGGCCCCTGGCAGCTCGAATGGGTGGCGATCCCGGAAGCGTTCATCGCCACCGGCGGCGCGCTGCGCCAGGCCCGCTTCATGCTGGAGGGGCTGATCGTCGATGCCGGGCGCATGCGCCGCAACCTCGACCTCACCGGCGGGCTGATCGTCGCCGGAGGCCGTGATGATGGCGCTGGCCGAGCACACCGGCCGGCAGGACGCCCACGACATCGTCTACGGCGCCTGCCGCGCCGCGCTCGACAAGGGCTCGACGCTGCTGGCAGGAGCTCGAGCGCGCTGCCCGAGGTGACGCGCCACCTCGACGCGAACGCCTCGCCGAGCTCACCGACCCCGTCAACTACCTGGGCTCCGCCCCGCCATGTGGTCGACCGCGCGCTGTCATCGCTGTCATCCCGGACGCCGCGCAGCGCGATCCGGCCCAGGGTACCGCAAAGCGCGGCACGACGAGTTCGTAGCCCTGGGTCCCGGATATTTCGCTTCGCGAAATTCGGGATGACAGATATCAGCCGTTGGGTCGCCGCACGCGCCTCGACCACCAGCGACACCTGCTGCCCGGCGTATGCCGATAAATCGATACGCCACGTCGAAGCGCTCCACGAGCTTCGAAGAACGCCTTGTACCCGTTGAGCTCGTAGCCCTTGTAGTTGAAGAACTCGTCGAACACGACGACGGCGCCGGGGCGCCAGGCGCGGCGGCGCAAGATCGAGCACCGTCTTGGTCGAGGAGTAGATGTCGCAATCGACGTGCAGGAAGCCGATCGGGCCGGCCTCGCGCGCCAAGAACTCCAGGCAGCGTCTTGTCGAACCAGCGCCTCGATCAGCGTCACGTTGCCGGCGACCTTGGGCTTCCTGCCGCCGCGGTCGAAATTGACGGCGGAGTAGCGCGCGCCCGCCCAGTCCTCCGGCAACCCCGTAAAGCTGTCGAAGCCGAAGAAGCGCCGCCCGGGCGCCAGCCGCGCCAGGTGGTTGATGGTCGTGCCCTTGAACACGCCGAACTCGAGCGCCAGGCCGGCGGCGCCTGCTTGAAGGCAACGTCAGGTGGTCGAGCTTGCTCGCGCAATAGAGCGCGTCCGGCATGTGCGCCGTGACGAAGTCGGCCGCCGCCGTCGGCGCGGCGCTGCAGCTTCGGTGCGCAGGGCGCCGCCGGGATCGCGCCAGGCACAGCTCCTGCGCGTGACGGGCGATGCGGCGCACCAGCGAGCCGAGGACGCGATCGAGCGCTCGCGTCAGCCCGCTCACGCCTTGCGCTCCGGCGGCACGACCGCGGATGTGCAGCTCGCGCAGCTGCTTCGGCGTCACCTCCGACGGCGCGCCCATCAGCAGGTCCTCGGCGCTGCTGGTTCATCGGGAACAGCACGACCTCGCGCAGGTTCGTCGTCGCCGCACAGCAGCATGACGATGCGGTCGATGCCGGGCGCGATGCCGCCGTGCGGCGGCGCGCCGTAGCGACAGCGCGCGCAGCATGCCGCCGAACTTCGGCTCCAGCACGCTCTCGTCGTAGCCGGCGATGGCGAACGCCTTCTCCATCACGTCGGGCAGGTGGTTGCGGATCGCGCCCGGACGACAGCTCCACGCCGTTGCAGACGATGTCGTACTGGATAGGCCTTGAGCGCCGAGCAGATCCTCGTCTGCTCGTCGGCGGCTTCGAGCGCTGCGAATCGTCCGCCCATGTTCGGCATCGAGAACGGGTTGTGCGAGAAGTCGATCTTCTTCTCCTCCTCGTTCCACTCGTACATCGGGAAGTCGACGATCCAGCAGAACTCGAAGCGGTCCTCGTCGATCAGGTTCGAGCTCCTCGCCGACCTTGGTGCGGGCCGGCGCCGGCGAACTTGTAGAACTTCTGCGGCTTGCCGGCGACGAAGAACACCGCGTCGCCCATCGCTCGAGGCCGAGCTGAGTCTGCGCATCGCTGCTCGGTCGCGCTCCGGCGCCGATGTTGCTTGGCGAGCGGACCCGGCGCCGCTCTGCCTCGCCCTCGCGCCAGAAGATGTAGCCGAGGCCCGGCTGGCCCTCGCCCTGCGCCCAGCGCGTTCATGCGGTCGCAGAAGGCGCGGATGCCGCCGCCCGGCGCCGGGATCGCCCACACCTCGACCTTCGGGTCCGTCTCGATCATGCCGCGCGAACACCTTGAAGCCCGAGCCGCGGAAATGCTCGGTGACGTCCTGCATCTCGATCGGGTTGCGCAGGTCCGGCTTGTCGGTGCCGTATTTCGCGCATCGCCTCGGCATAGGGGATGCGCGGGAACTTCGGCGTCACCGGCTTGCCGCCGGCGAACTCCTCGAACACGCCGCGCATCACCGGCTCGACCGCGTGCGAACACGTCCTCCTGCGTCGACGAAGCTCATCTCGAGGTCGAGCTGGTAGAACTCGCCGGGCGAGCGGTCGGCGCGCGCGTCCTCGTCGCGGAAGCAGGGCGCGATCTGGAAGTAGCGGTCGAAGCCCGCGATCATGATCAGCTGCTTGAACTGCTGCGGCGCCTGCGGCAGCGCGTAGAACTTGCCCGGATGGATGCGCGACGGCACCAGGAAGTCGCGCGCGCCCTCGGGCGAGGACGCGGTCAGGATCGGCGTCTGGAACTCGAAGAAGCCGCTGCTCCTTCATGCGCCGCCGGATCGAGATCGATGATCGCGCCGCGCTTCATGATGTTGCTGGTGCAGCGTCTCGCGGCGCAGATCGAGGAAGCGGTACTTGAGCCGTGATCTCCTCGGGTATTCCTGGCTCGCCGAACACCGGCAGCGGCAGCTCGCCGGCCGGCCGACAGCACCTCGATCTCGCTGGCGAACACCTCGACCGCGCCGGTCGGCAGGTCCGGGTTCATCGGTGCCGTCCGGGCCGCGCGGCGCACCTTGCCGTCGACCCGGATCACCCATTCCGAGCGCAGCGTCTCGGCGGCCTTGAACGCCGGGCTGTCCGGGATCGGCCACCACCTGGGTCAGGCCGTAGTGGTCGCGCAGGTCGATGAACAGCAGCGCCGCCGTGGTCGCGCACGCGATGCACCCAGCCGGACAGCCGCACCGTGCTCGCCGACGTCGCCTTTGCGCAGCGCGCCGCAGGTGTGGCGAGCGATAGCGGTGCGAGCCGCGCGGACGCGCCGGCTCGCCGGACGTCTGTTTCCGTCAGCCATGGCGCTTGCCGTGTACCAATTCTTGCGCTGGAATCGCGGAAGAGCACACGGGGTCCGGGCATTGTCAAGGTTGCATGGCGGGCGAACCGGTGCGCCTGAAGCGGGAGCGGGGGCTAAGATCGCGTGACAAACCAAGTGTGGCGAATGCGCTACCAGCGCTCCGCGCCGATCGCCTATAAGCCGGGCCAGAGCTTACCGAGCAAGTCGTCCAGTTGCGGGAGTTGTCAGGTGATTTCAAGATGTCCTCCGTGCGATCCAGGTGTCGCGGCGTGTGCTCTGCCTGCTCGCCGCCGGCCTCGTGCTGTCGCTTGCCGCCGGCGCCGAAGCGCGGACGCGCCGCGCCTACCGCTCCCACAAACCTACGAGACCAGCGCGCCGGCCAGAAGCCGTCGAGCAAGAGGGACAAAGAGAAGCCGCGCACCTGCAGCCCGTGCACCTCATCATCGTCTCCATCCCCAAGCAGCGCATATCCCTCTACGGCAGCCGGCGGCTCTCCACAAGCAGGGCGCGGTCTCCACGGGCACGGCGGGCTTTCCCACGCCGACCGGCGTCTTCAGCGTCATCCAGAAGAACCGGTACCACCGCTCCAACATCTACGGCGGCGCGCCGATGCCCTTCATGCAGCGCATCACCTGGTCGGGCGTGGCGCATGCACGAGGGCGTCCTGCCGGGCTATCCGGCCTCGCACGGCTGCATCCGCCTGACGCACCAGTTCGCCGTCCGAGCTGTGGGGCATGACGCAGCATGGGCGTGCGCGTGATCGTGACGCCGGACGATGCGCAGCCCGCGTCGAGATCGCGCACGCCAGACTGCTCGTCGCCGAACATGACGCCGGCGCCGGTCGCCACGACCGACGCCGAGCGGATCAAGCCGTCGCTGGTGGCCATGGCCGGCGACAAGACGGCCGAGGCGAGCGCCGCGCCGCGCGGCCGCGTCAAGCTGCTGAGCCCGCTCGAGCGCGCCAAGGTCGAGAAGGCGCAGATGGTCGTCGACGCTCCGCCAAGGCCAAGGCGGCCAAGGAAGCGGCCGAAGTCTCGGCCGTGAAAGCCTCCGAGGCCAACAGGGCGATCAGCGGCGCTGCGCGAGGCCGAGCAGGCGCTTGCCGCCGCCCGCGACCGGAGCGAGGCCGCCGTCAAGGCCGTCGAGCAGGCCAAGACGCCCGAAGCTGTCGAGAAGGCCAAGGCGGCGCAGAGCGCCGCCGAGGCGAAGGTCGAGGAAGCCGTCGAAGGCCGCTGACGCGAGGCAGCCGCGCGTCGAGGCTGCCAAGACGCAGGAAGCGTTCGCCGCCGCGCAGGCGGCCTGGGATGCCGAGAAGGCGAGCGACGTCGCGGCGGCCACCGCGCAGGGCGGGCGAGCGCGCCACCGAGCCGATCTCGGTGTTCGTCAGCAAGAAGACCGGCCGCGTCCAGATCCGCCAGGCCTGGCGGACCATCCACGACGCGCCGGCCACCTTCAGGGATGCCGACGCCCCGCTCGGCACCCACGTCTACGTGGCGACGGAGATGGTGGAGGACGGCAAGGCCATGCGCTGGCTCTCCGTCACCCTGCCGCAGCCCGCGCCGCGCGCCGAGACGCGCGCAGCGCGGGCGCCACGGCGACCGGCGCCGGGGAGCCGAGCCCGTCGCCGCCAGCCCCGGCCAGCCGCGCGAGACCGCGACCGGCGCGCTCGACCGCATCGTCATCACCGAGGAGACCCGGAAATTCATCGCCGACAGGCTCTGGGCCGGCGCCTCGCTCATCGTCTCCGAGCACGGCGTCAGCGGAGAAGCGGGAAAGTATACCGACTTCATCGTGCAGCCGCGGTAACTAGCCCCTGCGTTTTGCGCGACAAGCGCCGAAGGCTGGGCTATAACGCCGCGCCCATGCGCCTCATCACCACCACCGACGAGCTCGCCGAGCTCTGCAAGCGGCTCGCCCAGCACGACTTCGTCGCCGTCGACACCGGAATTCATACGCGAGCAGACCTACTGGCCGCAGCCTGTGCCTCATCCAGCTCGCCGGCCCGCAGGACGAGGCGCTCGTCGATCCCCTGCGACCCCGGCATCTCGCTCGAGCCCTTCTTCGACCTGATGGCCGACGAGGCGCGTGGTCGAAGGTGTTCCACGCGGCGCGCCAGGACCTGGAGATCGTCTGGAACCAGGCGCGCCTCATCCCGCATCCGATCTTCGACACCCAGGTCGCCGCCATGGTGTGCGGCTTCGGCGAGATCGGTGAGCTACGTCAACCTCGTCAAGCAGATCACCGGCCACGACCTCGACAAGACCTCGCGCTTCACGGACTGGTCGCGGCGGCCGCTGTCGCAGCAGCAGCTCACCTACGCGCTGGGCGACGTCACGCACCTGCGCGACGTCTATCGGCGCCTCAAGGCCGAGCTCGAGAAGGACGGGCCGCGAGAGCTGGCTCGACGAGGAGATGGCGAGGCTCATCGATCGCGCGCACCTACGAGGCCCACCCGGAGGAGGCCTGGCGCCGCCTCAAGCTGCGGGTCAAGAACCGCAAGGGGCTGGCGGTGCTGATCGAGCTCGCGGCCTGGCGCGAGCGGGCCGCCCAGGCGCAGGACGTGCCGCGCAACCGCATCCTGCGCGACGAGGCGCTCTACGACATCGCCAGCCACGCGCCGACGGAGCCCGCTCAGCTCTCCGCATCTGCGCACGCTGAGCGAGGGCTTCGCCAAGTCGGCGCGCGCCCGGGAGATCGTCGAGGTGGTCAAGCGCGGGCTGGCGCGCGATCCCAAGACCGTGCCTCACGTGCGCGCCGGCCTGCCGCTGCCGGCCGAGAAGGTGGCGATCGTCGACCTGCTGCGCGTGCTGCTGAAGGCTGCGCGGCGCGCAACAAGGTGGCGCCGCGCCTGATCGCCGACGGCGACGACCTGGAGCGCCTTGCCGTGGAGGACGCGCCCGACGTGCGCGGCCATGAAGGGGTGGCGCTACGAGCTGTTCGGGGTCGAGGCCGAGCAGCTCAAGCGCGGCGAGCTGGCGCTCAAGGTCGACCGCGGGAGGTCGTGTCGGTCGAGCTGGATGCGGCAGGTCCGAGGACGCCTCGCAGGCCGCGCGCGCGACGGCGCCTGAGCCTCCGTTACAACTGCTGGCCCGTCGGGCTCGGGATGTTGGCCGACGGCCGAGTGCCAGGCGACGGATCGGCGCTGACCGACGCCGATGACGGCGATCGAGCAGCGCCAGCATCAGCACGCCGGCGATGATCACCATTCGCATTGACTGATCCATTGTCTCTCTCCACTGCGCTCGGGCCCATGGGCGTCGTCGAGCGCTAAAGTTGCTGTGATTTCAGAGGGTTGACCTGCAACCCAGCGAAACCGTCGCTGTGTCGTCACTGAATATGGCGCCGCGCGCCGCGCCAGAGAAGGCGGCGTCACGCAGCCGTGACGAGGTTTGATGGGTTGAGCCTCTTCCGCAGTAGCGACTCTGCTACGACCGCCCGGGGTCGTAGCGGTGCGACTGGCGCCATTCCGACATGAAGTAGGCGAGCTTCTCGTCGATCGTGTCGGGCAGCACGATGCGCACCGTCACCAGCTGGTCGCCGGTGTGCCCGGTCGTGGTGTTGCGCACGCCCTTGCCCTTGAGGCGGAACACGCGGCCCGAGCTCGTGCCCCTTGGGGATGGTGAGCTGCACGCGGCCGGAGACGGTCGGCACCTCGATCTTGGCGCCGAGCACGGCCTCGTCGATGGTGATCGGCAGATCCGAGCGCGATGTCGTCGCCGGCGCGCTTGAACTGCGGGTGCGGCCGCACCCTGATCTCGACCAGCGCATCGCCGGCCTCGGTGCCGCGCAGGCCCGGCGAGCCCTGCCCTTGAGCCGCAGCGTCTGCCCGTCCGCCACGCCCTCCGGCACGGTCAGATCGAGCACGCCGCCGTCCGGCATCGTCACCCGCTTCTTGGCGCCGGTGGCGGCTTCCAGGAAATCGATCTCCAGCGTGTAGCGCACGTCGCGGCCGCGCGCCGCGAACGGGCCGCCCGCCTCGCCGCCGCGCTCGCGCCCGAACAGGTCGGAGAAGATGTCGCCGAAGCCGAAGTCGTCCCCGGGCTGGCCGCCGGCGGCGCGTCCGCCGAACGGCCCGCTGCCGGCGTGCGTGCGGTGGAAGCCGCGCCGCGGCTCGCCGTTGGCGTCGATCTCGCCGCGATCGAACTGCTTGCGCTTCTCGGGATCGCCGATGATGTCGTAGGCGGCCGAGCACCTTCTTGAACCTCTCCTCGGCCGTGGCGCGGTTGGCGGGATTGACGTCGGGGTGCAGCTGCTTGGCGAGCTTGCGATAGGCGCGGCGGATCTCTCGTCCGGGCGCGTCCCGCGCCACACCCAGCACCTTGTAGGGGTCCTCGGCCATCTTCACCGCCCATCCCAGCCCAGCTGCTCAGGCCATACTAGAGCAAGATCGTGGCGCGCGTGCGCCAAGCCTGGCTATGCCTTGCGGACGCAGATGGCAAGCTAGTGACCGGCGCCGCGATCCGACAGCCCTTGCGTTCCACCCCGACCCCTCGCTGCGGAGACGTGACTTCCTGCGCGGATCTCGGCTCGCTCCAGCAGCTCGGCCAGCGCGGCAAAGCGGCGGCGCAGGCGCTCGCCGTCGAGCGCCGCGTAGGCCTTGGGCACGGTCAGCACCAGCTTGTTGCGCTCGTAGGACGAGCGGCGTCTCGTCGATGATGCCGGGCGGCCGATCGACAGCATGTGCGCGGCGCGGATCGCCGCCCCGACGATGCGGGCGCGCCTGTAGAGCTTCTTCGAGCACGATCGCCTTCAGCCGCTCGGACAGCTGGTCCTTGTCCTCGGCCTCCGCATCGCCGCTGATGCCGATGTGGCGGAAGTAGCTGGCGAGCGCCAGGAAGACGCGGCCGGGATGGTCGATGCCGCCGAGCGCCGCATGCGCGATCAGGATCAGGCTCTGCTCGCCGCGGTAGTCCGGGTGCGCGCGCCAGCTGATGTCGGAGAGCAGGCAGGCGGCGTGGCGCAGGCGCCGCTCCTCGTCGGTCTCCTTGGGGCCCGGCGGCTCGAACAGGGCATCGCTCCAGGCGCACAGCTCGAAGGCGTGCTCGGCGGACCGCGAGCGCTGGCGCGCATACTCGGCGCAGAAGGACAGCAGCGGGTCCTTGCGGCGCTCGGTCTCCGACAGCAGGCTGTAGACGAGGCCCTCGCGGATGCCGAACACGGAGAAGTCGACCGCGCTCGGGCTCCAGCCGCTCGAGCAGCCGCTCCAGCACCAGCGCGCCGTAGGGCAGCACCTCGCGCCGCTGCTTGGAGAGCTCCTCGATGCCCGGCATCGCGGAGAGCTTCTTGGCCTTGCGGATCTCCTCGCAGAACTCGATCGCCTCCTCGGTCGGCATGGTGTAGCCGTGCATGACGTGCAGCGGGTAGCCCGATTTCTCCATGTGCAGCCTGGCGATCGCCCGCCACGTGCCGCCGACCGCGTAGAAGGTGCGGTTGCGCCCGTCGCCGATCCAGGGCACGCGGGCGATCTCGTCGTCGGCGATGTCGATGGCGCGCTCGATCCTGCCGCCGGAGGCATCGAGCAGCCGCAGGCCGCCGAGCGGCAGCGTGACGCGATCGGCGCAAGGCCTCGCCCTCGACCTCGATCAGCTCCAGGCTGCCGCCGCCGAGGTCGCCGGCCAGGCCGTCGGGCGAGCGGAAGCCCATCATGATGCCGTTGGCGGCAAGCTCGGCCTCGCGCTGGCCGGAAGGATCTGGATGCGCGTGCCCAGCGCGCGCTCGCCGCGGGCGATGAACTCGGGGCCGTCGGAGGCGTCCCGGCAGGCGGCCGTGGCGATCGCCCGCGACGTTCTTGACGCCGAGGATCCTGGCGATGGCCTTGAAGCGGCTCAGCGCCTCCAGCGCCTGCGTCGACGCTCTCCTCGCCGAGATGGCCGGTCGAGCCGACTTGCCGGCCCAGGCCGCACAGCACCTTCTCGTTGAAGATCGGCGTGGGGCTGCGCACCGCGCCCTCGTAGACGACGAGCCGCACCGAGTTCGAGCCGATGTCGACGACGCCCATCGGTTCGAGCTCGCCATTGCGCTCGAGATCGCCGTTGTCGCGGCTCACGCTGGCAAGCGCCTTTCGTGACTAGTGCTCTCGATCAGTGCTCCTCGATCAGTGCTCTTGGGCCAGGCTGAACCGGCGCGGGAAGCTGTCCTTGAGCGATTGCCCGCGGCCCGAGAGGCTCGGATTGGTCATGAAGTACTCGTGCGCATTGAACGGCTCCTCGCCCGCCGCCGGCCGGATGCGCTCCGGAGGAGCCGTCGCCCAGGATGCGCCAGCTCTGCTGGTTGTCCTTCAGGTTCGCCACCATGATCTGGTCCAGGATCTGCTCGTGCACCGTCGCGTTCGATGATCGGCACCATCACCTCGACGCGGCGGTCGAGGTTGCGCGGCATCATGTCGGCCGAGCTGATATAGACGACCGCCTTGGCGAGCGGCAAGCCGTGGCCGGCGCCGAAGCAGTAGATGCGGCCGTGCTCGAGGAAGCGGCCGACGATGCTTTTGACCCGGATGTTCTCGGACAGGCCCGGTATGCCCGGCCGCAGGCAGCAGATGCCGCGCACGACGAGGTCGATCTCGACGCCGGCCTGGCTCGCCTCGTAGAGCGCGTCGATGATCTGCGCATCGACGAGCGCGTTCATCTTCATCCAGATGGCGGCCGTGCGGCCGGCCTTGGCATGGCCGATCTCGTCGCGGATGTGGGCGAGGATGCGCGTGCGGATGCCGTGCGGGCTCGCCGCCATCGCCTCGATCTCGGCGGGCTCGGCATAGCCGGTGACGAAGTTGAAGATGCGCGTGACGTCGCGCCCGATCACCGGATCGGCGGTGAAGAACGACAGGTCGGTGTAAATCTTGGCCGTGACCGGGTGGTAGTTGCCGGTGCCGACGTGGCAGTAGGTGGCGAGCTCGCCGCCCTCGCGGCGCACGACCAGGCCGAGCTTGGCGTGGGTCTTGAGCTCGATGAAGCCGTAGACCACCTGCACGCCGGCGCTTTCCAGGTCGCGCGCCCAGCGGATGTTGGCCGCCTCGTCGAAGCGGGCCTTGAGCTCGACCACCGCGGTGACCGACTTGCCGAGCTCGGCCGCGTCCTCGAGCGCGCGCACGATCGGGCTGTCGTTGGAGGTGCGGTAGAGCGTCCACTTGATGGCCACGACGTTGGGGTCGGCGCGCCGCCTGGCGCAGGAACTGCACCACCACGTCGAAGGACTCGTAGGGGTGATGGACGACGATGTCCTTCTTGCGGATGGCGGCGAAGCAGTCGCCGTTGAACTCGCGGATGCGCTCGGGGAAGCGGATGTCGAGCGGCTTGAACACGAGGTCGGGCCGCTCGGCGACGATCAGCTGGGCGATGTCGGCGAGCCCCAGCATGCCCTCCTTGATGAACACGGCGTCGTCGCGGATGTCGAGCTCCTTCACCACGAAGCGCTGCAGGCGCGTCGGCATCAGCCCGTCGATCTCGAGCCGGATGACGTGGCCGCGGCGGCGCGCGCTTGAGCGCCGGTCTCGTAGGAGGCAACGAGGTCCTCGGCCTCCTCCTGCACCTCGATGTCACTGTCGCGCAGGACGCGGAAGGCGCCGTGGCTGCGCGTCGAGGAAGCCGGGAACAGCCGCGACAGGTACATGCCGATCATCGACTCGATGCGGATGAAGCGGATCGGCTTGGCGCCGTCGCTCTGCGCAGCGTCCTCGACGCGGCAGGCGGACGAAGCGCGACGAGCTGGCTCGGGATCGGGATCAGCGCGTGCATGGTGGTGCCGTCGCGCTCGCGCCTGAGCTCGACGCCGACGGTGATGCCGCCGTTGGCGATGAACGGGAAGGGATGCGAGGGATCGACGGCGATCGGCGTCAGGATCGGCAGATACTGCGAGATGAACTGCCGGTCGAGCCACTCGCGCTCGGCGGGCTTGAGCTCCTTGGGCTCGACGATGTGGATGTCCGGCGAGGCCATCTCGGCCTTCGAGCGCGCTCCAGCAGGCCTGCTGATCGCTGACGAGGCCGCTGGCAAAGCGGTTGATCTCGGTCAGCTGCTGGGCAGGCGTCAGCCCATCCTGGCTCAGCTGCGCCACGCCGGCGGCGATCTGGCCGTAGATGCCGGCCACGCGCACCATGTAGAACTCGTCGATATTGTTGGCCGAGATCGACAGGAAGCGCAGGCGCTCGAGCACGGGATGGCGCGTCGTTCTGCGCCTCCTCCATCACCCGGCGATTGAATTGCAGCCAGGACAGCTCGCGGTTGTAGAAGCGCGGCGGCCCCTGCGGCACCGGCGCGGCGGCGCGGCTCAGCGCGCCTGCCGCTTTTCCTTCAGTCTGGTCTTCGGCGCGCTCATAGCTGACCTTCGGGGGCGAGGAGATATGAGTGGCAATATTGCCACCCGCTTGGCACAGAAGACACGATTGTGCAACAGCAAGATGAAGGTTTGGTGGCGGGCGGCACGAGGCCCGTGACTAACCCCGCTCCGCCGGTTGCCATTCCAACACCCTTCGCCGCGACCCCCAACGCATCACAGATGCCGTCGTCGTCGTGCCATGCTCCGAACGCTGACGGAGGGCCACGGGGCAAGAGTGACAAGTCCGGAAGAAACTCACCTCGCTCGCCACACCCCCTCGACCCGCCCGAACGCGGAAATTGCAGGAGCATCCCAAAGCCGCTGACAGTCCCGCCGACCCCTCCTTGTGTTACTGTGCCAAGCCCTACCAAATCACGGAGTGTCAATTCTGAACGGTCGCCTAGAAAGGCACGGCGTGCTAGCTAATTCGCGTCGCTGCTGCAGACTAGGACCTCGACACATGAACCCAGGAGCACCTCGCCACCATGACGACAGCAAGTGACGTCACCTCCAGGCGATGTCGTTGCAAGCAAGTCGGAACGACTCGTTTTCCTCGAAGCAGATTATCGGCTTCAACCGAGGCCAACGTTCGCTCCTACGATGTCAAGGCGCAGATCTCACTGGCGGCGTTTGGCGCTTTCCGGCAATCCGCTGATCACGCCATTATCAATACCGCTTGCGGGCAGGACGCAGTGCGGCGCATGCTCATCATTACGCTGGTCGTCTTCATTGCAACGATCTGATGTATCTCTGGGTTCTTTGGCCGACGGCCCCGCCACAAGAGCGGCTGACGGAAGGACTGGGTGCGCAAGGCCTGTTCTACCTGCACGATCCGCTCAATATGGGCGGTGCCGGCTATTCCGACCGGCTCAAGAGCCTCGTGCTCGAACCGGAACTTACGGCCGAGGCGCTGAAGCTATCCTTTATCCGCAAGACAAAGGCTCGCCGCTTCAGGTATGCGCTGATCGTGACACTGATCGCCTACATGGTGGTAGGGGTTGGCTTTTTCGCCGTCGGCAGGTGCGCCTTCTGAATTCTGAATATCAGCCGAGACGAAGATCGGTCACGCATGCTCGCAACAAGGTCTACGCCGCGATGCCCGATGGCAAGCCAACCGTCCTGATCGTCGATCGACACACCGGACAACGTCCAGCTCCTGAGCGAGGTGCTCGGGGCCGGGTATCGCACCAAAGGCGGCGACCAACGGTAATCGTGCGCTCAAGATTGCCTTCTCGACGATCCGCCCGACCTCATCCTGCTCGACATCATGATGCCCGACATGGATGGCTTCGAGGTGTGCAGGCAGCTGAAAGAGAGCCCGCTCACTCGGCGCGTGCCGGTGATCTTCGTCACCGCAATGAATGAGGTGGTGGACGAGCAGAAGGGTTTTGCCGTCGGCGCGGTGGACTGCATCACCAAACCGATCAGCCCGCCAATCGTGCTGGCCCGCGTTCGCACGCACCTCACGCTCTACGAGCAGTCGCGCAAGCTCGAGGAGAGGGCCGCCGAGCTTGCCGACTTCAACCGCACCTTGGAGCAGCGCGTCGCCCAGGGCATCGGCGAGCTCGAGCGGCTCGGGCGGCTCAGCGGTTCTTCTCGCCTGCCGTCGCCGACCTGATTCTGTCGGGTAATGCAGACGACCCGTTGAAAACGCGCCGCCGCGAAATCGTCGTCGTCTTTCTCGACCTGCGCGGCTTCACCACGTTCACCGAGACGGCCGACCCGGAGGAGGTGATGGCCGATGCTCGGCGATTTCCACTGCCGCCATGGGCGAGCTCGTCATGGCACACGGCGGGCACGCTCGAGCGCTTCGCCGGCGACGGCATCATGATTTTCTTCAACGATCCGGTGCAGGTGCCCAACCCGGCAGCCCAGGCGGCGACCATGGCGCTCGCCATGCAGGAGGCGCGTCGCCGGGCTGACGCAATCCTGGCGAAAGCGGGGATACGATCTCGCCCTGGGTATCGGCATCGCCCAGGGCTATGCCACCATCGGGTCGATCGGTTTCGAGGGCCGGCGCGACTACGGCGCGATCGGCAACGTGACCAATCTCGCGGCCCGCTTGTGCGGCGAGAGGCGAAAGGCAGGCAGATCCTGCTCAGCCAGCGCGTAAAAGCGGGACTAGACGACGCGCCTCGATGACGGTCCCGGTCGGCGAGCTGACGCTCAAAGGCTTCCATAAACCGGTGCCGGCCTTCGAGATCGCCTCCCCGGGCAACCGTTCGGCTCCCAAACGCAACCGCATCAAGAAAGTGCCGCCGCAATGATTGCGCAGGACGTGCTTCCTGGCCTCGACCAGCTGAGCGAGGGTTTCGCGATCTTCGATCGCGAGCTGAAGCTGGTCTTCTGCAACAAACCGTTTCTCGACCTGCGCGGCTATCCCGAGACGCTCTGTCGGCCTGGCGTAACGCTGGCCGAGCTGTTCCTGCACAACGCGACGCGTGGTGACTATGGGGCCGGCGCGCCCGACGAGCAGGTCGCCGAGCGGATCAAGACCGTGAGCAATCGCGCTCCCGCAGGACGTCGAGGTCGAATTGGTCGGCGGCCGCAAGGTCCTCGCCCGCTACCGACCGGTGTCGAACGGCTGCCTGTTGCTCACTTACGAGGATATCACGGGCATCCGCCGCATCGGAGGTCACCCTCAAAGAAGAAGAGGAGCGCTACAAGCTCGTCACACGCGCGGTGAGCGAGGGCGTCTACGACTGGACGGTCGGCACCGACCTGTTGCACGTCTCCGGACCGCTTGAAACCCTGTTCGATTTTGCGCAGATCGTCGTTCGCTCGAGCGAATGGTTCGATCGCCTCCATCCGGACGATGCCGCCGGCTACAGGGCGGCATTGCGCACGCTGTTCAGGGTGAGCAGGGCCGGCTGCAGCACGAGTACCGCATCAGGATCCGGAGCGGCGAGTACCGCTGGGTGCGTGATCAGGCGATCGCTCTGCGCCGCCCGACGGACGCGTGTGGCGCCTCGGTCGGTGCGGTGAGCGACATAACCGACGAGAAAATCGCGAAGCGGAGCTGCGGCAGGCCCGCGATCACGCCGTCGCCGCGCAGACCATGTTCGAGGATGCGATCGCAACCATTTCGGAAGGCTTTGTGCTCTTCGATCCGGACGATCGCATCGTCGTTTGCAACGCCCGCTACAAGGAGTTCTTCCGCGAGCTCGCGGACTTGGCGCGCCCGGGCACGTCATTGGACGAATTGCTACGCGCTGCCGTTGCGCGCGGCATGTTTCCTGCTGTCGCGCACGGCGATGTCGATGCCTGGCTCGAGCAGATCCACGCGCATCGGCGCGACCCGGAGCGGTTTTCGCTTTCAGCACTATGAGCAGCGGGCTGTGGTTGCAGATCAGCGATCGCCGCATGAAGGATGGATCGGTCGTGTCGATCTACACCGACATCACCGCACTCAAGGAGCGCGAGCACCAGGCCGAGGAGGCCGATCGGCAGAAGACGGCGCTATTGACCAGAGTTCCATGCCGTCCTCGACACCATCGACTACGGCGTCCTCTTCATGGGTCCCGACTTGCGCGCCCGCATCATCAACCGGGCGTTTCGCGATCTGTGGGGCATCACGGATGAGTTCATTGCCAAGGGTCCGACCATGGCCGAGCTCATCGAATACAACCGAAGCAAGGGCTTGTATGGCGTGCCCGACCACGAATTCGACGAATACGTCCGCGCACGCGCGTCGAGGCGGTGCACAAGGGGGACATTCCGCCCGGCGAGATGCGTCCGCGGCGACGGGCGCATCCTGCGCTACCAGTGCATGGCGCTGCCTCGACGGCGGCCGGATGCTCACCTACTTCGACATCACCTCGCTCAAGAAGCGCGAGCGCGAGGTGAGCGAGGCGCTCGATTATCAGACCGCGACCAGCCAAGTGCTCAGCGTCATCAGCTCGTCGCCCAACGACCTGCAGCCCGCCTACGAGACGATTGTGCAGAGCGTGGCGCGCCTGTGCGAATCGAAGTTCGCTTCGCTTGTTTCTCTACGACGGCCAAATGCTCGAGCGGTGGCCCACCAAGGGGCAACGCCCGAGTTCGCGGCTCAGTTGGGCACTCTGCGCGCGCCTCCAAGTCGAGATACCACAACGCGAATGGCTCGCGCTGGAGGGTCGAGTGGTCCACGTTCCGGACCTGCTCGCCGACCCCGAGTTTACGCCCACCCCGGGGCACAGAACAGAGAATGTACGCACGTGTCTGTCGGTACCGATGCTCCGTGGCGGGGATCTCATGGGCGTGATCACCACCTGGCGGCGGGAGGTCAGACCGTTCAGCGAACGGCAGATCGAGCTGGTCGACGATCCTTCGCCGCCCAGGCCGTGATCGCAATCCAGACCGCGCGCCTGTTCAACGAGGCGCAGCAGGCCAGCGCCGCGGCCGAGGCGGCCAACGAGGCCAAGAGCGCTTTCCTCGCCAACATGAGCCACGAGATCCGCACGCCGATGAACGCCATCATCGGCATGACGCACCTGGCGCTGCAGACCGACCTCGACGCGCGCAGCAGCGCGACTACCTCGACGAAGGTCGACGCGCGCGGCCAAGCGCCTGCTCGGCATCATCAACGACATCCTCGACTTCTCCAAGATCGAGGCCGGCAAGCTCGAGCTTCGAGCGCGTCGACTTCCAGCTCGACGACGTGCTCGAGCGCCTCGGCCGACCTCTGCGTGCATCAAGGCGCAGGACAAGGGCTCGAGCTGCTGTTCGACGTCGATCCCGACGTGCCGACGCGCGCTGGTCGGCGATCCGCTGCGGCTCGGCCAGGTTCTGCTCAACCTGGTCAGCAACGCCATCAAGTTCACCGAGCGGGGCGAGATCACCGTCGGCGCGCGGCTGCTCGAGACGACCGGCGAGCACGTGCGGTTGCGCTTCACCGTCAGCGACACCGGCATCGGCATGACGCCGAGCAGCGCGCGACGCCTCTTCCAGCGCCTTCAGCCAGGCCGACGCCTCGACCACGCGCAAGTACGGCGGCACCGGGCTCGGCCTGTCGATCTAGCAAGCGGCTGGTCGAGATGATGGAGGGCGAGATCGGCGTCGACAGCGACGTCGGGCCACGGCAGCACGTTCCACTTCACCGCCGAGCTGCGGCCTGCAGGCGAGCGCAGCCCTCCACGCGCCGTCCGTCTGGATCGGGCCAGCGCTCGCGTGCTGGTCGTCGACGACAACGCCAGTGCGCGGGACATCTTCGTCGGCATGCTCGAGGCGTCTCGACTTCGAGGTCACCGCGGTCGACGGCGGCGCCGAAGCGCTGGCGAGAGCTCAGCAAGGCGCACGCAGCGGGCAAGCCCTACGTCGCTGGTTCTGATGGACTGGCAGATGCCCGGCATGGACGGCGTGGAGGCAATCAGGCAGGTCCGCGCCAGTGCGCATCTGGCAGATGCTGCCGGCTTTCATCATGGTCACCGGATACAGCCGCGAGGAGCTGCTGCAGCGCGCCGGCGATCGTCGCGCTGAAGGGATTGCTGATCAAGCCGATCAGCCCATCGACCCTGCTCGACGCGCATCGTCAAAGCGCTGGGAACGGAGCGCGCGAGCGGCTCGAAGCAGATGCCACGCACGCCGAGCGCGGCAACGCAATCGCTCGACGGTCTGCGGGTGCTGCTGGTCGAAGACAATGCGGTCAACCAGGAGTTGGCCGTCGATTTGCTCTGACGGCGTCGGCGTGCAGATCGACGTCAGCCAGCAACGGCGCGGAAGCCGTCGATCAGGTGCAGCGCCGCGCGATACGATGCCGTTCTCATGGACTGCCAAATGCCCGTCATGGACGGCTTCGAAGCGACCCGCCGCGATTCGCGCCGATCCGGCTTGGCCGAGCTGCCCATCATCGCCATGACCGCCAATGCCATGGCCGGCGACCGCGATCGCTGCCTCGCCGCGGGCATGAACGATCACGTCGCCAAGCCGATCGACGTACGCGAGCTGTTCCGGGGCGCTGAGCGCTGGGTCAGGCAGCCCGCCGGCAACGGTCAGCGGCGCGCGTCGGGCGATATGGATGCAACGCCCCTGCCGCCCGTGAATATCGATCGCGACGGCGCTCTGCGGCGGCTCGGCGGCAACGAGAAGCTGGTCGCCAAGATGGTCGCACGCTTTCGCGAGACGCAGGGCGACGCGGCAGCGCGCATCCGCGAGGCCATCACCCGCGGCGATGCCGACAGGCGCGATGCGGGAGGCGCATACCCTGAAGGGACTGGCCGGTAACATCGGCGCAAGCGACGTGGCCAGCGTGGCCGCCAAGCTCGAGAAGATGCTGACGGCAAACGATGCGGAGGGGACGAAGCTTGGCCTTCGCGAGCTGGATCGGCACATGCAAGCCCTCGTCCAGTACCTGTTCCTCCCGGTCGGATCGGAAGCCCAGGCCGACCAACGCTCGGGCACACCGCTAGACCAGCCGCGCTCACCAGCGCGCTGAACCGGATTGTCGCGCTCATCGATGGCAATGAGACGGAAGCCTTGCGCGCCGTTGAGCAGATCCTGCCGCAACTCGTCGCCATCGGGCAGGAAACGCCCGGCCGCGCAACTGGTCGCGCTCTTTGGCGCAGTACGATTTCGATGCTGCTGCAAATGTCCTTGGGCGCATATCGACAGCAACCCGGATCTCGGTCAGCTGCTGGCCCGGCGTCAGCCCATCCTGGCTCAGCCGCGCCACCCCGGCGGTAATCTGCCCTTAGATGCCCGCCATCCGCACCATGTAGAACTCGTCGATATTGTTGGCCGAGATCAGTTGAGCCATGGACCCTACCTTCGACGCCGCGTTGGCAAGACGTCGCTCAAGGTCACGCAGCTCGGCATGGGCGGGGGCCAGCCTGAGGCGACATGCGCGAGAGCATCCCCGAGTCCCAGGCAAGCGCCACCATCGAAGCTGCCCACGCGGCCGGCATCGGCTACTTCGACACCTCGCCCTGGTACGGCAACGGCAAAGGCGAGCTGCGCTTCGGCACGTGCTGCGCACCGAAGCCGCGCAACAGCTTCGTGCTCTCGCACCAAAGTCGGACGCGTGCATGCGCGGCCAGCCGATCCCGGACACCTACACGCACCCAGGCTGGGCCGGCGGTCTGGCGTTCGAGCCGCGCTTCGACTACACGCGCGACGGCATACTCAAGAGCTATGAGATGAGCCTTGCCCGCCTCGGGCTCAACCGCGTCGAGGCGCTGCTGATCCACGACCTCGATCCTCGGCACCAGAAGTCGAGGAGGGCGTCGCCGGACGGGCCTGCGGCGGCTCGACGGCGGCGGCTAGCGGGCGCTCGCCGACCTCAAGGCGCGAGGCGAGATCGCGGCCATCGGCGTCGGCGTCAATCTCGTCGGCATGATCCCGCGCTTCCTGGAGCGCTGGCCGATCGATTTTTCCTGGTGGCAATGCCCTACACGCTGCTTTCGAGCAGGAAGGGCTCGAGGAGCTGGAGAGCTGCGCCGAGCGCGGGCGTATCGATCGTGATCGGCGCGCCTTACGCCTCCGGTATCCTGGTGCGGGGCCGCAACCCCGCGCACTCTACGACTACCGG
>ERZ1370068.9761-contig-8514_pt1 | contig 33019 bp, 42 predicted proteins | sample MGYA00561227_ERZ1370068 | MGnify/ENA primary metagenome ERZ1370068 (study PRJEB38410, sample SAMEA6850437) | metagenome | study: Metagenomic assessment of the ecological functions of the soil: analysis of the soil microbiota associated with the...
AACCGGTCGGTCTCCCAGATCTCGGTGAGGTCTGTGCCGCCCGCTGTACCGCCGCTCGTTCCGGTTCACCCACTCCGCCAGCCGCTGCTCGGGAGTGCCCGGCCTCGGTCACCGTGAGCACGTCCGGCGGCGAGCGCGGCGGTCGCCGAGTACAGGTCGTCCCGTGCGCGCCGCGGGCCAGCGTGTTCCACCTGTCGTCGCGTGGCAGGGCCACGATCTGGTCGCGGAGCCTGGTGATCTGCAGCCGGTCGGCGACGTCGAGCAGACCTCGGCGGTCTCCGCGATCTCCCGGCCGGTGCGTGGCGGCGATCTCCACCACGTCGAAGGCCGAGTAGCGGAGACCATCGCGGCCACCCGCTCCGCCAGGATCGGCGCGGCACCGCGGGCCCGGAAGGCGTCCTGCCGCTCCCGGAACCCGGCCAGGTCCCGCCCGGCCGGCAGCACGGGCGAGCTGGCCGCCACCAGTGAAACCTGTCCGCCGGAAGTCGATCGTGGCCTGGATGTCGGAACGGCGGCCGACGGTTGCGCAGCAGCCACCGTACCGCCCGCTCGGTCAGCTGCGCCCCTCCAGCAGCAGGGCGAGCTGGTCGCCACGTCCACCTGGCCGTTGAGCGCCTCGCACCTGGGCGCAGAACCCCGCCATGTCGAAGACCTCCTGGGCCACCCAGCCAGGCGCTGCTCATGTCCGGGACGGACGCACCCGTCTCCTCGTTCCATGCGGAACAGGAAGGTGGGTCCCCGAGCGGTTCACCATCCGTTGACGACGGCGGTCGTGATGATCTCCCGCCGCAGCGGGTGACGGTCCATCTCATCGGCGTAGGCGACGCGCAGCGGTGCCGGAAGTAGGCGGACAGCACCGAGCGCAGGAACGGGTCGTCGGGCAGGTCGGAGCCGAGGACGTCCTCCACCGCGAGAGATCTTGGCCTGGGCCAGGAGGACCGCGAACTCCGGCACCGTCAGGCCCAGGCTCGCCGACCGCCGCTCGGCGATCTCCTTGTCGCCCGGGCAGCGAGTCGATGTCCCGGCCTGATCCGCCGCTCCCTTTCAAGCTTGCGCAGGTAGCGCGCGTGCATGGAGCATCTGCGGCGCCTGGGCGCGCGCCGCGGCCAGCGCCCGGTTCTGGTGGTAGTTCTCGCCGCAGCACCAGGGCGGCGACCTCGCCGGTCATCTCCTGCAGCAGCTCACTCCTGGCCTGCGGCGGTCAGCTCACCCGCGGAGACGCTCTCCTGCAGCAAGATCTTGATGTTGACCTCGTGGTCGGAGGTGTCCACCCCGGCGGAGTTGTCGATGAAGTCGGTGTTGACCAGCCGCCGGCCAGCGCGTACTCGATCCTGGCCGCCTGGGTCAGGCCCAGGTTGCCGCCCTCGCCGACCACCTGGGCGCGCAGCCGCGGGGCGTCGATGCGGACGGCGTCGTTGGCGCGGTCGCCCGCGTCGGCGTGCGACTCCGTGCTCGCCTTGACGTAGGTGCCGATGCCGCCGTTCCAGAGCAGGTCCACGGGCGCCGCCAGGATGGCCGAGATCAGCTGGTCGGGCGCGAGCGCGGGCGACGTGGTCGTCGAGGCCCAGGGCAGCGCGCGCCTGCGGGGACACCGGCACCGACTTGCGCTGTCCGCGGCCACACCCCGCCGCCGGGCGAGATCAGCGTCGGTGTTGTAGTCCGCCCAGGAGGAGCGGGGCAGCGCGAACAGCCGCTGCCGCTCGGCGAAGCTGGTGGCCGGGTCGGGGTCGGGTCGAGGAAGACGTGCCGGTGGTCGAAGGCGGCCACCAGCTTGATGTGCTGCGAGAGCAGCATGCCGTTGCCGAACACGTCGCCGGACATGTCGCCGATCCCGACCACGGTGAAGTCGTCGGCGTCGGCGTCGATGCCCAGCGTCGCGAAGTGGAACTTGACCGACTCCCAGGCGCCGCGGGCGGTGATGCCCATCTTCTTGTGGTCGTAGCCCTCCGAGCCGCCGGAGGCGAACGCGTCGCCCAGCCAGTAGCCCGTAGGCCTTGGAGATCTCGTTGGCGGTGTCGGAGAACGTCGCCGTGCCCTTGTCCGCCGCCACCACCAGGTAGGGGTCGTCGCCGTCGTGCCTGACCACGCCCGGCGGCGGCACCACCTCGCCCGCCACGAGGTTGTCGGTCACGTCCAGCATCGCCCGGATGAAGGTCTGGTAGCAGGCCCGCACCTCGCCCTGGTAGGCCTCCCGGTCGGCCGGGTCGGGCAGGTTGCTTGCAGACGAACCCGCCCTTGGCCCCGGACGGCACGATGACCGAGTTCTTGACCTCCTGCGCCTTGGCCAGGCCGAGGATCTCGGTGCGGAAGTCCTCACGCCGGTCGGACCAGCGCAGACCGCCCCGCGCCACCGGCGCGAACCGCAGGTGCACCGCCTCCAGCCGCGGCGAGTAGACGAACAGCTCGAACCGCGGCCGTGGCGCGGGAAGCTCCGGCACCTCGCCGGGCGTCCAGCTTGATCACGAGGTAGGGCGGCTCGTCCGGGACGGCCAGCTGCCGCCCGGAGTGGCCGGTCTGGAAGAAGGAGGTCCGCAGGGTGGCCAGGATCAGGCCCAGGTAGCTGCGGAGGATCCGGTCGTGGTCCAGGATGGCGACCTCGTCGAGCTGGCCGCGGATCTCCTCCGTGATGGCCTCGCTCCGCTCGGCCTCCCCGGCTGGCGCGCCGGATCGAACCTCGACTCGTACAGCCGGACGAGCAGCCTGGCGATGGCCACGTTCATGGTCGAGGACGCGCTCGATGTAGCGCTGGCTGAAGGTGGTGCCCGCCTGCCGCAGGTACTTGGCGTAGGCGCGCAGCACTGCTCACCTGCTGCCAGGTCAGGTGGGCGTCGAGGACCAGGGCGTTGAAGCCGTCGTCCTCGACCTTCCCTGCCAGAGCGCCATGAGAGCGTCCTCGAACAGGCCCTCGACCTGCTCCGGGTGCGCCGGTCCCCGGTGCCTCCCGGCTGCGGCGCCAGCCCGAAGTCATAGATCCAGAACGGCTTTGCCAGCGAGGGCCCGGTGAACTCGTAGGGTGCTCGTCGACCACCTCGACCCCCATGTGCTGGAGCCGGGGAGCACGTCGGTCAGGGTGATCGGGGAGCCGGTCCGGTAGATGGTCAGCCGCCACACGCCGTCCTTGCTCGTGGCTCGGTGACCGGGACGCCGCCCGATGTAGCTCTCGGCCTCCCACAGCTCGAAGGCGGTGTCCTCGCCGGATCGCAGCAGCTCGCTCGACCTGGATCAGGTCGCTGCGGCGCTGCGCCGCGCGAGCACGTCGGCCTTGTAGGTCTCCGGGATCGCGCCGGAGCAGATGCCCAGCATGGCCCGGGCGGGCTGCTCGCCCAGCGGCCGGGTAGCCTCGGCGGCGAGATCCTCGTCCCAGCTCCGGGCGGCCGCCGCCAGCCTGCCGCCTCCAGCGCGGCGGCGTCCACGTCCGGCAGCGACGTGCCCGGCCGCGCCCGCACCACCACGTGCAGCCGGGCCATCGCCGACTCCCCGACCATGGCGTTGTACTCGACGGCGACCCCGTCCAGGGCCTCGCGCAGGATTTCCTGTATCCGCAGCCGCACCGCGGTGGTGTACGCGGTCCCTGGGCAGGTACACGATGCAGGACATGAAGCGCCCGTAGATGTCCTTGCGCAGGAACAGCCGGGTCTGCCGGTGGGTGCGCAGCCGGAGCACCGCGAGCGCGATGGGGGCCAGTTCCTCCACCGAGATCTGGAACAGCTCTTCCCGCGGATATCCCTCCAGGATCTCGGTCAGGTCCTTGCCGTCGTGGCTGTCCGGGGCCACCCGGGCCTGCTCCAGCACGCTGGCCAGCTTGCGCCGCAGCACCGGGATCCGGGTGATGCTCTCGTGGTAGGCGGCGTGCGTGTAGAGGCCGAGGAACCGGTACTCGCCGTTGACCTCGCCGCTCGCGCTCGATCCGTTTGATCGCGATGTAGTCCAGGTAGGAGCGCCGGTGCACGGTGGACCGCGAATTGGCCTTGGTCAGGATCAGCCGCTGCGGGTCCTTGGCCCGCGCGCGCGCACCTCGGGCGGCAGCGCGGCGAAAGATGACGATCCGGTCTTGTCGTGCCGCAGGATGCCGAGGCCGGTGCCGGGCACCGCCTGCAGCGCCATCCCGTCCGGGCCTTCCAGCAGGTTGTACTCGCGGTACCCGAGGAAGGTGAAGTGATTGTCGGCGAGCCAGCGCAGCAGCGCCTGGGTCTCGGCTCAGCGCGTTCACCCCTCCGTCCGCGAGCTGGGTCCGCGAGCCGGAGGCGCGGTGCCTGACCATCTTCTGGTGATCCTCGACCGCGACCCGGACGTCGGCCAGCACGCGCCGCAGGTCGTCCTCGAGCCCGGCGAGGTCGGCGCCCGCCGTGTCGATCTCGATGTGCATCCACGACTCGGCGATCTCGTCGTGACCCCGGCCGCCCTCCGCGGGCTGGCCGACTACCTCCCGCAGCTCGCCGCTGACGTCGCGGCGGACCAGCAGCTGCGGATGGACGATGTGATAGCTGTCGAGGTTGTGCCGGGCGAGCTCGATCGTGATCGAGTCGACCAGGAACGGGCATGTCGTCGGTGACGATGTCGATCGACGCCCCGCGATTCGTCCAGCGCGGCGCTCTCACGCGGCCGCGCGCGACCCGCACCAGGGCACGGCCCTGCGGCCGCCGTGCGCCGCGACCCGGGCGTGCTCGGCCGCGACCGCGCCCCACCCGCTGGGAGCGCCGGCTGACAGCAGATCCTCCGGCGGCGATGTGCCGGTAGTAGGCATCCAGGTACCGCTCCAGGTCCCCGACGCCGATCGCGTCCGCCGCCCGCCGCCTCGGCCGCCCGTGCGCGCCTCCGCCAGCAGGTATGTCGCCACCTCGCCCGTGCTGTCCGACATCCGTCCCGTCTCCCTTGCAACCTCTGGCTGGCGAGCCCTACCGCGGCCAGTCCCCGGCCCAGCGGCTACAGGTGATCCCGCAGCTCCCACAGCAGCGGGAAGTACCGCAGCAGGTACTCGTTTGCGCAGGTAGGGCGCACCGGTCGACCCGCCGGTGCCTGACTTGGTGCCGATCTGCCGTCTCCACCATCACCACGTGCCGCGCCCGCCACAGTCCCGCCAGCTCGTCGTGGGTGAGCAGGGCCCTCGGCGAGCTGCCACAGGTCGTCGTAGGCGGCGCGGTCGCCCGCGACCACCCGCAATGACTCCAGGATCTGCTCGTCGGTGCCCGCTGGCAATCCACGGGAGGCCAGCAGGTGCAGGTAGGCATCCCACAGCGACGGCTCGGCCAGGCGCCGCGCCAGCCGGTCGCGCTGCTGGCGCTGATGGAGCGGAACCGGTCAACGAACGGCGGGTCCTTGATGCCGGAAAGCGAACTCGAGCTCCCGGTACTGCACCGACTGGAAGCCGCTGGCCGGCGCCAGGTTGGCGCGGAACTCCAGGAAGTCCTGCGGGGTCATCGTCTCCAGGACGTCCACCTGCGCGATGAGCAGCCGCTCGATCGACGTGCACCCGGCGGCAGCAGGTGCCGCGCCCGCCACGGTCTCGCCGGTCATCATCGCGTCGCGCACGGCCTCGAGCTCGTACAGCAGCTGCTGGAACCACAGCTCGTAGACCTGGTGCACGGTGATGAACAGCAGCTCGTCGTGGGCTGAGCGGGTCGGCCTGCGGCACCTGCTGGGCCAGCAGCTCGTCCAGGCGCAGGTAGCCGCCGTAGGTGAGCAGCCCGCCCTCTTCGCCGAACCTGCGTCCGGTGGGGACGTCGGGCACCCGGTGGCCGCCGCCCTGATGTCACGCGCGACTTCCTCGATCGCCGTTGATCGTCATGCCTGCCTGGACTTTGACTCTACGCGGGAGGCGCCGGCGGGGCGAACAGCGCGAGGACCTCGGGGTTGGCGAGCGCATCCGGGTCGGCCGCCTCCGCCACCGGGGTTCCGAGCAGGATCCGCCGGACCGGAACCTCCGAGCTTCTTGCCCGACAGCGTCCGCGGCACGCCCGGCACCTGGTGGATCTCGTCCGGCACGTGCCGGGTGACAGCTGCGCCCGCAGCGCCGCTCTTGAGCCGGGCGTATCAGCTCGTCGTCGAGCTCGATGGCCGGGGCGAGCACCACGTACAGGATCAGCCGCCCGTCCGCCCCGAGCTGCCCGGTGTCGACCACCAGGCTGTCGGCGATCTCCGGCAGCCGCTCCACCACCCGGTAGAACTCGCTGGTCCCCATCCGCACGCCGCCCCGGTTCAAGGTGGCGTCCGACCGGCCGAAGATGACGCATCCGCCGTCGGGCAGCATCATGATCCAGTCGCCGTGGCGCCAGACGCCGGGGTAGGCGTCGAAGTAGCTGGCCCGGTAGCGCGTCACCGCCCGGGTCATTCCAGAAGCCGGTCGGCATCGACGGCATCGGCCCGGTGATGACCAGCTCGCCGACCTCGCCGGTGACCGGCCTGCTCGCGCGCGTCGTACGCCTCCACCCGGGCGCCCAGGCAGCGGCCGGCGATGATGCCCGCCCGCACCGGCAGCAGCGGGGGAGGGCCGACGAAGCCGGTGCACAGGTCGGTGCCGCCGGAGAAGGAGCCGAGCTGCGAGGCCGGTGCCCACCCGCTCATAGACCCACCGGAAGCCCTCCGGCGGCAGCGGGGATCCGGTCGAGCCGATGCCGCGCAGCGCCGCCAGGTCCAGCTCCCGCCCCGGTGACAGGCCCGCCTTGGCGCAGGCCATCAGGTAGGGGGCGCCGGTGCCGAAGTAGGTGACCCCGGTGGCGGCGGCCAGCCGCCACAGCGCGTCGGTGCCCGGGTAGGTGGCGCTGCCGTCGTAGGCGACGATCGCCGCGCCCGCGAGCAGGCCGCTCACCAGGTAGTTCCACATCATCCAGCCGGTGGTGGTGTACCAGAAGAACACGTCCCCGGCGCCGAGGTCCTGCTGCAGGCACAGCGCCTTCAGGTGCTCGAGCACGATCCCGCCGTGGCTGTGCACGATCGCCTTGGGCAGGCCGGTGGTCCCGGACGAGTACAGCACCCACAGCGGATGGCCGAACGGGACGTCCTCGTAACTCCGGCGCTCGCCGCCGGGGCACCTGGCAGTCGATCGAAGGCCACGGTCGCGCATCCCCGGGGACGGTGACCGTGGCCCCGCCGTCCCGCCCACCATGACCACCGCCGCCAGGCCCGGCAGCGCGGCGGCGATGGCGGCTCGACCGACGGCCGCCGGTCGAATTCCCTGCCGCCGTACCGTGTAGCGGCCGGTGGCCAGCAGCACCTTCGGGCGTGATCTGCGCGAAGCGGTCGATCACGCTGTGCGGGCCGAAGTCGGGCGAGCACGAGGACCAGATCGCGCCCAGGCTCGCGGTGGCGAGCAGGCCGATCAGCGCGGCCGGGATGTTGGGCAGGAACGCGGCGACCCGGTCGCCCGCTGGCACGCCGAGCGCCGCCAGCCCGGCCCGCACCCGGGCCACCTCGGCGGCGAGTTCGCGCGTAGGTCAGCGTGGCCGGATGGCCCTCCTCGTCGCGGCCGATCACCGCGATCCTGGTGGGATCGGTCAGCGCGGTCCGCAGGGCGTTGCGCGCGTAGTTGAGGGTGGCGCCGGGGAACCAGGTCGACGCCGGGCATCGGGCCGCCGGCCAGCACCGGCCCGTCGCCGCGCTCGCCGAGCACCGCCGAAGTAGTCCCAGAGCGAGCCCCAGAACGCGGCTGGCTGCCTCGACCGACCACCGCCAGAGCTGGCCGTAGTCGCGTGCGGCGGCCGCCGGGCCGTCCCCGCGGCGGCCAGGCCCGCCCCCACCGCGGTCGCGGCCGGCCCGCCGCGGACACCCCGCCCGCGCGCCGCCCACGCTCACCCCGCGCGGCCAGCCACCGCCGGTAGTCGGTGATCCGCGCCCGCTTGACCACCTCGGGGGATGGCTCCCACAGCACGTCCCCGTAGCCGCGCTCCCGGCAGGCCCGCGGCCGCCGCAGCATCGTTGTCACGGCATACGCCCCAGCATCGAGCCTCCGCCGCGCCGCCGCAACGCCGACATATCACGGATCTTCGTCACTGGAAAACTAGAGCGAAACGGACGTTCTGACCAAGATCCGTGACTATGCGGGACGGGCCTCCCGGGCAAAGCGGGCATATGCGGAGATTTCGCCCCGGCAGGGAGATTGGCAGATGCCGGGCGTGTGGTGGGATCAGTAGGTAGGCACCGAGGTGGTCAGCCAGTCGACCGCGCGCACCACGTTCGGCGGTGTCGGACAGGTCGGCCAGGACCACGTCCGCGCCCGCATCCCGCAGCTCGGCGGCTGACGAGCGCCCGCTGGCCACCCCGACCGAGCGTGCGCCCCCATCCGGGCCGCCGCCACGTCGCGGCTGGAGTCGGCGATGTACACCGTCGCATCCTCGGTGAATTCCGACGCCGTACTTCTCCGCCGCCCGCGTCGCGCGCGTTGAGCAGCAGCGCGCCTTGGGGAAGACCTCGGAGCCGTACCCGCCGATCTCGGTGTCGAAGAACGCGCTCCAGGGCGAAGGCGTGCAGTTTCTCGATCGCGTTCAGCAGTGATCGCGCCGGTGAGCAGGGTCTGCACGACGCCGAGCCAGCCCCCACCTCCGTCACGGCGGCCAGGGCGCCGGGCAGCAGGCGGCCCTGCTCGGTGAGCAGGTTCCGCCGGGCATGGAAGGCCGACGTGAGCTCGGCGGCGAACCGGCCGAGCACCTCCTCGCCCGCCGGAGCGGAGGCCAGGGGGTCGGCCTGGTTGAGGGCGAGCGCCTCGAAGAAGATCTCCGACTCCGCCCGCCCGGCCATCTGCGGCAGCCGTACCAGCGGTCGGCCGGTCACCTTACGGAACGCATCCGCGTACGCGGCCCTGGTCACCCGTCCCACGTCAACGAGGTCAGGTCGATGTTCCACAGGACCAGGCGGTGAATGGGGACCTCCGGAGGCTGATCGTCAGGGTGGCCGGGCATGATCCAGCGCTGGCCGTCCTGCGGGGCGCCAACCGCTAGTCTGGAGCGCCCCCGGACCGGCGTCAGGCGAACGCGGGAGAACGGCTCAGGCCAAGCAGCGCCAGGCGCGACCGCGCACCGGCCGTCACCGGTGATTGCCCGGCCTGATCGGCGATCCCATTGCCGGACCGGGTGGCAGTCCTAACCGAGTTTGCGCAGCCAGATCGACCGGATCCTCGGCCCGGAGTGTTCAGGCACGACCTCCGGGTGGCAGCGCCGCATCCACGACGAGAACCACAGAATCTCCCAGCTGGTGTTGCCGTACAGGAAGGCGTGCAGTAAGTAGTCCTCTGTCCAGTCGCGATGCTCGCGGAGCCAGGCGGCGGGGTACTCGAACGGCCAGAAAATGTCGTACAGATGCACCACGGCACCTGGCTGCGAGGCGCGGCAGCACGTTGCAGCACCAGCCAGCACACATCCGACCCGGCCTTCGCGACATGGGAGGAGTCGATGAACAGGATGTCGCCAGCCTCTAATTCCTCGTACAGACTGAGCGGGACATCCTGGACCGACTGGCGCAGCAGCGTCATCGGATCCCCGGCTTGGCCAGCGATAGCAGCCTGTCCGGGTGGGGCTCGATACAGGTCACCGGGTCAACCCTCATCCAGCGCGATCATGGTGGAGTACCCGGACCCGGCCTCGATGATCCGCTTGGGCTGGAGCCAGCCGAGCATCGCCCGGTGCACCGCCGCATCCGCCCAGCCAAACATCCGGTTTTCCGGGCCCCTGCTCCAGCGTGGGCCGGGCGGCGGTTCGCCCACCGTCGTGGCGAGGCTCGCGGCCAGGACGAGCTGCGCGTCCTCGTTCAGGTTCACACCTGGGGCATCCCGCTCCCAGGACAAGGCGCGGCTGATGTCCTCGCTGGAGGTCAGCGGCGAGTAGAAATGCCCAGGTGCCACGTACGGCGGCCGGGAAACCGCCGCACGGATCGCACGCACACGTCCGCGCCGCGCGGCTGAGGTCGGCTCGCACCCATGCTCCACCTGTCTTCCGGGATGACTCGGTCACCGCTCTGAACCTGCTCGGTGCCTGACCCCGGGTCGCGGCGTGTGCCCGGCTAAGCCGATCCGCGCGGCCGGTCATGCCGGTAGCGCCGTAATGAGCTCGGGTACGGCACCCGGATACCGCTTCTGGCTATCCCATGTGCGGGTAGCGGTAGTCCACCGGCGGGACGAACAGTTCCTTGATGGCGCGGGCGTTCACCCACCGGATGAGGTTGAAGATGGACCCGGCCTTGTCGTTGGTGCCGCTGGCCCGCGCCCCGCCGAACGGCTGCTGCCCGACGACCGCCCCGGTCGGCTTGTCGTTGATGTAGAAGTTGCCCGCCGAGAACCGCAGCGCGTCCAGTGGCCGCCGCGATCGCCGCCCGGTCCTGGGCGATGACCGAGCCGGTCAGCGCGTAGGGCGCGACGTCGGCGGCCTGGGCGACCATCTCGTCATAACGGGCGTCGTCGTAGACGTGGACAGCGAGGATCGGCCCGAAATACTCGGTGGTGAACACCTCGTCGGCCGGGTCGGAGCATTCCAGCACGGTCGGCTGGACGAAGTAGCCCTCGGAGTCGTCGGTCTGCCCGCCGGTGAGCACCCGCACCGCCGGCCTGCCCCGGGCCGCCGCCAGCGCCCGGGAGTGCTTGGCATACGCCCGCGCGTCGATGACCGCGCCCATGAACAGCGACAGGTCGGCCCCGACGTCGCCCATGGTGAGCGACTCCACCTGCGCCAGGAAGTCGTCGCGCATGCCCGGCCACAGCGAGGCGCGGCACGTAGGCGCGCGACGCGGCGGAGCACTTCTGCCCCTGGTACTCGTACGCGCCCCGGACCAGCGCCGTGGCCAGCACCGCCGGGTCGGCGGACGGGTGCGCGATGACGAAGTCCTTGCCGCCGGTCTCCCCGACCAGCCGCGGGTAGCCGCGGTAGTCAGCGATGTTCTCCCCACCGTCCGCCACAGATGCTGGAACGTCGCGGTGGACCCGGTGAAGTGGATGCCTAGCCAGGTCGCGGTGCGGCAGCGCCACGCATCCGACACCGCCTGCCCGTCCCCGGTCACCAGGTTGATCACCCCGGGCGGCAGCCCGGCCGCCTCCAGCAGCCGCATCGTGTAGTGGGCGGCGAGCTGCTGCGTGGGGGACGGCTTCCACACCACGACGTTGCCGAGCAGCGCGGGCGCGGTCGGCAGGTTCCCCGCGATCGAGGTGAAGTTGAACGGGGTGATGGCCAGGACGAAACCCTCCAGCGGCCGGTACTCCATCCGGTTCCAGACCCCCGGGCTGGACTCCGGCTGCTCCGCCAGCAGCCGCCGCGCGTAGTGAACGTTGTAGCGCCAGAAGTCGATCAGCTCGCAGGCGGCGTCGATCTCGGCCTGGTACACCGACTTGGACTGGCCGAGGATGGTGGCCGCGTTGATCGTCGCCCGCCACGGGCCGCTCAGCAGATCGGCGGCCTTGAGCATGATCGCGGCCCGGTCGTCGAACGCCAGCGCCCGCCAGGCGGGCGCCGCCGCCGCCGCCGCGTCGATCGCGGCCGCCACGTCCTGTCCGGTCGCGTTGCGCATGGTGCCGAGCACGTGCCGGTGGTTGTGCGGCGCGACCACGTCGACCGGCTCCCCGCCGGCCAGGCGCTGGCGCCCGCCGATGGTCATGGTCAGCTCGGCCCGCTCCCCGGCCAGCTCCTTGACCTTGCTCTCCAGCACCGCCCGGTCGGGGCTGCCCGGCGGGTACTGCCGGACCGGCTCGTTGTGCGGAGGCGGAACGTTGGTGACGGCGTCCATGGCGAGACTCCTGACCTACCCGGCATCATTGGCGGCCCTCACCCCATCGTCGCACGATGACCTGCCGGTGGGCAGGGCCCGGCGGCCCGGGCCGCGGAGCATGAGCGCGGCCAGCGCGCCGCCCGCGGACACGGCGGCCAGCAGCAGCGCGCAGTCGTGCAGCGCGGTGACCGCCGACCCGGTGACCTGGGTCCGGGCCGAGTAGAACGTGGCCAGCAGCGCGATACCGAACGACCCGGACAGCCGCTCGGCGATGTTGAACAGCGTGTTGGCGTCGGGCATCCGGGCATCGTCGAGGTCACCGACCAGCGCCAGCACCAGCGGCTGCACGGTGAGGCCGAGCGCGACCCCGCGCCCGCACAGCAGCACCGCGGTCAGCCAGGCGGGGGTCCGGGCCGTCAGCGCAGGACCAGTCCGGCAGTGCTGGCGGCGAGCAGCGCCAGGCCCACCGACACGCTGTAGGCGACCACCGCGGGCCGGGCCTGGCCGCGCTCGACCACGGCGTTGCCGAGCCAGCTGGCCAGCCCCATGACGATCCCCTGCGGCAGCAGCACCAGCCCGGTGACGGTCGCCGACCGGTGCTGCACGTCCTGCAGGAACACCGGGGCAAGGAAAAGCACGGCAAACAGAACGACGCTGGCCACGCAGGCCAGGGCGAGCGTGACCGACCGTAGGGGTGAGGCGAGCAGGCTCAGGTTGACCGCGGGCGGCCGCGCGTGGCTCCTGGCCCCTCAGCCGCGCCCACAGCGGGTAACCGGCGATCAGCGCCAGCCCGCCCGTCCAGGCAGGCGCGGCGGCGGCGAAAGCCATCCCCGGGCGGGCCCCTGGCTGGCGCCATAGGTCGCCAGGGCCAGCCCGGCCGCCAGCAGCAGCAGGTAGGCCAGGTCGAGCGCGGGCGCCGCGGTCGCGCGCCACCGAGCCGGGGCCCGGCGCCCGCGCCGCACGCCCGTCCACGCCGCGATCCCGACCGGCAGGTTGATCAGGAACACCGACCGCCAGCCGAACCCGCTGATCAGCAGGCCGCCGATGGCCGGGCCGAGCGCTGAGCGCCGCGAAGAGCAGCAGGCCCGCGCTGACCGGCATGGTCCGCGCGCCGCCGTTCCCCTTGCCCAGCAGCAGGCCCATCGCCAGCGGCACCATCGGCGCCCCGGCCAGCCCCTGCAGGACGCGGGTGGCGATGAGCACGCCCACGGTCGGCGCGAGCGCACAGCAGGCGGACGCCGCGATGAAACCGGCGAGCGCCGCCTGGTAGGCGGGCAGGGTGCCGAAGCGCCGAGGCCAGCCACGGGGTGGCGGCCGAGGTCAACGGCCAGGCCCAGGAGGTACCCGCTCACCGTCCAGGCGGCGATGGCCAGCGAGGTGTGCAGGTCGGTGACGATATCGGGCACCGCGATGTTGACCACCGAGGAATCGATCATGGACAGCATCGGGCCGCCGAGGAAGGCGAGCCGCGTGAGGGTGGACAGGCGCGCCGCCCCGGTGCCGTCCCTGCCCTGGTGCTCCCGGCCGTTACCGGTCGGGTCGCCGTCATCGGCCCTCCCCACGGCGGCCTCAAGCGCGTCCAGCCAGCCCGCGCTCGTGGCGGAACCGTTCCATGCTGAAGTCCAGGACCCGCAGCGCCCAGTCACTCGCGGCGGCGGCCTCCGGCCGCAGCGAGGCCAGGTGGGCGATCTCCGCGTCGATGATCGACCGCCGTGCCGCGATGATCTTGAGCCGGGCAGCGGGGTCGAGGTCGGCGAAGAACGCGACCCTCACCTGGAACTCGTTGTCGTCGGCCAGCAGGGCGGGTCAGCGTCTCTGATCATCGCCTGGAGCAGGTCGTGGCCGGTGTCGGTGAGGCGGTACACGTTGCGCGGTGGCCGCCCCGGGTCCGCCTCGGCGGCCACGCGCTCGATCGCCCCTTGCTCCTCGAACCGCCGCAGGGCGGGGATAGAGAACGTTGTTGTTGATCGACCGGCCACCCAGGATCCGCTCGACACTCTTCTTGATCTCATAACCGTGCCGCGGTTCGTCGGCGAGCACCCGGAGCATCAGTATGTCGAAGTACGCGGTTAGCTTAACCTATGTTAGGTTAACACACCACCTTCAAGCGGGACCCAACGGCTGGGGGCTTTGGTCACGAACCTTCTGGTCACGTCGGCCCGGGGAGGGGATTTCGTCTTGCCCGGGTGAGGATTGTGATGTCCGTTATTGGTCTTGCTAGGCGTGGGCGTCGGCCCTGGGCTCTGGCTGGGACTGGCCGCGGGTGACCCTGATGGCGTGATCGTGGGGCTGGGGTTCGGCGTGGTGCGTCCCGGCATGGGCCGACGAGGTCCCTGGCCCAGCGGGAGCTGTCTGCGCGAAGTTGGCCGTGGGAGATTGGCCATGGTAAGCGCCTGCGGAGTGTGGTGCCACCATGCGCAGGGGGTGCTTGTGCCCGTACCGGTGTTCACGCTGGTCTGGATGACGAGCTGTCGCACCGGGCCGAGCACGCAAGACGCGCAATCACCACAATCGTCACGCGCGCTCGCGACCGCCAGGGCTGGCCGCAGCCACGGCGCGGCCGGGCGCGACACGGTGCTGGTGCCGCCCGGTGCGAAAACCCGCGCCGGTACCCGGCGTGGTGGCGCCGCCTGAGGCGCATCGCCGCCGTGAACGCCGGTTCGAGCCAGATCGTGATCAGCCGGGCCAGATCTATGCAATCGGTTACCAGCAGTGCCACCTGCCGCACCGCCGATGGCATGGTGAGCGACCGCATGATCCGGGTGAGCCCGTCGTCCGGCAGGGCTCAACGGCGTCCGCCACCGTGTGCAGCGCCTGGCCGCAGGACATCGTCGAAGTCGCGGCTTAGCCTGTGTCCCCCGCGCCGGGTCATGCCAATCCTGGCCTTCGCGCGCTGTCACGGGTCAATCTCCACAGCCAGCCGAAGGGCCGCGATGGCTCTCGCCACGTGGCGCTTCACCGTGCCTGGGCTCACCCCCATGGCCGAAGCGACCTGCGCTTCCGACAGATTGCCGTAGTACGTCAGCGCCAGCGCTTCTCGCTGTAGGTCCGGCAACGACCGCAACGCCCAGACCACCGCCGCGTGCTCCAGCGAGGGGAGCGCTCCTGGCTCAGCGCTGGGCATGCCGGATCCGGGTTGGGACGCGTTCCGCCCGACCAGGGCCCGATGCCGCCGCACCGAACGAGACCGGTTCACGACGGACTGGCGCAGGTAGGCCAGTGCCCTGTCACTGTCCCGCAGCCGACGCCAGGCGGTGTGCATGGCCACGAACGAGTCCTGCACCACATCCTCTGCGGTGGTGACGTCCTGCACCAAGAGCCAAGCCGAGGCGGACGAGGCAGGGGTAGTGGCCGCTATAGATGGCCGTGAGTGCCTGGTCCGCATCCCATCGCACAGGGATCGGAGCAAGTGCAACACCCGTTAACGGCCGGTCCATGTGAATGGGACGGCTAGAGGCGGCTTCAGGATCACCTGAAGCCACGTCGATTTGCGAACAGACCTGCCGAAGCCTGGTCTCACCGGCTCTCCCCGGAACACATCTTGGCCGGTCACGGGGGCGCCCGGCCAGCACTGACCCGGCGCTGCGTCGCCCGCCTGGCCGGGTCACGCGTCTACGTCAGGAAGCCCAGCTCCTGGGAGGCGTACCAGAGCAGTTCGTGCCCCTCGGCCCCGTCCACGGCAAACTGCGCGTCGTCGTCGCCCTTGTCGGCGGCTAGGAGCGCGGCCGCCGCCTCGGCGATGTCGGCCACCGCGAGCAGGTCGTCGACATGGCGCGGACACCACCTGGTCCACCGTGACCGGCGCGCGGACCTCGACCAGGGTGGGCTGGTCAAAGCCGCCGTCGTGCCCGACCTGCTCGTCCGGCACGTCGGCGGCGAGCACCACCCGGCGCCGGGGCGCCTGCGGGTCGTCGGCGAGCAGCCGCAGCGACGCCCGCGCCGCATGCGCCATCGCGACGTACTCCAGCTCCTCCAGGTCGCCGCTGGCGTACCACTCGCGCAACGCCGGGGTCACCGCGAACCCACGCACGGGCGCGGGCCCGATCGCGCCGGTGCGCAGCAGGCAGGCCAGCGCGGTCAGCGTCGTTGGCAGGTACACGCGCATGAGTTCCCTCGGTCACGGCCAGAGGCGCCGCACGGAAGGGAGGCGAAGGCCGCCCTTCCAGTGATCAGAGTTTGCCACCGATGGCCGCACCGGGCAGCAGAACCAGCGGCGTATCCAGCAGAGCAACCTGCAAGCCGACCCAGCAGAACGCGCACAGGCAGCGGCGGCGGCGGCCACAGCCAGGGTCAGGCGGTCGGAGGGCGGCCGTCGCCCGGGAGAGCACCGCGACGACGGCCGTCACCGCGTCGGTGATCGGCACGTGCTCCCAGATCCGGACGACCCGCCACCCGGCCGCGGCCAGCGCCGCGTCGGCGGCCCGGTCCCGCTCCACGTTCCGCCGCAGTTTCGGCGCCCAGTACCACTGGTTGACCGCGGGGTCACGCCCGTGCTCCGGGCAGGCGTGCCAGAAGCAGCCGTCCACGAAGACAGCCACCCGGCGGGCGGTGAACGCGATGTCCGGGCGGACCTTGGCACCCTCGTTAAGTACCAGGCGGAGGTCTTTGCGGAACCGGAATCCCTGGCGGTGCAGCGCGCTCCGCAGCGCGATCTCGGGCTTGGTGTTGGTGCGCCGGATGGCGCGCATGTTGGCCGCGCGGCCCGGGCTGGACGGGGCTGGGTAGTCACCCACGGAGCCCAAGGCTGGAGCACATCGCTGGTGGCCGCGCGGGAGGCCCGCTCAGCCGAGTGGCAGGCCGAACAGTTCCGCGAGCCGGGCGATGGTCGCCTCCGGCCGGTTGTGCAGGATGCCGTACATGCCGATGGCCTCGGCCGGCCCGCACGTTGGCCTCCAGGTCGTCGATGAACACGCACTCGCTAGGCAGAGCCCGATCAGTTCCGGCGGCGTGCCGGTAGATGCGCTCCTCGGGCTTGCGCATGCCGACCTCGGCCGGAGATGACGACCGCGTGGAACATGCCGCTCGAAGACCTCGCGCGGGTACGCGTCAGTGACCCCAGGAGTTTGACAGCAGGCAGGTGCGCAGGCCAGGCCGTGCGCAAGGCGTGCATGGCCGCGTACATCTGCTCGCACGGCACCGAGGCGGCGAACATCCTGGTGAGCAACCCATCCGGCAGTACCTGCCCACCATCGTTCCTGACCAGCATCGAGGCCAGCCGCTGCTCGGAACTCTCCGCTGCTGCACTCGCCGCGTTCCAGGGCGTGGATCGGGTTGCCGTCCCCGGCCGGGCCCTGCGCCAGCCAGCATCCAGGGCCGGACGGCGGCCGCATAGGTGTCGGGATCGATGCCGTCGGAGTCCAGCCAGGCCCGCACGGCGGCCGGGATGGAGCTGGTCATCACGCCGCCCCAGTCCGTGATCAAGCCGCGGAAGACGCGGGCCACGCTGGGCGCTTGCGGCTGGGCCTGGCCTGCCGTGCCGCGAGGGTCATCCATCCCCGAGCGTAAGGGACCCCTGTCGCGAAGCGCCACCCATCAGGTGCGGGTGCGCTCCCTCGTCCGGGAGGGTGCGCCCATCGCTCTTCCCCCGCCAGCACGTGCGGGACGCGTCACCGGCGCAGTGAACCTGACCATGCCCCTGGCGACCTGGTGGCCTGTCCGACGCCCGGGCCACGCCGCCGGAAAAGGGCCACTGGACGCCCAGCGACTCGCGACCCGCCGCCGGCTGGCGGCACGCGCGCCGCGGTGCATCACCTGACCGGCGAGGCGGAGGCCTGCCCGGCTGCGCCCACCGCCCCGCCCGTCCGGGCGCTCCCGGCCCCACCCCTCCCGCGAGCGGATCTCCCGCCCCCTTCGCTCCCGGTGGCCGCACGTCACCGCATGGCTGGCGGGATCGCTGTCAGCAGCTGGAGACGGGTGATTGCCGCCATCTGCGGAGTTTACCGGCCGCCACCGGCTGCGGCCAGTCACGATCAGGCAGCCGACCTGTTCGTTCCCCGGCTGCCGCCGCCCGCCATCCGCTGCGACGAAGACCACACCCTGCCCTATGACCAGGGCGGCCGGACGTGTGAGTGCAACCTGGCCCTGCTCTGCCGTCGCCACCATCGCGCCAAGCAGGCCCGCGGCTGGCAGCTCACCCAGCCCGAGCCGGGCACGATGTTGTGGATCACCCCGAGCGGCCGCGGCTATGCCACCGGGCCAGTCGGCATGGCCTATCAGGATGAGGCGGGCCCTCCGCCGACGCCGCGGTAAGGAACACCGGCGCCCGGGACGGCTGGCAGAATTCATCAACAGCCCATGGCAACCGGAGGCGGGGATGTTAGGCGGGGATATGCAGCCAATCGCGGTCGTTACCGGGGCCAGCAGCGGTATCGGCGCCGCCACCGCGATCAGGCTCGCCGGTGCCGGAGCCGGCTACCACGTGGTCCTCACCGCGCGGCGCGCCGACCGGATCGACGCCGTCGCGGAGCGGATACGCGCGGAGGGTGGCTCGGCCCAGGCCCGTGTCCTCGATGTCACCGACCGGGCCGCCGTCGACTCCTTCGCCGACTCACTCGACCGCTGCGACGTGCTGGTCAACAACGCTGGCGGGGCGTTCGGCGCCGAAACCGTTGCCGAGTCCGATCCCGCCGACTGGCGGGCCATGTACGAGGTCAACGTGCTCGGCACCCTGAACGTGACCCAGGCGCTGCTCCCCCTGCTGATAGCCAGCGGCGACGGCACCATCGTCGTGATGGGGTCCACGGCGGGCTTCGTCGCCTATGAAGGCGGCGGCGGGTACGTGGCGGCCAAGCACGGCGAGCACGCGATCGCGGCGACGCTGAGGCTGGAGCTGTCCGGTCAGCCGGTGCGGGTGATCGAGATCGCGCCCGGCATGGTCCGCACCGACGAGTTCGCGCTCAACCGCTACCGGGGTGACCGCGACCGGGCGGCCGCCGTCTACGCGGGGGTGCGCGAGCCCCTCATCGCCGATGACATCGCGGACGTGGTCACCTGGACGATCACCCGGCCCTCCCACGTGAACGTGGACCTGCTGGTGATCCGGCCACGGGCCCAGGCTGCGCAGCACAAGGTGCACCGCGGAGCAGTACGCGGCACCGGCCGGATACGACCCGCTCGCCGGCGACCCAGGTGGCCCGCGTGCGCAGATCGTCGCCGAGCCAGGCCAGGTCGGCCGCTGCCCCGGGCGCGAGCCGCCCCAGATCGGGGCGGCCGATCAGGTCCGCCGGGATCCGGGTGGCCGCGGCGACCGCCTCCGGCAGCCCGGCGCCAGCAGCCACCATGTTCGCCACTGCCTGGTCCATCCGCAGCACCGATCCGGCCAGCGTCCCGTCCGCCAGCCGGGGAGCCGGGTCGTCCCCGGCCGCACCTCGACCGGTTCCCCGCCGATCCGGTACCGTCCCGGCGGCATGCCTAGCGGCCGCGGACGCGTCGGTGACCAGGAAGATCCGGCCCGGGGCGGCGGCGAACGCGATCGCGCAGACGGCTGGCCGCGACGTGGCTCGGGTCGGCGATGAGCCCGCAGGTCAGCCGCGGGTCAGCGAGCGCCTGCCCGACCACGCCGGGCTCGCGGTGATGCAGCGGCCGTTGCGCGTTGAACAGGTGGGTGACCATCCGCGCGCCCGCATCCGCCGCCGCCGCCACCTGCCGGGCCGTGGCGTCACTGTGACCGATGCTGACCACGATCCCCGCCGACGCCAGGGCCGCGACCGCCGCCAGGCCTCCCTCCACCTCCGGGGCCAGCGTCACCACCCGCAGCACCCCCGCGCCCGCCGCCAGCAGGTCCGGCGACCGCCTCCGGCGACGGCGGGACGATCCGGTCCCGGCGGTGAGCCCCGGCCCGGCCGGGCGCCAGGAACGGTCCCTCCGCGTGCACGCCGAGGACGCGCGCGCCCGTCGGCGGATCTGCCATGAATCCGGCGGCAAACCGCAGGGCGCCGCCCAGCTCGGCCACCGGGGCGGTGATGAAGGTCGGCAGGAACGCGGTGGTTCCCGTCTCCGGCAAGCGCCGCACGACGCGTCCCCACCCGGCCGCATCCGGCTCGGCCAGGTCCACGCCGAAATAGCCGTTGACCTGAAGGTCGATCAGGCCGGGCACGAGGCACCCGCTGCCGAGGGCGAGGTCAGGGGACGGGGCGGCGGCCCGCCGGCGACCTCGGCCACCCGGCCGTCGGTGACCAGGACATACCCGGGTTCGAGAACGCCGGGCTGGCCCGTGCCCGGCACCACCCGGGGCGCGGCGATCAGCAACTCGGGCACCATCCGCAGACCCTCCGGCCAGCCCGGACACTCCGGCGCGGCGGCGTCGTGACCGCGGATCAGGCGCTGGCCTTGCCCCGGGCCTGGCGCTTGCCGTTTCCGTCGGTGGCCCCGCGGAGCCTGCCTTGGCCGCCGCCAGGCTGGCCTTCAGCGCGTCCGCCAGGCTGCCGCCGCCTTCTTCCACCTTGAGCTGAGGCCGGACCACCTCGTGGCCCTGCACCTTCGCCGCCACGAGCTCTTCCAGCGCGTCCCGGTAGCCGTCGCGGTACAGCGACGGGTCGAAGTCCACCGTCATCGAGTCGATCAGCGAGGATGCCATCTTCAGCTCCTGCGAGCGCACCTCGACGTCCTGCTCAAGGAAGTCGAAATCGGCCTGCGCGGATCTCATCCGGCCAGAGCAGGGTCTCCAGCACCATCACCCCGTCCCTGGTGCGCAGGGAGGCCAGCGACTCACGCTGGCGCAGCGCCACCCGGGCGATCGCGACCTTGCCCGACGCGCTCCAGCGCGTCCCGCAGCAGCGCGTATGCCCGCACCCCAGCCGGTTCCGGCTCGGTGTAATAGGCGCGGTTCGCGAGGATGCTGTCCAGCCTGCTCGGCCGGGGTGAAGTTGACCACTTCGATGCTGTGGGCGGTGGGCAGGGGCAGTTCCGCCAGGTCATCGTCGGTGAGCACCGACCATTTCGCCGTCGGGCAGCTCATAGCCCTTGGCGACGTCGGCGAACGGGACCTCCTCGCCGTCGATCGAGCAGAACCGGCGGAACTTGATCCGCCCGCCGTCCGCGCGGTGCACCTGCCGGAACGTCACGTCGCGCTGCTCGGTGGCGGCGTACAGCTTTGACCGGGATCATGACCAGGCCGAACGAGATGGCGCCCTTCCACATACTGCGCATGGTGTGTCAATACCCGTTCTGCTTGTTGTTCAGTGTCCTCACCAGGCTACGGCGTGGGAGGTCATGCGCCCTATCCGCGCCGCACGCCGTCCCCGGCGCCCGCCCGGCTGTCATGATTGGGTGAGTCGCTGCCGTCGCTGGGAGGGATGACCAGGTGCCGGACTTCGATGTCGTAGTACTTGGCGGGGAACATCAGGAGTGCTCGTCGCCACCGGCCTGGCGCACAGCTAAGCCGCTCCGTCGCCCTGGTTGAGGCGGGACTGGTCGGGGGCGAGTCGCCGTACCTGGCGTGCCTGCCGTCCAAGTCGATGCTGGCTTCCGCGCGCCGGGGTGAGACGCTGGGAACACGCGGTAGCCCGCCGCGATGAGGTCACCGGCCACCTCGACGACAGCCTGATCGCGGCGCGGCTGGCCGATGCCGGGGTGACAGCTGATCCGCGGCACCGCCCAGGTGACGGAGCCGGGCTGCGATCGAGGTCACCACGACCTGGCCGGAGTGAGCGGGGTCAGCCGGAGAAGACCGTCCTCGGCTACGCCGACCTGGTGATCGCGACCGGCAGCGAGCCGCTCGCCCCGCCGGTCGAAGGGCTGCACCGACGTACCCACGTGGACGAGCGCGGAGGCACTGAGCTCTCAGGACCTGCCGCGCCACCTGATCGTGATGGGCGCGGGACCGGTGGCTGCGAGCTGACGCAGATCTACGCCGCCTTCGGCTCCCAGGTCACGCTGATCGAGGCGGAACCGCAGCTGCTGCCCGATGAGGCGCCGTTCGCCGGCGAGATCCTGTCCGACGCGCTGCGGCGGGCGGGCGCGGACCTGCGTCTCGGTTCTCCGGTGGTCAAGGCGGCGCCGCTGGACAAGGGCTGGCGCTGATCCTGGCCGACGGGACCAGCCCTGGAGGGCGACCGCATCCTGCTCGCCACCGGCCGGAGGCCGCGGCTGGCCGGTCTGGGCCTGGACAAGCTCGGGATCACGCCGTCGGCGGCCGGTGCGCTGCCGGTGGACGCGACCTGCCGGGTGCAAACGGCGAACGGGCAGCCCACCAGGACCGCGCAGCCGGTCACAGCACCGCGCAGCCGATCCAGCACCCGCGCAGCCGGTCACAGCACCCGCGCAGCCGATCACAGTCCCGGCCAGCCGTGCCGCCAGCCACCGGCCAGCCGCGTCCCGGCAGCCGACCGCTGCCACAGCCGAGGCCGCCGGCGCCGCTGCGCAGCCAGCCGGCCACCGCCACCGGCGCGTCCGCACTGGGCAGCCGGCGGCCGCACGCGACCGCGTTCACCGGCACAAGCCAGCCGCCGCCACCAGCCGGGCCGCCACCGCCACCAGCCAGCCACCGGCGCGTTCCTGGGCAGCCCGTGCAGCTCCCGGACAGCCCGCCGCTGCCGCCGATCAACCGGCACCGCGCCGGGCAGCCCGACAGCCCGCCGCTGCCACCGATCCCAGACAGGCGCAGCCGCAGTCCCGGCACAGCCGACCGCTCACCGGGCAGCCAGACCCGCCGCCACCTGGACAGTGCCGTAGCTCCGGGACAGCCAGCACCGTTCCGGGACAGCCAGCCGCCACCGGGCAGCCAGCCGGCACCGACGCCGTTCGGACAGCCGACCGCGGTTCCTGGACAGCCGACCGCTGCTCCGGGACAGTCAGCGCAGCTCCGGGACAGCCGGCCGTAGCTCCTGGGCGTAGCCGCTGCCACCGACGCCGGCCAGCCAGTCGCGCAGCCGGCCGCGGCAGCCAGCGCAGTCGGCCGCAGCCCCCGCCGGTAGCCCGGCCGCCACTGCGCAGGCGGTCACCGCCACGGGCAGGCGGCCGAGAGCAGCCCGCAAGGCACCGGCCGGGTCTGGGCCGCAGGTGATGTGACCGGGATCGCTCCGTACACGCACACCGCCCGGTACCAGGCGAGCGTCGTCATCGCCAATATCCTGGGCGAGCACCGCGTGGCCGATTACCGCGCGATCCCCGGTGTGTTTACACTACGCCGTCGGTGTGCTGCGTCGGGGTCACGCCCGGCCAGGCTGCCGCGGCTGGGATCCAGCTGCGCACGGTCGGCCATGATCTGGCCGAGACCGCCCGCGCGGCCGTGGAGGACGACGACCGGGGGCGGATCGAGGTTGTACGCGGACATGACCCGGGGATGACTGCTGGTCGGCGCCGCGGCCGTGGGCCAGTGCGCGGAAGAATGGATGGGGGAACTGGCCCTCGCCATCCGGGCGGAGTATACCGCTGACGATGCTGGCGGACGTGGTCCACGCCTTCCCGACCTATGGCGAGGCCATCGAGCGTTCGCTGCGCGAACTGGCCGTCGGCGTGCCCGAGGGAGTTGACCAATGAGCGAGCGCGATCTGGAGAAACCGGCGCCTGACTCCGGGGATCAGCAGTGGGCCGAGGACGCCGAAGCGCCCGCGGACAAGGAACCGGCTGAGCTGCCGCTCGACGTGCGACGAGGCCGATGCCGCCGAACAGCGGCGCGAAGTGAAGCTCGACGAGGACGACTACCGTTGACATCGGAGTTCGCCACGTCCCAGCAAGCGGATCGGAGACCGCAGTGACCGCCACCCCAGGCCCGGACGGTCGGCACGCGGCTGCCGAAACCCGCCCGGCGGCGGCAGCTTCTGGGCGCTGCGCGGGAAGTCTTCGTCGCCCAGGGATATCACGCCGCCGCGATGGACGAGATCGCGGAGCGGGCCGGGGTCAGCAAGCCGGTCCTGTACCAGCACTTTCCCGGCAAGCTCGACCTCTACCTCGCCCTGCTCGACGAGAGCGTCGACGCGCTGGCCGCGACCGTCCGCAACGCGCTGGCCTCGACCACCGACAACAAGCAGCGGGTGACCGCCACACTTCACCGCCTTCTTCGATTTCGTCGAGAGCACCGGGCAGGCCTTCCGCCTGGTCTTCGAGTCAGACCTGCGCAACGAGCCCGCCGTCCGCGACCGGCTGGAGGCGTCGACGCGTGACTGCGCCGAGATCATCAGCGAGATCATCAGGGAGGACGCTGGGGTCGGCGACGACGAGGCGCACCTGCTGGGCATGGGGCTGGTCGGCATGGCTCAGGCCAGTGCCACCTTCTGGCTCAGCACCGGCCAGGAGATCCCCAGGACGCCGCCGAGCAGCTCATAGCCCGGCTGGCGTGGCGGGGAGATCAGCGGCTGGCCGCGGGCGGGTGCAGTACGGCGCTCCCGAGCACGGCGCTCCCGAGCACTAGACACCGAGAGGAGCGCCGTGGAAGTCAAGATCGGGATCAATCGATTCCCCGGGAGCTCGTGGTCGAGACGAAGCGCTTCCCGCGGAGAGAGCGTCGAGCGCTCCTGGCCAAGGCGCTGTCCGATGGCGGGCTGTTCGTCACTCGCGGACGACAAGGACGGAAGGTCGTGGATGCTTAAGCCGACAAGATCGGCTATGTGGAGTTCAGCGGCGTCGAGCAGCGCCGGGTCGGTTTCGGCAGCCTGTGAGCTAACGCAGGCCCGCGGGTTCCCCGGCCGCGGGCACGGTTCCCAGCCGGCCAGGCCGAGCGCGGCCATCCGCTCGTCGTGCGCGTCGGTGAGCCGCGCGAACATCCGGCCGATCTCACCCTGCTCACCACCGGCCCGTCCTGGCCGGTGACCGCCCAGGCCAGCAGCCGCGCAGCGGGGCGCGCTCCGCCGCCACCCGGTGGGCCTGCGCCAGTGCCTCCCCCACCGAGCGCCGCGCCCAGAGCGCCAGTGCCAAGCCGACCGCGGGATCGGCGTCGATCGCCTCCCGGACCCGGGAGGTGACGAAGTCCGCGTGACCGGTGTCCGCGAGCACGTCCAGCACGAGCTGCCGGGTCTGGCGGGTCCAGCAGCTCGGCGATCGCCCGGTAGAAGTCCCCGCGATCCGTCGCCCACGTAGGCCTTCACCAGGCCCTCCAGCCAGCTCGGACGGTGCGGTCCGGCGTGGAAATCGTCGAGCGGGCTCCGAGACGGCAGCATCGCCTGCTCCGGGGCGACGCCCGTCGCCGCGATGTGGTCGCGGAGCAGCTGGAAGTGGCCGAACTCCGCGACGGCCATCTCGCCCAGCGCCGCCTTGTCCGACAGCGAGGGCGCCAGCGCGGCATCCTCGGACAGCCGGAAGAAGGCGACCAGTTCGGCGTGAGGCGAGCAGGCCCAACAGGTCCCCTGACACCCTCCGCGCTGGCCACACTGGGGAGCCTAACAAGCTGCCCAGCTGAGCCGGCGGGACCTGGATACGGAATGTCGCAACGGTGCACACGGGTCCAATGTTGCTGGACTTGCTACTCAGCCAGAGGAATGCGGCCGGTACGCGTGCCGCGTTCCACATGCGCAGCAGGGTCTGGTGCCGAGCGTACTGAACGCCACGACGATCCGTCGTCGGGTGCACCAGCCTCCGGCGAACTTGAATCCCCTGGCCCGGGATGGTGATGGCGTGCGTCAATGTGGCGCCATGCCGCGGGCCACTGATGGAAGCTGAAAGCCTGACAACACAAATACAGACCACCAGGGAAGCCGACGAAGGCAGCGGCGCCCCCAATCCACCGGAAGGCCCCACCTTCGGTGACCTCGGTGTGAGCGGCCCCATCTGCGACGCGCTGGCGGCAGGAATCACCGCCGCGTTCCCGATCCAGACGCTGGCCCTCCCGATCGCCCTCGTAAGCCATGACATCATCGGCCAGGGCACGAACCGGAACCGGCAAGACGCTGGCGTTCGGCATCCCCCTGCTGCAGCGGCTCGGCCAGCCCGCGGACCGGCGCCCGCTCGCGCCGAGGCGCTGGTCGTGGTGCCGACCAGAACTGGCCATCAGGTCGCGGGCGACCTGCGGACGGCAGGGGACCTCCAGCGGCACGCGGGTGCTCACCCTCTACGGCGGCCGTGCCTATGAGCCCCAGATCGAGGCCCTGCGCGCGGCCGTCGACGTGGTGGTCAGCACCCCGGTAGGCTCCTCGACCTGGCACGCCAGCGCCACCTCGACCTGTCGGACGTGGCGACGCTCGTCCTCGACGAGGCCGACAAGATGCTTGACCTGGGCTTCCTCCCCGATGTCGAGCGGCATTCTGCAGCTCACCCCGCCGGGCCGGCAGACCATGCTGTTCTCGGCCACCATGCCGGGCGAGGTGGTCACGCTCGCCCACCGCCACCTTAAGCAGCCCATGCACGTCCGGGCCGAGCAGCACGACGAGCCCGAGCTCGTGCCGCTCTACCGAGCAGCCACGTCTTCCGCGCCCACCAGATGGACAAGATCGAGATGCTGGCCCGGGTCCTGCAGGCGGAAGGACGAGGGCTGACCATGGTGTTCTGCCGGACCAAGCGGACCGCCGACCAGGTGGCCGAGGCGCTGACCACCCGTGGGTTCGCCGCCGCCGCCGTGCACGGCGACCTCGGCCAGGCCCAGCGCGAACGAGGCGCTGCGAGGCCTTCCGCGCACGGCAAGGTGGACGTGCTGGTGGCCACCGACGTCGCCGCCCGCGGCCTGGACGTCGAGGACGTCACCCACGTGGTGAACTACGAGTGCCCCGAGGACGACAAGGCGTACCTGCACCGGATCGGCCGGACCGGCCGAGTAGAAGCCGGACCAGGGTGGCAGTCACCTTCGTCGACTGGCGCGACCTCCAGCGGTGGAAGATCATCAACGAGTCGCTGGGCCTAGGCCTCGCTCGACCACGCCCGAGACGTACTCCACCTCCGAGCACCTGTTCGCCGCCCTGGGCATCCGCCCGCAGTGGCGGCAGGCTGCCCCGGGCGCAACGTGACCGGCGACGGGCCTGGAGGCGGAGAGGACCTCGGAGAGACCAGCCGGGCCCGCGGCTCGTGGCCCGCCCACGCGCGCCGCCACCCGCGGCAGGCGCGGAGCACGCGGCAGCGCGGGGCGGGACACCGGGCCGCGCAGCGCGGACTCGCGCGGCGACGGCGAACGCGCGCCGGGACGGCGGGATGCCCGGGTCAGCGCCGGACCCGGGCTGGCACTCCCGGCGGAGGCCGCCGGTACCGGCCACCGCCGGGACAGCCGCCGGTGGCGTGCCGGCGATGCGGCGGCGGCCGCGGAACAGCCAGGAATCACCGGGAGCGACGCGGCGGCGTCGGCGGGGCGGCCGGGGACGAAGGGACCGGCGCCGGACGCCAGCCCAGGGCGGATCTGAGCCACAGGATGCTCAGGTGAGCTGGCCGCCTGTGAGCACACCGAGGACGCTGCGGCTGCCCGATGGAGTGCGCCGGGTAGCGATCGAGACTGCCCGTGGGGCCTTCGCCGCGCTTGAGGCGCTGCCCGCGGCCGGTGTGGCCGAGCGGCAGCCCGGGCTGCTGATCCCGGGATACACCGGCAGCTTGGAGGACTTCCTGCCGGTGCTCGGATCGCTCGCTGCCCAAGCCGGTACGGCGGGTCGTCGCCATCGACATGCGCGGGCAGTACGAGAAGCCGGCCGCGGCCGACGTACCGGCGGAGTACCACCTGCCCGCGCTGGCCGCGGACGTGGCCATGATCGCGGACGCACGCTTCCTGCCGGCCCCGACGCCCGCCCGGCGTACGAGCGGCGCGCCGCGCCGAGGACCCACCTGCTCGGGCATTCCTTCGGCGGCCTGGTGGCGCGGGAACTCGTGCCCATGAGCGGCCCAGATCGGCTCGCTCGCGCTTGATGAGTTCCGGGCCGGGCGCGCTGACCGGGCCCCGGGCCGCGGTGCTCCGGGCCGTCCTCGCGAGCTGGAACCGGCCGCCGGAGCGGGCTCGCCGCCGAGAGTGAAACGGCTCTGGGACACCCAGCTCGAAGTAAGCTGCGATCGCCGACGGGGTCCACCGCCGACGTCGTTGACTTCCTGCGCGCACGCGGATGCTGCGCAGCTGTCCGCACCGGGCTGTGGTCGATGGGCCGCAGCGGGCTGCTCGGCTGCCCCGACCGGACCTCGGCGCTGGCCACGCTGGGTGCGCCGCTGCTGGTGGTCTACGGCGAGAACGACGACGCCTGGGCGCCGTCGATCCAGGATGAGATGGCGCGGCGGCTCGGTGCCAGCGGGTGTGCATCCCCGGAGCAGCCCACTCGCCCGCCGTCGAGGGCCCGGAACGATCGCCAGCACCCTCACCGCGTTCTGGAACTCTGGCGGAGAACGCCCGGTGAGTCAGTCCTCGCTTCCAGCCCTCCACGGCTGGCGCGGCGCGCTCGCCGCCGTTCCTTCCGGGCACAGCAGCCGGTAGTCGCACCGGCTTCGCAGGCCGGGCCGAGGCAGGGCGGGAGCACGTCGTCCACCCCCGCCGCTGGCAACCGGTGAAGCGCTCGTCGGCGTCGCACTCGGCGGCGATGCTCTCGGCCCGCCGCCTGCCGATGCCCTCGTCGGAGTGCTCCCAGGCGTGCACGGTGGCCGTCGGCAGGTGATGCAGTTCCACCAGGCGGCACACGGTGCGGAACATCCGCGCCGCCGCCAGCGCATACAGGGCCAGCGGCATCGAGGTCCTGGCATCGTCATCGGTCAGCGGGCGCCTACCCGTCTTGTAGTCGACCACCGCGAGCACCCGGCCACCGCCCGGACCGCGGCGCTCGTCCAGCCGGTCGAGCCCGGCCCGACAGCACGATCTGCTCGGTGCGGGCCCCACCGTGCGCTCCAGCCCAACGGCTCGGTGGCCGGATCGAGCGCCGCGGCATACCGCTCCACCATGCGGCGGGCGCGCCGTGCCGCGTACTGCGCCGACTGCGTGTCGCTAGCGTAGCCCTGGTCGATCCAGCCGCCCTCGAGCAGGTCGCCCGCGGCGTGCGATGCGCTCGGCGAGCGGCAGCCGCCACCACCCGGCCAGCGCGTTGTGCACGCTGGCGCCAGAGGCTGTTTGTGCGCCCACGGCGGCCCCTGAGGCGGCGGCGGGCGGTCGAGGTAGGTCATCCGGTACCGGCGCGGGCAGTCCAGCCAGCTGGCCAGCCGGGTGGGCGTGCACGGGTACGAGCCGCCGCGGCATGCCCTGCCAGGGTGGGCTGCTCCATCGCTCTACCCCGGCCGGATCGCCGAGCCTGGGGCCGCCGGCCACCCACGAGTCGAACCGCTTGCCCGCCGTCTCCACCGTGATCTCCTCGCCGTGACCCGGCAGCACCCTGGTCTCCTCCGGCAGCGTCGGCAGTCTCCTGCCCGATCGCGCTGAGCTGGCCGGGAAGTCGGGGTACTCACCGGCGTGCGGGCGGGCCCGTCGGCGAGTCAGCGCGTCACCGGAGAACACGACCCCGAGCTCCTCGCAGTAGAGGCTGACCGAGCCCGGGCTGTGGCCGGGGGCGTGGGCACCTCGAGCGCGACGTCAGCGACCTCGAAGATGCCGCCTTCCTCCATCTCGATGTCCGGCTTTTCGGGCCGGCGTGCGCCTCCGCCAGCGCCAGCACGTCCTCAGCGGTGCAGCGCCACCGGCGCCTCGTCGCAGGCGGCGACCTCCAGTGCCGCCGCCACATGATCCGGGTGGCCGTGGGTGCAGATGACGGCCAGGATCTCCCGGCCCGAGGTGGCTGCGAGCACCGCTGCCGCGTCGCTGCCTGGGTCCACCACGATGACCTCTGCGGTGTTCCCGACCAGCCAGGTGTTGCAGTCCGTGCCGGTACCACCCGGCACCACGCGGTCGATCCGCGCGTCCATCGGTGATTCTCCCTTCCTGGGTCAATTCTGCTCACCGTCCACGACAGCACCGGCCGCGAGCGACATCAGGCGCTCGTATTCTCCCGGTGCGATGGTCTCGCAGCCGAGCCGGTGGCCGGTCAGGCTAGCCGTGATCGTCGCTTCCCCGGAGGCAACCAGGCCGAGGGTGGCGGTCAGGCTGACGAGACGCAAGCCGTTCGGCATGATCGTGGTCTGGGTGGGCGATCTCCAGGCCACCCAGGCCCGCCCGCGCCAGCCGCTCCACCGCCCCGTCGCCGATCACCCACCCACGCTGGGGGCGCACGCCGGGTGGGCGAGCACGCTCACGCCCCCGCCGACCGAGACCAGGCGGATCGCCTCCTCCGGGTCGAGGGCGTACCTGCTCACGCAGGCGCGGCCGCCCGGCCCGATCCACTCCGGGGTGAACGCCTGCTCCGGGCTCGCGACGGCACCCGCCGCCGCCATCGCGCGGGCGATTGAGGTTACCACCACGGCGTCACCGGCGATCGCCGCCACCTGCTCCCACAGGTGATGTCCACGCCGAGCTCGCGCAGCCTGCCGACCATCTCCCGGCCGCGGCGCAGGCGGTCCGTGGCGATCGCGTGACGCTGCCTCCGCCAGCTCGGCATGCGCCGGGTCAACGTGGTAGGCGAGCAGGTGCAGGCTGTGGCCGTCGAGGCGGCGGGACAGCTCCATGCCGGGCACGAGGTCAGTCCGGGCGGGAGAGCCGGCGGGCGCTCATCGTGGCCAGCCAGCGTGTCGTGGTCGGTGAGCGCGATCACGTCAGGCCCGCGGCGCGGGCGCGGCGCATCACCTCGGCAGGCGGGTCGGTGCCATCCGAGGCGGTGCTATGCGAATGCAGGTCGATGCGCACGAGCGTTCATCGTAGGGGCAGCAGCGGCGCGACAGACCCTAGCCGGGCAGGCGGCGGTAGGAGGCGGCGCCGAACGGCAGATCCAGGTTCTGGCCGGGATCACGCAGGTCACGAAGGGGCAGCGTCTCCACGAGCAGCACCCCGGCGGTGTCCGGCCACAGCACCACCACAGCCAGTTCCCGGCCATCTCCCCGGCGAAGCGCGGCCCGGTCCGGGGCGTCCACGTGCCAGAGCGGGAAGTCATGGTGGCCGTAACGGACGAAGGCGTGCGGCGCCTGGTCGCGAAGCCCTCGCGGGATCGGGCCCGGGCAGGCCCGCCAGCCAGGCGCCGAGGCCCACCCCATCTCCTCGGAGACCAGCAGCATCTCACCCAGCCCGCCCATCGGGTTGGGCCCGGACAGCGGCGACCACACATGCGCGGCGTCCCGTCCCGTCGTCCCCGGCGCCGAGCGAAGCCCGTCACCAGCCAGCCATCCGGCAGCGGCCACGGCACCCAGACCGGCATCACGGCGTCGCGCAGCAGCCCCTTCAGCCCTTCCGGCACCGGGCCGGTAGGCGGGCACAGCGGGTACTACCACGCCGTGCCACTGGCATCGCCAGCCGCTGGACCACGCACTCGGCGCGCTCACGGCCTGCCGCAGCGCGGGCACTGGGAGCCGCCTTCATGGACATCGACGTTGACCCGCTGGCTGGCTCACGTCAAGTACCCCACTCGGGTTTGGCGCGATACTGGCTGCGTGCCGCCGGACTCTGCGGATCAGGTGTGTGGGTGCCGTCATTACCGATGGCACCGGGCGGCTGCTGCTGGTCAAACGCGGGCATGAGCCGGAGGCGGGACGCTGGTCGCTGCCGGGTGGCCGGGTCAAGCCGGGCGAGAGCGACCGGCAGTGCTGCGGGAGGTGCACGAGGAGACCGGGCTGCGGGTGGAGCCGGGCTCGGCTGGTCGGCGCGGTCGAGCGGCCCGGGCCCGGGCGGGACGGTCTTCGACATCCACGACTACGCGGCCAGCGTCAGCGGCGGGCTGCTCAGCGGCCGATGACGATGCCGCCGACGTCCGGTGGGTGCATCCCCGGTGACGCTCGAATCGTCTCAAGTCTCACCAGCGGGCTGGCCAGACCTCGCCGAGTGGGGCGTGCTCAGCTGAGGCCATGCTCACCGGCGGCTCGAACCGCTGCGAGGAGCGCAGGCCTGCCGCGCGCCCCCTTCGTGGCCACCACCAGCGCCAGCTTCGCGCGAGGCCTCGTCGATCATCTCGTCGCCGAGCATCACCGCGCCGCCGATGCTCGACTGAGGTGTAGTAGCGGTAGGCGCCGAGGATGAGCTCGGCGCGCTCGTAGTCGTCCTGGCTGGGCGAGAAGGCCTGGTTGACGACGTCGATCCGGTCCGCGGTGCAGGACCCATTTGCCGTCGTAGCCGAGCGCGGCGGCGCTGGCGGCGGCTCACGGCGGCGTCGAGGTCACCGATCGCCAGATATGGCCCGTCGACCGCCGCCAGCCCGTGACCGCGGGCCGCCACCAGGATCCGGAGCAGGGGGTAGTGGTAGGCATCCGAGCCGCAGTACCCAGCGGGCTGTGCGCCCCCACCCGCAGCGACCGCATGCCGATGCTGGCCATGAAGTCGGCCGGGCCGAACACCAGTGCCCGCAGCCGCGGCGACAGCGCCGCGATCGTCGTCCACCTTCGCCAGCCCGCGCGTCCTCGATCTGGGCCTCGATGCCGATCCGTAGGCCTCGTCGCCGGTGTCCTGCTCGATCTGGCCCAGCAGGAGGTCCAGCCAGACCACGTGTCCGGGATCGGTGACCTTGGGCAGCACGATGGCGTCCAGGCCGCGCCCCGGCGGCGACCACCTCGACCACGTCACGGTAGGCCCACCGGGTGGCGGCGTCGTTGACCCTGACCGCCACCAGCTTGCCTCCAGCCGCCGGCGTTCAGCGCGGCAATCACGTCTGCGCCGCGCCGCCTCCTTGGCCGCCGGGGCGACCGCGTCCTCCAGGTCGAGGAACACCTCGTCGGCGGCAAGGCCGCGGGCCTCGTCCAGGAACCTCTGGCTGCTGCCCGGCACCGCCAGGCAGGGCGCCGGGAACGTACTCTCTCGGCACTTCCTACCGCCTCCCGCTTTCCATGACACCCTGAGCTACGTGAGCGAGACCGCGCCCGGCCCCGCAGCGCGCCCGCCGCTTATCGCGGAGGCGCAAACGGTAGGATCACCTCGATGGTCCTATGTCGCAGTGGGCACCGAGCCGGGAGCACCGGGTGCCGGTGACCGGGGCTGAACCGCTGCCGGGGCTGTGAGCGCCGACGAAGGTCACCGTTATCGTCGCCTGGGCGGCCAGACAGTAAACGCGGCCGATGTGATCGGTGAAACGCAGTCAGCCGGGTGGGCCAGCTCCGGGAGTGGGACGAATCCGGCCCGCTCGTGGTAAGACCGTCTCAACGCGATGCTGGCGGAGAATCACCGCGCAGCGGTGGGCGACGATCCGGCGCCATCTTCCGACCGCCCGTGCTGGTGACAAGGCGCCCGAGCCGCGGGCCCAATGACACACCGCCGGAGCCGCCAGGCCCCAATGACACTGCCAGGCCGCGGGCTAACACACCGCCGAAACCGCGGGCCCTGGCCTGCCGGAGACCGCGGGCCCAATGACTGCGGCACCGAACTCTCGCATCCTGTTATCCGCGGCGCCGCTTGCCGTTCGCGAACGAGGCGTCATAGCCACCAGTGTGGAGGGTTTCCTTATGCGAAGAGCAATACGTAACT
>ERZ1370068.1198-contig-11093_pt1 | contig 33018 bp, 43 predicted proteins | sample MGYA00561227_ERZ1370068 | MGnify/ENA primary metagenome ERZ1370068 (study PRJEB38410, sample SAMEA6850437) | metagenome | study: Metagenomic assessment of the ecological functions of the soil: analysis of the soil microbiota associated with the...
CCGTTGCTGATGCGAATTTCACAGCGCTGTCAGCGTCAGTTTCACAGTTGTCTGGGGCAACAGCCTCGTGGCACAGGACTTCAGTCCTGTGTCGCCAGTCCAGCTACGGGCGCTGACTTTAAAGACTTCAGTGTTAGCCTGTCCGGACGCGACGTCGGAGCTCAGCTCCATGCGACACACCCTGCGCCTGTTTGCCCGGACACGCCTCGCCACGTGCGCGCTGCTCCTCGGCGCGCTTGCGCTCGCCATCGGCGCCTCGACACTCACGTGTTCTCCGTCGTCGACGGCATCCTGCTGCAGCCGCTGTCATACAAGGACCCCGATCGCCTCGTCGTCGTCTGGGAGAGCAACGTGGGGCACGGAAGCATGGAGAACGTCGTCGCCCCCGCCAACTTCTTACTGGCGCGACCGGCAGCACGTCTTCACCGACATGACGGCGATCAGCCCCGCCTTCCGTGTGAGAGCGTGACGGCGCGCGCGGACAGGCGCCCGAGATGATCGCGCAGCAGTCGGTCACCGCCGCGCTCTTCCCGCTCTTCGGCGTCTCGCCGGCCATCGGCCGCGCGTTCACCGAAGCGGAGGACGTGGGACAGAAGCCGCTCGCCGCGGTCAGCCACCGGTATTTCATGTCGAGGCTCGGCGGCGAGCACGCACGCCATCGGCGAGTCTCTGCAGATCGACGGCCAGCCGCATGAGATCGGGGCGTCATGCGCGATCTGGCTTCACGCTGCTCGATCCGGATGCCGACGTCTGATCACGATGGGGTTCACCGAGCGCTCGCGCGAACCGCGCGGGCGTTATCTCACCACCATCGGCAGGCTGAAGCCGGGCCTGACCGTGCAGGGCGCACAGGCGGAAATGGCCCGGCATCATGGCCGAGCTCACGCGGAAGTTCCCGGGTTCGACACCGGCTGGTCGGCGCGCGTCGTCCCGATGCACCAGCAGGTGACGGGCACGATTCGGCCCCGCACTGCGTCCTTCCGCCTCGGCGCGGTTGAGCCGCGTTGCACGCTCGATCGCGTGCGCGAACGTCGCGCGAACCTCGCTGCCTTCGCGGCGCGTGCGCGGCGGCCCGACGCCGCGAGCTGGCCGTGCGATCGGCGCCTCGTGGGCATCGCGTAGCCAGGCTGGTTCGCCAGCCGCACGGCCTGAGAGCCTGCTGATGTCGGCGATCAGCGGCGGCAGGCGCTGGCGGGCTGGAGCGCTATCGGCGTTTGGCGTGGCCTGCGCTGGCTGAAGCTGCGCCGTGATCGCGACGAGCGTTAGCTCCCACGCGCGGCTGGCCGATTGCGTGAGCCTCGATCTGCGCGTGGCGGCGATTCGCCATGCCATCGCCAGCCCCGGCGGCAGCACCGCCGCGGGGTCTGGCCGCCGGCAGGTCACCGACGACGAGGCTTGCGCTTGGCGCGGCGCTGCCAGAGATGGCGTGCGCGGCTCGACGTCCGCCGCGCAGGCGCTTGTGGCTGCGGCTCCCGCTGGTCGACATCGAGTAGTGGCACTCACGGCGATCCCATCTGCTCTCCGGCGCTGTGGCCTGACTCGTCGTTGCGCAGGCCCGATGCAGGTGCCTCGAACGTCAGCGGGATTCACGAGCACCGGCGTGGTGACGGCGCCGGCTTGCGTTGTCGGAGTCGCACTACGCCACGCTTCAGGTCGAGGACCGCGTTCTACGCGACACCGCGTCATCTCGAAGTCTTCGCCGCGCTGCCCGCGCGTGCCGTCGGTCGGCGCGGAGTCGGGCTTCCCGCCGATGACGGCGGCATGGGCTCGGCCACCAGCTTCCGAGATCGACATCGGCGGCGCCGAGGACGCCCATGGGTCGGCATTTCCGCTGACGGACGCGTCCACGTATCCGTTCGCGGCGACCACTTGTCCAGGCGATGGAGATCCCCGTAGCTGCTGTCGGGCCGCTACTTCCAGGCGAGACCGACTCCGGCGACCGCGCACGCGTGGTGATCATTGTCACAAGGTGCCGGGCCGATCAGCGGTTCCCGGCCAGGACCCGATCTGTAGGCCACGAGTCCGGTCATCAACTGCAGGACACCCCACCTCCCCGATCGCATCGTCGGCGGCTGCGGGCGGCGTCCGGCACGACGGTCTCCTGAGACGCTTCAGTTCGCCCCATGATTTACCGCGGGCCCGCATACGCGGTTCAGCGGCGATTTCGCGCGGCCGTTGTCGTCGGAAACCCATTCGTCCGGCGCTCGCCATCGCAAGCCCGGAGATGGCCCCGCGTGGTCCGCTCCACCGACGCGCTCGGTGCCGCTCGACGCTTGCCGATTCTGCCGATGGCGGACGTGACGGATCGTGACCGTAGGCCACTCGCAGGCTGGTAGCGCTTGGCTGCTGCTGTCGATCTTCGCCGTGCCTCCGTCTCTCGCACGCCGCCGCAGCCTCGGCCTCTACGCCGTGGATGACTGGCGGCGGGTGGCTGCGAACGCCGAAATGAGCCGGCAGATCCGCGTGGCTGCTCGGCGCCGGGCCCGGCCGCGTCCGCAGTGGCTCGTCGGTAGGCCAGCGCTGTCGACGACGGTGGGTGGGAGCTGATGGCGGGGCTGATCGCAGCGCGCTTCATGAGCCGATTGCTGGAGAGTCACAGCGCGACGTCAAGCCAAGCTCCGACCCATGGAGCGCCCGGAGGCGCGGTGGCGACGCGCTCACGGCGGTTGCTTTGCACTGGCGCAGCGCGGGCCTCGGCCGGGCAGCTGCGCGCGTGGATCCGATGGAAGCGCTTGAAGGCAGAACAGCAACGAGCCGGACGGAGAAGAGAAATCCGATGCGCTGCCGCGATTCGCCACGCCTCACCACCAGCCGGGGTTTCGCTGGTCGTCAGGTCCCGACGCTGGCACTGGCATTGGCGCTAATACGGCAATCTTCTCGCCGTGAACGCGGTGCCCTGAAGCCGCTGCCGTTTTGCCAGTCGGAACAGTCTTCACGCGTCGGATCATTTCTATCCGAGCCCGGCAGTTCGCCTGGAAGCCGGTTTCGCCGTGTGCCGTCGCGTCATCCACGACATCCGCGGAGCGCGTCGCATCTGTTCAGCCGTTTTGCCGTCGTCACGGGTTCGAACGTGAATTCGACAGGCGGGGGCGATCCTTATGAAGGTCGGCGGTGCGACCGCCACACCTCCGTTACTTAAGGCGTTCGGCGCGTCGCCGGTGCCTGGCCAGACGCCTGCGCCAGGGCGAGGACCTGGCGTCGGTCGCGAGTGAAACGCCCCAGGTCCTCGGCTACGGGTTGCGGCAGCGCCTCGCTTCGGGATCGGACAGTGACCATCGTGGGCCGGAAGATCCTGCTCACCCGCGGCCGCATGACGTGATTCCGCGCGGATGCTGAAGCGGGTTCGGACGGCTTTTCCAATCGGCGCACCGAACTGTGGGTGCCCATTGTTCTCAAAACCGTCCCAGTTCGCGACAAACCACAGGACCAACGAGTTCTGACCCTCCGTCGTCAGAATGAGGCAGCGCTTCAGTGACGGTGGATCAGGCGGACGCGCGACGTGTCGGCGTTTGCCGAAGGCCCTCGGCACATCACCTGGTCGTCGTATCCCGCGAATTGGACTACCGAGATGCCATTGTCAGGATCGCGCGATGATTGGCGGAAGGTGCCCGCCCATATTGATCCCCGGCGCCAGGCTACGCGCTCATCGTGCGCCAACATCGCGCGAACTGCTCGCCAGGTCCCGCGGCCCGGACGCGGGAAGGCTGCCTGCGCCGCCATCGGCGCGATCGCCAGGCCTGATGAGGCAACTCGATCGAGCAATCCGCCATCGCCAGCCGGCGCTTGGTCGGATTGGTCACGCCTCAGGCGCTACCGCGCTGGATCAGGCTGAGCCTGGGCGGATCGCTGAGATCCGCACCGATAATTGATAGTTTCACATCGACGAACCGTGTGCTGCTCTGGCGCCGCCATCGCGCAGCCGGGCAACTGGCCTGCTCTTCGGTCTGCGCGCCAGGTTATCTGGTGGTCGCGCGCGATTCTAACACGTGCAGCATTGAGTGACAGCGCGCGCACCGCCGTTTTGAGCACCGGGCTGGTACCGGGCATGGCGTGGACTCGTGGTCGCGGAGATGGCGATCGCCTCGATGCTGCTGATTGGCGCCGGTCTTCTCTCTCGGAAGCTTCGGGCGGCTGCAGGAGAGCCAGCCCGGGGTTCGATCCGATCGCACCCGGCCACGATGACTGGTGTCGCCGCCCGATGCGGCCATGAAGGCGACTGACGCTGCCGTGGGCCGCGTCCTTCGTCGGCGGCGCGCGAGCGGATCGCGGCGCTGCCCGGGGTGGCTCTCGACGTGGGCGCCACGACGAACATCCCGTTCGGCGGCAACTGGTCGACCGGCAGCTTCTCGCGGTGGAAGGCTACCAGCCGCCGAGCGGGCAGCCGGGGCCATGGGGCGATCTGCGGCTGGTCACGCCTGGCTTCTTCGAGACGCCTGGAGTGCCCGCTGCTGTCAAGGGTCGCGATCGATCGCCGAGAGCGATCGCGCCGACAGCGGCTGCACGTGGTCGGTCGTGATGAGGAGGCCGCGAGGCGCTGGTCCTGGCCCGGCGTCGATCCCATCGGCAAGCGCATCACGTTCGACGATCCGTCGCAGCCACGATGCGGAAGTGGGTGACGGTGCGTCGGTCTGGTCGGGCACACGGCACACGAGGGGCTCGACGCTGAGCATCGCGTCCAGCTCTACTTTCCGTACGCGCAGAACCCGCGGCCGCAGATGACCTTTCGCCGTACGCACCGCCTGGCGATCCGGCGGCCATCGTCAATACGGTGCGGGCGGCGATTCGAGACGTTGATCGCGATCAGCCGATCGCGGACGTGTTCACGATGGACGCGCTGATGGACCGCGCGGTCGGGCAGCGGCGATTGTCCATGACGTTGCTGGGCACCTTCGCGGCGCTGGCGATGGTCCTTGCGGCGCTCGGCATCTACGGCGTGATGGCGTTCTGGATGTCACGCGGCGGTCGCGGAGATCGGCGTCCGGCATGGCGCTGGGCGCGGCGCGGAGCAGCGTGCTTCGGCCTGGTGCTGAGGCAGGGGCTCGCGCTGGCGGCCAGTGGGCGTCGGCCTGTGGACTCCTGGGAGCGCTGCTGGTGACGCGGCTGCCGCAGGCGCAGCTGTTCGAGCGTCACGAGCACCGATCCGGCGACGTTCGTCGCGGTCGCGCTGGGGCTGCTGAGCGTCGCGACGATGGCCACGCTGGTCCCGGCGCTGCGGCGCGACGCGCGTCAATCCCACTGAAGCGCTTCGATACGAGTAAGCGATGCGATACGCCGTTCGTCGTCTGCTGCACCAGCCGGATTCTCGCTGGTCGTCATCCTGACGCTGGCGCTGCGGCATTGGCGCCAACACGGCGATCTTCCTCGCTGGTGAACGCGGTCCTGCTGAAGCCGCTGCCCTACGATCACCCCGAGCAGCTCGTCACCGTCAATCACTTTATCCGAACCTGAACAACCTCGGAAGCCAGCTTCGCCGTGCCGTCGTATCACGACATCCGCGAGCGCACGCACCTGTTCCAGTCGTTTGCCGTGATGACGCGGATGGAACGCCAATCTGACTGAAGGCGGCGATCCGGAGAAGGTCATCTGGTGCGGTCGCGACGGCGGAGTTCTTCAGCGTCTTCGGTGTGGCCCTGCTGCTCGGGCGCACCTTCGTCGAGGGCGAAGACATGGGACGGCCGCCGGCACGTGCGTCGTGCTCGGCTACGGCCTGTGGCAGCGGCGGCTTCGGAGCCGACCCGAAGATCGTTGGCCGGAAGATCGTGATCGGGCCGGAGCCGTTCGACGTCATCGGCGTCATGCCTGGGGCTTCGACGGGTTCTTCAACCGGAGGACTGAGCTCTGGGCCCCTGCGGTGTTCAAGCCTCGACCTGTATGACGACTACCACAGGAGACGAACGCATCTCCTGAGCGCCGTCGGCCGGCTGAAGCCGGGCATCTCGCCTCGAGCAGGCGCGCCGCGATGTCGCCGCGTTTGCCGCCGGCCTCAAGCGCGATCATCATCCGGCCTCGTACGACGACGTCTGGACGATCAAGACGCGGTCGCTCGACGAGTACGCCACTGCCGAAGGTCCGGCCGACTGCGTGCTGCCCTGGGCGCGGTGGGATGCGTGCTTGATTGCGTGCGCGAACATCGCGAACCTGCTGCTCGCGCGCTTCGGCCGCGCGCACGCGCGAGATGGCCGTCCGCTCGGCGATCGGCGCCACGCGTCGCGCGCTCATCAGGCAGCTGCTCACCGAGAGCGTGCTCCTCCTCGCTGGCCGGTGCCGCGGTGGGACTGCTCATTGCGCACGGCGCCATTCGCGCGTTGATTGCGCTGGCGCCGATGGATCAGCTGCGGACTGACTCTGATCCACATCGATGGCGCGGTGCTGGCGTGTACACGCTTGGCATTGCGCTCGCGACCGGCCTGCTCTTCGGGTTTGCGCCGGCGCTGACGGCGTCGCGTGCCGATCTGCAGCACGCGCTGAAGGACGGCGCGTACGCGCGGGCGAGCGCGAAGGCCGGTGGATCCGCCGCACGCTCGTCGTCGCGGAGATGGCGTCGCGCTGACGCTGCTCGTCGCCGCCGGATTGCTGCTCAAGAGCTTCGCGCGGCTGCAGGGCGTGAGCCCCGGGTTCGATCCATCGCACCTGGCCACGATGACCGTGTCGCTGCCGGATGCGAATTTACAATGACAAGCCGGCCAGGATTGCCTTCTTCCAGGCCGCGCGGCACCGAATCGCGGCCCTGCCGGGTGTCGTCTCGGTTGGCGCCACCACCAACATCCCGTTTGGCGCGAACTGGGGGCACGAGCAGCTTCCTCCGTTGAAGGGTCACCAGCCTCCGGAAGGGGCAGCCGAGTCCATGGGGCGACGTGCGGGAGGTGACACCAGGATTCCTCGAGGCGATCAAGGTGCCGCTCATTCGCGGACGTCGACGATCGCCGAGACCGACCGCGCGGGACGTGCCGAAGCGTCGTCGTGGTGGACGAGGAGGCGGCGAAGCGCTTCTGGCCCGGAGTCGATCCGATCGGCAAGCGCATCACGTTCGATGACACGTCGCGGTTCGCGACGTCGAGTGGGTCACCGTGATCGGCGTCGTCGGTCACATGGCGCACGAGGGGCTCGACGCAGAACGTCGCGTCCAGCTCCATTTCCCTCACGCCCAGTGGGGAGAACCGCAGTTGGGTTTTGTGATCCGCACGGCCGGCGATCCAGCGGCAATCGTCAGCTCGGTGCGGGCCGCCATCCGTGAAGTCGATCGCGATCAGCCCATCGCCGATGTCTTCACCATGGACACCTTGATGGACCGCGCTGTCGGGCAGCGGCGTCTGTTGATGACGCTGCTCGCCACCTTCGCCGCGCTCGCGATGGTGCTGGCCGCGCTCGGCATCTACGGCGTGATGGCGTTCGACGTGACGCGCCGGTCGCGTGGAGATCGGCGTGCGCATGGCGCTCGGCGCGGCGCGAGCGAGCGTGCTCGGCCTGGTGTTGAAGCAGGGGCTCGCGATGGCGGCGGTGGGCGTGGTGCTGGGACTTCTCTCCGCGCTGGCGCTGACGCGGCTAAGCTGCAGGCGCAGCTGTTCGGGGTCACGAGCACCGATCCGTCGACGTTCGTCGCGGTCGCGCTGGGGCTGCTCGCCGTCGCGACGCTGGCCATCGCTCGTGCCGGCGCTGCGCGACGACGCGTGAACCCGGTTGAGGCGCTGCGTTACGAGTAGTTGACCGCCGTCGTTCCTGCTGCTACTGTCGCAGCGGCGGTAGCTCCCATGCGCATCGTAGCGGGCGTTGATCTCGGCGGAACGGCCGTCAACTACACCCCTGGTCGACTACGAGGGCCGGTTCCTCATCGACGGGCTCTGTGAGCATCCCGCGCGCGGTGGAAGGCCCCGACGTCTGCCTGAAGCAGACCGTCGAAGGACTGAATGTCGCCGTTACCCGCGCGGGCGCGTCACTCGAGCGACGTCACCCACGTTGGACTGGACACGCCAGGCCCGGCGAGCGCCGGAGGGCGTGCTCAGCGCCAGCGGCTCCACCAACTTCGTCCACCAGGCGTGGGCCGTGCCCTCGACCTGCCGAAGCGGCTGTCGGCGATGCTCGGCCGGCCAGTCAGCTATCTCAACGACGGCAACGCCGGCGCGCTGTGGGGGCACTGGTCGATCTTCGAGCAGCCGGAGACAGGCGACGTCGATCTCGGCCATCATCGGCACGGGGCTGGGCGGCGGCGTGATCGTCGAGCGGCCACGTGGTCAAGGGCCGCAGCGGGTTCGGCGGCGAGCCGGGCCACGCGCTGATCCCGTATCAGAGCATCGCGGGGATCGAAAGGCATCACCCCGCACTGCGAACTGCGGGCGGATCGGCGACCTGGAGTCCCTCTGCTCGCTGACCGCCATACAGGCAGACGCTGCTGCCGTGGTTCCTCGCGAAGAACCCGGAACATGAGCTTGGAAAACTCGAAAGTACGCGAGGCTGCCAAGCGCGTGCGCGGGATGGCCGAAGCCGGCGACGACATGTGTCGCCAGATTTTCCGCGTGCAGGCCCACGCGCTGGGCCTGTTCTTCGATCAGATGATCAACACCTTCGACCCGGACGCGCTCATCGTCGGCGGCGGCGCTCCTCGAGGCGTCCGGAGGAGTCCCAGCGCTGGTTCCTCGCCGAGATTGCGTCCGGCATGCCGGTGCAGCGGCAGGAGCAGGCCGACATTCCGATCCGCGTGATGCCCAACGGCGACACGGCCGGCGCCAGGGGCGCCGCGCTCGAGGCGTTGCGCGTGGCGCGGCAGGCCGCCGCCACGCGCTGGAACCGTACGGCCCATTCGATGCGTCTTCTCGTCATCTCCGCAGTCGTGCTCATCGCCGCCGGCGGCGCGTTGGCGCAATCGCCTGCCGCCACTTCGGAGCAGGACCGCATCGCGGCCTGGCGGAAGTCCCGCGTTCACGGAACTGACCGCGGACGATGGGTGGCTGACGCTGGTGGGATTGCACTGGCTGCACGACGGCGTGAATCGCGCCGGCAGCGCGCCCGACGCCAATCTTCAGCTGCCTCCGACCGCGCCTGCCTCGCTCGGCACGTTCACGCTGGTCGGAGGGCACGTCACGTTCGCGGCGTCGACGGGAGTCACCGTTACCGTCGACGGGAAACCCTTCACCAACGGCGAACTGGCGCTCGACAAGACCGTGCTCACGTCGACTCCGCTGCGCATGCTGGTGATCCAGCGCGGCCCGCGGGTCGGGCTGCGCGTGCGTGATCTGGCCAACCCGGCACGTCTGGAGTTCAAGGGTGTCGAGGCGTTCCCGATCGACGAAGGCGCTCGCGTGGAGGCGCGGTTCGAGCCGTTCAATCCACGCAAGCAGGTCCCCATCGTCAACGTGCTGGGCGACGTCATCGACACGCCGAGCCCTGACGGCTGATCTTCCGGCTGCACGACGCCGAGCACGCGGTCGACGCGTTGATCGACGATCCGGCCGAGCCGGATCTGTTCGTCATGTTCCGCGATCGCACGAACGGCAGCAGCACAGTATCCCGCGGGCCGCTACCTGCACGTGCCGTTGCCCGTGGGCGGAAAGACGACGATCGATTTCAATCCAGGCCTACAACCCGCCCTGCGCGTTCACCGCGTTCGCCACGTGCCCGCTGCCGCCGAAGCAGAACTGGCTCAAGACGGCGGTTGAAGCGGGGGAGAAGAACTATCACTTGCACTGACCGTGCTGGGTGCCTGGTGCTGGGTGCTTCGTGCGGTGCCAGTGCCGGGTGCTTCGTGCCGAGTGCGCTGCCGGTGCGTGGGCGCGAACTTCAGTTCGGCCGTGTCTTGCGGTCCGTCGTTCGGGAGCGTATTGTCACCGGCATGCCGACACTGTCCCGCCGGGATCTGCTTTACAAGTGCGCCGCGACGGGCGCGCTGTTGGGGGCCGCTCCGTTCGGACGCTCGTTCGTCGAGGCGCTGCTCGCCGCCGAGCAGGCCGCGAAGGCGCCGACGCCGAAGAACGAGCTCGGGCTGTTCTATCGGCGCGGCGCGCCGTCTCGCGCCACACTGAGCGCGCCTGGCGATCCCGGATGCCGCTGATCATTGCCGGCGCGATCTACGACACGCGCGGGCGAGATCCGTCCCGACGCGACGCTGGAGATCTGGCAGGCGGATCACCTCGGGCACTACGACATCGAGGGCTACGAAGCTACCGCGCGATGATGACGCCCGACGGCAAAGGCGCTCTATCACGTCGAGACCGTGATGCCGGGGCACTATCCCGATCGCGTCGCGCAGCACGTCCACTACATGGTGAAAGCGCCCGGCTGCAAGCCGCTCATCACGCAGCTGTATTTCGCGACCGACCCGGTTTTCGAGGGCGACCCGGATCGCAAGTTCAATGCGGATCCGCTCGTCGAGAGCCGCGAGCTCGTGCGCCCCGTGCTGCTCACCGGCGATCCCGGATCGCCGATCGCCAAGGTAACCTTCGAGCTCTGTCTTGAGCGTGCTTGACTCAAGTGGGGACTGTCCCCAAGAGGGGTCTGTGTTCCAAATTGATCACGACCGTCAACTGGAGCTGGCGATCTGCGCCGTTGCCGCGCTGGTGTTGATCGGAGCGATCGGCGCGAGCCATCTGCGGGCAGCGCCTGCCGGTGCGCCGCGGGTGATCGCGGGTGAGAACCAGTTTCGGAGCAGTTCGGCGTCTGTGCCGACGGCAGCACGATCGCGGCCACCGACGGGAAGACCTTGTGGCTGCTCGACTGGCCTTCGGGATCGCCGCACGGCGCTGCACGGCGTTCGTCGCCAACCGTCCGCCCTGCGCATTGCGCGCGCTGGGCTCTTCACCAGACGGCAGGTGGTGGGCATCGGCGGGAGCCAACGGCACTGTCCAGGTTCACGATGCGTCGACGGGCGCGACCAGCCAGACGCTCGCCGCCGACATCGCGAGAACCAACGCCGTCTCGTTCTCGCCCGACGGGCAGTGGCTCGCCTCGGGTGGTCTCGACAACGACGTTCATGTCTGGGATGCGCGCTCGTGGCGAAAGGTGGCGACATTGTCATCGCTGACGCACGCGACGTATGGCCTTGCCTGGTCGCCGGATTCGAAGTTGCTCCTGGTCGCCGGCGTCTCGCGGTCGGTCACCGCGATCGCGGCCGGGTCCTGGACCGTTGCGCGCGCGTCCGAGCCGGCTGCAGTTCGTGCTTGACGGAGATCGCCGTCCCGCCTGACGGCAGCGACCATCGCCGTTGGCGGGTTCGATCCCCTGTCCGAGAAGCTGCCTGCCGCGGTTCGGATTCCTCGATGCCACCACGTTGAAGGCAGCGGCACAGCGTTCCGACGGGCAGCGCAATCAGAGGGCTCGCCTTCAGTCCCGACGGCACGTCGGTGCTTGGCGTCGTCGACGGGCAAAAGGGCATCGCCGTCTGGCCAGTGGAGTAGCGGTATGTCGGACAGGAAATATCGTCAGCGTGGGTATCAGGACGAGCCGAGGGAGCCGCGCGGCCCGAAGCCGGAGAAGACCGAAGGAAGAACGCGGTCCGAGGGACCCGCGCGATTTCCGCGTCACCAGGATGCCTGGGTTCACCCAGGTGATCCGCTTGCACGCGATGCGGGAACACGGTCGGCGAGGAGGTCGCGTTCGACGAGCCAGTGCAAGCGCTGTGGCGTCGATCTCCGGTCGTGGCGTCCAGTGCGAGTCAGTTCGACCCCGGCGCGCGCTTCGAGTGCCGGCAGTCGATCAGCGCGCGAGTCGCACCGAAAGACGCGCGGAACTCGTGCGACCTGTTTCATCCAACCGTCCGCGTCGAGCGCGAAACCGGCTCCACTCGCGCCGACCTCTGCGCGAAAAGCCTTTGACGATCTCTTCGAAGTAGCCGGGAGACACTCACGTGATGTCGCAGCGGGCGATTCGACATGCAGTTGCCGTGCTCGTGCTCGTGATTGGCTTCGGGCGCGTTTCGGCAACCGCGCCACAAGCCGGCGGCGGTGACGATGACGGTGGCCTGATTCGATTGCTGCAGTCGACCGCCGTCGCCTGGAACGGTGGCGACCTCGACGCCTTCGTTGCGCCATACGCGGACGATGCGACGGCTACATGACGGCGACTGGTCCAATCGGCAGGGACGCCATCAAGGCGCGTTACGCGTCGAGCATACTTCACCGGCGGCAAGCCTCGATCAGCAGGTTCGATTCGACCAGACCACGGTGCGTCCGCTCGGCGCGGACCACGCGCTCATGACCGGCCGCTTCACGCTCAGCGGCGGCGGTCAGCCCGATCGCTCCGGCTGGTTCTCCCTCGTCTGGAAGCGCACGCCATCGGGCTGGCGTATCCTCCACGACCACAGCAGCTGAGGCAGGGTGCGCAGGGTGCGCAGGGTGCGCGGGTGCGTGGGTGCGCAAGGTGCGTCGAGGTGCGCTGAGGTACGCGAGCTGCGTCGAGTTGCCCTGAGACCGGATATCGTCAGAGGTGAAGTGCCGTCTTGCGACTACTGAATGCTGCGCTCGATCTCGCCCAGCTGATAGATCTGCTCGGCCCGCTTCGGATCCTGACCTGCGGGCGGTGTGTAGGGCGGAACAGGCGTGCCCTTCTTCGCCAGCGCCTTGAAGTGCGCGAAGGCCTGCTCGGGCATGTTCGGCCACGCCTTCCAGAACTCCGGCTTCATGTACGGGAACTCGCGGTTGAAGCCTGAGATCGTCTCGATGTGGACGGGCACGCCCGGGCAGAGGCGATCGAAGAGCATGAAGTAGTTCCTCAGATCCATCTGCCCTTCGCCCATCGCCGTCCACGCCACCGCGGCGCCATCGGGGATTTCCCACACCGCGCCATCCCTCAGGCTCGTCGTGACGACTCACTTGCCGAGGTTGCGCAGGTTGTCGATCGGATCTTCCAGCGTCCAGAGCGCGTTGCCCGAGTCCAGGTTCACGCCGACGTAGTCGGTGCCCGCCGTCTCCACGAGCTTCGCGAGCTCCGTCGAGTGCATGTCGCCCTGCGTGATTCTCGATGGCGATCTTCACGTTCGAGTCGACCGCGAGCGACTTCGCGCGCGCGCACACGCCCAGCAGGCTCTCCATGTGGCGCTCGATGCCGCCATCGGTCAGCCGGTCCTCCCACGTGCCGAGGACGACGCGGATCGACGGGTGAGCCGAGCGCTTTGGCCGCGCGGATGGCGAGCGCGAGGTGCTCGTCGGCCGTGCCGCGATTCGGCTTGAAGGCCTTCGAGGTGGGGGCACACGCTCCACGTGCCGAGCTGCACGCGCAGGAACTTCGACGTCGCCTTCTCGCGCACCGCCGCCAGGTACTCCGTCGTCGAGCGACTCGAGGGCGTCGAGGTCGGTGATGAACAGCGTGCTGCAGCCGAGCGACGCCGCGTAGTCCACCAGTTGCGGCGCCTTCCAGCCCATGGCGCGGACGGAGAAGTTGTCGAGGCCGAGACGATGGCCGCGGACGGAGCCTGCGGCAGACCTGCCACCAGCGCCGCCGCTGCGGTCTGCTGCAGGAAGTCACGGCGTGTAAGGGCGCCAGTCATGCGGCCGAAGCTTACCTGAAAGTGGCCATCACCGGCGCATGGTCGCTCGTGCCGATGTCGGCGAGCACCGGGCAGGTCGCGGCGCGGGCCGCCAACGGGCCGGAGGCGAGCACGTAGTCGATTCTCCAGCCGATGTTCCGCTGCCGCAGGTTGCGCCACGGCGCCCACCACGAGAACATCGACTCGTCCTGCGGCGCCAGCGACCGGCCGACGTCGACGAGGCCCTGACCGAGCAGGCGATCGAACAGCGCCCGCTCCTCGGGCCGCTGCCCGATGGCGCCCGGCCTTCCGCTCCTTCGGGTGCAGGTCCTGATCCGTGTGCGCGACGTTCAGGTCGCCGCACAGCACGAGCGGAGGCCCGGCGTTGCCTCGCCTCGCCCGCCCATCCGATCAATTGCTCGAGGAAGCCGACCTTGGCAGGGTAGTCCTTGCCGCCGTTCGGCACGTACACAGACGCGATCCTGACGTCGGCGAGCTCCACCGTCAGCACGCGCGACTCGAAGTCGAACCCGGGGTGCACGAAACGCCGGCGGCTCTGGCGCCAGTGTCTTCTTCACGAAAATCGCGACGCCCGAGTAGCCGCCGTGACCGTGCCAACGGCACCAGCAGTACTTCTCGGCTCGAAGAGCAGCGGCGGCAACTGGTCGGGCCGCGCCTTGATCTCCTGCAGGCAGACGATGTCCGGCGCGTCGCGGGAGATCCACTCGATCACCTGCCCGGCGCGCGCGCGGATGCCGTTCACGTTCCACGTCGCGATTCGGAGCCCGGGGAAGGAGCCGGAGAGTGCGGGGGCCGAGGGGGCTGGGGCTCCACGACGCGACGAGTGTAGAACAGGACTAGGAGCGTGGTGAGCTGAGCGCACGGTATTTGCGCAACAACTGCTACAGGACGACACCGCCGGATGTGGCGACGTTGAGCGACTGCTTGCGCCCGAGCATCGGGATGCGGACGCGCACCGTCGCGCGCTCGACAATCTCGGCCCGAGGCCGTCCACTTCGTGCCCGAACACGAGGCAGACGGGGAAGACGGGCTGCCACTCGAACAGATCCACGGCTGGAACCAACGTTTCCACCGCGGCAATCGTCAAACCGCCACAGTGCAGCGTGTCGAGTGTCTGCGCAGGCTCCTCGACGCGGGTCCAGGGCAGCGGTGGCTCTCGGCGCCGAGCGCCGTTTTCGCGACGCCCTGGTGCGCCGGCGTCGGAGTGATGCCCGACAAACAGATGTGCTGGCCGCCGACCGCGTCCAGCGTCCTGAAGAACGCGCCGACGTTGTACGCGCTGCGGACGTCGTGGAGCAGCACCGAGACGGGGCAGCCGCGGCACGGCGTCGTAGCGTGGCGCCGGCGGCCGTTGCACGGTAGGGCAGCCCTGCTCTCGGTCACACTGCTGCGCATTCTAGAAGTGGCGACGCGCCGGGCCAGGGACGGACGCGCGCGAACTCCCGGTCGCGACGCGCGTATGTGCTAAAAGATAGCAGTCGAACGGGAGCCCGCCCATGGACCAGTTGATCAAGGACGTCCGTCACAGCCTGCGCGCGCTGGCGCGGCAGCCGGGTTTCACCCTCGTCGCCATCCTCACGCTCGGCCTCGGCCTCGGCGCGACGACCGCCATCTTCAGCGTGGTCCGCGCCTCGCTGCTGGCGCCGCTTCCGTGGAGCGAGCCGGACCGGCGCGTGATGATCTGGAGCCGCTGGCGCGGCTGGGACAAGACGTGGGTGTCGTCGGCCGAAGTGCGGGACTACCGCGCGGCGCGCAGCCTGCGCGGCGTCGCTGCCTGGGGCTCGGGCCAGGTGAACCTCACCGGCACGGGCGAGCCCGAGCGCGTCGGCGCCGGTCAGGCGACCGCCAACGTGTTCGACGTCCTCGGCGCGCGGCCGTTGATCGGCCGGGGCTTCCAGCACGGCGAAGACGCCAGCGGCACCGGCGCGCGTCGTCGTCGTCCTCTCCTTCAGCCTCTGGCAACGCCGCTTCGGCGCCGACCCGTCGGTCGTCGGCCGGACCATCCAGATCGACGGCGCCGGCTACGAGGTCATCGGCGTCATGCCGAAGGACTTCCGGCTGCCGACCGACTTCAGCGAGGACTTCGAGGAGCCGACCGAGCTCTGGACGCCGCTCGTGCTCGACCCGATCCGAACGATCGCGGCAACCACGGTTTCTACGCCGCCGCCGTCCTGGCTCCCGGCTTCACCGCCGCGCAGGCCTCCGCGGAAGTCACCGGCATGGGCCGCGCGCAGACGGCGCAAGGCCTCTATCCCAGGCCGCATGCAGTTCGAGCCGTTCGCGGTGTCGCTGGTGGACGAAGTGCTCGCGCCCGCGCGTCCCGCGCTTGGCGCTGCTCTCTGCCGCCGCCACGGCGCTGCTGCTCCTCATCGCCTGCGCGAACGTCGCGAACCTTCTCCTCGCGCGACTGGAGAGCCGGCGGCGCGAACTGGCCGTGCGCACGGCGCTCGGCGCCGGCGCGATGGCATCTCGTGCGCCAGATGCTGACCGAGACGCTGCTGCTCGGGCTCGGCGGCGGCCTGCTCGGCGCGGCGCTCGCGCTGGGGCGGCGCGGCCGCCGTGGCCGCATCAGGCATCGCGGGGATCCCGCGCGCGGCTGACGTCCACGTCGACGGCTCCGTGCTCGGCTTCGCCGCGCGTCGCATCCACTCACGGCGCTCGCCTGCGGAGTGCTGCCGGCGTCGCGACCCGCGATCGCCGAGCCTCACCGAGTCGCTGAAGGATGGCGCGCAGAACGCCACGTCGGGCGCCGGCCGCCAGCGCCTGCGCAACGCGCTGGTGGTCGCCGAGATGGCGCTGGCCGTCGTGCTGCTCGTCGTCGCGGGCCTCAGTGCTGCGCAGCCTGTGGGCGCTGCAGCACGTGCGTCTCGGCTTCGAGCCGGCTGGCGTGCTCACGATGCGCGTAGCGCTGCCGGAGCCGACTTTACGACACGAGCGCGAAGGTGGAGCAGTTCTACGCCGACCTGATGAATCGCGTCCGCGCCGTTCCCGGCGTCGCGCGCCGCCGGTGCCGTGCGGTCGCTGCCGCTGGCGAACACGATCGGCGACTGGGGCCTCGCGGTGGAGGGCTTCGTGCCGGCGCCCGGTGTGAACGTGAAAGGCGACTGGCAGGTCGCGACCGATGGTGCCTTCGAAGCTCTCGGCGAGCACCTCGTCGCGGGCCGATGGTTCAACGCGGCCGATCGCGCCGACTCGGCACCCGTCGCCGTCGTCAACGAGACGCTGGCGAAGATGTACTGGAAGAACGGCGACGCGGTCGGCCATCGCATCCGCATGGGGGCGCGACGACGACAGGCCCTGGATCACCGTCGTCGGGCGTCGTCGGCGACCTGCAGCACAACGGCCTCGGCTCGATGGTGAAGGAGAAGTTCTACCGGCCGCACTCGCAGTTCGCGCAGATCACGGGCTTTCCGATCCGCAACATGACGCTCGTCGTGCGCACCGCCGGCGACCCGATGTCCCTGGTGAGCGCCGTGCGCCACGAAGTGCTGGCGATGGACCCGAACCTGCCGATTGCCGCGATCCGGCCGATGACCGATGTCGTTGCGAGCGCCGCGTCCACGCCGCGCTTCACGGGACTGCTGCTGCGGCCTCTTCGCGACGCTCGCGCTCACGCTTGCCGCGATCGGCATCTACGGCGTGCTCGCCTACCTGGTCAGCCAGCGCACGCGCGAGATCGGCATCCGCATGGCCATCGGCGCCGATCGGACGGCCGTGCTCGGCCTCGTCGTGTCAGGCGCGGCCTCTGGCTGGCGCTCGGCGGTGCGCTGCCGCTGGCCTGGCGATCTCGTTCGTCGTGGCGCGGTTCATCGGGAGCCTCCTCTACCAGGTATCGCCCCCGATCGATCCCGTCACGTTCATCGCCGTGCCCGCGGTGCTGACGCTCGTGGCGCTCATCGCCAGCGTCGTCGCCGGCGCGGTGGGCCATGCAGGTCGATCCGATCACGGCGCTGCGGACGCGAGTAAGCTCCCTCAGGGGAGCTTACCTCGTCGTGGTGCACGTTCTCGGCTTCCACGCGTCGTAGCCGGTGCCGGCACGCCGGGTGTCTGCTGCACGTCCGGGTGGGCGATCCCCGTCGATGGCGCCGCTCTATCGCTCGCTGCAGGTGGCGCTGGAGTGGGGACAGCTCCACGTCGACGGCGCGACGCACGGGCCGATCTCTTCGAGTCCGGTCGACGATCTGCCGCATGGCGAGCCCGTTGTCCTGCGGCGGCGCCCCAACGGCGCGTGCATCTTCTTCGAGCCGCAGCGCGGCAACCTCTGCGCGATCCAGCGGCAGATGGATCACTCGCATCTGCCGTCCGCGTGCCGCCACTTCCCGCGCGTCGTCGTGATTGATCCGCGCGGCACGTTCGTCGACGCTGTCGCACCTGTGGGTCCGACCGCCGCGCGGATGCTGATCGACGGCGGTTCCGTGCCGCTGTGGTGACGTCCGGGGCCGTCACCGACACGCATGCCGTCGGCGTGTGGAAGGCCTCGATGCGCAGCGACGCGCTCGCCGCCGCTGGTCCGGCCTGATTGCCTGTGCTGTGGGACTGACGGCTGGGACGCATGGGAGCGATCGGCAGTGGCGCTGCTCGCGCGGGAAGGCAATCGCCCGAGCAGGCGCTTGGCGCGCTGCGCGCGGCAGTCGGTGCGCTCACCACTTGGCGATCCCGATGACCGATGCGCTGACCGATGCCGTGCGTGCAGCATTCGCCGCGCCCGGGATCGCCGGCGAACCGTTCGACGTTCCACTCTCCACTCTCGCGACGCTCGAGTCGCTCGTGTGGCAATCAGTCCCCGCCGAGCGACGTCCCGCGTCCTTGCCGTCGGGCGGAACGGCCGAGGTCCCCGGCTGGGCATCTCTGGCACGCGGCGATCGGACGCTATCTCGCGGCGCGCGCGTTCGCCGAACTGGATTGGCTACTACGGCCAGGGGCTTCGACGTGGGCATAACTCAATCGTCGTGCCGCCTGCGCGCGTTTTCAGGCTGGCGGCGAGCCGCCTGACCGTTACGCGCGGGACCGCACTCGACGCGTCCATGCTCGTGGAGGCGCTGGGCGACGCGGACCGGCTCCCCGTGCACCTCGCGTCAGCACCGGAGCTGGCGGAGATTCTCGACGACTGGGAGGCGCCGCGATGAGCGGTCCGTCACTGGACGATCACGGCGTGTTGACTCCGTGCACGGCGTGCGGCAAGACGAATCGGCAGGCCTTCGATCGTCTGGGGCAGCCCGCGCGATGCGGCCACTGTCATGCCGACTTGAGCCCGCCCGCCGAGCCGGTCGACGTGCCCGACGTTCACGTGTTCGATCACCTCATCGCCACGTCGCGTGTCCCTGTGCTGGTGGACTTCTGGGCGCCGTGGTGTGCACCGTGCCGCGTCGTCGCGCCGGAAGTGGAGAAGGTCGCGCGCTTCGCTTCGCGGGCGGCTGCTCGTCGCGAAGGTCAATTCGGACGTGTTCCCCGATATTGCCGGCCGCTACCGGATCCGATCGATTCCCACCTTCATCGTGTTTCGCAATGGCGCCGAGAGCCGTGCGGCGATCGGGCGCGTTCGACGCGGCCGACCTCGTGAGATTTCTCGGGGAAGCCGTCGCGTGTAATACTGCTGCACAGGACTAAAGTCCCAGTGCCACTCGGTCTGACAACGTGACAGTGCCAGTGTCGGTGCGCCAGTGTCAGTTGCCAGTGCCAGTGCCAGTGCTGAGTTGCCGTTGTGCCAGTGCCGGTGCCCAGGTAGCTTGTGTCAGTGCCAGTGCTTGTGTCAGGCAAGCCAGGTGCGCAGTGTAACCGTGTCCGTGTCCGTGCCAGTGACACCAGTGGAGCAGAACTTGGTTCTGCTCTTAGTGTTACCAGCGGTTGACGAGCGGAGCCGGCGCGGCTGCCGCAGCCGCCTTCGACGACTTCTTCTCGTGGGCGCCGCGGGCGGGGAGCGCGTCGGCGCGGGCGGGAGCGCGCGCCTCGTCGACGGGCAGTTCGATCTTGGCCTCGAACGCGATAGCCGGAAGTGATACTGCAGGCTGCCGCCGCCGCCGATCGCCGACACCTGGCAGCGGATGACGCGCGCCTTCACCGACGGCGGCGCCGAGGGGGCCTGTCGAAGATCACGCGTCACGCGCGTGCCCGGCACGAAGGCGCGTCTTACCCTCGACGAGCACGCCGCTCGCCGAGATGTTCACCAGCTTCACCGCGTCGCCCGGCGACAGCCGCATCGTGAAGTGATGCCCTGAGACCGCCGAGGCCGGGTATCTCGGGTCGGTGCGAACTGGCGCTTCGGCGTTCGTCTCAGCCATTACCGTTTCCCACCGCGTGGCAGATACATCTCGAAGACGACACCCGTCGGGCCTTCCTTCGCGAGCCAGAGGTTGCCGCCGAAGGCGCGCACCGAGTCGTACGCCGACGACAGGCCCGCGTCGGCGTGTTCCCAGCCGCGCCGGGTCGCCGGTCTCGAACAGAGTCGCCTGGCAGGTTGTCCGCCGCGCCCTCGCCGATGACGTGCGCGGCGAGCAGCACGTATTCGCCAGGCTGCATTCCGCCGCGCGCGCGCGCCGCCCCATCGTCGACGTCGACGTCGGCGGACCTGGCAGCGCCACCCGACCGGCACGCATGGCCGCGCCGCGGTTGACGGCCAGCCCGATCAGCGCGTGCTCAACGCGCTCTGATCGAGGCGTGGACGGACGTATCCGGCGAGGCCACCAGCACGGCCACGCTGATGCCGTTGCCCAGCACGTCCGCCGATCGGTTCCTCGATCCGCCCGCGAGCGCGCCCACCGTGAAGCCCTGCGCCGAGGCCAGTTTGGCATTGGCAGCCGCCTCTGTCATCTCGCGCGCGACACGCTGCGCCACCTTCCGACAGCGCGTTCAGCCGGGTCACCGAATCGCGTCCCGCCTGACGCACCAGCTTCAGCTCACCTTTCGAGCGATCCGATGCGGGCGTTGAGCGCCGCCTCGGCGAGCCGTCGCGACTGTGCCAGGCCTTCCATCTCCTGACGCGCGGCGCCGAGCTGCGACTCGAGGTCAGCGGCCTTGCCGGCTCGCCTCCCGTGCGGTCGACAGCGACCGAGCTCGGTGCATGGCGTGGCCTGCGCCCGGTGACGGCGCCCTTCGTGCGCGCCCACGGTCTCGGCGAGACGCCCCTGTTCGGCCATCGCCTCGTTCAGCGCGTCCTTCAGCACCTGCACGTCGGCCTGCGCCTGCGCGACGTCCGCGCTGGCCTTTTTCGAGCTGGGCCCGCAGGGCCTCGCGCTCGGCGCCGCTCGCGCCCGCCGACTTCTGCAGCAGGTCGTATTCCTTCCGCAGCACGTCGAGGTCGGCCGAGAGCGCCTCCCGTGCCGGCCCGCCAGCTCCGTCGCCTCGGACTTGAGTGTTCTCTCAGCTCGCGTACTGCGCGAGCCGCGTGGACCGCTCCTGCGCTGATGCGCGTGCGCTCCTCGAGCGCTTCGGTGAGCTCCTTCGATCTCGGCCGCGTTCCGCTTGGTGACCGCGGCGCGCTCCTCGAGCGCCTGGTGCAGCTGCTTTCTCGAGCTCCGCGAGCTGACGGCCGACGCCGCGGCGCCGTCCGTCTGCGCCTGGCGGACTTCGTTCAGCGCCGCGGTCAACCGCGCCTGCTCGGCGTCGTGCGCCGCGGCCAGCTCCGCCTGCCGCGCCATCGACTCGACCAGCGACTGCTCGAGCCGTCGCGCCCCCGGTGATGTCCCCGACGGTAGCCGGGACCGAATCGATGCCGTCCGGCGCGCCGGGACGCGGCGACGCGTGGAGCTGCATCGTGTGGCGCGTTCCGGTCAGGCCGGTCAGGTCGACTTCGATCGACCCGCGATGTCCGGAGATGACGCGTTCGATGAAGACGGAAACGTTGGGCCGTTCCTCTTCGGGTAGCAGCGTTCAGGAAGGAGGTGCCAAGCACCTGGTCGAGCCGCTCGGCGTTGAGGACCGCCAGGCCGGCCTCGTTGACGGCCAGAAAGGTGCCGTCCTTGGCCAGTCGCACCAGGGTGACCGGCTGCGATTCGAGTACTGCTCGAAGGTGCGATTCTGCCGAGTCGTCAGTTTCCACGACTGACACCGCCGGCACGCCCGTGACGAAGTGCTCACGGCAACCCTATCGGCAGCAGAGCTGCCCAAGATTACTACTTCTTGTCGGTCCCCCCGGGCACGATGCCGTCCAGCGTCGAGGTCGCCACGGTGTGGCAGTGGGGCCGGGCCATTCCGTAGATCCGCTTCGCCTCTTCTTTGCCCCAGTCCGTCGCCAGCAGTTCGCGGTAAAGAGGCGTCAGGAACTTGCGGCGCCCCTGCGAGGTCAGGAAGTGCTCCAGGGCTGGCATGGCCGGCTCGTAGTGCCCCTGACTGCTATCCGCAGCCAGGCGAAGAGCACCTCACTGTTTCCCGACCGGCTGAGCCCGAACGCGTGGTCCAGGTCCTCGAGGTGGCGGGTGCTCATCCCCGGCGGCAGCGTCTCGAGGAAGTGCTGCCATTCCTGGGTCGTCCACTCCGGCAGTCGCCAGGGACGCCGCCGGAGTGCCGGCGTTGAAGCGCGCCGCCTCTTTGTCCACCCGCTGTGAAGGCATCCGCCACTGCCGGTGCGTTCGACGGGATGCCCGGCATCTCGAGCCAGTCCTGCACCTTCAGCGTCGTCTCCAGGTCCGCATCGTCCTGCTCGAGATACTGCCGGAAGTCGTCGAGGAACTGCGACGTGGGTCAGCGAGGTGAAGGCATGGCGATCGAAGTAGCCGCGCAGCCAGGTGTCGAACCGGTCGCGGCCCACCTGCTTCTCGACGGTCCGGAGGAAGAGTGCGCCCTTTCTCATGCGGCACCGAGGTGGCGCCATCGTCCAGGATCCCGGCCGGTGAGGTCGATGTGCAGCACCTGATCGCCGAGTCTTATCCTTCAGCTCCGCCGAGCTTATCGATCCAGATCCCTCGGCCCAGCGCCCGCAGCATCGCGGCGCGCTCGGGACCGCATACAAGCCTCCAGCGATGCGATTCTCGAAGTAAGTGGTGAACCCTTCCGTTCAGCCAGAAGTCGCGCCAGGTGGCGTTGGTGACCAGGTTGCCCGACCACGAGTGCGCCAGCTCGTGCGCGATCAGCGACGACGAGCGACTCGATCGCCGGCCAGGACGGTCGGCGTCGCGAACGTCAGGCGCGGGTTCTCCATGCCGCCGAACGGAAACGACGGCGGCAGCACCAGCACGTCGTAGCGGCCCCAGCGATACGGCCCGCCGCATCGATTCCGCGGCGTCGATCATCTTCTCGATGTCGGCGAACTCCCGCGCGCGCCGCTCGACGACGGACGGCTCGCGCGTAAACGCCGGTGCGCGGCCCGACCGCCTTGAATGCGAGATCGCCGATCGCAATCGCGATGAGATACGGCGGGACTGGCTGCGCCAGCCTGAAACTCGAACGCGCGCGCGCCCGCGCGTCCACCGGCGTCGCCCTGCGGCGTGCAGCTGCTCCGCGCTCATCACCGCGCGTCAGCGGCGCGCGTGCGACGATGCGCGCGTCGTAGGTCTGGCGGATGCCGGGGCTGTCCTGCGTCGGGATCCACGTGCGGGTGAGGATCGCCTCGCCCTGCGAGAAGAGATACGGGTGCTTGCCGCCGGCGGTCTGTGCCGGCTGGAGCCACTGAAGCGCGGCAGCCTTCGGACTGGTCCGGTACGACACCGTGACGAGGTGCCGATCCGCCGGCAGCGTGACCTGTCAGCGCGCGGCCGAGGATGTGATCCATCGGGGCCGAGCTCGTAGTGGAGCGGCTGACCCGCCCGTCGGTGACGCCCTGGATGACGAGATCGCGCGTGTCGAGGACGAGCGTGGTCGCCGACGGCACGGCCTCGATCGTCAGCGTCGCGTGCCCGCCAGGACGTGCGCCGCAAAGTCGGCAGTGAGGTCGAGCGCGACGTGCGTCACGCGCGCAGTCCGACGGCACGGCGTAGCTGTGCGCGTCGCGTTCAGCAGAGGGCGTCGCGTGGCATTGCGGTTCCAGATTGTCGAGGACGATGACGGCGGCGCTGGCGGGCTGACCGCAGCCTGCAGCCATGACGGCGGCCAGCAGGGCCGCCGGAGCCCGAGTCGACGCTGGCCGTCAGCGGACGGCGTACACCTGCGTCTTGCCGGCCTTGTCGAACGAGACAGGACGTTGTACGCCTGCTTGTTCGCGCCGCGCTCTCCCATGCCCGGCGACCCGATCGGGCATGCCTGGCACCGCCGATCCCGGCGACGCGCGGGCTTTTCAGCTTGAGCAGCTGCTTGACGACGTCGGCGGGCACGTGGCCCTCGATGACCGTAGCCGCCGACGAGCGCGGTGTGGCACGACTGGGCGTCGGCGGGCACGTGGTGCTGGGCCTTGATCTCGCCGGCGATTCCGGCACGTCGTTGACGGTGAGGTCGAACCCGCGCTGTTCTTCATGTGCGCGACCCACTTCGGCGCAGCAGCCGCAGGTGGGCGACTTGTAGACCGTCATCTTCGGCGGCAGAGCCGCCGGCGCGCCTGGGCGCCGGTGGTGGACGGTCGCGAGGACGCCGGGGAGGACGAAGGAAAGGATCAGGGATGGCCTCATGGGCTGATTTTATCCGGCCAACGTTAAATTGCGCAGGACTGAGTCCTGCGCCACAGGCACGACTCTGGACACGCCGTGGAGCAGGAGTTCTGCTCTGCAAGAAACCCCACCCCGCGCCGTTCAACGGGTATGAACCGGCAGCTCGACCGCGCGTTTGTATCAGATTGCGGTGCTTTCCGGCCTTCTGGCTTACGGCCGGGCCGCCCTGGGGTCTCGAAATGTCACGCCAACTCGTGCCGGGATGCTATTGGGCACGTGCCTGGCCACACAGTTCGCCTGGACCGCGGGGCGGGCGGCTGCCGGCGTTTGATGCGCGCAGCGCCCTTATCCGCGGCCGTTCGCCATCTGCCTGCTCTGCTGCGCCAACGATCCCCTGCTTGCGGCAGCCGCGGCCACGTCCGTTGCGGATCAGCAGCAAGTTCCTCGTTCGCATCCGCGGCAAGCACGTCTTCAACCCGACCAACATCGGCCTCGCCGTGATGCTGCTGCTCAGCCGATGCCGTGTAGGTGTCGCCGGGCCAGTGGGGCAACCTGCGTGGTTCGCGTTCCTGATGGCGGGGCTCGGCTTCCTCGTCGTCACGCGCGCGGCGCGCGCGCCGATGTGACGCTGGCGTTCCTGCTTCGCTACGCCGCCCTGGTGGCCGGCCGCTCGCACTGGCTGGGAGAGCCCCGCGGCGTTCCCATCCACCGCCTCCAGAGCGGCGTGCGCTGCTGCTGTTTGCGTTCTTCATGATTTCCGATCCGAAGACCACGCCGGACTCGCGCGCCGGACGCCTGCTGTTCGCCGCGCTCGTCGCGGCCGGCGCGTGTCCGTGCAGTTCCGCCTGTTCCGCACCAACGGCTTGCTCTGGTCGCTCGCGTGCGGCTCGTTGCTGGTGCCTCTCATCGATCGCCTTCTCCCCGGCTCGCGGTACGCGTGGCCGGGCCGGAAACCTCTTCCGCCGGAGGATGTGTCCCATGCGCCGACTGTTGTCTCTCGTCCTGTGCACGCTGGCCCTGCTTCTGTGCTGGCAGGGTGATGCCGCTGCGCGCGTTCTGCGGCTTCTACGTCGCGAAGGCCGACACGAAGCTGTTCAACAAGGCCTCGCAGGTCGTGCTCGCGCGCGACGGCGACCGCACGGTGCTGACGATGGCCAACGACTTCAAGGGCGACGCCGAAGGAGTTCGCCGATCGTCATTCCCGTGCCCACGTTCATCACGCGCGGAGCAGATCCACGTCGCTGAGAAGGCGCTGATCGATCACCTCGACGCCTACACCGCGCCGCGGCTGGTGGAGTATTTCGACGAGGATCCGTGCCGCCGCTCGACATGCTGCGGCCGATGGCGGCGCGATGCCGCCACGAAGGCCGGCGGCGCCAGGCCAATGGATGACGCGCGCGAAGGCGCTCGGCGTCACGATCGAGGCGCAGTACACCGTCGGCGAGTACGACATCCTGATCCTCTCGGCGAAGCAGAGCGGCGGGCTCGAGACGTGGCTCACGGAGAACGGCTACACGCATTCCCGCCGGCGCCGGGCCGGTGCTCGGCAGCTACATCAAGCAGAACATGCGGTTCTTCGTGGCGCAAGGTGAACCTGAGCGAGCAGGCGCGAGCTCGGCTTCACGCTACCTGCGCCCGCTGCAGGTCGCATACGAGTCGCCGAAGTTCATGCTGCCGATCCGGCTCGGCACGGTGAACGCGAACGGCCCGCAGGAGCTGTTCATCTACACGCTCACCAAGAAACGGCCGCGTCGAGACGACGAACTACCGCACGGTGAAGCTGCCGAGCGGCACGCGAGCTGCCGCCGTACGTCAAGGATGACTTCCCGCGCTTCTACCGCGCGATGTTCAGAGCAGCAGGTCAGGCGCGAGGTCGATGTCGACCAGTGTTTCCGCCAGTACATGGGACATGGCGTGGTGACGATCCAGTGCGCAGCCGATCCGACTGTCAGCGGTCGAGCTGAAGACGCTGGGCGTGTTCTGGGCCGGAGACGACGCGCGCGCGGGACAGAACGGTGTTCGTCACGCGCCTGCACGTCCGCTACGACGCGCAGCACTTCCCGAAGATCTGCGATTGTTCCAGCAGACCGGCGATCGCGAGAACTTCCAGGGGCGGTATGTGTTGCGGCACGCGCGTGGACTGGCGGCGACACCTGTCCGGCGGCCACTGAATACAAGCGCACACTCGCCGAGCGCCGCCGAAAAGGAAGCGCAGACGTTGTCATTCACTCACCGGCTGGAGGGTTGAAGAGATCCGGAAACAGGCCTCACTGCCGCGATACCCGCCGCCGAGCGAGTGAAGACGTCGGCATGGTGGAGGGCGGCTCGGAAGTGGGGACGAAGGACGAAGGACGAGGGACAAAGGACGAAGGGCGGCGGACGAAGGGCGAAGGACGAAGGGCGAAGGACGAAGGAGCGAAGGAAGAAGTGCAACGGTGCAGACGGTTTCACCGGCCGTAGAGATTCGCCAACTGCCAGCGCGACGGCTGTAAGAACTCTCGGCCTGGGTGTCCTGGCGGGGCTGTGGCATGGCTGGATGTCGGGCATTGCGCGTGGCATGCCGAACTGCCGCTTGAAGTCGTTGGCCGCAGAAGTCGCCAATCTCGACGGTCAGGTTGGCGCTGGAGCTCCCCGAGAGTCTGGATCGTTCGCGGCGTGAACGAAAGCAGTTCCACGCAGCCGGATGTGGTCGGAGCCAACTCACCGTGCCGCCGACCGGGCGCAAAGTCAACCCGGGCGACCTGCTCTCCAAGCTCAAGAGGGTCGAGGAGGGAGGCGGACGAGACGCTGTTGCTGGATCGGATCACTTGAGCCCGAGTGCTTGGCTGCCTGCGAAGATCTCGTGTCGCAGGCGAAGTCAATTGCCGCGCGATCCGAAGAGGTCCTCGCAATGACCGCTCGGTGCCATCAAGACCTGCCAGTGCACGCCTGCGAGCTTCTCGCCGAACGCGGGAGACCTGGCCTGAGTGCTCGCCCCGTCGTCGCTTCGCCCTCGTCCTTCGTCCTTAGGCTCTGACCCACCTCAGGATCTCGCCGAACCGAACGGCCTTGCCCTGCATCAGCAGGCCGACGCGGACGATGCGGCCGGCGGCCCAGACGATGAGGAGCATCGTCAGGATCGTGAGGACGACGCCGAGGCCGACCTGCCAGGCGGGCGGCCGCTCGGGAAGGGCGAGGCGGAGCAGCATGAGGAACGGCGTGGCCGGCGGAAACAGGCTGATGGCCACCGCGAAGGGCGCTTTGCGGCGCGCGCGTGATGAGCGTCCACGTGAGCGCCGGGATCAGCAGGATCATCATCGCCGGCGTCATCAGGTTCTGCGCGTCGCGCAGGTCGCTGCACGCCGATCCGATCGCGATGAACATCGAGCCGTAGATCCAGGACCGACAGCAGCAGGAAGAAGACGAACCAGCGCGATCATCCGCGGCTCGACGGCATCGAGATAGCCCCAGCGATGCGCCATCCACGCGCCGCCCGTGAGGTAGACCAGCGTCATCACGGGCCGACACGGACGTGCTCGGCGAGGAGCTTTGCCGAGCATCAGCTCGGAAGGGCGTCACCGAGCCGAGCAGCACTTCGCTGAGTGCGGCTCATCTTCTCCTCCAGCACCGCATTCAGCAGCTGCGGCGTCGTCATCACGACGATGAGGAAGAGCAGGAACATGAAGGCGACCGGAATGCCAATCACGCGCACGCGGTCGGTGCGGCTGGGCCGCGCGCACCGAGCCGTCGGCGTCGCGGCCGAGCAGGCCAAGCTCCTCGACGGCAATCGGCTTGAGGAGCGAGGCGACGACCAGAGGACTGACCTTCGCGTTCTCGAAGCGGCGCTTGACGACTTCCTTCAGGACCGGTGCGCTGCAGCCAGTCGGGCAGCTCCCGATACGCCTGGCGCGGCGGTGTAGTAGAGGAGCGTGCGCGCTGCCGTCGCCGCTGCAGCAGGCCCCGGCGGCATCTCGACGAACGCGAACAGCTCCTGCGCACGGACGCGGATCGAGCGCGAGCCGCAGCGCCACGCGATCCGCCCGACGGCGTCACCAGCTCCAGCGTGAACGTGGGCCCGTCGACCACCCTGGGGCCGGTGTCACGCTCCCCGCGATTCCAGGCCGCGGCAGCGTCGGACAGGCGCGAATACAGCTCGCCCGTGTCGTCGATGACGGCCACGTGACGAGGGATCCCGATTGGCCTGCTGGTCGATGACGCGCTGCAGCAGGACAGCGCCGCCGAACAGGACCGGCATCCAGCATGATGCCGATGAGGAAACCGCGCGCGCGGACGGCCGTGATGAACTCCGAGCGGGCGATGATGAAGACCCTACCCATGCGAGGCCTCCTGCAGCTCCTCGGAGGTGGGCCGCGCGATGCGCACGAAGATGTCGTGCAGCGAGGGGCGCGAGACCTCGAAGTGCCGAACCGGCACGCGCGCGACAAGCGCGGAGAGCAGCGCCTGCGGGTTGCCGGTGAACCTCAGTTCCTGGAGCTGGCCGTGGTCGTTGACGCCGGTGACGCCCGGCAGCGACCTGAGCACGTCGACCGGCCGCGTCCACCTTCCACGCGCACCGTGTCGGTGCCACATCCGACTGGATCTCGTCGAGAGTGCCATCGAGCACCTTCTGCCCGCGGAAGATCATGCAGATGCGGTCGCACATCCGTTCGGCCACGCCCATGTCGTGCGTGCTGAAGACGATGGTGGTCCCCTGGCGCCGGACGTCGAGAATCGGCGTCCTTGAGGACCTCGGCGTTCACCGGGTCCAGCCCGGAGAACGGTTCGTCCAGGATCAGCAGCTCTGGTCTCGAGACCAGCGCCGAAACGAACTGGACCTTCTGCGCCATGCCCTTGGAAAGGGCTTCGATGGGCTTGTCGAGCCAGGCGGAGAGCCCGATTTGGTCAATCCACCTATTAATCTCGATGTCTATTTCTTTGAGCGGTTTGCCCTTGAGGCTGACCGTAGTAGCCGAAGCAGGCGGCGAACCTTCATTTTCTTGTAGAGACCGCGTTCTTCTGGTAAATACCCTATTTTGCTCGCGCGCGATGTCTGTCCGCGGATCCCCGAACACCTCGATCCTTCCGAGTCCGGCAGCAGGATGTGCAGAATCATCCGCAGCGTCGTCGTCTTGCCGGAGCCGTTGGGCCCGATGAAGCCGAAGACGGATCCCGCGGGCACGCGCAGCGATCAGATCGTTCACGGCGACGTGGCTGCCGAAGCGCTTGGTGATCTGCTCGAGCAGGATCGCGGTCATGTCAGAATCCGGGCATGCGACTGCCCCTGGTGGCCCTCGCCGCCTCATTATCGGCGGCACCGAGTCGAATCCGCCGCGCCCGATGTCCTTCCTGGACCTGCTGAACATCCCGGCGCTCTCCGACCCGCAGCTGTCGCCGGACGGGAACCTGGTGGCGTACATGCAGGATGCGCCGGACTGGAGGGAAAACAAGCGCATCGGCCACATCTGGCGCGTCCCGGTCTCCGGCGGCGCGCCCGGTCCAACTGACGCGTGGCACTCGCGGCGAATCGAGCCCGCGCTGGTCGCCCGACGGCAAGACGCTGGCATTTCTTGCACGCCGCGAGGGCCAGGACGATGCACAGATTCATTTGTTGGCTGGAGGAGGCGGGAGAGCGCCGTGCGCTTTCGGCCCATGTGACCGCAGTTTCTGCCATCGAATGGTCCTCGGACGGTGCCCGAATCTACTTCCTCGCCGAGGAAGCCAAAACCATCGAAAGAGCGTGCGGCGGCCTCTGCCAAGGACGGACGTCTTTCAGTACGACGAAAACTTCAAACAGCGCCACTTGTGGTACATCGCCGTCGCGAGCGGGCAGGAAACGCGCGTCACGGACGGCGAGTTCAGCCGTCCTGAGCTACCGGCTCTCGGGTGATGGCCGGCAGATCGTCGCGCAGCGCGCGCCGACGCCGCTGCTCGGGGATGCCGAGCAGCGGCGAGGTCTGGATTACCGACGCCGAGGGCAGGGATCCCCGCCGGTTGACGCCACCAACGGCGTGGCGGAACAGCAGGCGTCGCTGTCGCCGGATGGCCGGCAGATGTGTTGTTCGTCGCGTCCGCCAGTCCGACGTTCGAGACCTACGTATCAGGCCGCCGGCGTTCCGTGATGCCCGCGGCGGGTGGCCCTGCCCGGCCTGTTGCGCCGGACTTTCCGTTCGAAGTCGAGTCGGCGCGGTGGGCTGATGCCGGCACCGTGGTCGCCACGGGTGAACACGGGTGATCCGCAGCGAGTCTGTTTGCGTTCGCGCTCGACCAGTCGAGCCAGCCGCGGCAGCTCACGACCGGCGATCACGCGCTGAACGACTGGTCCCGTATTCGGGCCTCCGCCAGACGCCACGTTTTCCTGCTCGACGACGCGGCCCACCCGGGCGAAGTCTGGACGCCGCCGCCGATCCGGACGCAAAACCCACGCAGGTGACCGATGTATTTGGTGATCTGCCCAAACAGTTTGCGATCGCCAGGCAGGAGCGCGCGGATGGACCGCGCCCGACGGGCAGAGCATCGACGGCGCCGTCTTCTACCCGGCCGACTACGTGGCCGGCCGGAAGTATCCCGCTGGTCGTGCCAGACCCACGGCGGTCCGGCGTCTTCGGACAAGTTCGGCTGGGGCAGCCGCACTGAGTTACGCGCAAGATGCTGACGGAGGAAGGGCTTCGTGGTCCTGCGGCCGAACTATCGCGGCAGCACGGGCTACGGCAACGCGTTCCTGCGCGACATGGTCGGCGGCTACTTCCGGCACGCTCACCTGGACGTCATGGCCGGCGTCGATGCCCCGTGATGCGCGCGGGCATCGCCGATCCCGACAGGCTCGTCGAAGATGGGCTGGAGCGCCGGCGGGCACATGACGAACAAGCTCATCACCTTCACGGACCGCTTCAAGGCGGCGCTCATCGCGGCGCCGGCGCCGCCAACTGGGTTTCGATACGCGCCAGAGCGACATCCGCAGCTACCGCACGCCCTGGTTCGGCGGCACGCCGTGGCAGGACGCGCGCGCCGATCGATCTCTACTGGGAGCAACTCGCCGCTGAAGTGACGTCGCGCAGGTCAAGACGCCGACGATTTTCTTCGTCGGCCAGGACGATCCGCGCGTTCCGCTACCTCAGTCGGTCGAGATGTATCGCGCGGTGAAAGTCTCGGCGTGCCGACCCACCTCTACGTGGCGCCGCGCGAGGAGTCATGGGTGGCAGGAACTGCGACACCAGCTCGCGAAATTCAACGCCGAGATGGCGTGGTTCGAAAAGTACGCGCGCAACACGACGTTTTCGCCGGAAACCGCGCCAGAAACCGCTAAAGCAGACCTGCCTCGTCCTTGACACTCCTGCTTGGCAGTTTGATACTTCTGACGGGCGTTCGGAGCAGCACCTCGCCCGCCCCACGCACGCCTTCGCCCGCCAGGGTCTCAGGCGGCCCGGCGGCGAACCCATGTAGACGACCAAGATGTCGCAGATTTTCCCCCGAGTGCCAATAGCTATGCCCGCGGAAGCATCATTGGCGTGCTCGTCCTGCTTAGTGCGCTCGGGCTCACGCTGGATCACGACTGAGCCGATCGCCCTACGTCACGCGCGCGGACACGGTCCGCGAGCAGCCGGTGCAGTTCAGCCACCAGCACCACAACGGCGGGCTCGGCATCGATTGCCGTTTCTGCCACACGTCAGTGGAGAAGGCCGCGTCGGCAGGCATTCCTCCCACCAAGACGTGCATGAACTGCCACTCGCAGATCTGGCTGACGCAGCCCGTATCTCGAGATCGTTCGCGCCAGCTTCCGGGACGACAAGCCGCTGCACTGGACGCGCGTGCACGATCTGCCCGACTTCGTCTATTTCAACCACAGCGTCCACGTAAGAAGGGCGTGGGGTGCGCCACCCGTCACGGCCGCGTGGACCGCATGCCGCTCATGCTGCAGAAGGCCAGCCCTGCAGATGGGATGGTGTCTCGAGTGTCATCGCAACCCGGCCAGGTGACGTCCGGCCGCGCGACAAGATCACGGACATGGAGTATCAGCTGAGCGATCGCCGATCAGCTCGAGGTGGGGCAGCGGCTGGTGAAGGAGTACCAGATTCAGTCGCTGACCTCCTGCTCCACGTGTCACCGATAGGATCCGCGCGCAACATCCTCATGAGCGCAGACAGAGACGTTCGACCTCGCCTCGATTCGCGCCCGCCTGGCGGCCACATCCGGCCGCCAGTACTGGCAGAGCCTCGAGGAACTTGCCGACACCGAGGCCTTCCGCGATTTCGTGAAGCGCGAGTTCCCGGCGCAGGCCTCCGGAATGGCTCGACCCGGTGGGCCGCCGCGGGTTCCTCAAGCTGATGGGCGCGTCGATGGCGCTTGCCGGCGCGACCGCCTGCACGCGCCAGCCCGACGAGCCGATCGTGCTCCCTACGTCCGGCAGCCCGGAAGACGTCATCCCGGCAAGCCGCTCTTTTCGCCACGACGATGACGCTCGGCGGCGTCGGAGCGGGCCTGCTGGCCGAGAGCCACGAGGGACGGCCGACCAAGCTCGAAGGCAATCCCGATCATCCGTCCAGCGTCGGCGCGACCGACCTGTTCGGACAGGCGACGGTCCTGACGATGTACGACCCGGACCGCGCGCAGTCGATCCGGCACTCGGCGAGATCCGTCCCTGGGGCAGCTTCGTCCAGTCGATGCGGAATCAGCTCGGCGAGCTGACGGCATCGGCCGGAGCCGGGCTCCGCTTCCTCAGCGGCGCCATCGGATCACCCACGCTGGCGGCACAGCTCAAGGAACTGCTCACCGCGCTTCCCGCAGGCGAAGGCTGCATGTGCTGAGCCCGCCTCGCGCGACAGCGTGCAGCGAAGGCGAGCGCGCTCGCCTTCGGTGAGCCGCTCGACGTGCACTATCGCCTCGATCAGGCCGACGTGATCGTCGCGCTCGACGCGGATCCTGTTCGGCGCGGGGACCGCGGGCAACGTCCGCTACGCCGCGCGACTTCGCCAACGGGCGCCGCGTGCGCAAGGCCAGGCCGAGATGAACCGGCTGTATGTACCGAACCCACAGCAATACGTAACTGAACGAAGTGTACAA
>ERZ1370068.1184-contig-11080_pt1 | contig 33017 bp, 51 predicted proteins | sample MGYA00561227_ERZ1370068 | MGnify/ENA primary metagenome ERZ1370068 (study PRJEB38410, sample SAMEA6850437) | metagenome | study: Metagenomic assessment of the ecological functions of the soil: analysis of the soil microbiota associated with the...
GTTGTACTTCGTTCAGGAAGTTACGTATTGCTCCTTGGGCGTCATGCATTTCACGCTGATGTTCCTCGGCATGGCGCAGGCTCGACGCCGCCACCAGTTCGATCGCCGTCAACTGCAGACGCCCTTCGCCGCCATCATGGCCGCGTTCTTTTTCAGCGAGACGCTGGGCTGGCGGCGCATCGGGGATGATCACCGCCTTTGCCGGCGTGCTGCCGATCGCGGGCGAGCCGCGCTTCTCCGACGATCCCTGGCCGTTGCTGTCGGTCGTCGGCGCGGCGATGGCCTGGGCCATCGCCAACATCCAGGTGAAGGCTGCTGGGCGACGAGATCGACGCCGTGACGCTGAACGGCTGGATCGCGATCCTGGCCGGCGCCGCAGCTTCTGCATCGCCTCCTGGCTGATCGAGGGGCCGCAATGGCAGCAACATCCCGGACGCCAGCTGGATCAGCTGGGCCGCCCTGCTGTTCCAGGCGGTCGTGATCGCCATCTTCACCTATTGGATCTGGTACGCTATGATGCGGCGCTATCCCGGTCGAACCAGGTCATGCCCTTCACCCTCCTGCTGCCGCTGATCGGCGTCGCCGCCGGCGCGCTGCTGCGCGATGAAACCGTCACCTGGCAGATGATCGTGGCGGCGGCTTGGCGACAGTCGGCGGGGTCGGCATTATCGTGCTGCGCCGGCCGGCCCGTGGTCGCGCCCGCCACCAAGACCGGAATCTGTGAATCATGCCCACGATCCGACCCCCAAAGAGCTGATGCCCGACGACGCTCTGCAGATCGAAGAGCTGCCATCGCCCAATTGCGACGACCGGCCCGCCGGGCAGAAGGTCGACATCCTGGTGCTGCACTACACCGGCATGCCGGATGCGAGCCAGGCGCTGCGCCGCCTGCGCGATCCGCAGGCCAAAGGTCAGCGCGCATTACGTGATCGACGAGGACGGCAAGATCTATCGCAGCTGGTGCCGGAGGACAAGCGCGCCTGGCACGCCGGCATCAGCGCCTGGAAGGGCGAGCGCGACATCAACGCCCGCTCGATCCGGGATCGAGATCGTCAACACCGGCCACGAGTTCGGCTATCGCCCGTTTCCAGCTGACGCAGATGGATGCGCTGTGTCGCTCTCTGCAAGGACATCAAGCACCCGCCACGACATCGCGCCCGGAGCGCGCGTGCTGGGCCATTCCGACGTGGCGCCGGTGCGCAAGCAGGACCCGGGCGAATTGTTCGACTGGGTATCGCCTGTTCGTCGAGGGCATCGCGATCTGGCCGACGCCCAAGGCTGGTGGAGTGGAGCCGACGAGCAGTTCTTCCAGGCGCTCGCGGCCTACGGCTACGACCTGACCGGCCCGGCCAAGGCCAACGTCGCACCCGCACAGGCGCCGCCGCGCCGCCTGCGTCGCCGTTCTGCCGGCGTTTCCGGCCGGCGCTGCACGATGGCCGACGCCCGACCTTGGAGATGAAGACGATCCTGGCCGGCTTGGTTGACAAGACTGCCGCGCAGTCCCAGCTAACGCCCGTGCCAGACGGCCGGATGGCCGCTGCCGCTGGCTTGCCGCGGTGGTGGGAGGAAAGTCCAGGCTCCACGGAAAGACGGTGCCGGGTAACGCCCGGCGGGGGCGACCCCAGGGAAAGTGCCACAGAGAACAGACCGCCGCGCGCGCTTCGGGCCTGCCGCGGTAAGGGTGAAACGGTGCGGTAAGAGCGCACCGCGCGTCCGGTAACGGCGGCGGCACGGCAAACCCCACCGGGAGCAAGACCAGATAGGAGGACGGCGTGCCGGGCAACCGGCCGAGGCGCCTTTCCGCGCCAGATCGCCCGGGTAGGTCGCGCGAGGCGTCCGGCAACGGACGTCCCAGAGGAATGGCCATCCACAGGCGCGGCAACGCGCCTGGACAGAACCCGGCTTACAGGCCGTCTGGCACTTACGCAATTCGAACCTATTGATCGATGCGTTAGCCGCATGGAAGGCTCACTCGGCGGCAGCGCGGTCGACGCACCATGTTCTGCCGATCCTGTTCACGGGCACAACTATGCTCCAAGTCTCGGTCACTCTGGGCGGTGACGCTTCAGTACCGCTTGGTGAACGTCCGCGATAAATAATTGTTAACATTGCCTTTCAGCAAATTGATCTTACGAAATCTCAAAATCCAAGATTTTCCAGAGAGTTACAGCTATCCCATTGACGCCCATAATATCCCATGATATCCCATATCCACAGACTTACTCCCATCTCTGACCGGGCGCGACCCAGGGCGCGCCGATGCGAGCATGGGCCGACCGGCGATCGGCTGGACCGGACCGACTGCGGTGGCCGCGAGGCGGCCCAAAGAGGGTCGAGGAGCGAGCTCGGACGCTCGATGGCTCTGTTCATCGACACCTTCGTGAACAAGATCGACCGCAAGGGCCGCGTGTCCGTCCCGGCCACGCTTTCGCGCGGCGCTCGCAGGGCCAAGCCTTCCACGGCATCGTCGCGCTTCCGCTCCTTCAAGTTCACCGCCGTCCAATGCGCCGGCATCGACTGGATGCAGCGGCTGAGCGACGAGCAGCAACGAACGTCGACTTGTTCTCCGACGAGCATGACGACCTGACCGCGACGCTGTTCTCCGGACGCCAAGCAGCTCGCCTTCGACGGCGAAGGCCGCATCATGCTGCCCGGAATCCTCGCGCCCATGCGGGCATCGGCGAGAGCCGCGGCCTTCGTCGGCCGCGGCCGCTATTTCGAGATCTGGGAACCGGCAGGCGCTCGACAGCCTACAAGGCCGAGGCGCGCAAGCGCGCGCTCGAGAAAGCAGCCGCACGCTGCGCCAGCTGCGGCTCAGGACGGCGGCAACGATGAACGGCAGCCGCGGCACGCGCCGCATCGCCCGTGCTGCTGCGCGGAAGTGATCGAGGCGCTGGCGCCGCAGCGACGGCGCGATCTATGTCGACGGCACCTTCGGCGCCGGCGGCTACAGCGCGCGCGCTGCTGGAGGCCGCGCGACTGCACCGTCTGGGCGCATCGACCGCGATCCCGATGCGATAGCGAGGCGCGCCGCGCTGATCGCCGCTATGCCGGCCGGCCTGCATCATCGATGCAGGGCCGCTTCGGCGACATGCGTCGAGCTGCTGAGCGGCGCGCGGCGTCGACCTGGTGCCGACGGCGTCGCGCTCGATCTCGGCGTGTCCTCGATGCAGATCGACCAGCGCGGAGCGCGGCTTCTCCTTCCGCTTCGACGGCCCGCTCGACATGCGCATGGAGCGCGCGGGCCGAGCGCCGCCGATCTCGTCAACGACGCTGGCCGAGCGGCGACTCGCCGATCTCATCTTCACCTTACGGCGAAGAGACGGCGCGCCCGCGTCATCGCCCGCGCCATCGTCGCGCGCGCGCCGCTGGCGCCGATCACCCGCACCCGCGCATCTGGCGGAGATCGTGCGCCGCGCCATCGGCGGCCGGCCAAGCCGACGGCAGTCGATCCGGCGACGCGCAGCCTTCCAGGCCCTGCGCATCGCAGTGAATGACGAGCTGGGCGAGACTCGACCGCGGCCTCGCCGCCGCCGAGCAGGCTGCTGGCGCCCGGCGGCCGCATGGCGGTGGTGTCGTTCCACTCGCTGGAAGACCGCCGAGTGAAGCAGTTCCTGCGCGACTGCGCCGGCCGCAACCGGAAGGCCTCGCGCCATCTGCCGGATCAAGGACATCGAGGCCAAGCCAACCCTGCGGCTGATCGCGCCCGGCGGCATCGGAGGCCGAGCGAAGACGAGATCCAAGGCCAATCCCCGCGCCCGCTCCGCGCGCCTGCGCAGTGTGCGAGCGCGACGCGCGAGGCGGCGCTGGAGAGCCGGCATGATCCGCGTCAGCGCCATCAGTCTGGGTGGTCGTGCTGGCCTGCTCGGCATCGGCACTGTTCCAGGTCAAATACAACGTGCAGTCACGGAGCGCGAGCTGCGCGAGGTGCGCCGGCCAGATCGGAGGCCAACTACAACTCGATCCACGTGCTGGAGCGCCGGAGTGGAGCTATCTCAACGATCCGCTGCGCCTGCCGACCTCGCCCGCCGTCATACCGGGCTGGTGCCGACCACGCCCGGCCAGATCGGCGATTTCGCCAGCCTGCCGCCGCGCATCGAAAACCTTGCGCTCTGACAGCGCCGGAAGTGCCGGCCGAGCCGCACGCCGCCGCTGGTCTCCAGCGCGCCGCAAGTCGCCAAGGCCGCCGCGCGCCAGTCGTGCAGGTGAAGGCCGCGCGATGCCGGAGTATAAAGCAGCAGGCGCCGTCGCGCCGCAGGCCAGGCAGAAGCCGAAGCCGCTGAAGCCGAAGGACGGAGCAGGCCGAGGCCGACGCCATGATCGACGCCATCCTGGCCGACATGGAAAGCCCAGGATCAACCGATGTCGAGCAATGGAGGCGCCCAGTGCGTACGCGCCGTCCCCTGCCCGACATCGTCGTCGCGCAGCGCCCGCAGCCGGTGATCAACCCGATGTCGCTGGAGATGGAGCCGGACGGGCCGCGCAAGCGCCTGCGCTCGAGGTCAGCCACAGCCGCGTGCTGCTGGGCGCCAGCCTGTTCGCGGTGGTGTTCGCTGGTTGATCGCCGCTGCGCCTGGTCGCCGTCACCCTGCTGCCGGACGGCGCCGAGGCCGGCGACTGCCGCCCGGCTAAGGTCAGACGACCGACCGCGCCGACATCGTCGACCGCAACGGCGTGGTGCTGGCCACCAGCCTCACCACCGCCTCGCTCTATGCCAACCCGAGCCAGGTGCAGGAGCCGGACGAGACCGCGCAGATGCTGAACTGGCGGTGCTGCCGGACCTCAATATCGCCTCTACCGCCGCCAAGCTCGACACCGAGCGCGGCTTCGTGTGGCTGAAGCGCAACCTGACGCCGCGCCAGCAGCAGGCGGTCAATCGCCTCGGCCTGCCCGGCATCTATTTCCAGCCCGAGACCAAGCGGGTCTATCCGCAGGGCAACCTCACCGCGCACCTGGTCGGCTACACCGACGTCGATAGCCGCGGCCTTGCCGGGGTCGAGCGCGTCGTTCGACGATCTGCTGCAGGGCGGCGAGCGGCCGCTGCAGCTCTCAATCGACGTGCGCGTGCAGCACATCCTGCATGAGGAGCTGAACCGCGCGATCGCGGATTTCAACGGCATCGGCGGTGCCGGCATCATCCTGGACCTGAAGACCGGCGAAGTGCTGTCCCTGGTCTCGCTGCCGGACTTCGACCCGGCGCGCGCCGGGCGAAGCCGAGCGACGACACGCGCTTCGACCGCGCCACGCTCGGGCTCTACGAGATGGGCTCGGTCTTCAAGGTCTTCAATACCGCGATCGCGCTCGACAGCGGCACCACCACGCTGGCCGACGGGTTCGATGCGACCAAGCCGATCCGGCATCGGCGGCTACAGCATCGACGACTACCAGGGCAAGCACCGGTTCCTGAGCATACCGGAGATCTTCACCTACTCGTCCAACATCGGCTCGGCCAAGATGGCCGACCTGTTCGGGTCGGAGATCCAGCAGGCGTACCTGAAGAAGCTTCGGCCTGATGGACAAGTCGCCGATCGAGCTGCCGGACGTCGGCGAGCCGTTCTATCCCTCGCAGAAGAACTGGAAGCGCATCAACACCATGACCATCTCCTACGGTCATGGCATCTCGGTGAACGCGATTCAGCTGCTCACCGGCGGTCGGCGCCATCGTCAATCACGGCATGCTGCGCGAGCCGACCTTGCTGAAGCGCGAGCCGGCAGGCGAAGTGCCGGACGGCACGCGGGTGATCAGCGAGCAGACCTCGGAACAACTGCGCCAACTGATGCGCTTGGTGGTGCAGATCGGCACCGGCAAGAAGGCGAACGCGCCCGGCTATCTGGTGGGCGGCAAGACCGGCACCGCCGACAAGCAGAATGGAGCCACGGCTACGCGACCAACACGCGCCTTGCCTCCTTCGTCGCCGCTTTCCGATGAACGACCCGCACTTCGCGATCGTCGCCATGGTCGACGAACCGAAGCCCAACTCGAGCAGCTACGGCTACGCCACCGCCGGCTGGGTGACCGCGCCGGTGGATCGGCGCGGTGGTGCAGCGGATCGCGACCGCTCTGACGGCCTGAAGCCGGCACCCGACGATGCGCCGGAAGCGCAGAACCCGCTGGTCGGCATGGTCGCGGACTACGATCCAGCATCCTCAAAAAGGCGCAATCCCAGATCAAAGCGCGAGGCGCACCGGCACCGACTCCGTTCGGCGCCGCGGCGCGCCGACGCCATTGAATGTGTCGGCGCAACCCGCTTCCATTCCGGAGGCGCCGCTTGAAGCTGAATGAGTTGATTCTCGGCATCGACGATCTGCGCCTGCAATCCGGCGACGCGGCGATCGATGTGCGGGATCTGGCGCTCGATTCTGCGCCGGGTGAAGGCCGGCGCGCTGTTCGCCGCCCTGCCCGGCAGCAAAGCCGACGGCCGCAGCTTCGTGCGCGGCCGCGGCGAAGGCGGGCGCCTCAGCTCATCCTGGCGCCGGAGGGCAGCACGTTCGCCGACTTGCCGGCCGGCGTCGCTGTCGTGACGGCGAAAGAGCCGCGCCGCGCGCTCGCCTAGCTGGCCGCGCGCTTCTTCGGCAACCAGCCGCAGTGCATCGCGGCGGTCACCGGCACGGGCGGCAAGACCTCCACCGTCGCCTTCGCGCGCCAGCTCTGGTCGCTGGAAGGGCGCGAGGCGGCCAGCCTCGGCACCCTCGGCATCATCTCGCGCAAGCTGAACGATCCGGCTCGCTCACCACACCCGGATCCGATCGCGCTGCATCGCATCGCTGGCGCAGCTCGCCGACAACGGCGTCACGCACCTGGCGCATGGAAGCGTCGAGCCACGGGCTCGACCAGCATCGCGCTCGGACGGCGTCAAGGTGACGGCGCGCCGCCTTCACCAACCTGTCGCAGGATCATCTCGACTATCACGCCGACATGGCGCGCTATTTTCGAAGCCAAGCTGCGCCTGTTCTCCGAGCTGCTGCCGCGAGGGCGGCACGGCGGTGGTCAATCTGAAGCTGACGCCAGGCGCCGCGCGTGATCGAGATCGCGCGCAAGGCGCCGGCAGCGCCTCGATCACCTTCGGCAACGCGCCAGGCCGACATCCAGCTCCTGAAGCAGCAGCCGACGCCGCAGAGGCCAGCTGCTGAGCTCGAGCCTGTTCGGCGCGCATCACGTACGCGGAATTCCCGGTGGCGGGCGGCTTCCAGGCGGAGAACCTGCTGGCCGCGACTCGGCCTCGTCATCGGCAGCGGATCGGACGCCAACAAGATCGCCGGCCTGATCGGCAACCTGACCGGCGTGCCGGGCCGGATCGAGCATGTGGCGGATACGCCGGCCGGCGGCGCGGTCTATGTCGATTACGCGCACAAGCCCGGCGCGCTCGAAGCTGTCCTCACCACCCTGCGCCCGCATGCCGCGCGACAGCTGGCCGTGGTGTTCGGCTGCGGCGGCGACCGCGACCGCGGCAAGCGCCCGATGATGGGCGAGATCGCGACGCGCCTGGCCGACCGCGTCATCGTCACCGACGACAATCCGCGCAGCGAGGATCCCGGCCGCGATCCGCGCCGAGATCCTGGCCAGGCGCCCGGGCGCGATCGAGATCGGCGACCGCGCCGAGGCGATCCGCGTCGCGCATGAGCGAGCTGCAGCTGAAGGCGACCTGCTGGTGATCGCCGGCAAGGGCCACGAGACCTATCAGATCGTCGGCGACAAGACCTATCCGTTCGACGATGCCGACGTGGCGCGCCAGATCGCCGCCGAGCTGGGCGGCTGCGGCGGTGAGGCTGGTGCGATGAGCGCGCTCTGGACCTCCGCCGAGATCGCCGCCGCCATCGGCGGACAAAGCTGCAGGCGACTTCGCCGTCGACCGGCGTCTCGATCGATCCGCGCAGCCTCGAGCCGGGCGACCTGTTCGTGGCGCTGCAGGGGCCGAGCCTTCGACGGCCACGATTTCGCCGCCGCCGCCTGTGCAGCGCGGGGCTGCCGGCGCGCTGATCCATCGCCGCGCCGACGATCTGCCCGCGAGCGCGCCGGTGATCGAAGTGGTCGACACCATGAAGGCGCTGGAAGACCTCGGCCGCGCCGCGCGCGCGCCGGACCAATGCCGAGGTCGCCGCCGTCACCGGCAGCGTCGGCAAGACCAGCACCAAGGAAGCCCTGCGCTCGGTGCCTGGCGCTGTTCGCGCCGACCTTCGCCACCGCCGGCAACCTCAACAACCAGTGGGGCGCGCCGCTGCAGCCTGCCGCGCATGCCGCGCGACACGCGCTACGGCGTGTTCGAGATCGGCATGAACCACGCCGGCGAGATCTCGCCGCTGTCGCAGATGGTGCGCCCGCACGTCGCCGTCATCACCACGGTCGAGCCGGTGCATATCGAGTTCTTCGCCTCGGTCGCGGAGATCGCCGGATGCCAAGGCGGAGATCTTCGACGGCCTGATGCCGGGCGGCACCGCCGTCCTGCCGTTCGACAATCCGCATTTCGACCGCCTGGAGGCTAAGCGCCATGCGCATGGGCGCGCGGATCCTGACCTTCGGCACCAAGGACGGCGCGTGGCCCGGCTGATCGACTGCCAGGTCGAACCGCGACGGCAACCAGGTGACGGCGGAGATCGGCGGCAAGCGCCTGCGCTACCGCATGGCGGCGCCGGGCGCGCACCTCGGCGTTGAACTCCGTCGCGGTGCTGGCAGCTGCGTTCGCGCTCGGATCTCGATCTCGATCACGCGCTGCCCGCGCTTCAGCGCGGTCGCAGGCGCTGAAGGGGCGCGGCAAGCGCGAGCACTTGCACATCGCGGGCGGCGATCTCGAGCTGATCGACGAAGGCTACAACGCCAGCCCGGCCTCCGGTGCGGGCGGCGCTCAACCTGCTCGGCACGCTGCCGACCGCGTTCGGCGGCCGGCGCATCGCGGTGCTGGGCGACATGCGCGGAGCTGGGCAACGCCGCGCCGGAGCTGCATCGCGGCCTGGCGCCGGACCTCAGCGCCGCCAAGGTCGAGCTCGCCTTCCTGGTCGGGCCGCACATGAAGGGTCTCTACGACCTGCTGCCGGATGCGATGCAGGGCGCGTATCGCGCCACCTCGGACGAGATGGTGCAGCCGCTGATCGCCGCGCTCCAGCCCGGCGACACCGTGCTGATCAAGGGATCGCTGGGCACGCGCATGGCGCCGCTGGTCGACGCGGTGCGCGGGCTCGATCGCAACGCAAGCCGGACCACCGGTAACGGTCACTAAGGGGACCTCGGGGGATGCTGTTCAATCTGCTGGCGCCGCTTGTCCGACGAGCTCAACCCGCTGAACGTCTTCCGCTATCAGACGTTCCGCGCCGGCAGCGCCATCCTGCTTCGCTTTCTTCCTGACCCTGCTGATCGGCCCGCACATCATCAACTGGCTCAGGCTCAAGCAGCGCGAAGGCCAGCCGATCCGCGACCGACGGACCGGAATCGCACCTGCTGACCAAGAAGGGCACGCCGACCATGGGCGGCCTCATGTTCCTGATCTCCGCCTGCGTCACCACCATCCTGTGGGCGGACGTCAGCAACCCGTATGTCTGGGTCGTGCTGCTGGTCACCGTCGGCTACGGCGCCATCGGCTTCGGCGACGATTTCCTCAAGCTCACCAAGCGCAACACCAAGGGCCTGCCCGGCCGCTGCAAGCTGCTGGCGCAGTTCGTGATCGGCATCATCGCGACCGCGATTGTCGATGCTGGGTCAGCGAAGAGCCGCTTTCGACCGGCCTCGCGGTGCCGTTCTTCAAGGAACGTGCTGATCCCGCTCGGCTGGTTCTTCCTGCCGTTCGGCATGCTGGTGATGATGGGCGCCGTCCAACGCCGTCAACCTGACCGACGGCCTCGACGGCCTCGCCATCGTGCCGGTGATGATGGCGGCGGCGACCCTCGGCCTCATCGCCTATCTCGCGGGCAACGCCAACTTCTCCGAATACCTGCAGCTGCACCACGTTGCCGGCGCCGGCGAGCTGGCGGTGTTCTGCGGCGCCTTGTGCGGCGCCGGCCTCGGCTTCCTGTGGTTCAACGCGCCGCCCGCCATGGTGTTCATGGGCGACACCGGATCGCTCAGCATGGGCGGCGCGCTCGGCGCCATCGCCGTCATCACCAAGCACGAGCTCGTGCTCGCCATCGTCGGCGGCGTGTTCGTGCTGGAGACCATCTCGGTCATCGTGCAGGTGATCTCGTTCAAGACTCACCGGCACGCCGCGTGTTCCGCATGGCGCCGCTGCACCATCACTTCGAGAAGAAGGGCTGGGCCGAGCCCACCATCGTCATCCGCTTCTGGATCATCGCCGCGGTGCTGGCGCTGATCGGGCCTCTCCACCTTGAAATTGCGATAAGGACCCTCGCGCTCGTGCCGCAGCCCATCCGCATCCCAGACGTCGCAGGCAAGGTCGTTGCCCTGCTCGGCCTCGGCGGACGGGCAGCGCGACCGCGGCCGCGCTCGAGGCGAGCGGCGCGACCGTGTGGGCGTGGGACGATAGCGAGCCGGCGCGCGCGGCCATGCCCGCCGGCATGATCGTGGACCTCGCCAACGCCAACTGGTCACGGCCGGAGATGCTGGTGATGAGCCCCGGCATCCTGCACACTCATCCCGCGCCGCATCCGGTGGCGGCGCTCGCGAAGAGCCGCAGGCAAGCCGCTTCTTGGTGACATCGAGCTGCTGTATCGCGCCGATGCCGCGGCAGCGCTATGTCGGCATCACCGGCACCAACGGCAAGTCGACCACCACCACCCTGATCGCGCACATCCTGCGCCAGGGCGGCAAGCGAGTGTACGGTCGGTGGCAACCTCGGTGCCGCAGCTTTGTCATTGGAACCGTTGCCAGGCGACGGCATTTATGTGCTCGAACTGAGTCCTACCAGCTCGAGCTCACGCCGAGCGCGATCTGCGACGTCGCGATCCTGCTCAACATTACGCCGACCACCTATCCCGACACGGCGGGATAGATGGCTACATCGACGCCAAGGCTGCTGATCCTGCGTCCGAAAGGTCGCGGAAGCATCGGTGTCCTTGGCGTCGATGACCAACATTGCCGCGATCTCTTCACGAAAGCTGAAAGAGTCCGGCCGCAAGCTGATCCCGATCTCGGTCGAGCGCGACGTCAGAAGGCGGCGTCGATGCGCTGAACGGCATGCTGGTCGGATCGCACCGGCGCGCAGCCTGAGCCGATCCTCGATCTCAAGACCATCGCCACCCTGCCCGGCAGCCACAACTGGCAGAACGCCGCGGCCGCCTATATCGCCGCCAGGCCATGGGTCCTCGACCGCGACCGCGATCATCGCCGGGCTCAAGTCGCTATCCCGGCTCTGCGCACCGGCAGGAGCTGATCGCGACCATCGACGGCGTGCGCTACGTCAACGACAGCAAGGCGACCAACGCCGACGCGGCGGCCAAGGCGCTGGCCTGCTACGACCCGATCTACTGGATCATCGGCGGCCGCGCCAAGGAAGGCGGGCCTCGCCGGGCTCGATCCCTTCTATCCGCGCGTGCGCCACGCCTACCTGATCGGCGAGTGCGCCAACGACTTCGCCAGGCAGCTGCGCGGCAAGCTGCCATTTCACGCAATGCGGCACGCTGGATCAAGGCGGTCGCCGCCGCCAGCGCCGAGGCGCGCAAGGAGCGCAAGCCGGGCGCGACCGTGCTGCTCTCGCCCGCCTGCGCCTCGTGGGACCAGTATCCGAACTTCGAAGCGCGCGGCGATCATTTCCGCGCGCTCGTGCACGCCCTCTCCGGTCAAAAGACTGGCGGAAAGGGGCGGCATGACGAATTTCACGCGCGCCGACCGCTCCGTCGTCGGGCTGTGGTGGTGGACGGTCGATCGCTGGACCCTGGCGACCGTCGGCGCGCTGATGTTCATGGGCGCGATCCTGGTGCTGGCCGCCAGCCCGGCGGTCGCGACGCGCATCGGGCTCGACAGCTGGCACATGGTGCGCCAGCACTATGTGATGCTGCCGCCGCCTTCGCGGTGGTGCTCGGCGTCTCCATGCTGTCGCCCAAGCAGGTGCGGCGCCTGGGCGTGCTGCTGTTCCTGCTGTTCCTCGGCCTCACCGCGCTGACACCTCGTCTACGGCACCGAGATCAAGGGCGCGACGCGCTGGATCTCGGTCGGGCCGTTCTCCCTGCAGCCCTCGGAATTCCTGAAGCCGACCTTCGCGATCTTCGCCGCCTGGATGTTCTCGCTGAAAATGAGCGAGCAGCGGGTGCCGGGCAACCTCATCGCCATCGCCGCCTTCGCGCTGGTGGTGTTCGATGCTGCTGAAGCAGCCCGACCTCGGCATGACCGCCGTCATCACCGCGACCTGGTTCGCGCAGTTCTTCGTCGCCGGCCTGTCCTTCATCTGGGTGCATCCTGTTCGCGGGCTCTCGGCGCCGGCAGGCCTGGTCGGCGCCTATTTCATGTTCTTCCACGTCGCACGAGCGCGTCGACCAGTTCCTCGAAAGGCACCGGCGACTCCTACCAGATCGACCGCGCGCTGGAGGCGTTCCAGAATGGCGGCCTGACCGGCCGCGGCCCGGGCGAAGGCTCGGTCAAGATGGTGCTGCCCGACGCGCACTCGACTTCATCTTCGCGGTGGCGGGCGAGGAGTTCGGCCTGGTCGTCTGCCTGCTGCTGGTCTCCTGCTTCGCCTTCATCGTGCTGCGCGCGCTGTCGCGCATGGTCTCCGAGCACAACATGTTCGTGCTGCTCGGCGTCACCGGCCTTGCTCACCGGCTTCGGCCTGCAGGCGGTCATCAACATGGCGTCGAGCCTGCACCTGATGCCGACCAAGGGCATGACCCTGCCCTTCATCTCGCATGGCGGCTCGTCGATCATCGCGATCGCGCTCGGCGTCGGCATGCTGCTCGCGCTCACCCGCAAGCGTTTCCCGGGGAGCCTCGATACATGAGCGCGCCCCGCATCCTGCTCGCGCGGCTGGCGGCACCGGCGGCCACATGTTCCCGGCGGAAGCGCTGGCGCAGCGCGCTGCTGAAGCGCGGCCTCGCCGTCGACCTCGCGACCGACGAGCGCGGCGGCGGCTTCGGCGACCGGCTGCCGCAGGTCAAGGTGCATCGCATCGCTCCGGCGGCGTCGCCGGCAAGGGCATCGGTCGCGCGGCTGCGCAACTTCGCGCGCCTCGGCCTGGCTTCATGCAGTCGCGCAGCCTGTTGCGCAGCCTGAAGCCCGCGGTGGTGGTCGGCTTCGGCGGCTATCCGTCGATCCCGCCGCTGACCGCCGCGCAGCGCGGCAACGTGCCGACCCTGCTGCACGAGCAGAACGCGGTGATGGGCCGCGCCAACCGCTTCCTCGCCAAGCGCGCGGCGCATCTGGCGCTGAGCTTCGACCAGGTCAAGTTCGCGGACGATCGTGCCGGCGGAGCGGCCGGACCGTGACCGGCAACCCGGTGCGGCCGGAAATCTCCGTCATCGCCGATGCGCCCTATGCCGCGCCGCAAGCGGGCGGACCGGTGCGCCTGTTCGTGATGGGCGGCCGCTCGGCGCGCGCGTGTTCGGCAGGGCGGTGCCGGAAGCGGTCGCGCTGCTGCCGCAGGAGCTGCGCCACCGCCTTGCCATCGCGCAGCAGGCGCGCGCCGAGGACGTTGCGCGCGCGCAGGAGGACTATCGCCCGCTCGGCCTGACCGTGGACCTGAAGCCGTTCTTCGAGGACGTGCCGCAGCGGCTGCGCCAGGCGCATCTGCTGATCACGCGCGCCGGCGCTTCCACCGTGATCGGAGCTGGCGGCCGCCGGCCGTCCGGCCGTGCTGGTGCCGCTGCCCAATTCCATCGACGACCACCAGATGGCCAATGCCCGCGCGTTGGAGTCCATCGGCGGCGGCTGGCTGTTGCCGGAGAAGCACGCTGTCGCCGGCGACGCTGGCCAAGATCCTGGAAGCTGCGCTCGCCGATCCCGCGCGCCTGGAGCAAGGCGGCGGCGGCAGCGCAAGAGCTCCGGCAGGCGCGACGCCGCCGACCGGCTGGCCGATCTCGTCATTCGCCTGCTGCCGCAGGACGCGCGCACCGCACTGCCGGGAGGGACGCACTGATGCGCGGCCTTCCTCTCGACATCGGCGTCATCCATTTCTGTCGGCATCGGCGGCATCGGCATGAGCGGCATCGCCGAGATCCTGCACAACCTCGGCTACAAGGTGGCGCGGCAGCGACCTCAGCGAGTCGCACGTCACCAAGCGGCTGCGCGACCTCAAGATCCCGGTCGAGATCGGCCATCGCGCCGAGAACCTGGCGGATGCCGAGGTCGTCGTCATCTCCTCCGCCGTGAAGCCGGACAATCCGGAAGTGACCGCGCGCGCGCCAGCGCTGCTGCCGGTGGTGCGGCGCGCCGAGATGCTGGCCGAGCTGATGCGCCTCAAATGGTCGGTCGCGGTCGGCGGCACCCACGGCAAGACCACCACCACCTCGATGGTGGCGGCGCTGATCGACGCCGCCGGTCTCGACCCGACCGTCATCAATGGCGGCATCATCAACAACTACGGCACCAACGCGCGGCTCGGCGCCGGCGACTGGATGGTGGTGGAGGCCGACGGATCCGACGGCACCTTCGTGAAGCTGCCGGCGGTCATCGCCATCGTCACCAACATGGATCCCGAGCACCTCGACCACTACGGCTCGGTCGAGGCGATGAACCGCGCCTATGAGGACTTCGTCCACAACATCCCGTTCTACGGTTTCGCGGTGCTGTGCATCGACCATCCGGTGGTGCAGGCCATGATCCCGCGGCTCAGCGACCGGCGCATCATCACCTACGGCTTCCTCCTCAGGCCGACGTGCGCGCCGACCGATCTGCGCCTCGATCCCGCCGGCAGCACCTACAACGTGGTGATCAACGACCGCTTCCGCGAGGACCGCCAGCCGGATCGACGACGTGCACCTGCCGATGGTGGGCCAGCACAACGTGCAGAACAGCCTCGCCGCCATCGCGCGTCGCCTACGAGATGCGCATCGCCGAAGAGCGTGATCCAGAAGGGCTTCGCCGGCTTCGGCGGGGTCAAGCGCCGCTTCAGCCGCGACCGGCGAAGCCGAACGGCGTCACCGTGATCGACGACTACGGCCACCACCCGGTCGAGATCGCCGCGGTGCTGAAGGCCGCGCGGCAAGCGACCAGGGCAAGGTCATCGCCGTGGTGCAGCCGCACCGCTACACCCGCCTCGCCGAACCTGTTCGATGGACTTCTGCACCTGCTTCAACGATGCCGACGTGGTGCTGGCGGCCGATGTCTATCCGGCCGGCGAGCAGCCGATCGAGGGCGTCAGCGGCGAAGCGCTGGCGGCCGGCCTGCGCGCGCGCGGCCATCGCCATGTCGAGCACCTCGCAGCGACCCGAAAGAGCTGGCGAACGCTGTGGCGCCGCTCGCGGTGCCAGGGGATCTCGTCGTCTGCCTCGGCGCCGGCAGCATCACCTATTGGGCGCAAGCTCTGCCGGCCGAGCTGCAGGCGATCTACGGCAAATCAGGACATGGGGCATGAGAGCGGCCATGGCACACGTTGAACCACGCCTGATCGACCGCCTGCCCAAAGTCAGGGGCCGCCTGACCGAAGGCTCGCTGCTGTCCGCCGTCACCTGGTTCCGCGTCGGCGGCCCGGCCGAGTGCTGTTCAAGCCGGCGGATCGTCGCCGATCTCGCGCAGTTCCTCGAAGCAGAAGCCGGGCGACGTGCCGGTGACGGTGATCGGCGTCGGCTCCAACCTGCTGGTGCGCGACGGCGGCATCGAGGGCGTGGTCGTCCGCCTCGGCCGCGGCTTCACCGACATCCGCGCCACCGGCAGCGACGATCGAAGCCGGCGCCGGCGCGCTCGACCTCAACGTCGCTCTGTCGCGCGCGACGCGGGCATCGGCGGCCTCGAGTTCCTGTCCGGCATTCCGGGCACCATCGGCGGCGCGCTGCGCATGAACGCCGGCGCCTATGAATCCGACGTGGTCGCAGGTGTTCGCGCAAGCCGACGCGCTCGATGCCAAGGGGACGCTGCATAGCCTCAACAAGGCGGAGATGGGCTTCACCTATCGCCACAGCGGCGTGCCGGAGGACTGGATTTTCGTCGGCGGCGCCTTCGAGGGCCGCGCCGACGATCCGAAGGCGATCCACGCGCGCATCCAGGACATCCAGACCAAGCGCGAGGAGAGCCAGCCGATCCGCGCCCGCACCGGCGGCAGCACCTTCGTCAATCCGACCGGGCACAAGGCCTGGAAGCTGATCGACGATGCCGGCTGCCGCGGCCTGCGCAAGGGCGACGCCATGGTGTCGGAGAAGCACTGCAACTTCCTCATCAACACCGGCAACGCCAGTCGCCGCCGACATCGAATCCCTGGGCGAGGAAGTGCGCCGCCGCGTGCGCGACCGCAGCGGCATCGAGCTGATTTGGGAAATCAAGCGCATCGGCCGCCCGGCGGCGAAAGCGCGGATCAAGAACGGAGAGCAAGCATGAAGCGCGTCTCGGTCCTGATGGGCGGTCCGTCGGCGGAGCGCGAGGTTTCGCTGAACAGCGGCGCCAACTGCGCGGCGGCCTTGAAGGAGAGGCCGGCTACAAGGTCTCGACCGATCGACGTCACCCGCGACCTGCCGGCGCTGCTCAAGGCGATCAAGGCGCAGAAGCCTGATGTCCTGTTCAACGCGCTGCACGGCCGCTGGGTCGAGGACGGCAACATCCAGGGCATCCTGAACTACGTCGGCATTCCCTACACCCACTCCGGGCTCATGGCCTCCGCGATCGCGATGGACAAGCCGACGGCCAAGCGCCTGTTCGCCGATGGCCGGCCTGCGCTGCCCCAGGGGCGTGCTGCTGCACAAGTCGCAGGTCATGAAGGGCGACTCCGCTGCCGCGCCCTACGTCGTGAAGCCGGCCAACGAAGGCTCCAGCGTCGGCGCAGATCATCACCAAGAGCAGCAATGCCCGGCCGTTCGACGGCATCGAGTGGCCGCACGGCGAGTTCGTGCTGTGCGAGGAGTTCATCCAGGGCCGCGAGCTGACCGTCGCCGTGATGCGGCGACCGCGCCATGGCCGTGACCGAACTGAAGGTCGATGGCGGGTTCTACGACTACGCCCACAAATACACCGACGGAGTTACGGTCCATCTGTGCCCTGCGCCGCTGCGCGAGTGACATCGCCAAGGAAGCGATGCGCATGGCGTTGGTCGCGCACCAGACCTTTGGCGTTGCCGTGGTGTCGCGCTGCGACTTCCGCTACGACGACACCAAGGGCGACGACGTCAGCAAGCTGTATCTGCTGGAGATCAACACCCAGCCCGGCATGACCGCGCTGTCGTTGGCGCCGGAGCAGGCCAGCTACCTCGGCATCTCGTATCCCGAACTGGTGTCCTGGATGGTGGAGCACGCCGCATGCGACGCCCAGAGGCACCTGCGGTCAAGATCGCGCGCGGCCGGGGCAACCCGGTGACGTCGCGCACCGCCCCGCCGCCGCGCAAGCGGCCGCAGCCGGCGTGGCTGCGCTGGTCGATCCGTTTCCGGCATCGGCTTCGGCGCCTGCGCCGCCATCGGTGGCGGCACGGTGTGGAGCGTGCAATCCGGCTGGCTGGCGCGCGAATGGGCGGTGGTCAGCGAGGTCGCCTTTGAATGCATCCGCAGATGCCGGGCTCAGCCTGCAGACGGTCGTGAGCGCATGGCCGCGGCGAGACCCGCCAGGCGGACGTGGTCGGCGCCCTCTGCGCGCCGCGCGGCGCACCGCTGTTGAGCCTCGACATCGATGCCATGCGCGAGCGCCTGGCTGCTTTGCCCTGGATCGTCTCGGCGGAAGTGGAGCGGCGCTTATCCCGACCGCCTGGTGGTGACGGTGACGGAAGCCGAGCCGTTGGCCCTGTGGCAGCGCAAGCAGAAGCTGTTCCTGGTCAGCCGCACCGGCAAGGTGATCGAGACCGCGGACCTGCGCAAATATTCCGAGCTGCTGGTGATCGTGGTGACAACGCGCCGGAGCGCGCCGAGAGCCTGTCTCGACCTGCTGGCGCAGCAGCCGAAGCTCGCAGGAGCGGCGTGACCGCCGCGGTGTTCGTCGGCAAGCGGCGCTGGAACCTGCGCTTCGACAACGGCGTGGACGTGAAGCTGCCGGAAGAGAACCCTGGCCAGGCGTGGTCGTGCGCCTCGCCGACCTGCAGAACCAGCACGGCATCCTGGAAAGCGGACGTCGCATCATCGACCTGCGCCTACCCGACCAGGTGGTGCTGCGCGCTGCGCGCATCCCGCCGTCCCCGAAGACCTGTGATGCCCCGGCGGGCGACAAGCCAAAGGACAAGCGCCACATGATCAAAAAACGCGTCGCCCCGCGCAACGGCTTGATCGCCGCCCTCGACATCGGCACCAGCAAAGATGTGCTGCTTCATCGCGCGGGTGGCCGAGGACGGCCGCCCGTCGATCGCCGCGCATCGGGCACCAGATCTCCCGCGGAGTGCGCAACGGCGCTATCATCGACATGGAGCAGGCCGAGCTCGCGCTGCGCACCACCGTGCACGCGTGGCCGAGCAGATGGCCGGCGAGCACCATCCAGGAAGTCGTGATCAACCTCTCCGGCGGCTATCCGGCCTCGCAGACCGTGGGCGTCGAGGTGCCGATCTCCGGCCGCGAGATCGCCGACCACGACCTGCACCGGGTCCTGATGCAGGGCGCCCAGGTCCATGGGCCCGGTCGACCGGCGCCTGATCCACTCCATCCCGTGATCAGCTATTCGATCGACGGCTCCGGGCGGGCATCCGCGACCCGCGCGGCATGCCTCGCCGAGAAGCTCGGGGTCGACATGCACGTGGTGACGGCGGCCGCCGGCGCGGTCAAGAACCTCACCACCTGCGTCGCGCGCTGCCACCTCGAGCCGGCGCGCCATCGTGGTGTCGCCCTACGCCGCCGGCCTCGCCTCGCTGGTCGATGACGAGATGGACCTCGGCGTCACCGTGATCGACATGGGCGCCGGTACACCACCTCCTCGCCGTGTTCTTCGATGGCCACGTGGTCTATACCGACTCCGTTCCCATCGGCGGCGGCCATGTCACCAACGACATCGCGCGCGGTTTGTCGACTCCGCTCGCGCATGCGTGGAGCGCATCAAGACGCTCTACGGCAACTGCATCGCGACACCGGCGGATGAGCGCGAGATCATCCACGTGCCGCAAGTCGGCGAAGAAGAAACCGCATCTCGAATCAAATCCCTGGATCGATTCTGATCGGCATCGTCCAACCGCGACTTGAAGAGACGTTCGAGCTGGTTCGCCTTCGACCTCGAATCGAGCGGCTTTGACAAGATCGCAGGACGGCGCGTCGTCTTGACGGGGGCGCCAGTCAGTTGAGCGGCGTTAGAGAGCTCGCTGCATTGGTGCTCGATAAGCAAGTGCGCATGGGTCGGCCCATCCGGGTTCATGGATTGGCCGACGCGACCGGAGGCCCTGCGTTCGCGACGGGAGCCGGTCTCCTCACATTTGCGCTTGAAGGCGAATCCCAGCAGCCAAGATCGGCGCGCGGCAGTGAAGCTCATGGAGCGGGCTTCCTGGGGCGAATCGGTTCGTGGCTGAAGGAAAACTTCTGACCACCAACCCTGAAAAAGAATGGAGGCACCTCATGACGCTTAACCTCTCACTGCCGCAGGACCCGTTCGACATCCGGCCCAAGATCACGGTCGTTGGTGTCGGCGGCGCTGGCGGCAACGCAGTCAACAACATGATCCGCTCCGAACCTGGATGGGGTGCGACTTCATCGTCGCCAACACCGACGCCCAGGCGCTGGCGCAGTCGACCGGCGCAGCGGCGAGATCCAGCTCGGCATCGGCGTGACCACGGGCTCGGCGCGGGCGCGCGGCCCGATGTCGGCCGGCGCGGCCGCCGAGGAAGCGGTGCGACGACATCGCTCGAGCCAGCTGCAGGGCTCGAACATGGTGTTCATCACCGCCGGCATGGGCGGCGGCACCGGCACCGGCGCGGCGCCGGTGATCGCCCGGATCGCCCGCGAGCAGGGCATCCTGACCGTCGGCGTGGTGACCAAGCCCTTCCACTTCGAGGGCGTGCACCGGATGCGGATCGCCGAATGCCGGCATCGACGAGCTGCAGAAATACGTCGACACGCTGATCATCATCCCGAACCAGAACCTGTTCCGCATCGCCAACGAGAAGCACCACCTTCGCCGACGCCTTCAAGATGGCCGACGAGGTGCTGCATTCCGGCGTGCGCGGCGTCACCGACCTGATGGTGATGCCGGGCCTCATCAACCTCGACTTCGCCGACATCCGCACGGTGATGAGCGAGATGGGCAAGGCGATGATGGGCACCGGCGAGGCCGACGGCGAGCGACCGCGCGATCGACGCCGCCGAGGCGGCGATCTCCAACCCGCTGCTGGACGACGTGTCGATGAAGGGCGCCCGCGGCGTCCTCATCAACATCACCGGCGGCACCGACATGACCCTGTTCGAGGTCGACGAGGCGGCCAACCGCATCCGCGAGGAGGTCGACCCCGACGCCAACATCATCTTCGGCTCGACCTTCGACGCAGAAGCTCGCCGGCAAGATGCGCATCTCGGTCGTCGCGACCGGCATCGATGCCCAGTCACAGACCCAGCCGCGCCCGAACAGCGTCTTCGGCAATCTCAGCCTGGTGCCGGCGGACCATGCAGCCGGCCGCGACTCCGGCGGCCGACGTCGGCGGCGATCGCATCGTCGCGCGCGCCGAGACCAGCCGCGCCCGCCGCCGTGTGCGCTGATGACGGCCCGCATGCAGTTCGCGCCGCAGGCTCGTCCCGCGCGGCTTCGGCATGATCACCCACGCCCAAGGTCGCGCAGCTGACCATGAGCGCGCTCCGCAGCACCAGCAGCCGATGATCCATCCCACGGTGGGCGCCACCGCGCTGCAGGCCCAGCCGGCCCGCCAGCCCATCCTCGAAGGATGACGATGGCGGCGCTGGATCGCCTGGTCTCGCGTCAGCCGGAGCGGGTCGAGCGGGCAGATCGACGACCGGCTCCTTCATCGCGCCGCCGGCCAGCCGAACTGGCGATGCGTGGTCAGCCGCAGGTCGCCGAGCCGTGGTGCCGCAGGCCCGATGCAGCAACCGGCCCCGCAGATGACGGCCAGCCGCAGATGTACGGCGCAGGCTCCGTCGCCGCAGATGCCGCGCGCCGCAGGCGCCGGCCGTGCAGCTGCCGGCGCTCACCATCGATCCGCCGCATGTCGAGCGCGCCGGCGCGCGCCGAGCCTGTTCGAGAAGGTGACCAGCCGCCTGACCGGTCAGCAGACTCCGAAGGCACCGCCCGCCCCGCAGGCCCCGCCGCCCGCAGGCCGAGCGGCAGAGTCGGAGCCGGTGATGAGCCAGCCGCAGCTGCAGCTGGACCCGGCCGACCGCATGTCGCTTAGCCGCCAGGAGGAGGACATGCTGGACATCCCGGCGTTCCTCCGCTTCGGCAGGCCAATTGACGGCGTGACATGACACGCGTCCGGGCCGGTGATCGCCGCACGTTCCGCAGCCATCGCCGACCCCTTTGAGGTAGTCTCGACTTCGCCCGAAATCCGGTCCGTCCGGGTTTCGGGCGCTTTGCTTTTCAAGGACTTGAGACGCTTGAGCGCGGCCTTGCCGCCGCCTCTATAGTCAGTGCCCCGCGTCGGGGTAATAATTGGCGGCAGCATCATGGGTTTCCGGATTTCCAATCTTCTGAGGAGCGTCGGATCTGTGCAGCTCGGCTTGGCCGCCGTCTTGATCGGCTGCGCCAGCGAGGAACCCGAGATCCCCGACCAGCCGGCTGGAGGTGCTCTACACCAACGCCATGAACGCCCTCGAGGAGGGCAAGGCGACCGACCGCCGCCAAGATGTTCGAGGAAGTGGAGCGCCAGCACCCCTATATTCCTCCTGGGCGACCCAGGCCCTGGTGATGGCGGCGTACTCCTATTACCTGATGGATCGACTACGACAGCGCCGATCCCGGCGCTCGAGAACTTCATCCAGCTGCATCCCGGCAATCGCAACGCCGCCTATGCGCTTTACCTGCGCGCGCTCTGCTACTACGAGCAGATCGCCGACGTGACCCGCGACCATGGCAATCACCGAGGAAGCGCAGCGCGCGCTGAGCGACGTGGATCGGCGCGCTTTCCCAACACGCCCCATGCCCGCGACGCCAGCCTGAAGCTCGACCTGGTGCGCGACCACCTGGCCGGCAAGGAGATGGAAGTCGGCCGCTACTACCTGCAGCGCGACATGTATCTGGCCGCCATCAACCGCTTCCGCACCGTGGTCGAGCAGCACCAGACCACCACCCATGTGCCGGAAGCGCCTGCATCGCCTGGTCGAGGCCTACCTGTCCCTCGGCATCAATGAGGAGGCGCAGGCCGCCGGCGCGGTGCTCGGCTACAACTACTCCAGGCACGCGACTGGGTAACCAGGACACCTATAATCTGCTGGCCTCGCGCAATCCTCCAGCCGGAGGACCGCCAGGGAGGGGTCCTGGCTGCATGGGCGCCTTCTGACGGCGGGGCCGCGGGTTCATGCTCACCGCGCTCGCCATCCGCAACGTCGTCCTGATCGAGCAGCTGATTCTGACCTTGAATCGGGCCTGACGGTGCTGACCGGCGAGACTGGCGCCGGCAAAATCGATCCTGCTCGATGCCTCGGCCTCGCGCTCGGCGCGCTCCGAGTCCGGGCTGGCGCGCGGGCGCGAGCCTCGCGGTGGTGACGGCGGAATTCTCCCTGCCGGAGGATCACACCCGGCCTACGCCTTGCTGGCCGAGCAGGGCCTGCAGGCCGACCGCAACCTGATCCTGCGCCGCCAAGTCGGCAGCGACGGCCGTTCGCGCGCCTTCGTCAACGATCAGCCGATCAGCACTCGCGCTGCTGCGGCAGCTGGGCGATCAGCTGGTCGAGATCGAAGGCCAGTTCGAAGCCCACGGCCTGCTGGACCCCGCACCCACCGGATGCATCCTCGACCGCTTCGCCGCGCTCTGACGCCGCAGGTCGCCAAGACCCCGCGCCGTCTTCGCCATTTGGCGCAAGGCCGAGCAGGAATCAGCACCGACGCGGCGGCGATGACCGACAAGGCCCGCACCGAAGAGGATTACCTGCGCCATTCCGTGGCCGAGCTGGATCTCGCCGCGCCCGCCGGGCGAAGAGGCCGAGCTGGCGGTCCGAGCGCGCGCGCTCTCCAACCGCGAGCAGGCGATGGAAGCGCTGAACGGCGCGCTGGCCGATCTGGCCGGCGATCGCGGGTCGGAGCGCACCATGGCCTCGGCGCTGCGCCGCCTGCAGCGCATGGCCGACAAGCTGGGGTCGGAGGGCGAAGCGGCGATTGCCGCGCTTCGACCGCGCCACCATCGAGCTGGCGGGATGGCCTGGCGGCGCTCGGCCGGCTGATCGCGTCGTTCGATGCCGATCCGCAGCGTCTGGAGAAGCTGGAGGAGCGGTTTCATCTCGCTGCGCGACACTCGCAAGCATCGCATCACGCCGGATACTCTCGCCGAATTCCACGAGGGCCTGAAGAAGCAGCTGGCCTCGCTGGAGAACCAGGGCGGCGGCATCGCCAAGCCGCGCGCGGCCGAGGAGAAGGCGCGCGCGGCTATACGCGGCGGCCGCGGACCTGCTGAGCAAGGGCCGCACACCGCGCCACCAAGTTCCCGGAAGCCGCCGTGCGCGACGAACCGCCGCCGCTGAAGCTGGAGAAGGCGCGCTTCACCGTGCAGCTCGACAAGCTGGGACGAGGCGCGCTGGGGCGAGGAAGGCTGGACCAGGTCAGCTTCGTCGTCACCGACCAATCCCGGCGCGGCGCCGGGGCCGATCGAGCAGGTCGCTTCGGGCGGCGAGCTGGCGCGCTTCATGCTGGCCTTGACCGTCGTGCTGGGCTGGCGGCCGGGCGGCGGAGACCCGATCTTCGACGAGGTCGCGATCCCGGCATCGGCGGCGCCACCGCCACCGCGGTCGGCGAGCGGCTGAAGCGCCTCAGCGCAGCATTTCCAGATGCTGGTCATCACCCATTCGCCGCAGGTCGCGGCGATGGCCAACCAGCATTGGTGCGTCGCCAAGGAGACGTTCCGCAACAACGCCATCACCACCCGTCGCCGCGCTGGACAAGAGGCAACGGCGCGAGGAGATCGCGCGCCTGCCGGCCGGCGCCACCATCACCGACGAAGCGCGCCGCCGCCGACAAACTGGCTGGCAGAAGCGCGCCTAGAGCATTTTCCGCCGAAGTGAGGCCGGTTCGGCGTAGAAAATGCGAGCATCGTCGAGCACTGACATTTCCGCAGCCGCCGAACGCAGAGTGAGTGCCTGAGAGCGCCGGAGTGAGTTAGGCAAATGGGCAAGGAAGCAGCAAAGTGCCGGCGGAACTGGAGCCCTGGCGAGGCCAAGACCGAGCTGAAGCGGCTCGCCAAGGAAACGCTCATCGACAAGTCGTATCACCAGGAGGACGCGCTGGAGATCTCCGACGCCGAGCATGACGCGCTGACCAAGCGCAACAAGGCGATCGAGGCGCTGTTCCCAGCCTGACAGCACTGACTGCCGAGCGCCCGGCGTCGGCGCCGAGCCGGCGGCGGGCTTTCGCCAAGGTCAAGCACTCTGCACCCTGATGCTCTCGCTCGACAACGCCTTCACCGAGGAGGACGTGGCGGATTTCATCGGCCGCATCCGCCGCTTCCTCGGCGCAAGGACGAGGCGGACATCGAGCTCAATGTCGAGCCCAAAGATCGACGGCCTCTCCGCCAACCTGCGCCACGAGGACGGCGAGTTCGTCAGTCGGCGCGACCCGCGGCGACGGCACGGTCGGCGAAGACATCACCGCGAACCTGAAGCATGTCGCAGGCATCCCGCACGACGCTGAAGGACGCGACACCCGCCCAAGCTGGATCGAGATCCGCGGCGAGGTCTATTTCCCGCACGACGCGCTTTTCGCGCTGAACAAGCGCAGCGCGCGAGAAGGCCGGCGAACCGGAGTTCGCCAACCCGCGCAACGCCGCGGCCGGCTCGGTGCGGCAGCTCGATCGCCAGCATCACCAAGTCGCGGCCCGCTGAAATTCTTCGCCTACGCGATGGGCGAGGTGCAGGGCTGGCGACAACGAGCCCAAGCTGCATTCCGAGGCGATCGACCGTCTCGCAGAAGATGGGGCTTACGCGGTCAATCCCAAGCACCGTGCGTCGCCAAGACGGCTCGACGATGCGCTCGAACCTCCACCGACGAGATCGCCGAAGGAGCGCGCCGCACCTCAACTACGACATCGACGGCGTCGTCTACAAGGTCAACGACCTCGCACTGGCAGGAGCGGCTCGGCTTCGTCGGCCGCGCGCCGCGCTGGGCGATCGCGCACAAGTTCCCGGCCGAGCAGGCCGACACCATGCTGCAGCGACATCGCGATCCAGGTCGGCCGCACCGGCGCGCTGACGCCGGTCGCCGAGCTCGAGCCGATCACCGTCGGCGGCGTGGTGGTGCCGAACGCGACGCTGCACAACGAGGACGAGATCGCGCGCAAGGACGTGCGCATCGGCGACACCGTGATCGTGCAGCGCGCCGGCGACGTGATCCCGCAGATCGTCGCGCGTGGTGCCGACGGCAAGCGGCCGAGAGCGCGCAAGCCCTACAAGTTCCCCGACAACTGCCCGGTCTGCGGCAGCCCCACGCGCGTGCGCGAGGAAGGCGAGGTCGGTGCGGCGCTGCACCGGCGGCCTGATCTGCCCGGCGCAGGCGGTCGAGCGGCTGCGCCATTTCGTGTCGCGCGACGCCTTCGACATCGAAGGCCTCGGGCGACAAGCACATCGAGCGCGTTCTATCGAGGACGGGCTGAGTCAAGACGCCGGCCGACATCTTCCGCCTCGCATCGCCGGCGCTGGAGCACGCGGATCGCGAGGGCTGAAGCGAGTCGTCGGTCAAGAACCTGGTGGCACGCGGATCGAAGAGCGGCGCACGATCGCCGCCTGACCGCTTCATCTATGCGCTCGGCATCCGCGCAGGTCGGCGAAGCGACCGCCGCTGCCGCTGGCACGCCATTATCGCGTGCCCGGAAGAATGGCAGGCCGCCAGCGCGCTGCTGCCGCGAAGGACCGTGGCGGCGCGGCCTACCAGTGACCTCATCAACATCGGGCACCAGATCGGCGAGTCGGTCGCCGCCGGCGACATCCTCGGATTTCTTCGACGAGAAGCACAACCTCGGATGCCATGAAGGCCCCGGCCAAGGAGCCGACGGTCGAGGAGTGGCAACCAGGCCGTCGCGTGGCCATCACCAATTCGCCGCGTAGCTCGGGCAAGACCGTCGTCTTCACCGGCGCTCTCACCAAGATGACCCGCGACGAAGCCGGCGCCCGCGCTGAAGCGCTCGGCGCCAAGCGTCGCGAGCTCGGTCTCCGGCGAAGACCGACTACGTCATCAGCTCGGCGAAGACGCCGGGCTCCAAGGCCGCCGGGCGCTCCAGGCGCCTTGGCGTCACCATGCTGTGGGAGAGCAGGGAGGATGGCCGAGCTGATCGGGGATAGGCGTGAGCTTGGCGCAGGTCCGCAATCACCGAATTCCATTGCGATTGTCTCGTGTGCACTGGCGTCGGGGTCCGTGGCCTGGCTCTACATTGTCAACTACGCCTCAGAGTCCCCACCGGACCCGCATCCCTGGTTTCGAGGATGGCCCGTCTCGCAGCGCTTCTTGCAATGGCGAAATTATCTGTCGCATCGCTACCTGGCCTGCTGGCCTGCGCGCCGCGCGAACTGGTTGGCACGCGTGGCTGGGGACAAAGCTGGCCACGTCGACAATCATTGGCGCAGTCATCGGATACTTGATAAATTGCCGGCGTCGCCGTGCTAGCGTATACTGATCTTTTGACGTGGTGATCATTTCCAGGTCTGGGCGCATACCGCGCCTACTGGGCCATCTGGCGTTGTAAGACGAACGCAACGCAGCGCGTGAAAAGATAAGCCGCGATTCAGCGATGAATAGCGCTCAGACTTCCGGTGGCGCGACGGCCTCGGCGAGCAGGTGGCACTGGCCCTTGCGTGCGGCCAGGATGACTGCCAATCCGGCGATGATGATCGCGCCGCCCACAGCAAGCCCAGTGCTCAGCACTCGCCCCCAGCAGCAGCCAACCCGCCAGCACGCCTGGTCGCCGGCATCAGCAGCGTAAAGGGCAGGATCTTGTCGGGTCGGCAACGCACCAGCAGCCGTACTTCAGAGCGAGAAGCACAAGGTCGTTGCGACCAAAGCGCGCCGAATAGCACCGCTCACGCCGGCAGTGGCGCGTTCTGATTGCTCCCACCTGGTCCGCTCCTCAGTCATCAGCGGTGGATGATCGCAAACGGCGTTGCGTGGCGCGACAGGCCGCATGTAGAGCCCAGCCCTCGCTGTCGGGCGTCACCACTGGCAACACATCGCCTGAATGAGGTCCAGACAGGTTTGACTGCGACGACGAACACCCAGCCCCACTTCTGCCCAAGCTCGGCACGCCGATGATGGCAGCGCCCACCAGCGCCGCACCACGATGCCGGCGATGTTGCGCAGGTCAGGCTTGCCGCGGCCCAGCAGCCATTTCGCCACCGCGGAGCGCTGCAATGGCACCTGTATCTGTACCGGCGAGCGTGCCGAGCGACACGGGGCAATGCGCTAGCCGAAGAACGCGTCGCGCTGGGTTTGCAGCGCGTATGAGGAAGAAACTTATAGCGCCAGCCCGCTGGTGGCGATCGCAGTCCCGCCGCGTGAATTGGCGTCAAAGAGCGAGATGATTGAGATAGCCGCATCCTAATCAGCAGCGGTGGAATCGCCGCGCGATCGCGTCTCTTTGCACTGCAGGTTTCGCGCCCCAGATGATCTGCACCAGGATGAGTAGTGACGATGTCGAGGGACAGCCAGAACAGCCGTCAATGGTGCTGGATGATTTATTTCCAGTACCCATCGGCGTAAGCCCCAAAGCAATTTGACCAGAGACCTCATGTGCGGTGGTAAATTGCATGCAATGATCGGATGAGCGTTACTGCCATGACACTGTAGGCGCGCTGATAATTCGCGTATTGATCAGCCTCGCTCTGCCAGGTAACCGGGTGGTTGCAATGCCTTCCAAGATCGGTCGCCGGAGGTTCGATGACGAAGTGGACCGAACCAGGGACTGGCAGCTATCGACAGAGCGCGCCGCAATTTCTTTGCGATCGCCAATTTACTTTATTTCATTTGGCATTCGCGTGCGATGCTGGCTGGACCACCGCCTGAGCATGATGCACGAATTGGCACCGGCACCCCCATCGGCTTCCAGTTCCGTCATCTGCCTCATCGGGTCGATCCCGCGCCACCCCACTGCGGATCGCCCTCAATCACCGCTGGTCCATAGAGAGAGATGTGGTGGGCGGCGATCGGCACAGCGGTGCGGCAATCGTCGGCCTGTTGGTCGCCCCCACCGCGAGCAACTGACTGACAGCATCTCCCATCCCACGTTCGGTATTGTGGTTTAGCGCGACCGGTGTGCTTCCATGGATGGCTGCACTGGCTGATCGCAATACGTCGCGACGCTGCTGGCGCTCTGGTCAGCTGTAACGACCAGAAGCGATCCGTTGGCGCGGAGTGGAATATGGACGCGGGTCAGATCGCCCGCGTCGCCTCTCCAGCCACTTCTGCAGAAGCCCTGGCGTCCACCAACGGTGATCGCCGCGCACGCGCTGTAGCGAGCCACGCCACTTCGCTGTGGTCAGTAAGCTGGTGTGTCGACTGCATTCGTCAATCGGCGCTAGGTCAGGGTCTCGGTGCCGCATGCCGGGATGCTGCTTGGTCCTCGACCACCGTCACCAGGTTCGATCCGATGCCGCATTTCCACGTCCCAGTAGTAGCCGGGCCGTTGACACGATCAGCGCCGATTTCCAGCGGCACGCGGTTCGGCATCTGGAGATGCGCCAGCCCCCGTGCACCGAGAGTGATGCCTCAGACGCCGTGGCCGGTGCCGTCGTAGTCGACCTGACCTCCCAGCGGCCGGCGCTGATCGAGTCGAGCGCGCCGTACGGTGGTGCCGCGCGGAAGCGCGTGGTGCCAAGCGCGATGTGGCCCTTCAATACGCAAGGAAGGGTCCTTTCATCTGGCGCTGACCGCGCCGACCGCGATGGTGCGCGTGATGTCGGTGGTGCCGTCGAGATATTGCCCGCTGGAATCCACCAGTAGAGCCAGCTGACTGGGATCGGCTTGTTGCTCTGCTCCGTCACCTTGTAGGCAGATGGCGCCGTTCGGCCCCGCCGCTATAGATGGTGTCAGAAACGGCAGTCGCGGAACAGATCAAGCTGCGCTGGCGGAACGATGCCAGCCTCGGCCGCGGCGATCTCTCCGCTCGAGCCCACCTTTCGGCGCCCTTTCGATCGACAGCCAGTGCAGGAACTGCGACACCGTGCACTGTCGCGCCGGTGCGCGCACGCGCGAGCCTTCGATTTGACACTGGCTCTTGCGCGCCTTTGGGCAGCGCACAGATCTTCGCCGACCGCAGGCTTGGCGCCCGCCGCCTTCAGCCGGTCACCATAGATCGCGACGCCGGCCGTCATGCCATCGACGACGACGGTGGCGCTGACCTGCCGAGCACGTCGAGCGCGGGCAGGAAGCGCCGGCCTCGGCTGCACCGCGACCCCGTTGCCGATGGGCGCGGGCTTCCAGCGTCAGCTTCGCGCGATCGATTGAAGAGGCCGACTCGCCCTCCTTGTCGATCACGCGGCCCAGCCGAGTGCGAACGGCGTGCATGCGTCGCCGCTGCGGATGTTGAGCAGCCAGGCTAGCCAATCGGTGCCGAGATCACCTTCGCCGCGTCCTGGCCTTTCCTTCAGCTTCCTGGCGATCAGCGCTCGCTCGGCGGCGCTGAGGCCGGCGTGCCGGGTCGTGCCTGCGGCCAGATCGGTGCGGGATCGGCTCCGGCGGCTGATCGGTCCAGGCGGCGTCCAGCGGATTTCGGTCCACCGCCTTCAGTTCGGCGCCCGCCTTGCGCGACCGCGAGTGCGCGGCATCCGGCGTGATCAGCCAGTCGAAGCCCAGCATAATTTTCGCCCTTGAGGTTGGCGGCGATCCAGCCCGGCGGCTCGTTGATCAGGTGCCGGATCTCGAACAGCTGGGCGTCCGTCGGTTTTCGCGCACTCTGGATGGTGTAGCGGCCGTCAACAAGATCGCGGCCTTGTCCTGAGCACGATCCGAGGCCGGCTTCGAGCCGGTGAAGTTGGCGATCCAGGCCAGCCGCTCGGCCCGCTGGGGACGCATTCGCCCTGGTGCTCAAGTTTGCCCTGGGGACTGGTGAATCCGCCAGACTGGTTTGAGAGTTCTTTTTCACCTGCAGCAAGACGACCCAGATCGGCGGGCGGACCTGTCGCCTGACATCCTCCGCCCGGCTGGGCCAAGGCGGCACTGTGACCTCGCTCTGGTAGCCCCGTCCGCGCCCAGGCACTCAGGGCGATCCAGTCGTCCGGACGCCTCTTCGGGGCTGCGACACTGCCGTATCCAGAACCACCAATCGTAGCTAACTCATGTTGCCTTTGAGCTTTTGGTGCGCCAGCGAATTCGCCGCGAGTCATCCGGGTTGTTTGTTCGTTCATGCCACTGCCTTCTTTCCGCCGGAAAGGCGTCCTAAAAAACCACTTCAGGTCGGAGGTCACAAATGCTCCAGGCTTATGCAAAGTTAACGATAATTAGATTTCCTTACAAGCCTCTGCATTACTGCAATGCAGCACAGACCCCAAACCAACCCGTTAATCTCTACATTATCAGTCGTGATTGCCGGGCAATACAGCCCAGCCGAAATCCAACCGATGATCAGGGATCATGTATCGACTTATCGCAAATGAGGGCGTAGTGCTTGGCCGCGCGATGCCGGAAGCCACTGCCCGTAAGACCGGCTTCGGCGTGCCTCGCGGTGTTCGCTAAGCATGTCATCAACTTGCAAGCTACACTTTGAGCGCGTCTCGATCGTGCGCGCGAACTGCCGCGCTGAACGAATGCGAGCTGGCCGACATCGGCCTCGGCTGTGGCGACATCCGGCGGTGGCCGAGCGAGCGTGACTGGCCCAAGGCCCCGGCCTGGTGGTCGCGTTCGGCGAGAGCGGTCCATGACCTGGTGATCGCGCCGGTCGCCCTGCGGGAACAAGCGCCGCACCGCCTACAGCGCCTCAACGCGCTGACAACCTGACGCTCGCCGACATCGGCGTCGCCCGGGCGGGAGATCGCGGACGCGTAATGGCCCACAGGTCGGTGTCTCAATCAGTACCTCGCTGGATCGGTCGCGCCGGATCGCGGCCTGAACCGCGCCTGGCAGACCGCCAACCAGCTCTACAAGCTGGCGTGCGACCGCATGCTGCTCGACATCGGCGTGCAGTCCGCGGCGACATCGAATGAAGCTGCCAGCGAAGTCGCACAATAAGGCGGCTGCCAACCGCAACCAGCCGATGCGCGGCCTAACACGAGATTCGCTCGAGTCCCGTTTGGTGATTGCGGGACGTCTCACACCAAACCGCGTCGCTTCTAGCGGCCGCCGGTTTTCTGCCGCCGCAAATCCGCCAGACGCGTGAATCTCCGCTTTCAAGCGGGGGATCGCGAAATCCACGAATGCCCGCACTTTCGGTAATTACGTAACAGGCGCCCTCCGGCGTGACGATATGCACCGGTAGCGCCGGCGATCTCACACCTCCGCAAACGACTCCAGCTTTCCGGCGCGCACCTCCCCGGCCACCCGATAGAGAAGACGCGCGTCAGGCTGCGTCACCTTCTCCACGGCGGAGCCGGCGGCGCCTCGACCGTGTTCACCATCAGCCGCGCCACGATCGGCACGTGCTGATGTCGAAGTCACTTCGGCTGGCGTAAAGCTCCGCGTCCGCTCAACACGGTCATGGCGATGATCTGATGCGCGCCGAGGTCGGACGGGATCTCGGATCGCCGGCGCGCGCGCCAGATAGGACGGCGCGGCGCAGATCACTTGGCATTTCGCTGATCTGGATCGCGACTGCGCTCGAATCCGGTAGATGGCCGATCCGCAGCGCGACGTCGATGCCTCCACCAGGTTGATCTTGCGGTCGAGCGCAGCAGGCGCGCTTTCACTCGGATAGAGATCGAGATAGCCGCATCGAGGATCGCCGGTACGCGTGCACCGCTGACGATCGGACCGTTGAGATTGAGAACGCTGCGCGGTGCCGAGCTGCCGTGGCGGCCAGCATGTCGGCCTTCTTCCGCGTCGGTCAGCACCCGCTGGCAGGCGGCGGCGCAGCGCTCGCCCGCCTCGCCCAGCTTGATGGTGCGGTGGTGCGATGCAGAGCGGTGCCGACACAATTCTCCAGGGTGCTGATGGCGCGGGGCACGCGGCGGGGAGCGGCTGCCAGGAGTCGGCGACCGGCGCCGGCCAGGCTGCCTGCGCATCCAGGCGCCGTTACGGGGAAACACCCGCATGGCGTCGATCCGCATCCATTATTCCACTCTACGCAATAGTGACTTAATCGTCGTGTATTCTGCCGAATATCGCAAGAGACTACCTTTGCCTCCTTCAGTCAACTCATTGAAAGGCAGGCAGTCATGAGCACGGGAACGCAGCGTCGCCATCGCCACTGGGCGCGTCGCAGGGCAGTCGGAGCGCGGTCTGGTTCGGCGGTTTCGGCCGCGTGGCCATCGGGTGGTCGCCAACTCCCGGTCGACCCGGCCTCGAGCGCCACGGCGGACGCGGTGACCGTCAGTCAGGCGACATCGCCGACCCGGAGGTTGCCAAGCGGATCGGGTGTCCACTCGCTATCCAATCGAATTTCGTGGCCGCGTCGGACACGCTGGTCAACAACGCCGGCATCTTCGTCTCCAAGCCGTTCATCGAATATACGGCGGAGGATTTCGCCACCGTCATGTCGATCAATCTGGGCGGGCTTCTTCCACGTGCTCGCAGCAGGGCCGCGGCGGCGGCATGCTCGTCGCAGAGCGCGGCCAGCATCGTCAACCGTCACCACGCAGCTCTGGTCGACCAGCCTGATCGCCGGCATGCCGGCCCGGCGTTGGCATCGCTGACCGCGGCGGGCCTAGATGCGGTCACGAGCTGGCTGGCGATCGAATATGCTGACAAGGGCATCCGCGTGAACGCCGTCTGCCGGGCATCATCAAGAGCAATACGTAACTGAACGAAGCACATCGAGGTA
>ERZ1370068.9079-contig-7884_pt1 | contig 33012 bp, 39 predicted proteins | sample MGYA00561227_ERZ1370068 | MGnify/ENA primary metagenome ERZ1370068 (study PRJEB38410, sample SAMEA6850437) | metagenome | study: Metagenomic assessment of the ecological functions of the soil: analysis of the soil microbiota associated with the...
CGTTACGTATTGCCAGGCTATTGCCGACCTCGACACCGGAAGAATGCGCACGCCATGGTCGCGGCATTTCTGGCAGCCCGCGATCGCCCGGCGTGCCCGCATAGCCGCTCACCTTTTCGTGCAGGACGATATCGATGCCGTCGGTCTGAAAGTCCGGCCAGATCGTCTTGAGGAAATTCTTCGCGTCGCGGCCCTGGTAGAGATCGGAGGGTAGCCCACGCGCGCCTGGCTCGCGTGCAGTTTTTGCATAGCCGTGATCGGCCGCCTGATTGGCCTCACCGGCCGACACGTACCCCACCTGCTGAAACCCGAACGCGACGGGGTCGTACGTCCAGACATCGACCGAGATGCCGCAGGATGGCGTGGAGCGGTTCGGTCATGTAAGAGATTGCTACGCATCCGCAGGCGATGCCGGAAGCGCCGGCGCCGGGCCCCGATCTTGTCGAGGACGACGGCGCCGGCGCCCGTCCCGGTACCGCGCGCCGCGAAGTTCCATGGCGAAGTGCCATGCCGTGGACAGGCCATGCACGCCGGCGCCGATCACGATGCAGCGGCGCGGAGGCGGGAAGCGAGGTTGCTCATCGCGGATCTCCAGTTTGCCGCGGAGCGCGGGTGCGATTCGTGCTCTACGGACCTATTGTGCCGCAGCGACGGGTCGATTTCGCAGGCAGCGCTGGTCCGGCCGAGATTGCGCTGCGCACGTGGCATTTCGTTGCTGGCGCGGCAGACTGCAATGGGCGCGAACGGTCCGCTGGGGCTGCCGATGTACGATCCACCGGAGTTGCACGCGACGGTCGATGCGTGGTGGAGCGGCTTGCGCGCGCGTCTCCGCGCCGAAGGTGTCACCGACGTTCCCCGACCGGCGTCGATCGCAGTCTGCCGTTCGACGCGGCCGTGGGGCGCGCCCGATCTCCTGTTCACGCAGACGTGCGGCTATCCGACTGGCCGGCGCATTTGCCGACCGCTGTGCAATATCTGGCCACGCCGCGCCATGCGGCGGCAGGGCTGCACGGGCTCCAGCTATTGCAGCTGGATCGTGGTCGCCGCGGACTCTGCGCGCACGCGCCTCGAGTGACCTGCGCGGCATGCGCTGCTCGATCAACAGCCGCATCTCGCATTCCGGATACAAACGCGTTGCGCGCGTTGATCGCGCCTTTGGCGCGCGACGGACGATTCTTCGGATCGGTCAGCGTCAGCGGCGGCTACTCTGGAGAGCCTCGCCCAGTTGGGACGCGGTGAAGCGGACGTCGCCGGCGTGATCGATTGCGTGACGCTATGCTTGCTCCGTCCGCTGTCGGCCGCACGCCATCGAAGCGACGCGCATCATCGGCCGCACCACAGATGCGCCTGGCCTTCCCTATGCCATCCGGATCGACGCCAGTCCCGACCTCCGCGCAAAGCTGCACTGCAGCCTGTCACGCGCCTTTCACGATCCGGACCTGCGCGCGGTGCGCGCCGAATTGCTGATCGCCGGCCTCGGATGTGTTGCCGCAGGGCGCCCATGCGCTGCATGGTCGAGATGGAGGCGAGGCCAGGCGGCTGCGCCATGTCGAACTGGACTGAATCGGTCCGCTGGTTCGCAGATCTCGGCGCGCCGCCGGAGGCCGCAAATCCCCCAACGCGATGCGCAAACCGAGTCCGACGGCGGCGGCAAACGGCGGCGTGGTCTGTGGCGCATACGTGCGGCACGACGACGCGTTCTCGACCTGCGCGGCGAGCCTTCCGCCGCCTCGCCGCCCGCCGCAGCGACCCCAGCACGTTTCCCTTTCGACGGCCCAGTGGTTGCGCCCGATCCGGGCGGCGAACACGCCGCCGCGCAACGGGCCCGGCGACGGTTCGGACAGCAACGGGTAGGCATCGGAATAGCGCTCCGTGGGGCTGCAGATCCTCGACGACAACGTCGTACCGGCCTCCCCGCCGGAACCAGCGATTTCTGAGCGTGCGTAGTCGAAGCGGGTGGGCAATGCGAATCGCACCGCAGAACGGGCACGGACAGTCCCACGTGCGCGCGGGATCGACGCGAGCCGGAACGCACTTTGCGCGTGCGAACTTTCAAAATACGCGGGCTTGGTGACGTAGAGCGTTCCGGCCCTGCGTCGCGTCCTTGATCGGGCTCATCATCGAAGGTGAGCGCATCGGTCGCCTTGGCGCACAACGTCACGATGGGGAATACATCGGGCGCCGAACCGCAGAAAGTGAAAGGCCTGGGGCGCTGCATGGCTTTTCCTCGCGCGGTAACCGCCGAAGGAATCCTTCACGCTGCGGCGCGGCGCGGTGGCGCGCGTCGGAAGCCGCCCCGGAAAGCGATTTCGCGGCGGCTACGGTGATGGCTGCGCTGGCTTGCCGTCGGCCATGGTACTGAAGCCCATCGCCGTGCATCGGATGCCCGCGTCGGCGAAGGCCTCCGTCCGGAAGTCATGCGCAGTGTTGTCGTACGACATCGCGGACGCGACGGCAGATGGGGTAGCCACGCCAAGGCGCGGGGAAGCGCTTCGATCTCGCGGACTGCTCGCCGCGCACCGCTTCCGTTGTAGCGATCGATAATCCGCCCGCGCATCGACCGGTGTACACGGGTTCGATGTGTTCAGGCCGAGCCAGGTGGCGACCGTGATGTCCTCGACACCGATCAGGTGCGTCGGATCGAGCTCGACGCTGCGCGTCGCGCGACCCGGCGCCATTGCCCTGGATATGCTGGCGCACGTTGTTCGACAGCGCCACAAACGCCGCGCGAAGATCGGACGGGACATCGCCTATGCACCGAGCGCCTGAGCTTCGATTTCGGAGATGCCGGAACAGGGCCGACCGCGTCCGCCGAAAAAAAGAGCATTGACCTTTCCGATCGTTGCGAACTGGCCGTTGTCGACCAGAATCGCCGCCGCTGTCGGCAGGTGGAGGCTCCGCGCGCCGCGCGCAGGCTCGTGGTCGCGTTGTTCGGCGCCAGCACCCGTACGGCGACAACGCCTCGACGACCGAGTCGTTGAACGCCCGCAGCCGCAGGTTGTGGTGGAACCGCGGGGTGGTCATCGTCGCCAGAAAGCGTACGGCGACCGATCAGGGGTCACCCAGTTCTTCGGTAATCGCCGCCCAAGCCTGATGCGTTGACTCCCAGGCGCCATCTTGTTGCACTTGCCGATATGGTCGTCGATGCTCAATGATGGCGTCCGCCAGCGCCCACATGGGCGACCGCGCACGCGCCGACTCCCAGGAAGCCCGCGGTAACGCCCCCGCCGCACGTCACGGCCATATCGTCAGCGTCAGAGCATCAACTGGTTTCCCGTGCTCGCCTATCTCTTCCCAGCACCCTCCCACTTTGAAGAGCCCGTGCTTTTCCTCGCCGTCCTGGGCAGATCGTGGCTATGACGCTCCCTGTTCCGCGCAAACGGCGCGTGAACACCAACTCGGCTGCACTGGCCTGCCGCGGGCGAATCGCTTTCCGCCGCGGCATGGGTCCAAGCGACCAATACAGGTGCAGTCCATTGCGCCACGTTCCCGCCCAGGGCGCACCCAGTCGTGTAACAACCGCTGGCGCTAGACCGTCCGGCCAGCTCGACGAGCGGCAGCATCGTCATCCCGACCCCCTGTCGCGCCATTGAGCAGGCTTCTGGAGCTCATCCGCGCGAGGCCATGGACGTGGACGTGGCGTTTTTCAGTCACGCCTGCGTGCGGAAGCGGTGAATGAACACACCGCCGCGGTCGTCGTGGCGCCGCTGGAGGGATCGACCAGCTTCACCGTGCTCACGAGCCCGTCGGACGAGCGGCGCTGATGGAAATCGGCGGCGCGAACCCGCGGATTTGCACCCAGTGTCATCCGGCGTTCTCGGCGGGAAAGTTTTCGGTCCGTTTTCTTCTGAGGGGAAGCGCTCTTTGCCCACCCGACACCCGACCCAAACGTCGAGGACCGCTCGCCAATGCCTCAGGCCGGGACTGCGCAACTCGGACACGAGCGCCAGCGCGCCGTACGCGACGAGAACGCCTCCCCGTCAGCAACCCGCCGCCGCCAATCGGGCGCCCACCTTCTCCGCGCGTCGCCGCCGCGTCCCGCGTCACGCGAACGCGGCCGCACCTGACGCACCGCGCCTGGGCCACGGCGAATCTGGACGACGAACTGCGCAAACCGTTGCCGCGAGATGTCCCGCTTCGGCGGCGAGGTCGTCCGACTGGCTTTGATCGCCTCGAACAAGCCGCGTCTGCGTGTTGCGCAGCAACAGACTCGCGATCGTCGACCAGCGCACCGAATGAAGCGAGAACGGCCATCGCCGGAGCCGAGATCGATAGCCGCCTCGTCCGCGGTGTTGAACGTCTTTATTACCGCCAACCGCGAAGTCGGTAAGCGAGGCCTGCCGCGATCGCAAGGATCGGACGGCGCTCGGGTCGGGCAGCCACCAGCTTGCCGACCGCAGGGCGTGACAGGCCGAAACGGTTCCTTTCCTGGCGGTGATCCGATCCAGCAGGCCGCTCAATCGTTGCGCCAGAGCGGGGTTGGCCGCGGGTGTTGCGCCTTTGTCTTGGCAATGATCTCCCGCCCGGTCGCCGTGCTCGACCAACCAGCCAAACGCCCCGGACAGCATCTGCGCGCTCGGCGGTCCACGTTGACATTGCGCCTTCGCATCGAGATCGGCGGAGATGCCAGCGCGTGCGCATGTCCGGGCACCTACCGCTTGCAGCGACGCGTCCAGCACTTTGTTCCATTTTCGCCGCACGAACCGCGCGTCGCAATCGCTACGAGGCGATCCGCCAGATCGCGCGTCGCCAGGGGCAGATTGATCAGGTGGCGCTCCAATGCGAAACGCCCGGAACCTGACACTGATGTAATATCAAAATCTCCTTTCGTGACCAGCGCGCGCGAGCCGGCGGTCTCGCGGTCTCGCGCGGCGGCGACGCATTCAATCGGCCGATGTTCTCGTAGACCTCTCTCGCTGCCGTTGACCACGATGACGTGATTCATCGTGGTCCAGCCCCGGCGTTCGAGCATCGCCACGTACACCGGCGCGAAGACGCCCTGCGCGCGGCGCTTCGGCAACGAGATGTAGCCCAGGCTGAACATCGTCACGTCGAAGTCCTTGTCGCTGACCTCGCCGCCGGGCAGCGCGTCCGCCGATGTCGGCGACGATCGCGCGCGCCGGCGCGTTCGGGATCGAGCACCTTGGCGCGATCGAGGGCCTTCGGTGGCGATCGGTCGCCAGTCGACACCCACGCCGCCGATCTTCTCGTCGCCGGCCAGCTCGACCACCACGGACGCGCGTCCGTACACCGGCAGATCGCCGACGTAGCGGCGGAACGCGCCGATCGCGCGGCAGACGACCTCGCGTCCGCGCACGCGCTCGCGATTGATGCCGGCGGCCTTGATCTGCCACAGCCGCTCGAACGACAACTTCTCGCCGGAGGACCCGAGGCGGTCGAGACCCAGGCGCTTTGCGGTCGCGGCGGCGGCTTCCGTCAACGCGCCTTTGTCGACCGTTGTCGCCCAACAGGTGCGTCATGGGCGCGAGCCCCGCGTGGACCGCCATCGCCCCCGAGGCGTGATAGGCGCGGGCGCGAAAGCCGCCCGACAGCAGGAGATCGCTGCGTCCCTTGCCGCGCGAAATGCGCGACCGGCTATCTTCGTCCGTCCCGCGACGCGACATGGCCAACTGCGCCGCGGATTTCTCGAGCTCGTCGAGCGGGCGCGGCTCGATGCGATACACCGGCGCCGTGTCCTGATAACGCGCGAGCTTGTCGATGAGCTTGCGTTCCAGTGCGTTCATGTTTCACCTTCAGCCTTCCGACCATTGCCAGCTCAGCCAGAATTTGTCCGCAGGAGAAATGTCGGTCACGGTCGTGCCGTGACTCCAGAAGTGGTCGCGGTTGAGCGTCGTGTTCGGCCAGTCGAAATTGCCGCCGTTCCAGGTCGACTGCCGCTCTGCCGAAACCACGATCGGATGGTTGTCGACCCACCAGTCGGAGCAGCCGTCGATCCACGAGCTCGCCACCGGTGTCGCCGTCGGTCATGTCGTCGGCGATGTCCTCGCCGCACTCGTCGGTGGTGATCGAATCCCACATGTCGCCGTAGGCGCCGCAGAACTGGTGCAGGCGCTGGAACAGGTCCCAGAAGCTCAGCGGATTGCCGAGATCGACGGTATGGCAGCCGAAGATGAACAGCCATTCGCACTTGACGTTGCCGAGGCGCCAGTTGACCGAGTTGCCGATCCACTCGTTGATCTTGATGTCGTAGGCGAGGAGCGCGTGCCCGGCATCGTGGTGCCGTGGGTGAGGATGAAGAAGGCGTCGACGTTGTCGGACCAGTTGTCGTCGTCGCCGCCCATGCCCGTGGCGTGGAGGTCGGTCTCCCAGACATCGCGGTTGGCCCAGTAGAACCTGCGCGTATGCCCGGCGTCGCGCAGCTGCTCGTCGAAGCCGTTGCAGATGTTGAATACATAGGTCAGGTCCTCCGCCCCGGTCCCCGATCCCGATGCCCGGAAGTTCGAGAAGTAGCGGATGCCTTCGACGCCGAATGTCGCCATGAGAGATCTCCTAGAGTGCGATTGCCGGCAGCAGGATGGGTGAAGCGACGAAATCGCGTTGCACGCCGCCGTCGCGCGACGCGCTGCACGCCGATGGTGACGGGACGCGAACGGTCTCGGAAGGTGTCAGCGGCGAGGCCGACGCTCGACAGCGCGCGCATCGGCGGCGGTGGTGGCCACGGCTCGCAGGCGCGGTGAGGCTTTGCCGCCATCTCGCCGTCGCGTGGGGACCGGCGTTGTCGCTCGTCGGTCGAGTCGTCGAGGCTGTCCAGGTGCCGAACCTGGTCCCCTGACACGGTCATCCGAGCGCCGTGCGCCTGTCTGATCACGATGTCAGCTATTCGCATGTGGCCTCGAACACGTATCTGCGCACATCGAGAGGTAATCGCGTTTTCGCGCAGTGGAACGCGCCGTCAGCCAATGCAATATCTACCGGCAGCGAGGCCATGACGCGAACCGCGTCCCGGATTTCAAACCACGGTCCTTGCCGCCGCGTTACGCGCGACTAACAGCGGCGATCGCGCGCGAGCCGCACGCCGGTGAACTGCCAGCGCGCATCCGGCGGGAAGAAGTTGCGATAGGTGGCACGGATGTGCGACGCAGGCGTCGCGCAGCGATCCGCCGCGCAGCACGTACTGGCTCGCACATGAACTTGCCGTTGTATTCGCCGACCGCGCCCGCGGCGGGCCGGTAGCCGGGGTAGGGCGCGTAGTCGCTCGCGCGTCCATTCCCAGACGTCGCCGAACAGCTGCGCGGGACCGCGGTCGCCGCCGGACCGGCGCAGCGGCAGCGGATGCAGCGCGCCGCTGTCGAGAAAGTTGCCGGCGACGGGCTGCGTTCTCGCGGCGAGCTCCCATTCGAACTCGGTCGGCAGCCGCGCGCCCGCCCAGCGCGCGTACGCATCGGCCTCGAAGAAGCTCACGTGGCACACGGGCGTGTGCGCATCGATGTCGACCATGCCGTGCAGCGTGAACGTCCGCCAGCGTCGCCGTCGCGCTCCCAGTACAGCGGCGCCTGCCATCCGCGCGCGCACGCACGGTGTCCCAGCCGAGCGACAGCCACAGCTCGGGCCGCCGGTAGCCGCCGTCGGCGATGAACTCCGCGAACTCGCCGTGCGTCGACCGGCCGCGACGCGAGCTCGAACGGCAGCGCACGAAGACGCGATGCGCGCGGCGCTTCGTTGTCGAAGGCGAAGCCGTCGCCGGCATGGCCGAACGTCGCGAGGCCGCCGTCGTAGCGCATGCCATGCCAGCGGCTGCGGCTGCATCGACGCCAGCGGCCACCGTCCGTGGTAGACGGGCTTGCAGCGGATTGCGCGCGAACAGGTGCTTGACGTCGGTCAGGATCAGCTCCTGGTGCTGCTGCTCGTGGTTGAGTCCGAGCTCGACCAGCGCGCGTGCGGCCGCGTCGGCGGCTCGCTGCGCGAGCAGCGCGCGCATCGCGCGGTCGACGTGCGCGCGATAGGCGAGGACCGTCGTCGAGCGCCGGGCCGCGAGATGAGCCCGCGCTCGGGCCGCGGATGCTTGTCGCCGACCGCCGTTGTAGTACGAATTGAAGAGCACGCGGAACGCCGGATCGAACGGCGCGATAGCCCGCGGCATGCGTCGCGAGCACGAAGGTCTCGAAGAACCAGCTCGTGTGCGCGAGGTGCCACTTGACCGGGCTCGCGTCGGGCATCGATTGCGATCGCGCAGTCCTCGGCCGACAGCGGCGCGGCGAGCATTTCGGTGGTCCGCGCACCTGCGCGAAGCGCGGCGCTCAGTGCGGCATTGGACTCGTGCGCGCGGTGGCGCGGTGGCTGCCGCGCATGCGGCTTGGCGGCTGACATGCGGCGATTCCTCTCGCCCTGCGCTGTTAACGCACGTCACCCGCGGCGCGCCCGGCGGTGATCTCGCCGATGACCGCGACCTCGCGCGAAGCCTTCGTTGCGGAAAGACGGCGAGCACATCGGCGACGGCGTCCGGCGCGCATGCGACGAGCAATCCGCCCGACGTCTGCGGATCGGTGAGCAGCGCCTGCTCCGCTTCGCCCACGGCGGCACCGAGCTCGACGTCGTGGCCGTAGCCCGCCCAGTTGCGGCCCGAGGCGCCGGTGACAAGACCGGCGCGCGCGAGCTCGAGCACGCCCGGGTGCAGCGGAATCCGCGCGAAGTCGATCGTTGCGCCGGCGCGCGGACCCGCGGCAGATCTCGAGCAGATGGCCGAGCAGGCCGAAGCCGGTGACATCGGTCAGCGCATGCACGGACGCTCATGCGTGCCGAGCGCGATGCCCGGCGTGTTGAGCTGCGTCGTGCTCGGCGATCATCGCCGCGTAGCCTGTCGCGTCGACAGCTTCTCCTTCTTGAGCGCGGCGCTGTAGACGCCGACGCCGAGCGGCTTGCCGAGGATCGAGCTGGTCGCCCGGCCGCGCGCCGGCGTTGCGCTTGAGATTGTTCGGATCGACGAGGCCGATCGCGACCAGGCCGTAGATCGGCTCGACCGAATCGATCGTGTGGCCGCCGGCGATCGGAATGCCGGCCTGCGTGCAGATCGACTCGCCGCCTTCGAGGATCTTGCGGATCGTCTCGACCGGCAGCTGGTTGACCGGCATGCCGACCAGCGCCAGCGCGAACAGCGGCGTGCCGCCCATCGCGTACACGTCGGAAATCGCGTTGGTCGCGGCGATGCGCGCCGAAGTCGAACGGATCGTCGACGATCGGCATGAAGAAGTCGGTGGTCGCGACGATCGCCTGGTCGCTCGTTGATCTGGTACACCGCGGCGTCGTCGGCCGTCTCGATGCCGACCAGCAACTGCTTGCGGCAGGATCGACGGTCCCGCCTTGGCGATGATCTGCTGCAGCACGGCCGGGGCGATCTTGCAGCCGCAGCCGCCGCCGTGCGAGAACGACGTGAGGCGCAACGGCATCGGATCGGGAGCGTTCATCGTGTTCCTATGAGTGTTACGAAAGTGGTTGGCGCGCCGATCCTGAATATCGTCGTTCCCGCAAGGCTTACCCTCGAGTAGGGTAGTCGGGGGCGGGAACCCAGATGTCGTATGACGGACGCCGCTGGGTCCCCGCCTGCGCGGGGACGACGGGAGCTTTGCGAAATTGGTCACTCAGTCCGGTAGTCCCACTAGGTGCGAGCCGCAGGCCGCCGCGGTGGCTTCAAGCCGACATTCTATTCCCGTGCAGCGCGCGGCTTCGTTAACGACGGCAAGCAGCGCGCGCGTCTCCGCCGCCGGGCGTGAAGAGGTGCGCGCGCCGGCGACATCCGCGTTCGAGCTCGCGCAGGAATGCCGGATCGCGCGATGCGCGGCTGACGAGGGCCGCGAGGCTCCGCCGGATGGCCCACCGCGAAATAGCCTGCGTAGTCGTCGCCGAGCATGCCGACATTGCCGGACATGCGGGTCCCGAGGATCGCGGTCCCGCTCGTGACGGCCTCGACCACGACATTCGCGCCGCCTTCCATGCGCGACGGGATGACCAGCAGATGCGCGCGCTTGATCGCCTGCCGCGTCCACGCATGGTCGCGCGGGCCCCAGCCCACTGCACGCGCGGGTCGGCTGCCGCCAGGTCGCGGCGCGGCGCGGCCGAGTGCCGGATCGAGCGCGGCGCCGATGATCGTCAGCGTCGCTTCGATGTCGCGGGGAAGCAGGCGCCATGCGGCGAATGCGGTCGCCGGATCCTTCTCCTCGCGCAGATGCGCGACCAGCACGCAATGCAGACGATGGGACGACTTGTGCGGCCACGGCACGAGCGTGCGCGCCGACTGGAAGACCACGCGGGTCTTGGCGCGCAATTCCGCGGGAAGCGCACGCGGCGCGTCGTCTTGCAGTACGAGCAAGCCGGTCGGCGACCACGAGCGACGCACGGGTCGCGTCATCGCCCGCCGGCAGGTCCCGATACAGATCCGTGCCGGTGAGCGCGACGATCAGCGCGCGGTCAGGATACGCATCGCGCCACGCGGCGATCGCCGGATGGCTGCGGCGCGCGTGCAGCGCGATCAGCGCGACCGCGCCGCCCGCCTTGCCGGAGGTCACCGGCGCCGACGGCGCTTGTACAATGCACTCGATACTGTGGCGACAGCAGCCGCGCCCAGCGCGCGGCCGTGCGCCAGTTGCCGTTGTTGGCGTCGGCGAGATACGGCGTGACGAGAAGGACGCGGGGTGCGGGATCGCGGCATGGGCGAACGGAGCGTGGACGTCGGAGTCGCGCCGCGCGCTCGGCGCCGGCGCTCGCCCGCGCGCTTGTGGATGCGCGGAATTATACGCAGCGAGATGTACGCGCACCTGACCGCCGCCGACCAGCAATTTCCGCAATGGCCGACGGTGAACCCGCCGCGCTGGAAGTCGGCCACATCGGCTGGTTCCAGGAGTTCTGGTGCCGCCGTTACACGGACCGACGATCCGCGCGGAGTGCGCACGCCGCCGCGCATTCCCGAGGCCGATGCGTGGTGGGACTCGAGCCGCGTGCCGCACGACACGCGGTGGTCGCTGCCGCTGCCGGCGTGGGACGGCATTCATGCCTATCTCGACGCCACGCTCGCCGACACGCTCGCCGCGCTCGCCGCATCGCGCGACGGCGAACGCTATTTCTTCGAGCTTGCCCTCTACCACGAGGACATGCACATCGAAGCGCTTGCTGATGACGCTGCAGACGCTGGAGCTGCCATTGCCGCCGGCGTACCCGCCGGCCGAGCACGTCGGATACGGCTGACGCCGGTCGATGCAGCCGATATCCAGTTTTCCGGCGGCCCGATGCTGCTCGGATCAAGACGAGAGGAGGCCGCGAAGCGGTTTGTATTCGACAACGAGAAGTGGAGCCATCCCGTGATGCTGGCGCCGTTCGCCATGGCCCGCTGCTGCGTGACCAATGCGCAGTTCCTTGCATTCGTGGAGGCGGGGGCTACGCGCGGCGCGAGTACTCTGGTCGGAGGCCGGCTGGCAGTGGCGGCAAGCCCAACCCGTTGCGCATCCCGCCTATTGGCGCCGGGAAGGGAGCGCCTGGCACCAGCGGCGATTTGACCGTTGGCTGCCATTGGCCGATCCGCCGAGCCGGTGATCCACGTCAACGCGTTTCGAGGCGGAGGCCTATTGCGCGTGGGCCGGGCGCCGCCTGCCCACCGAGGCCGAATGGGAATGTGCCGCTGCTGTCGGTCGCCGAGGCTCCCGACGCCAATCTCGATCACCGCCGCGGGGACCTCGCGGCGTGGACTAGCGCCGGACGGGCCTCGCGCATCTTTTCGGCAACGTCTGGGAATGGACGGCCACGACGTTTGAACCCTATCCGGATTCGTGGTCGATCCCTTACGCCGACTATTCGGCGCCCTGGTTCGGCGACCATCGTGTGTCTGCGCGGCGGGTCGTTTGCAACGCGTTCGCGGCTTGTCCATGCGCGGTGGCGCAATTTTTACCAGCCGGAGCGGTCTGACATGTTTGCCGGCTTCCGGACCTGCGCCGTGTAGCGACGTTGCAAAACCATACGGATAACAATGGTTTGGCCGCATCGTCGCTTCCCTGGCGTCGCGGCAGGCGTAGCATCGCGGCAGCCGCAACGGTTCGGGCGTGGATCCTGCTTCGACAGGTCAGGAGCGCCCGACGAAAAACAACCGGGCACGCCATTGGAGAGCACCCTGCATTGAAGCCGACGGATATCGCGCACCCCGACTATTTCCACAAAGTCGTCGATTGTCAGTGGGCCTGCCCGGCCCATACCGCCGTTCCCGAATACATCCGATTGATCGCGGCGGGCCGCTTCGGCGACGCTTACCTCGTCAACTGGGAATCCAACGTCTTTCCGGGCATTCTCGGGCGCACCTGCGATCGTCCGTGCGAGCCCGCGTGCCGCCGCGGTCGCGTCGAAGAGGGCGGGGACACCAAGAAGATCAAGCCCGAGCCGGTCGCGATCTGCCGGCTGAAGCGCGTCGCCGCCGACTACAAGGAAGACATCCGCGCCGCGGCTGCCGCGGCCGGCGACGACAGAAGAACGGCAAGCGCATCGCGCTCGTCGGCGCGGGCCGGCGTCGCTCACGGTCGCGCGCGATCTCGCGCCGCTCGGCTACGAGTGCGTCGTGTTCGACGGCGACGATCGCGCCGGCGGGATGATGCGCACGCAGATTCCCAAGTTCCGGCTGCCTGAAGTCGTGATCGACGAGGAGGTCGGCTACATCCTCGATCTCGGCGTCGAGTTCCGCCCGCGGCAGCGGATCGACAGCCTCGGCGCGCTGCTCGCCGAAGGCTGGGATGCGGTGTTCGTCGGCAGCGGCGCGCCGCGCGGGCGCGACCTCGACGTTCCGGGACGCAAGGAAGCCGCGGCCAACATCCACATCGGCATCGACTGGCTGTCGAGCGTGTCGTTCGGCCACACGACGAAGATCGGCAAGCGGGTCGTCGTGCTGGGCGGCGGCAACACCGCGATGGATTGCTGCCGCAGCGCGAAGCGCCTGGGCGGCGACGATGTGCAGGTGGTCGTGCGCTCGGGCTTCGACGAGATGAAGGCGTCGCCGTGGGAAAAGGAAGACGCCGCGCACGAAGGCATTCCGATCCACAACTTCCTCGTGCCGAAGGCGATCACGCACGAGGGCGGAAAGCTCACCGGCGTGACGTTCGAGAAGGTCGCGGCGCAACGCGACGCGAAGGGCCGGCGGCAGCTCGTGCCGACGGGCGAGCCGGATGTCCACTTCCCGTGCGACGACGTGCTGGTGGCGATCGGCCAGGAAAACGCGTTTCCGTGGATCGAGCGCGACATCGGCATCGAGTTCGACGCGTGGGGCATGCCGGTCGTCGACAAGGTGACGATGGCGGCGACGCGCCCGGGCGTGTTCTTCGGCGGCGACGCGGCGTTCGGCCCGAAGAACATCATCTGGGCCGTGGCGCACGGCCACGACGCCGCGATCTCGATCGACAAGTACTGCTCCGGCGAGGACATGACGAAGCGCCCGCCGCCGCACGTCAATCTCGCCTCGCAGAAGATGGGCATTCACGAGTGGAGCTACGACAACGCGATCACGCCGGACAAGCGCCACAAGGTGCCGCTCAAGGACAAGGTGATCGCGCTCGCGAACATCCGCGTCGAAGTCGAGCTCGGCTTCGACCTCAAGGTCGCCTACGCGGAGACGCAGCGGTGCCTCAATTGCGACGTGCAGACGGTCTTCAACGACAAGCTCTGCATCGAGTGCGACGCGTGCGTCGACATCTGCCCGATGGACTGCATCACGTTCACGGCGAACGGCGACGAGGCGGAGCTGCGGCCCGCGGCTGATGGCGCCGGCGATGAACCTCGACGCAGGACATCTACGTGTCCGCGCGCGCTCAAGACCGGCCGCATCATGGCGAAGGACGAGGACGTCTGCCTGCATTGCGGCCTGTGCGCCGAGCGCTGCCCCACCGGCGCGTGGGACATGCAGAAGTTCCTGCTGATGATGGCGCACGCCGGCGAGATCCACGCCCCGGCGCGCCGCCGATGCGCGACACGGCACCGCTGGCCGCGGACTGAGCCGCGCATGGTCAAGCCTATCGCCCGCATCAACGATTTCGTCGTCAAGTTCGCCAACGTCAACGGGTCCGGCTCGGCGTCCGCGAACGGACTCTTCGCGAAGGCGGTGCTGAAGATGGGCGTTCCGGTCGCGGCGCGCGAACATCTTCCCGTCCAACATCCAGGGCCTGCCGACGTGGTACGAGGTGCGCGTCGTCGAGGCCGGCTGGCGCGGCCGGCGCGGCGGCGTCGACCTGATGGTCGCGATGAATCCCGAGACCTGGGTCGAGGACGATCTCGAGATCGAGCCCGGCGGCTACCTGTTCTACGATTCGACCAAGCCGCTGCCGCCGTCGAAGTTTCGCGAGGACGTCACGGTCGTCGCGATGCCGCTGATGGAGATCTGCAACGCGACCTATACCGGATCCGCGGCAGCGCCAGCTCTTCAAGAACATCATCTACCTCGGCGCGCTCGCCGGCCTGCTCGCCATCGAGCCCGACGTCATCGAGACGCTGCTCGACGGAGCAGTACAAGGGCAAGCAGCCGCTGCAGGAGTCGAACCGCAAGGCATTCCGGCTGGGCTTCGACTACGCGGGCGCGAACTTCCAGCCGATCGGCCTCAAGATCGAGCGGCGCGACAAAGTCGGCAATCGCATCTTCGTCGACGGCAACAACGCAGCGGCGCTGGGCGCGGTCTACGGCGGCGCGACCGTCTGCGCGTGGTATCCGATCACGCCGTCGTCGTCGCTCGCGGAGTCCTTCGCGAAGCATTGCGAGACGTTACCGCGTCGATCCAGCGACGGGCAAGCATCGGTACGCGATCGTGCAGGCCGAGGACGAGCTCGCGTCGATCGGCATCGTGATCGGCGGCGCGTGGAACGGCGCCCGCGCATTCACGGCGACGGCCGGGCCCGGCATTTCGCTGATGCAGGAATTCATCGGGCTCGCGTACTTCGCCGAGATCCCGGCGGTGATCTTCGACGTGCAGCGCGGCAGCCCGTCGACCGGAATGCCGACGAAGACGCAGCAGGCCGACCTCCTCATCTGCGCCTACGCGTCGCACGGCGACACCAAGCACGTGCTGCTGTTTCCGGAAGACCCGAAGGAATGCTTCGAGATGGGCGCGCAGGCGTTCGATCTCGCGGACCGCCTGCAGACGCCGGTGTTCGTGATGATGGACCTCGACATCGGGATGCAGGACTGGCTGACCGAGCCGTTCGTCTGGGACGACAGCCACCAGCTCGACCGCGGCAAGGTGATGACGGCGGCGGAGCTCGACGCCGGCAAGGAGTTCGGGCGCTATCTCGATGTCGACGGCGACGGCATTCCCTATCGCACGTATCCGGGCACGCACCCGAAGCGCGGCGGGTATTTCACGCGCGGCACGTCGAAGGACGCGCTACGCGCGCTACACCGAGGACGGCCACGCCTACGTCGACAACATGCAGCGGCTGCTGCGCAAAGTTCGAGATCGGCCAAGGAGCTGCGTGCCGGCGCCGGTGATCCGGCGCGCGGCGCAGCCGACGCGCGCCGGCGCGATCTGGTTCGGGTCGACGGGCGCGGCGATGGCCGAGTCGCTGGCCGAGCTCGCGAAGGAGGGCATCCACCTCGACCAGATGCGCATCCGCGCGTTTCCGTTCGCGGACGCGGTGCGCCGAGTTCATCGCCGCGCACGACCACGTGTTCGTCGTCGAGCAGAACCGCGACGCGCAGCTGCGAGATGCTGCTGGTCAACGAGTGCGGCATCGATCCGCAGAAGCTGATTCCGATTCTCCACTACGACGGCAACCCGCTGACCGAGCGCTTCGTCACGCGCGAGATCGCCGAGAAGGCGCGCCTGTTCAACGTCACGCCGCTGCGCAAGGCGGCGGGATGACTTGCGGACGACCAAGATGACCTATCTGACCAAGCCGAAGCTCCATCATCCGGGACTGCCGACGAACGCGCTCGGGCTCACGCGCCGCGACTACGAGGGCGCGGTGTCGACGCTGTGCGCCGGCTGCGGCCACGATTCCATCTCGGCGGCGATCATCCAGGCGTTCTTCGAGCTCGCGATCCCGCCGCATCGCGTGGCGAAGCTGTCCGGCATCGGCTGCTCGTCGAAGACGCCGACGTACTTCCTGGGCGCGGGGCACGGCTTCAACAGCGTGCACGGGCGCATGCCGTCGGTGGTGACCGGCGCGGCGCTCGCCAATCGCGATCTCATCTATCTCGGCGTTTCCGGCGACGGCGATTCGGCGTCGATCGGGCTCGGTCAGTTCGCGCACATCATGCGGCGCGGCGTCAACATGGTCTACATCGTCGAGAACAACGGCGTCTACGGCCTCACCAAGGGCCAGTTCTCGGCCACCGCGGACAAGGGATCGAAGGCGAAGCGCGGCGCCGTCAACAGCGACGAGCCGATCGACCTCGTGCAGCTCGCGCTGGTGCTGGGCGCGACGTTCGTCGCCCGCGGCTTCTCCGGCGACAAGGGCCAGCTCGTGCCGCTGATCAAGGCGGCCGTCGAGCACAAGGGCATCGCGTTCATCGACGTCGTTTCGCCCTGCGTCGCGTTCAACAACCATCCGGGCTCGACCAAGAGCTACGACTACGTGCGCGCGCACAACGAAGCGGTCAACCGACTCGATTTCATGCCGCACCGCGAGCCGATCGACAGCCGACGTGCCGGCTGGCGGCGTGCAGAGCGTGATGCTGCACGACGGCGGCGTCGATGCGCTTGCGCAAGCTGCACGCCGAGTACGACGCGCGCGACAAGGTCGGCGCGCTCGCCTACCTCGAGGCGCACCGCGCGCATGGGCGAAGTCGTCACCGGGCTGCTCTACGTCGAGGACGAGCCGCTCGACCTGCACGATGCGCAGAACACGGTCGGCGTGCCGCTCAACGCGCTTTCCGACGCCGAGCTCGTCCCGGGAAGCGCGGCGCTCGCCAGCGTTCAACGCCGCACTGGCGTAGCGACCGCGGCCTGACCGCGCGGCGGCACGCCGCGACCGCGCCGGTACAATCGTCGCATGCGCATTTCGCGTAGAGCCATTGGAATCGCCGGTGGCGTGTCGCTGCTGGTGCTGCTCGGCGTCGCGGTTGCGATCTGCCACGCTCGACCTCAACCAGCTCGTCGCGCCGGTTCTCGCGCGCATCAAGGCGGTGACGGGGCGCGAGGTCACGGTGGGCGGCGGCAGTAGGACTGCGGATCGGATTCGTGCCCAGAGTCGTCGCCGAGGATGTGCGTCTCGCCAACGCGCCCTGGGGCAAGGCGCCGTACCTCGTCACGGCGAAACGTCTCGAATTGCACGTCGCGTTGCTGCCGCTCCTGCGGCGGCACTTCGAGCTCGTCCGGCTGCAACTGGTCGAGCCCGTCGTCGCGCTCGAAACGAACAAGGACGGCCGGGGCAACTGGGAGCTCGGGGCAGCGCCCGGCGCTGCGCCGGCTCCGGAGTTCGATTCGAGGCCGGGAGCGTTGCTCGTGGGTGACCTTGCCGTCAGCGGCGGCACGCTCACCTATCGCGACGACGCGGCAGGCGAGGAGACGCAGGCGACGATCGACGAGCTCGCGTTCCGGGCACGCGATCGCGCAGTCGCAGGTCGACGCGGAGTTCAAGGGCTCGATCGACGGCACCGCGGTCTCCCTCGCCGGCAAGCTCGGGCCGTTTGCCACGCTGCTCGATCCTGGTGATTCCGTACCCGGTGGTCGTGCAGGGCGAGGTCGCGGGCAAGAAGACTGCGATCGCGCTCAAGATGACGCGCGACGACAAAGCTCGTCGCTCTGCAGGACATCGACGTCGCGTTCGGGTCGAGCGATGTCAAAGGCAAGGTGGACATCCGCGACAGCGGTCCGAGGACTACGTGGACCGTCAACCTGACCTCGACCGCGTTCGATCTCGCCGATCTTCCGGCGCCGCGCGCTCCGGTGTCGGCCGCCAAGCCGGCGCCAGCGGCAGGCGACCCACCTCGTGTTCACGCGACGCACCGGTGCCGTTCGATGCATTGCGCGCGCACGATGCGAATGGCGAAGTGACGATCGACCGCCTCATCCTGCCTGGCGGCCGTGCGCTGAATCGAGTCCACGCCCGGTTTCGCTGCGCGAAGGCAAGCTCGATGCGCCGCTCGGTGCAGGTTGCGGCGTACGGCGGATCGATCTCGGAAATGTCGCGGTCGACGCGACTCGCGGTCGGGCGCCGGCGATTGCGCTTGCGCCTCGAAGGCCGCGGCCTCGACCTCGCCGCGTTGCTGGCCATCGCCGGCGTGACGCGCGAAGTGCGCGGCGGCAAGACGAATGTCGACGTCGACGTCACGATGCGCGGGGATTCGCCGCACCAATGGATGAGCGGCATCAACGGCCGCGCGCGGGCGGTGGTCGGACCGGCGACGCTCGTGAACACGAAGCTCGACATGTCGCTGACGCTCGATCGCCTCGCCGAAGCGGTCAATCCGTTCCGCAAGGTCAATCCTTCCACCGAGCTGCAATGCGCGGTGATCCGGTTGCCGTTGACGGGCGGCGTGGCGCAGGTCGACCGCTCGATTGCCATCGAGACCAGGGAGATCGATGCGTCCGATAAGCGGGACGCTCGATTTCAGAAACGAGACGCTCGACCTCTCGATCCGGCCGCGGGTCCGGCAAGGGATCCCCATCGAGATTCCGCAGATTCGCCGAGCTCGTCCGCTTTCGCGGGCCCTTCACGGCACCGACGGTCAGCGTCGATGCGGTGGCGTCGGCGACGGCGATCGCGCGTATCGGCGCGGCCATCGGAACGGGCGGACTTTCGGTGCTGGGCGAATCGCTCCTGGCGCAGGTCGGCGCGAGCACCGGCGACCGGCGCGTGCGAAGTCGCGCTCGGCAAGACAGGGTCGGCAACGACGAGTGCAGCCGCGCGAACCGGCAAAGTCCGGAGCTCAGCGAACCCGGTCGAGGGCATCGGCAACGCCCTGAAGGGACTCTTCCAGCGTTGACCGGGTCCGACGCGCCGGTCGCCACCCGCCAAGCGCGTCGCGCGGTCGAATCCGGCCGCGGGTTGACGCCGGTCAAGGCGATCGACTTGGCCGCTGACGAGCATCGGCGTAGCATGGATCGCCATGAGAGGCCGATTTGCCCGCAAATCTTGGCGCCCATTGCGCAATGGTTGCCATGCTGTTCGGCCAGTTCGCGCTGGCGGCGTACGCCTGCGCGGCGGCACAGCCGATCACGCCGATTGCCGCGGCGCACGCGGCCATGCACGGCGAAGCGGGCATGACGCCCTGTGCGACGATGGCATCGACCTGCCGACGCGCCGCAGGCCAGCGCCTGCGAGGTTCATTGCAACGACGGCGTGACCTCGCCGGGGCAGCCGGATTGGCCGCCGGTGACGCTCGCTCCGCTGCCCGTGCCGACGCTGGCGCCTCGCGGAGCTCGCGACGGTCGATCGATGCCGCTCGGACGCCACTGGCTCCGTTGCCGGGCGCGCCGCCGCCCACACGTCCAGTTTCTGCCGCCTGCTGATCTGATCCCCACGTTCGCCTGACGCCGCGCGCTTTCCCGCGCGGTTCGTTCATCGCGTTCGTGGAGGATTCATGCCGTCATCGTCTGCAGTTCCCGGAGCCGCCGTCGCGCATTTCCGGCCGCTCGCCCGTATCGCCGTTGCCGCGATCGCCTCCTTGATGGTCGCGTGCGCGAGCGCGGCGGACCCTCCGTTGTCGTTCGCCGAGACGCTTCGGATCGCGGTCCTGCAATCGCCGCAGCTCGAGTCGCAGCGGCGCGATGGTGGACGCGGCCCGCGAAATGACCGGACCCGCCGGCGAGCTTCCGGATCCGAAGCTGAAGCTCGGCGTCGAGAACGTGCCGACCAACGGCGCCGACAGCTGGTCGCTCACGCGCGACTTCATGACCATGTCGAAGATCGGCGTGATGCAGGAATTCCCGCGCGAGGAAAAGCGCCGGCTGCGCTCGCAGCGCGCGGCAAACGATGCGCAGCGCGGGACCGTCACGCTGGAGTCGACACGGCTCGCCGTCATGCGCGAGACGGCGGCGGCGTGGCTCGCCGCGCTGGTATGCGGCCGAGGCTGAACGCCTGATCGCCCGCCAGATCGACGAGGCGGCGCTCGCGGTCACGACCGCGGAGGCGGCGTATCGCGCCGGCAAGGGGTCGCAGGGCGAGCTCCTCAATGCGCAAAGCAACGCGATCGAGCTGCGCAACCGCGCGACCGAGCGCGGCCGCCCAGTCGAAGCGCGCCCGCATCGGGCTCGCGCGATTCATCGGCGCCGAAGCGGACCGTCCGCTCGGCAGCCCGCCCGACGTCACGCGGCTGCCGTTCGACGCGGCCCAGCTGGCGGACATCGACGTTCAACCGGAGGTCCAGCTGGCCGCTCGCGCGCGAGGCCGCCGCAGCCACCGAAGCGGACCTCGCGCGCGCGGCGAAAAAGCCCGACTGGAGCGCGGAGCTGACCTACGCCGTCCGGGGCGCGCCCTATTCGAACATGGTATCGCTGATGGTCTCGATCGACCTGCCGTGGTCGCCGGGGACGCGGCAGGATCGTGAGCACGCGGCGAAGCTCAAGGAGCTCGACGCCGCGCGCGCCATGCGGGAGGACACGCGCCGGATGCGCGTCGCCGAAGTGGACGCGATGCTCACCGAGTGGGAGGCGGCGCGCGCGATGGCGCGGCGGATCGGGGACGAGCTGATCCCGCTCGCCACGCAGCGGCTCGACGCGGCGCTGGCCTGCGTATCGCGGCGGTACGGGCGCGCTGTCGCCCGTGCTGGAGGCGCGCCGAAGCGAGCTCGATGCCCGGCTCGCGTTGCTCCAGCAGGAACAGGCTGCGGCGAAGGCCTGGGCCTGGCTCCAATTCGTACGTCCGATGAAGGAGGGCTCATGAACACCGCGCATCACATCCCGGCGCCGCACGCTGTACGCGTCGCTCGCCGCGGTCATCGCCGTCGGCCTCGCCGCCGGCGGAACAGGCTACTGGGTCGGAACGCGGCGCGTGCCGGCCGAACCTGCGCCCGCATCGATTGCGATGCCGAAGACGGACGGCGCGGCGGCAAAGGCGCGGCGCCGATGCCGGAGCGGAACGCAAGGTGCTCTACTGGCACGACCCGATGGTGCCGAACGCGAAGTTCGACAAGCCGGGCAAGAGCCCTTTCATGGACATGCAGCTCGTGCCCGTCTACGCGGACGCCGGCGCCGAGGGCGGCACGGCCATCAGTGCGCGCCAGGTGCAGAACTTCGGCGTGCGCACGGCCGTGGCGACGGAGGGGCGGCTCGAGTCGGGCTTCACCGCTACCGGAGCGATCGGCATCGACGAGCGCACGCTCGTCGCGGTGCAGGCGCGAAGCCAGGGCTATGTCGAGAAGCTGCACGTGCGCGCGCAGTACGATAGCGTCGCCGCCGGGCAGCCGCTGGTCGATCTCTACGTGCCCGAATGGCTCGCGGCGCAGGAGGAGTGGCTCGCGCTCAAAGCCAGCGCGCAGCCGGGTGTCGCGTCGCTGGCCGACGCCGCGAAGCAGCGCCTGCGCCTCCTCGGCATGCCCGACGCCGAGATCGCGCGGGTCGAGCGCGACGAGGAAACCGTCGGCGCGCGTGACGGTGACCGCGCCGCAAAGGCGGCATCGTCTGGGAAATCGGCGTGCGCGAGGGCATGGCGGTGATGCCGGGCGTGACGCTGTTCAAGCTCGCTGGCATCGGCACGGTCTGGGTGAGCGCCGAAGTGCCCGAAGCGCAGTCCGGGCTCGTCCGCATCGGAGCGCCGGTCGAGGCGCGCGCCGCAGCTTATCCGATCGCGTGTTGAAAGGGACGCGTCAGCGCGTTGCTGCCGGAAGTGAACGCGCAGACGCGCACGCGTGCGCGCGCGGATCGTGCTCGCCAACCCGGGCGGCGTGCTGAAGCCCGGCATGTTCGCCACCGTGACGCTTTGCGGCGCCCGCCACCGGAAACACGGTGCTCGTGCCGGCGGAAGCGGTGATCGAGACGGGGAAGCGGAGCGTGGTCATCGTCGCGACGGGCGAAGGCCGATTCGCGCCTGTCGACGTCGACGTCGGGCGCCAATCGGGCGATATGGTCGAGATCCGCAAGGGATCGGCGTCGGCGCAGCGCGTCGTCGTGTCCGGCCAGTTCCTCGATCGATTCCGAGGCGAGCCTCAAGGGCGCGCTGACGCGGATCGGGGCACCGGCCAGGAGGGCAATCAGAAGACCGCGCAGGCGGCCGATCCGCATGCGGGCCACACTGCCCGCCACCACGGCCGCTACGGCCGCCGTGCATCAAGGCCGACGGCGTCGTGCGGCTGCGATCGGCGACGAGCTGATCATCAAGCACGGCGCCGATTCGCCATCGCTCGGAATGGGCGCGATGACGATGGCGTACAAGGCGCCGAAGGGCGGCGTTCCGAAGGACGTCAAGGCCGGCGCCAACGTCAGGTTCGAGTTCGTCGTCACGCCGCAGGGCGACATGCAGCTGACGTCGATCGCGCTCGCGGCGGAGGCGGCGCTAAGTGATCGCCGCGCTCATTCGCTGGTCCGTCGCGAACCGCTTTCTCGTGCTGCTCGCGTCGGCGTTCGTCGCCGTGGCGGGCGTGTGGGCGGTGCGGACGCACGCCGCTCGACGCGATTCCCGATCTGTCCGACACGCAGGTGATCATCCGCACGACGTTTCCGGGCCAGGCGCCGCAGATCGTCGAGGACCAGGTCACGTATCCGCTGACGACGACGATGCTGTCGGTGCCGGGCGCGAAGGCGGTGCGCGGCTACTCGTTCTTCGGCGACTCGTTCGTCTACGTGCTGTTCGAGGACGGCACCGACCAGTACTGGGCGCGCTCGCGCGTGCTCGAGTACCTGAACCAGGTGCAGGCGCGCCTGCCGCCGCAGGCGAAGGCCTGCGCTCGGTCCCGATGCGACCGGCGTCGGCTGGATCTACGAATACGCGCTCGTCGATCGCAGCGGCAGGACACGACCTCGCGCAGCTGCGCGCGCTGCAGGACTGGTTCCTCAAGTACGAGCTGAAGGCGCGTGCCGAACGTCGCCGAAGTCGCGACCGTCGGCGGCATGGTGCGGCAGTACCAGGTCGTCGTCGATCCGGCACGGCTCGCGGCGTACAACCTGCCGCTCGCCAAGGTGATCGCCGCGATCCGCGACGCCAACCAGGAAGCCGGCGGCTCGGTGGTCGAGCTCGGCCGAAGCCGAGTACATGGTGCGCGCGCGCGGCTATCTGCAAATCGCTCGACGATTTCCGCACGATTCCGCTGCAGGTCTCCGAGGGCGGCACACCGGTGTTCCTGCGGCGATGTCGGCGCGCGTCCAGCTCGGGCCCGAGATGCGCCGCGGCATCGCCGAGCTCGACGGCGAGGGCGAAGTCGTCGGCGGCATCGTCGTGCTGCGCTCGGGCAAGAACGCGCTGGAGACGATCGAGGCGGTCAAGGCGAAGCTCGAGCAGCTGAAGCCCGGGCTTGCCGGCCGGCGTCGAGATCGTTCCCGTCTACGACCGCTCGGCGCTGATCGAGCGCGCGGTCGACCACCTGAAGGGCAAGCTCGCCGAGGAGTTCGTCGTCGTCGCGCTCGTGTGCCTCGCGTTCCTGCTGCACCTGCGCTCGGCGCTCGTCGCGGTCGTCTCGCTGCCGCTCGGCGTGCTGGCGGCGTTCGTCGTGATGCGCATGCAAGGGCGTCAACGCCAACATCATGTCGCTCGGCGGCATCGCGATCGCGATCGGCGCGATGGTCGACGCGGCGATCGTGATGATCGAGAACGCGCACAAGCAGCTCGAAGCATGGCAGCACGAGCATCCGGCGGCGAGCGCCGACCGGCGACGAGCGGTGGCGCGTCATCACCGACGCGTCGGTCGAGGTCGGGCCCGCGCTCTTCTTCAGCCTCGCTCATCATCACGCTGTCGTTCGTGCCGGTGTTCACGCTCGAAGCGCAGGAAGGCCGGCTGTTCGCGCCGCTCGCCTTCACCAAGACCTATGCGATGGCGGCCGCGGCGGGTCTGGCGGTGACGCTGGTGCCGGTGCTGATGGGCTACTTCGTGCGCGGGCGCATCCCTCGGAAGAGCGCGAATCCGCTGAACCGCGTCGCTGATCGCGGGCTACCGCCCGCTGCTGCGCGGCGCGCTGCGCTGGCCGAAGGCGACGCTCGGCGTCGCCGCGGTCTGCGCTCGCGGCGACTGCCTGGCCGGTGCTGCAGCTCGGCGGCGAGTTCATGCCGCCGCTGGACGAGGGCGATCTTCTCTACATGCCGACCGCGCTGCCGGGCTTGTCGGCCGGCAAGGCCGGCGAGCTGCTGCAGCAGACCGATCGGCTGATCAAGACGGTGCCCGAGGTCGCGAGCGTGTTCGGCAAGGTCGGGCGCGCCGAAACGGCCACCGACCCGGCGCCGATGGAGATGATCGAGACGACGATCCAGTTCAAGCCGCGCGACGAGTGGCGGCCGGGCATGACGCACGGACGAAGCTCGTCGAGGAGCTCGACCGCACGGTGCAGGTGCCGGGCCTCTCCAACATCTGGGTGCCGCCGATCCGCAACCGGATCGACATGCTCGCCACCGGCATCAAGAGCCCGGTCGGGCATCAAGGTCTCGGGCCCGGACCTCGCGGCGATCGACCGCGCGACGCAGGCGATCGAGCGCGCCGTCAAGAGCGTGCCCGGCGTCACGTCGGCGCTGGCCGAGCGGCTCGACAGGCGGGCGCTACCTCGACGTCGACGATCGACCGCGCGGCCGCGGCGCGCTTCGGCCTCAACATCGCCGACGTGCAGGAGATCGATCGGCGCCGCGATCGGCGGCGAGAACATCGGCGAGACGGTCGAGGGGCTCGCCGCGGTTCCCGATCAACGTTCGCTATCCGCGCGAGCTGCGCGACTCGGTCGAGACGCTGCGCATGCTGCCGATCGTCACCGAGCGCGGCGCGCAGCTGCCGCTGTCGGCGCGTTGCGACCGTGCGCATCGTCGACGGCCCGCCGATGCTCAAGAGCGAGAACGCGCGGCTGTCCGGCTGGGTCTACGTCGACGTGCGCGGCCGCGACCTCGTGTCGGTGGTCCGCGACGTGCAGGCGGCGGTCGCGCGCGACGTCAAGCTGCCGCCGGGCTATTCGCGTGTCGTGGTCGGGACAGTTCGAGTACCTCGAGCGCGCGAAGGCGCGGCTCGACGTACGTCGTGCCGCTGACGCTCGCGGTGATCTTCGTGCTGCTCTACCTCGCGTTCCGGCGCATCGACGAGGCGCTGCTCATCATGCTCGCCGTGCCGTTCGCGCTCGATCGGCGGCTACTGGCTGCTGTGGCTGCTGGGCTACGCGACGTCGGTGGCCACGGCCGTCGGCTTCATCGCGCTCGCCGGCGTCGCCGCGGAGTTCGGCGTCGTGATGCTGCTCTACCTGCAAGCACGCGTGGGAGGCGCGGCTCGCGCGCGGCGAGCCGGCCACGACGCGCGACGCTGCTCGCGGCGATCGAGGAGGGCGCGGTGCTGCGCGTGCGGCCGAAGGCGATGACCGTCGCCGTGATCATGGCCGGCCTGCTGCCGATCATGTTGAGCGAGGGCACCGGCTGCGGAGGTCATGCAGCGGATCGCCGCGCCGATGGTCGGCGGGATGATCACCGCGCCGCTGCTGTCGATGCTCGTCATTCCAGCGGCGTATCTGCTTCTGCGCCGTAGAAAGATGGATTGAACGCGCATGCGGCGGCTGTTCCTTCCCTGTCGCCTAATCGGCCGCACCGGCTCTGCTGTTTCCCCGCGCAGTCTTCCGGCTTCCGCCTTGCCCCTGTCGAAGTCGGCCCGCCGTTGCCTGATCTCCTCCGGCGAAAGGCGTTCGATGTTGCAGTAATCGAGCTTCCAGTCGGGACTCGGCGCTCCATACGAGCGGCGATTGCACGGTCGTCCGCGGGCGCCGGAGCCGTCTCGAGCACGCGCAGCGCAAGCTCGAGCGTGAAGCGCCTGCGACTCGCGGTCCTGCGGCCGGCCCGCACCATTGCCCAGCGGAAAATCGGAGAACAGGAGGCGCGGCACGCCGACGTGCTCGACGATGTCCTTGGCGCAGCCCATGACGATCGTGGCGATGCCGTTCTCGCTCCAGCATGCGCGCGGCGAGGCTGACCGTCTGGTGGCAGACGGGACAGTTGGGAACCAGGATCGCGGCATCGACGTCGTCGGCCTTGCAGCGCGCGACGAGTCTCCGGACAATCCCGTTCCAGCGTCACACGATGGCTGCGGTTGGTCGGAGCGCCGTGAAACCGCGGCGCAACCGAGCCGATGCGGCCTTCGACGGCGCGCGCGGCGCAGCTCGGGCAGCGGGAAGTAGGTGGCCGGATCCTCGGCGGTCGTGTGCTGGCGGTCGATGGCGACGTGCGCGATGCGCAGGTCGTGGTCCATAGCCGAATCGCCGGAGTAGACGGTATAGAACTTCGCCTTCGCGTTGTAGGGCGCGCCGGGACCCTGGTCGCCCGCGCCCGGCTGAAAGGGCGCCGCTGTGGTGATCAGCGCGACACGGCAGCGGGACAGCGGCTTGCGCAGCGGGTGGAACGGCACGTCGGCGTAGTGCGCCCACTCGTACGGTGCGCCGTACCCGCAGCGCCTGAGTAATACTCCCGTAGTCCGCCGCAGGTATCGGCGATCGGCGCCGTCGGTTCCATCACCGCCGCTTCTTGAGCTCGACCTGGACCGAGGTCCGGGCGGTCGGAAATGATGCCGTCGACACCCATCTCGATGAGCTTGGTCATCATCGCCGGGATCGTTGACGGTCCACGGGATGACCACGATGCCCAGCGCATGCGCCTCGGCCAGCATGGCCGGTGAGATAGCCCTGGTTGGGCGCCCAGATCTTGCCGCCCGCGGCGTGGACCGCTTCGGGACCGAGCCCCCGTGTAGCTCGGGAGAGAACCCGGCGAGCCACAGGGACGGTCTGCCGCCGTCCGCAGGGGCGAGCGTGTTCGGCGACGATGAGGTACATCGTCCGGATTTCCGGCGCCTCTTTCTGGATCTGCTGCAGCGTGCGCCAATCGAACGACTGGACCATCATCCGCGCGTTGCATCCGCGCTTCGCGTATCTCGGCAATCACCTTGCGCGTGAACTCGTCCGGCGGCAGCGTCGCGGCGGGCTCGAGCGGAGAGATCTTCGTCTCGCAGTCGAAGCCGACGGTCGCGTTGCCGGATTTGCGCACCAGGTCGAAAAGATCCGCGAGCCTTGGAATCCGCGTTCCGTCGACTGCCTGCTGGTCGGGAAATGACTTTGCATAGTCGGTTCCCGGCTTGAGACGCCCGACGTCGTATTGCTGCAACGCCTCGAAGGTCAGCTCGTGAATCGCGGGACCGCGCGCGCTTCCAGCCATTTGCCGTCGGGGCCGCGGGTGGTGTCCGGATTGAGCCAGAGGTCGTGGTGAATCACGACCACGCCGTCCTTGGTGATCGCCATGTCGCATTCGAGCGTGTCCACGCCAAGCTCCAGCGCGCGCCGGTAGGCGGGAAGCGTGTTCTCGGGAGCGAGACCTCGCGCGCCGCGATGGCCCTGCAGGTCGAACGCCTGCGGCGGGAAACGCCACGAAGGCGGCGAGCAACGCACTACGGATCAGCGAAGAGGCGAGCGATCATGATTTGTCGCAAGGAGCGACCGGTGGCTAGGGCTTTGCGCAAGCGCGACCGAATAGCACGTCCACGGGCTTGCCTTGCCCGGATCGGCACCTGCCCGAGCGACTCCGTCGCGAAGCGATCGCGCCACCGCGGTGTTGGTCGCGCTGTCGATGAGGATCGGCCGTCCGGCAACCTTGGTGTGCGATTCGAGGCGCGATCGCGAGATTCACCGTGTCGCCGATGCAGGTGTAGGCCGCGCGCTCGTTGGTGCCGGCGTAGCCCGCCACCATCTCGCCGGAGGCGATGCCGATGCCGATCTTGATCTGCGGCTTGCCGGCGGCGTCGCGCTCGAGGTTGAAGAGATCGATCGTCTCGATCATCTCGAGCGCCGTGCGCACGGCGCTGTCGCAGGGATCGGGCTGCGGCAGCGGCGCGCCGAAGACCGCCATCAGGCCGTCGGCCGCCATCAGCGTCACGATGCCGCCGTGGCTGCTGATCGCGTCGAACATCAGCGTGTAGTAGGTGTTGAGGAGCTCGATCGTCTCCTCGGGCGGCTGCGTCTCCGACGAGCGCGGTGAAGCCGCGGATGTCGGAGAACATCACGGTGGCGTGATGCGCTTGCCGCCGAGCGCGAAGCCCGATTGCTGCAGGTCCTGCGCGACTTCGCGCGTGGCGAAGCGGCGCATCCACTCCTTCTGCTGGTCGCGCAGGCGCTTCTTCTCGAGGCTCGCGCCGAGGCGCGCCTTGAGCAGGACCGGGTTGACGGGCTTGGGCAGGTAGTCCTCGGCGCCCAGCTCGATGCAGCGCACGACGCTTGTCGATGCCTTCGAGCGAGCGACGTCACGATGACCGGCAGGTCGCGCAGCTGCAGGTCGTGCGACCAGCTGCCTCCAGCACCTGGAAGCCGTCCATCTCCGGCATCTCCATGTCGAGCAGCAGCAGGTCGAAGCTCTCGCGCCGCAGCATCTCGAGCGCGACGCGGCCGTTCTCGGCCGACGCGACGCTGTGGCCCTGCAGCTCCAGGCTGCGCGTGAGCAGCAGCCGGTTGACCTTGTTGTCGTCGACGACAAGGAGGCGCGCGGCGCCGTGCGCGCCTTCACGCATTGCGGAGCTCCGTCAGCGCCGCGGCGACCCGCGCGTATTCCTGCGCGCAGCGCATCCAGCGGCTCGCCGTCGGCCGCGACGACCGGCGCGAAGCCCGCCGAGCTCGAGGTCCTGCGCCATGCGCGCCGAGCGTGCGCGCGCCGAACGTGTTGCCGTTGGACTTGAGCGAATGCGCGGAGCGCCGGAACACGTCGGCGTCGCGCTTGTCGTACGCGCGGCGCAACTCGTCGATGCAGACGCGGCGCCTCGACGAGGAACGTGTCCACCAGCTCGGCGACGAACTCGGCGCCCGCAGTGTCCTTGCAGCTCGTCGTAGGTCGCGCGATCGATCGTCGGTTCGTTCATGTCATCGCTCCTCGCGTGCGCGCCACGTGGTTGAGCGTCTCGACCAGCTGATCGACGCGGATCGGCTTGGTCGAGGTAGTCGTCCATGCCGGCGGCGAGGCACATCTCGCGATCGCCCTGCATCGCGTTGGCCGTCATCGCGACGATGCGCGGGCGCTCGTCCGGCGACCACTTCGCGCGTGATCCGCCGCGCGGCTTCGAGCCCGTCCATCTCCGGCATCTGCACGTCCATCAGCACGACGTCGTAGGTCTGCCGCTCGACCGACTCGACGGCCTCGATGCCGTTCGACGCGAGGTCGGCGCGGTAGCCCATCTGCTGCAGGATGCGCAGCGCGAGCTTCTGGTTGACGACGTTGTCCTCGGCCAGCAGGATGCGCAGCGGATGGCGCGCCGCCATCGTCGGGATCGAGCCGCGGCTTGCGCGGGCGCCGCGGCGGCCTTGGGCGCGTCGTCGTGCGCCAGCAGTCCGACCAGCGTGTCGAAGAGCTGCGACTGGCGGATCGGCTTGCCGAGGTAGGCGTCGAAGAGCCTGTCGGCGTCGCCGGCCTCGCGCCGGCCGAGCGAGCTGAACAGCACCAGCGGCAGCGCGGCGCGGCGCTCGCGAATCTTGCCGCGCCAGCGCGACGCCGTCCATCTCCGGCATGTGCATGTCGAGGATCGCGAGGTCGAACGCCTCGCCCGCGTCGATCCAGCGCAGCGCTTCGTGCGGCGATTCGGTGTCGCGCGACTGCCATGCCCCACTTGCCGGTCTGCAGCGCGAGCACGCGCCGGTTGGTCGCGTTGTCGTCGACGACGAGCACGCGCTTGCCCGTGAGCTCGGGCTGCGCGCCGACGAAATCGCGCGGCCGGGCTGGCCGGCAGCGTCGGCGGTCGGCGCCTGGATCGTGAAGAAGAACGTCGACCCCTTGCCGGGGCCGTCGCTCGTCGCCCACATGCGGCCGCCCATCAGCTCGGCGAGGCGCTTGCTGATCGCGAGGCCCAGGCCGGTGCCGCCGTACTTGCGCGTGGTCGACGAGTCGGCCTGCGAGAACGACTGGAACAGCCGGCCCATGCCTTCGGCCGACAGGCCGATGCCGGTGTCGCGCACGGCGAACGTCAGCTCGACTTGCCGTCGGCCGCGGGCGCCGCGGTCACCGTGAGCACCACCTCGCCGCGCTCGGTGAACTTCACCGCGTTGGAGAGCAGGTTGAGGATGATCTGCCGCAGCCGCGTCACGTCGCCGACGATCGCCGGCAGGAACGTCGCCCTCGAACACGTAGGCGGTGTCGAGGTGCTTCTCGACGGCGCGCGCGGCTGACGAGGTCGAGCGCCGACTCGACGCAGTCGCGCAGGTCGAACGGATGCGCCTCGATGTCCATGCGCCCGGCCTCGATCTTCGAGAAGTCGAGGATGTCGTTGATGATCGTGAGCAGCGCGTCGCCGGAGTCGCGGATGGTGGCGGCGTAGTCGTGCTGCTCGGCGTCGAGCTGCGTGTCGAGCAGCAGCCCGCTCATGCCGATCACGGCGTTCATCGGCGTGCGGATCTCGTGGCTCATCGTGGCGAGGAACGAGCTCTTCGCCTCGTTGGCCGCCTCGGCCTGCGGCGCGCGCGCTTCCTGCGCCTCGCTTGAACAGCCGCGCGTTCTGGATCGCGATCACCGCCTGGTCGGCGAAGGTCTGCGCGAGCGCAATCTCGCTTCGCGTCGAACTCGCCGGTCGCTGCGCGCAGGATGGTGAGACAGCCGATGGCCTCGCCCTCGCGCAGCAGCGGAACGAACAGCGCCGAGCGGTAGCCCAGCGCGAGCGCCAGCTTGGGCATGCGCGCGAATTGCTTCGCGCCCTCGAGGGTGTCGGCGACGGCGATGACGCGCGAATCGAGTATGCAGGTCGCCTGCGCCACTGCCACGATCCAGCGGCCAGGGCTCCAGGAACTCACCTTGCCCGAGTCCGCGCCATCGCTGGCAAAGGCGACGCTGCTTCCATCATGTCGCCCTTGGGCATCACTAGGGCGACGGCCTTGCCGCCGAACAGGTCATGGCAGCTTTTGCACGATGGCGTCGAATACCGGCTGCGTCGTCGGCGATCGACCCGCTGATCACGCGCAGGATTTCCGCCGTCGACGTCTGCTGCTCGCAGCGCCTCCTTCGTCTCGTTGAACAGGCGCACGTTCTCGATCGCGATCACCGCCTGGTCGGCGAAGGTCTTGAGCAGTTCTTCGTGGACTTGCGAGATCGGTCCGGGCTGTTGCCAGCCGACGCCGATCACGCCGAGCATCTTGCCCTCGCGCAGCATCGGTACGCCCAGCATCCGCCGCCAGCGCCCGGCAGTCGCCAGGGGTTGATCGTAATCCGGGTCGTCGAGCACATCTTCCAGGGTGACGACCGACTTGCCGAGAATCACCCTTCCGGCAACTTGCGTGGCGTCGGGGCGCATCGGAAACTTGTTTCGCATCAGCTTCAGGAATTCGGGATCCGTGTCGCTGCTCGCCGCGAAATGCAGCCATTCGCCGTCGAACAGCAGCACGTTGGCGAAGAGGCTGCCGCAGAGGGCGGCCGCATTGCGAACGATGGCGTCGAACACCGGCTGGAGATCGGTGTGCGAGCTGCTGATGACCTTCAGGATATCGGCCGTCGCGGTCTGCCGTTCGAGCGCCTCCTGCGTCCCGTTGAAGAGGCGCGCATTGCGCAGCGCGACCATCGCCTGCCGCGACAGGCCGACGAGGAACTGCAGGTCGCGGTCGTCGAACGGCTGGCCTCCGGTGCGCCAGACCGCCATCGCGCCTTTCACCGCGCCGTCGGCGACGAGCGGCACCACCATCAGGCGCTCGTCCTGCTGGCGCGCGGTGCCGGGAATCTGCACGCCGCGCGGATCGGCTTCTGCGTCGTTGACGAGCTCGGGTTGGCCGCTCTGCACGATGCTGCCGATGATGCCCGTTGCCGCCTTCGATCGACCATGGCCTTGATGGCATCGGCGATGTCGCCGACCGCGACGATCGCGCGGTAGGTCGTGGTCCCCGGATCGGGCACGAAGATCGCGCTGTTGCCGGCCCGCAGCAGGTCCTTCGCGTGGCCGGCGATGCGGTCCATCACGGTGGCGAGATCCAGCGACGACGACAGGTCGCGCCCCACCTCGGCCAGCGCCGACGACTCGCGCGCGCGGCGCTGCGTCTCCTCGAGCAGGCGCGCGTTCTCGAGCGCGACGCCCATCGACGACGGCCACGGTGCTCAGGAGCTTCACTTCCGCATCGCTGTAGGCGTCCTCGCGCTCGAAGCTCTCGAGCGCGAGCGAGCCGCAGCAGCCGGTCGCCGACGAAGATCGGCAGGAAGACGCGACGACAGGCTCGAATCGGTGCCTGGCGTCGTCTTGATGCCCATCGCATCGACGTCGGCCTGGTTCCGCAGGACGACAGGCGCGCCCTTCAGCAATGCCTGGGCGAGCTTCGAATCGGGTTTGTACGTCGTCGGCGGCAGCGAAGAGGCGCTTGCCATGCTCGTAGACGTAGAGCCGATGGACGAGGTTGGTCGTTCTCGTCGCGCCACCGGATGCTCATGTCGCCGGTGTTGAACAGCTCGCGCAGCTTGTCGCCCACCAGGTCGACGATCGCCTGGAAGTTGAGCTCGGCCGCCATGCCCTGCTGGATGCTGTTGATCACGGCGAGCTCGGACGAGCGCCGCTCGGTCTCCTTCAGCAGGCGCTGCGTCTCGTCGAAGAGGCGGGCGTTCTCCAGCGCCACGCCCATGCTAGCGCCGACGGTGGACAGCAGGCGCACGTCGGCGTCGCCATAGGCGTTGTCCTTCTCGTGGTTCTCCACGTCGAGCATGCCCAGCAACTCGATCGCCGGCAAAGATGGGGCGAATCACGCCGGACCGGCTCATGTCGGTGCCCTCGGCGACGAAGAGCTCCGCGTCCCGGTACTCGTCCTGGTTGTGCCAGAGCACCGCCTTGCGCGCGACGATGTCGCTGTACCAGCGCCGGCCGGTCGCGATACTTCGCCAGCGCACAGGCGGTACCTGAAGACGCTGTCCATGCTCGTAGGCGTACGGGAAATGAATCAGCCCGCCGGCTCGTCCAGCCAGAAGATGCCCATGCTGGAGCCGAACAGATTGCGCAAGCAATACGTAACC
>ERZ1370068.8964-contig-7778_pt1 | contig 33009 bp, 33 predicted proteins | sample MGYA00561227_ERZ1370068 | MGnify/ENA primary metagenome ERZ1370068 (study PRJEB38410, sample SAMEA6850437) | metagenome | study: Metagenomic assessment of the ecological functions of the soil: analysis of the soil microbiota associated with the...
GGTAACTGGCGTTCGGTGCGCGTATTGCTCTCCGTTCGCTGCGATCCCGGCAGCCCGAGGGAACGACGGGCCAGGCTGCTGCTCGGGTGGATTGCCCAGGACGCGTACGTCGACGTGTACCCGGGGCTGGCGGCTGGGCCCAGGTCTCGCGACGGAGAGGATACCTCGACACGATTGCGACCACTCGCCGCGGCGATCCAGAACGTCCCCTCGGCTACGCGATCGGCGTCGCGACCCTGGCCGACGTTCGCAAAGGGAACGCCCGAAGGTCAGGCTCTCGAGGCACCGCGGCAGCGAAATATCGCTCTACCGCCAGTGGGGGAAGAGTCGGAGGCTTGGTCGCGACGTCTGCGGCTTCAACGCCTCAGGAGGCTGGGGTGCGACTCAGACCGGCGTCGGCGGCACCGCTGACCCTTCGGCGCCAGCGTGAAGACGTCCTCCGGATCTGCGCGGAGGTCGCGCTGCGGGACCAGGACGAGGCACGAAGATGGTCACCGGCTCCAGCGCGATGCTTCCGCGCGGGGAGGTGTGCGCTCCCTCGTCACGACCGCGATGAGCGCGCTTCTCAGCAGCCCAGGCTCGCGGACGGCCGAGCCGGCAATTGCGTGGTCGCCGGCGACCATGAAGTCCACGAGGTCGAGCTTGCTCTAGCGGCCCCGGCCCCGAGCGGCGCCCTCGTGCGATCGGGTGGTGCCGGTGAGGCCAGCAGCCGGGCGCGCCGGCCTGCCACCCATTCGAGCGTCGTGCCCCGGACGATCGCCGAGACGACGACGACAGGAGAGAGGAGCGCGCGTTGAAAGGAAATCGTCATTCCCTGTGCGGCACGTCCGAGGAGCGGACGCAGTGTCGCGCGAGGACGATCGGCACCGCGCCGCGCAGGCCGGCCCAGCCGAGCAGGCAGGCCGGTCCGTCGGACATCAGTGAAGCCGTGCCGAAGGCGCGGTCGACGCCCAGGACAACGATGCCGGCCGGGCGATGCGAGCATCAGGAGGACCGCCAGAGTTCTCGGCATGCCGGCAGGGCCGCATCGCGCGTGTCCGCTCGGGAAGACGAGCAGGCCGAGGACGACGAAGAGCGCGACCTGGGCGAGCGAAGGCGAGCCCTTCGTGGAACGCGACGAGCTGCCGCCGGTAGCGCGGACGGCGTGCTGCCGACTGCGAGGCCGACGAGGTAGACCGCGAGGAAGCCGCTGCCGCCGATCACGTCCGCGGCGCCGAACGACGAGCGCAGCCGCGGCGAGCGACGCGACCGGCGCGAACGCGCCGATCGACGTGGGGATGCGCGCGAAGACCCAGCGTCGCGACGCGCGCCGAGCGCGACGCCGACGACGAGGCCGAGCCCGATCTGCTGGACGACGAGCAGCGCAGGTCGTCGATCCCGTACGTGTCGCGGCTGCTCGATCCAGGCGATCAGGCCGAGCGTCAGCGCGATCGCCATCGGGTCGTTGCCGCCCGACTCGGCCTCGAGCGTGCGCGCGAGCCGGCGCCGGATGTGCGTGAAGCGGAGCGTCGCGAAGACCGCCGCCGCGTCGGTGGAGGCGACGACGCGCGCCGAGCAGGACCGACTCCGAGCCAGCGAGAGGTCGAAGAGCGCGTGCGCCGCCGACGCCGCGTCAGCGACGCGCGCTGACGACGACGCCGACCGTGCTCGAGCAGCGCCGCCGGGACGGCGACCTCGCGCAGCCGCCGCCACGAGGTCTGCAGGCCGCCCTCGTAGAGGATCAGCGCCGAGCCCGACGATGCCGACCTCTGCGTGCGAGCTCCGCGTCGTCGAACTCGATCCCGCCCGGGCCGTCCGAGCCGAGCAGCATCCCGATCGCCGAGGAAGGCCACGAGCACCGGCAAGCCCGTGCGCGCAGCGCCGAGCGCGACGACGATGCTCGCCGCCAGGATGCCGCCCGACGAGCAGGAGCAGACGAGGCCTTCGTCCACGCGTCTATCTTGGCCGGTGGGAGTCACGGCGCGCCGCGTGGAACACTTCCGAGATGGCGACGCGTCCCCGCACGCGCAAGATCGGCCGTCTCTCCGAGATCGCCGCAGGTCGCGGTCCGGCACGGCTTCGGCTACTTCTTCGAGCGGCACAAGCTCACCGACATCGCTGCCGTGGACGCGCGCGGGTCGAGCCGAGCGCCGAGCCGCTGCCGGCTCGGAGCGTGGACGCGCACCTGCGCGAGATGCTCGACGAGCTCGGGCCGACGTTCGTCAAGTTCGGCCAGCTGCTCTCGACGCGGCCCGACGTCGTCCCGCCGGACATCGTCGCCGAGCTCCGCAGGCCTGCAGGACGACGTCACGCCGTTCCCGTTCGCGACAGGTGCGCGACGTCGTCGAGAGGAGCTCGGGCCTGACGCTCGAGCAGGCGTTCCTCGAGTTCGACGAGACGCCGATCGCGGCCGCCTCGATCGGCCAGGTGCACCGCGCGACGCTGCCGAACGGCGACGAGGTCGTCGTCAAGGTGCAGCGGCCGAACGCGCCGCGCCAGATCGAGGCCGACCTCGCGCTGCTCTACCAGGCCGCCGCGCCTGATCAAGGAGCGCGTCCGCGCGCTCGACTTCATCGACGCCAGCGAGCTCGTCGACGAGTTCGCCCGCTTCGATCCGGCAGGAGCTCGACTACAGGCTCGAGGCCCGCAACGCCGACACGTTCCAGCGCAGCTTCGCGCGACTCCGACGACGTCGTCGTGCCGAAGGTCTACTGGGACTACTCGACGCGCGCGGATGCTCACGCTCGAGTTCCTCGACGGCGTGCAGCTCGCCGACCTCGAGCTCGAGACGACTGCGACGCTCGAGGAGCGCGCGCGGCTCGCGTACCGGGTCGCCGACGACGTGGATGGACGATGATCTTCCGGCACGGGTTCTTCCACGGCGATCCGCATCCGGCGAACGTGCTCGTCCTCGACGACGAGCGGATCGGCCTCGTCGACTTCGGCCTCGTCGGCAAGCTCACCGACGAGGACATGGCGCGGCTGACGCGGCTCTTCATCGACGCCGCGACCGAGAACGTCGACGCGCTGCCGCGGCGGCTCGCAGAGCTCGGCGTCCGCTATCCGAAGGAGCGGGAGGACGAGTTCGCCGACCGAGCTGCGCGAGCTCTACTACCGCTACTACGGCGCGAGCCTCGCCGAGATCGACCCGATCCAGATCATCCGCGAGGCGTTCGAGCTGATCTACTCGATGAACCTGCAGCCTGCCGACGCGGTTCGTGATGCTCGACAAGGCGATCGCGACGCTCGGCGTCGGTCGGCGTCGAGCTCTATCCCGACTTCAACGTCTTCGAGGTCGCACGCCCGTACGCGCGCTGAGCTGATGCTGGAGCGCTTCTCGCCGGCGCGGCTCGCGACGCAGGCGCAGCGGAGGGACGGGAGCTGCATCGGGATCGCGCGCGACCTGCCGTACCAGATCGCACGACGTGCTCCAGGAGATGCGCGACGGCCAGATCGAGGTCGGCTTCGTGCACAAGGGGCTCGACGAGTTCATGCACAAGCTCGACGTCGCGATCAACCGTGTCGTCGTCGCGCTCGGTCGTCGCCGGTGGGCTGCTCGGGTCGTCGCTGATCGGCATCCTCGCGACACGACGGCCCGCAGATCGTCGGCATCCACTTCCTCTCGGTGATCGGCTTCGTCGCTCTCCGGCGCGCTCGGCGTGTGGCTGCTCGATCGGCGTGCTGCGTTCTCGGCCGGCTCTGGGGCTTCCGAGCGACTCGACGGCGCCGCTGACCGTCAGGCCCGGCTGCGGGACCGCCGCCCAGCGTAGACCAGATTCGGTCGTTGACCGCGACGACGCCGAGCCCGTGCCGTGGCGTCGGGAGAGTCAGGAAGCCGCGACCAACGGCGCGTCCCAGCTCATAAGCATAGACGCTTGCGGATCGTGCCGGCCGGCTCGCTCGCCGCCGACCGAGGACGATGCGCCCGTCCGAGAGCCGCAGCGCCCGTGCCGCCGCGCGCCCCGGCAGCGGTGCAAGGCGGCGCCAGCGGCTTGCGCGGCGGCGTCGTAGACCTCGAAGTCCAGTCTTGTTCGTGTCGATCCCAGCGCGCGCAGCCGCCGATCGCATAGACGCGGCCACCCGAGGCGGCCGCGGCGAGGTGCTCCCGCGCGCTCGGGCCAGAGGATCCTCGTCCAGCTCTTCGACCCGAGTGTGAGCGCGAACGCCACGCGAGCGAGCGACCCGTCCGTCGATACCGCCGACGACGTAGAGCTTGCCACCGGCGATCGCTGCCGCCGCCGCGGCGCGCGCGTCTGGGAGCCGTGCGAGTGCGCGCCAGGCGTCCGCGCTCGAGCACGAACGCCGTCCGCAACGGCAGCCGGTCGCCGCCGTAGCCACCGACGACGTAGATCCGTCCGTTGGCAGCACGCGGCTGCGGCATGATCGACGGAGACGGGCAGGTCGGGCAGCCGCCGCCAGCGGTGCGTCTTTCGACCGAATAGGCATCCACGCGCGCCGAGTTGCCCCCGTGCGGCGGCGAAGCCACCGGCAACGACGATCTCTCCGCCGGCGGCCGCCGGCGGACCACTTCGGTGCGCGGCTCAGGCAGCGGTGTGTGCCGCTGCCACGCGGTCGCCCGCGCCGCCTGCGGCGAGCCCGAGCAGAGCCGTCGCAAGCAGCGTCGGCCCGAAGAGACGACTGGGAGCGATCGTCGCAAAGTCGTTCGAAAGGACACCTTTCGGCTCGAAAAACCGTTGCTACTTTCGAAGCACTGACAGCCGCGCTGCTGCTCGCCGAGCCGGAGCCCGCCACGCGGGTACCTCGAGCGCCAGCTGGCAGTGACGGCTTCCACGTGCTCCAGGCCGCGTTCGGCGGCGAGGCGCTCGCGCTCGCCGAGCGGACGCGCCCCGACCTCGTCGTCTGCTCCGAGCTCGACCTCTGCGCGCGCCTCCGCGAGGGCGAGCCGGGCCGCACCTGGAACCGCGACGTCCCGGTGATCGTGCTCGGCCCGGCGGAGGCGCGACGCGGTCGACCGAGTGCGCGCGTTCCAGCGCGGCGCCGACGACTACCTGCCCCGTCCCGTCGTCTACGACGAGCTGCTGGCCCGCATCCGAGCAGTGCTGCGACGGACGTCCCCACCGTGCCGCGACCTGATCGAGGTCGGCGACCTCGCGATCGACCGGCCGGCGCGTGTCGTCACCGTGCGCGGCGCAGGCCCGTCCATCTCGCCGGCAAGGAGTTCGAGCTGCTCGTCGCGCTTGCGGCGGAGCCAACCCGCGTGTTCACGAAGGACGAGCTGCTTCGAGACGTCTGGGGATACCGCTCGTTCACCCGGACGCGCACGCTCGACTCGCGTCTCACGACTACGGCGAAGCTCGAGCGAGCGCCGGGCGACGACTTCGTCATCAACGTCTGGGGCGTGGGCTACAAGCTCGTCGCCTGACGAAGCGGGTGGCGCTGTCGGGCGCGCCCAGCGACCGTCTCATGCCGGCTGCCCATGCCCTTGGGCTTCTCGGCGTCGACGATCGTGTTCGGGCAAAGGCCGCCACCCCTAGGACGCGCCCACCTGGTAGATGCGAGGGGGCACCCGTTCTTGCGGCTTCGAGCGATCTAGAGGAGAGCGCCCTCCAGCCTCAGCAGGTGCTCCTTCACGTCGGGCCGCCGCCGTAGCCGGTCAGGCTGCCGTTCGCGCCGATCGACGCGATGGCACGGGAGCACGATCGGGATCGGGTTGCGGTTCATCACCGTCCCCACCGCGCGTGCGGCGCGCGGCGCGCCGACCTTCGCGGCGAGCGATGCCGTAGGTCGTCGTGCTGGCCCGTACGGGACGCGGGCGAGCTCGTCCAGCACCTGCTGCGCGAACGGCGCCGCGCCACGCAGGTCGACGTCGAGGTCGAATCGCGCTACGGCGTGCCCTCGAAGTACTCGTCGAGCTGACGGTGCGCGGCGTCGACGGTCGGTGCGGAGCGGAGCACGCGCGGCCCGAACGTCTTGCGCGAGCCGCTCGAGGTGCTGCTCGGGCTCGGGTCGTACGAAGATGCGGGCGAGCCCGCGGTCGGTCGCTGCCGACGAGCAGCGGGCCGATCGGCGAATCGATCGACGTCGAAGCCGACGTCGAGCAGGTCCTCGGCGGCCGCGGCCTCGCGGAAGCGGCGATCGAGATCAGGCGTAACGGTCATGAGATCCTCCTGCAGCACGCAGTCGGCGGACGCCGGACGAGGCCGCCTGGCGCGGCTGCCTCGGGCGTGGAGCCGAGGCGTCGCGCGATGTCGTCGTAGGGAAGGTCGTAGGCGTAGCGGAGCACGACGGCGCGCGCGCTCGGTGGGCGGCAGGCCGTCGGCGAGATGTTCGATCTGGGCGTAGGCAGGGCGGCCGTCCTCGACCGGCACTTCGGGCAAGTTCGTGGCTGATCGGCTTCGGCGCGACGAGTCGCGTCGATCGCGAGCGCGCGCGGCGATCGTCAGCACCCAGGCGCGCAGGTGCTCGCCGTGCTCGAGCCGGTCGTACGCGCGCAGGGCGCGCAGGAACGTCTCCTGAAAGTGCATCCTCGGCGGCCTGGCCGCCGAGCCGCCTGGCGCAGGAAGCCGAGCACCGACGTCGCGGTGCTCGACGTAGAAGCGCTCGAACGGAGGAACTGCTGCCACTGTTTCCATCATCTCGTTTAAACGCAGCGCCGGCCGCATCTGTAGAGTGCGCTTGTGAAAGTTGCGGTCGTCGGACATGTCGAGTGGATCGAGTTCCTGCGAGTGGAGGCGGTCCCGCTGCCGGGCGAGATCGTCGGCGACGCAGGAAACCTGGGAGGAGCCTGCCGGCGGAGGCGGCGTCGCAGCGGTCGAGCTCGCGCGGCTCGCCGGCGACATCGTCGCTCTACTGCCTGCCTCGGCGGCGACGATCTCGGCAACGCAGGCCCAGACGGAGCTCGAGGCCGCATCGGTGCCGCGTTCTCACGCGCCAAGAGCGACGACGCCGCAGCGCCGCGGCTTCGTCTACATCGACGAGGTCGGCGAGCGGACGATCACGATCATCGGCGACAAGCCGCGTCCCGCAGGCGGCGAGGGAACGCTGCCCTGGGAGGAGCTCGACGACGTCGACGGCGTCTACTTCACGGCCGGCGACGCGGAGGCCGTCCGCCAGGCCCGGCGTGCGCGCGTCCTCGTGGCGACCGCCCGCGAGCTGCCGACGCTCCACGCGGCGGGCGTCGAGCTTGGACGCGCTCGTCGCGAGTGGGGAGGACGACGCCGAGCGCTACCAGACCGGCGATCTCGATCCGCCGCCGAAGCTGGTCGTGTCGACGGCGGGTTCGCTCCGGCGGCTGGGCGCCAGCCGCGGCGGGCCGTACAAGGCCGCCGTCGCGCCCGGCTCCCTACGAGGACGCCTACGGCGCAGGGGACTGCTTCGCCGCGGCCTTGACGTTCGCGCTCGCCACGGGGATGGAGATACCCGACGCGCTCACGTTCGCGTCAGAGCGCGGCGCGCGCTCGCGCTCACGCGCCGCGGCGCCGGTCTCAGGAGCTGAGCGGCGTCAGCCGTACCTCGGGCGCTTCGGCCTCGAGGAAGCGTGCAAGCCGCCGGCCCTCGGCCGCGATCGCAGAAAGTGCGCTCTTCGCCAGCCGGTCGACGTGGGCGACGACCAGACCACTGGTTCCAGTCGCCACCTGCCGCTGACGACTCCGTCCTGCAGCACCGAACCCCAACCGAGTGTTCCAGCCGGGTCAGAGCGCCGCGCGATCGGCGTCACTGATGAAGCGGCTGCGGTCGTCGTACGAGAGCAGGACGTTGTCGTACTCGGGCAGGAAGCGCACCGGCGCGGGCGTGTCGTCCGAGGGGTGTGGCGCGCGAGGCAGGTCGAAGAGCTCACGGCCGCGCTCGTCCCTGAAGGTGACGAGCTGAGGCCGAAGCCGCTCGACGACGGCGCGCAGTCCGGTCAGGCGGCACCACGTCGTCAGCGTCGGCGACCGAGGCCGGGCCGAACGCCGCGAGGTACCGCAGCACGACCGAGTCGATCGACGGATCCACGCACGAACGGCCTGCCGAGCCACGACTCGGCCGTCGTCGATCTCACCTGTGCGCTCCGGCCCCAGAGCCCGCGCGGGGGCACCTGCACGAACGCGAGCTCGCATCTGGCAGGCGTGCGCGAGGGCGGCCGGGTCGAGATCCGGAAACCGCTCCGCGAAGATCGCGCGCAGCTCGGTCCCGCTCCGCGGCTTCTCCGCGAGGAGTCGCCCGCGCAAACTCGACCACCGGCGTCAGGTCGACGTCCCGAAGCGCGGGTCCGTGTTCCGGGTGGCGTCGCAGCTGAGCCTCGAGAGACGGGTTGCACCAGCGGCGCGCAGCAGCAGACAGTCGTCGCCGGTGACGAGGTGGATCGTCCCGCGCATGACGCCGACCCGCACGACGTCTCGGCGCTCCAGCAGCTTCGGACAGCGACTCCGGCCGGAAGCCGGCGAGTCGAGACCAGAGACCGGTGTAGGGGTTGTGCGGCACCTGCGCCTGCATGCCGACGAGGTGCTCCACCGCTGCCAACGGCGTCAGCGCGGCGCGCTCGAGCAGGTGCTGTCGCGCGAGCGTGGCCCGGTTCAGCGCTCGTCTACTCAGCACCTCGTCCACTGGTCGCTACGCACGAGCGGGAGCTGCTTGCTCGGGAATCTCGGTGACGAGCTCGCGTGCGAACCGGTCGAGCATCGCCAGGACCTCGGCGTGCTCCTCCGGCGCCCAGCCTTCCAGGAGCTCGACGAGACCCTCTCCGACGCGCCTCGACGACGCTGCGAATACACGAGCTCGCCCTCCTGGCGAAGGTGTCCGTTCTCGACGAGGCCGCGGTCGCGGAGCGAGGCGTGTGCCGCCGCGAGCCGCGGCCGCTCAGGTCGACGTCCGCTCCCTCTCCGAGGCGGGAGAGGAGCCAGAGCTCGGCCGCATCGAGATCGACGTTCGCTCGCATGGCGAGCTGGTCGTAGACGCGCCAGCGGTTCTCGCGCCGCGCGAGCGTCGTCACGATCCGCTCCAGCTCGGGCAGCGATTCGGCCTCGCGGGGCATCGCGAAGCTCTCGGCGACGCCCTTCGGCCTCGACGCTCTTGCGCAGCGGCACCTCGCGCAGCAGCCAGCTCAGCAGGAACGCGAAGAGCGAGACACCGGCTGCCGCGGCGAACACCGGCTGCAGCGACTCGACGAACGCGCCGATGTAGGCCGCGTGCACCTCGGGCGGCAGCTGCTCGACGAGCTCCGGACTCGCGGCTCGCGGCGGCTGGACGCCCGGGCGGCAGCGCGTTGGCGACGTTCGTGGCCAGCCGGTTGGCGAAGATCGCGCCGAAGATCGAGACGCCGATCGAGCCGCCGACCTGGCGGAAGAGCGTCGAGCCGGAGGTCGCGACGCCGAGCTGCTCGTACGGGACGGAGTTCTGCGCGGCGAGGACGAGGACCTGCATCGTCATTCCGAGCCCGAAGCCGAGCACGAGCATGTAGATCGCCGTCTGCCAGACGGGCATCGTCGACGCTGATCCCCGAGAGCAGGAACATCGCCAGCGGTCATCAGCGCGGTGCCCGCGATCGGGAACGGCCTGATAGCGGCCGAGGCGGCTGATCAGCTGCCCGCTCCCGATCGACGGTCACGAGCACGCCGGCCATCATCGGCGTGAGCAGGAGCCCCGACGACGTCGGGCTGTGGCCCTTGACGATCTGCAGGTAACAGCGGGAGGTAGGTGACCGCGCCGAAGAGCGCGAAGCCGACGATGAAGCCGACTCGCGCTCGTGACGCGTGAACGTTCGGTTCCGGAAGAGCGCGAGCGGCAGGATCGGCTCGGCCGCTCGCCGCTCGACGAAGGCGAACGCGACGAGCGAGCGCGACGCCGAGCACGTCCAGGACGATCGATCTGCGTCGAGCTCCACGCCCACGTCGTGCCGCCGAGACTCGTGAACAGCACGATCGCGGAGAGCCCGCCGGCGAGCAGCGCCGCGCCGAGGAAGTCGATGCTGTGGCGCACGTGCGCTGGTCGCGGCGCTGGAACGCGACCGCGATCACCGCGAGCGCGAGCGCCGCCGACCGGCAGGTTGATGTAGAAGATCCAGCGCCACGAGAGGTGGTCGACGAAGAAGCCGCCGAGCAGCGGGCCGATCACGGTCGAGACACCGAACACGCGCCGAAGAAGCCCTGGTACTTGCCGCGCTCGCGCGGCGGGACGACGTCGCCGATCACGGCCATCGTCGTCACGATCAAGCCGCCGCCGCCGAGCCCCTGGAGCGCGCGGAACGCGATCAGCTGCGCCATGTTCTGCGCGAGCCCGCACAGCGCCGAGCCGACGAGGAAGATCACGATCGCCGTCTGCAGCACGATCTTGCGCCCGTAGAGGTCGCCGAGCTTGCCGTACAGCGGCCCGACGACGGTCGACGCGAGCAGGTACGCCGTGACGACCCACGAGAGATGCTCGATCCCGCCGAGGTCGCCGACGATCGTCGGCAGCGCGGTCGCGACGATCGTCTGGTCGAGCGACGCCAGCAGCAGCACCAGCATCAGCGCCCCGAAGATCAGCCCGACGTTCTGTGCGGGCTCCTCAACCGGCGGTGCGGGCGATTGCACCTCGGCAGCCCTAGCGTTCGAGAAACCACCTTCTGGGGTAGACAAAGTGCGGGGTCGTGGTTTAGAGTGGGGCGAAGTGGGTAACCAGGGGCGAGTGCGCACATGTTCTTCGGCGAATACGAGCACACCGATCGACGACAAGAACCGGCTCACGCTTCCGGCCCGCTTCCGGCGATGCGCTGGCCGACGGAGTCGTGCTCACCCGCGGTCTCGACGACTGCCTCGATGTGCTTACGCGCGCGACGACTGGGACGCGCTGGTCGAGGCCCGGCTCGCGCCAGCTGGACCCGCTTTCCAAGGAGGCGACGAGCTGAAGCGGTTCTTCTTCTCCGCCGCCTCCGATGCCGAGCTCGACAAGCAGGGGCGGGTGCTCGTGCCGCCCGCGCTGCACCGGCACGCGCGGACTCGGCGCGAGGTCGTCGTGGCGGGCGTCAACGACCACCTCGAGATCTGGGATCGCGCCGCCTGGGCAGAACACGTCAGCGAGGTCGAAGGGAGCGCAGACGATGTTGCCGAACGTCTTGCAGACGAACGCGACTGATCACGTTCCCGTCCTCGCGGAGGAGGTGCGCGAGCTCCTCGACGTCGAGCCCGGCGAGACCGTCGTCGACGGCACCTTCGGCGCGGGCGGCCACTCGCGCGCTGCTCGCTGCCGACCTCGAGGGCGAGGGCAAGCTGATCGCGATCGACCGCGACCCGGACGCCCGCACCTACTTCGACCGCTTCAAGGCGACCGCCGGCGGGTGCAGGCGCGGTTCCTCCGCGGCGAGTTCTCGCTCGTCCTCGCACCAGCTCGCCGCCAACGGCGTGCAGGCCGACGCGATCCTGCTCGACCTCGGCGTCTCGTCGATGCAGCTCGACCGGCCCGAGCGCGGCTTCTCGTACGCCGCCGACGCGCCGCTCGACATGCGGATGGACCCGTCGCGCCGAGCTCTCGGCGCCGCGAGCTCGTGAACGAGGCCGACGAGCGCGAGCTCGGTCTGATCTTCAAGCGCTACGGCGAGGAGCGCTACGCGCGGCAGATCGCCCGCGCGATCGTGCGGCGGCGCGTCGAGCGGCCGTTCGAGCGCACGATCGACCTCGTCGACACGATCAAGCACGGCGATCCCGACGCCGGCCCGGTTCGGCGACGGCCATCCGGCCAAGCGCGTCTTCCAGGCGCTGCGGATCGCGGTCAACGACGAGCTCGGCGCGCTCGAGGCCGCGCTTCCGGCGGCGGTGCGAGATGCTCCGGCCCGGCGGCCGCATCGCCGTGATCAGCTTCCACTCGCTCGAGGACCGGATCGTGAAGCGCTACTTCCGCGAGCTCGCGCGAGGGCTGCACGTGCCCGCCGGAGTTCCCGATCTGCGTCTGCGGCAACGAGCCGAGTCCTGCGCGATCCTGACTCGCAAGCCGCTTCGGCCCGCTCAGCGCAGAGCTCGAGGCCAACCCGCGTGCCGCGTCGGCGAAGCTCCGCGCCGCGGTGAAGGTGGGGACGGACTGATGGCGAGCTGGGCAGGCACCGCACAGGCCGAGACTCCGCAGGTTCCGCGCCCGCGCAAGCGGCCGGCCGGTCGCGCGGCCGTTCGCGCAGGGTGCGTCCGTTCGGCGGCGTCGTCTGGATCGTCGTGCTCGCCGTCCTGCTGGCCGGCATCGTCGCGGTCAACGTCGCCGTCCTCCAGCTGAACGTCCGGCTCGACGAGCTCGGCCGCGAGCGCGTCCAGCTGCAGCGCCGACACGAACCGGCTCAGCTCCCAGCTCTCGAGCGCGTCGGCGAACGCCCGCATCGAGTCCGGCGCGCGCGCAAGCTCGGGCTCGTGCGCGCCGACCCGGAGCTGACCTTCCACGTGCAGCTGGCGCCGCCGCAGCAGTGAACGAGCGGCGCTCCAACCGCCGCATCCGCCTTCTCCTCGGCGTCTTCGTGCTCGTCTTCGCCGGCACGCTCGCCGCGCGCGGTCTGGCTCCAGGGCGTGCAGGCCTCGACGCTCGAAGCAGATGGCCGTTGCGCCAGCATCAGGCGACGATCGGCGATCCCGGCCGGCCGCGGCACGATCTTCGACCGGACCGGCGAGCCGCTCGCGATCGGCGAGCAGGCGACCACGGTCTACGCCGATCCGCGCAGCGTGAAGCGACCGCGGCGTGGTCGCACTCGCCGCCGCGAAGGCGCTCGGCCTCGATCGCGGAGAAGCTCTACCCGTCCTGGCAGACCGCTCGCGCGACTTCGTCTACGTCAAGCGCGAAGGCCGACCCGGCGCAAGGCGGCGGAGCCTCGAGGAAGCTGAAGCTGCCCGGTCTCGGCTTCTACGCCGAGGAGCTGCGCTACTACCCGCAGCGGACCGGTCGCGGCGCACGTGCTGGGCTACGCCGGGATCGACAACAAGGGCCTCGAAGGGCTCGAGCGCTCGCTGGACAACCTCGCTGATCGGCAAGCCCGGCAGCCAGACGATCGGTGACGCGATCCGGCCGGCCGCGCGATCGACGTCGTCTCGACCAAGCCGGAACGCGCGGGCGACGAGCGTCTTCCTGACGATCGACCACCGGATCCAGGCGAACGCCGAGCAGGTGCTGCGCGACACGGTCGCGAAGTGGGGCGCGAAGGGCGGCACCGCGATCGTGCTCGACCCGCGCAACGGCGCCGTCCTCGCGATGGCCGTCGGCGCCCGGCTTCGACGCGAACACGTTTCGGCTCACGCCTCGCGCCGACCGCCGGCGCAACCGCGCCGTCACGGACGCCTACGAGCCTGGCTCGACGTTCAAGGTCGTCACGGTCGCCGCCGCGCTCGTCGGAGAAGCTCGTCACGCCGACGACGGCGTTCACGCTGCGCGTCCATCGATCCACGTCGCCGACCGGATCATCCACGAGCGCACGATCCGCGGCCGACGCGAGCGGATGACGGTCGACTCAGATCGTGTCGCAGTCCTCGAACATCGGCACGATCACGACTCGCGCGAGACGCTCGGCCAGTGCGACTGGCCTCAGAACTGGATCAACCGCTTCGGCTTCGGCGAAGTCGACCGGCATCGACTGCGCCGGGCGAGTCGCGCGGGCCTGCTGCCGGTGACGACTGGTCGGGATCGACGATCGGCAACGTCCCGATCGGGCACGGGCATCGGCGGTCACACCCGATCCAGATGGCGACGCGCGTACGCGGCGATCGCGAACGGCGGCGTGCTGCGTGCGCCGCACCTCGTCGAGCGCATCGGCGATCACGCGCGTCGAGCGACCACATGGGTCGCCGCGTCGATCTCGAAGACGGTGTGCCGCGCAGATGATGGCGATGCTGCGCGACGTCGTCTCGCCGAGGGCACGGGCACCGAGGCGGCGGCGAAGGTGCCCGGCTACACCGTCGCCGGCAAGACCGGCACCGCGGCGAAGCTCGGTGCCCGGGGGCTACTCGACCTCGCGCTACGTGGCCTCGTTCGTCGGGCGTCGTGCCTGCGACGAAGCCCGCGGCTCGTCGATGCTCGTCATGGTCGACGAGCCGCGCGGCGACGATCTGGGGCGGCGTCGTCGCGGCGCCCGCCTTCGCGCGAGATCGCGCGCTTCAGCCTCCAGCGTCTGAGATCCGCAGACGCGCCGGAAACGCAGCCCGACACGCTGAGCGACCTGCGGCCACTGCGTAGCGTTCCGCCGCGTGGAGCTCGAGCGCTCTCGATCCGCGGCCCTCGCACCGGAGGCGAGTACTCGGCGGCCCGGACCCGCGTTGAGGTCGCCGACCTCGCCTACGACGCGCGCGCCGTCACTCCCGGCGCGGCTGTTCTTCGCCGTGCCGGGCGAGCGCGCCGACGGGCACGACTTCGCGCGCGCAGGCGGTCGAGCGCGGCGCCGTCGCGCTCGTCGTCGAGCGTGCCGCTCGAGCTCGACGGTGCCGCAGCTCGTCGTGCCGTCCGACGCGGGCCGCGATGGCGATCGCCGCAGACGCGTTCTTCGGCGAGCCGACGCGCGAGCTCGAGGTCGCGGGCGTCACGGGAACGAACGGCAAGACGACGACGCGTTCCTCCTGTACTCCGATGCTCGAGGCGGCCGGCCGGCGGCCCGGGCTCCTCGGCACGGTCGAGTGCGCGCGTCGGCGGCGAGGCGCGCCCGTCGCCGCGCACGACGCCGGAGGCGATCGACCTCCAGCGCACTCTTCCGCGAGATGCTCGACGCCGGCGACCGCAGCGTCGCGCGTCGAGGCGTCGTCGCACGGCGTCGGCGCTCCGCCGTCTCGACCGCGTCCGCTTCGACGCGCTCGTCTTCACGAACCTGAGCCAGGACCACCTCGACTTCCACGGGACGATGGAGGACTACTTCGCAGGCGAAGCGCCGGCTCTTCACCGGCGCGCCAGCCGCCTCCGGCAGCCGTCAACGTCGGCGACGAGCTGGGGCGGCGGCTGGCCGAGCAGCTGCGCGACGTCAGCCGCGCGCCGCTCGTCACCTTCGGCCTCGCCGACGACGCCGAGATCCGGCCGGACGGCTCGAGATCGGCCGCAGGGCGCGCGTTCACGGCCGGCGGGATCGACATCGAGTCGACGCTGCGCGGCCGCTTCAACGTCGAGAACGTCCTCGGCGCGGTCGCCGCCGCGATCCTGCTCGACGTCGACGAAGACGACGATCGCCGCGGGCATCGCAGCGCGTCGAGCGGCGTGCCGGGCCGATTCGAGGCGGTCGACGAGGGCAGCCGTTCGCCGTCGTCGTCGACTACGCGCACACGCCGGACGCGCTCGACAACGTGCTCCAGCGACGGCGCGCGAGCTCGCGCGTGGGCGCGTGATCGTGCGTCTTCGGGCGCCGGAGGCGACCGCGACCGCAGAAGCGCCCGCTCATGGGGAAGGTCGCCGCGACCTCGCCGACATCGTCGATCGTCACGTCGGACAACCCGCGCAGCGAGGATCCGCTCGCGATCATCGAGGACGTCCTGCAGGGCATCGGGCGCCGACGTCGAGATCGATCCGGACCGCCGCTGCGCGATCGAGCCGCGCGATCGGCGCTCGCCGAGGACGGCGACGTCGTCGTGATCGCCGGCAAGGGGCACGAGCAGGGCCAGGAGATCGCGGGCGACTGACGGTCGCGTTCGACGACCGCGAGTCGTCGCGCGCGAGGCCCTGCGCGCACGGTGATCCCGATCTCGGCATCGAGGGCTCTCGCGACGCTCGGCCTCGGTGAGCTCGTGCCGAGCGCCGTCTCGATCAGATCACCGGCGTTCACATCGACTCGCGCGTCGTTCGGGCCCGGCGATCTCTTCGTCGCCATTCGCGGCGGGATCGCGTTCGTCGACGACGCACGCGATCGAGGCGCGAGCGACCCTCGTTCCCGACGACGAGTTCGCGCGCGATGGCCGTTGTCGGCGAGATCCGTTCGCGCTGCGCAGCCGCGCGCCGGTTCGTCGGCGATCACCGGCTCGACCGGCAAGACGTCGACGAAGGACATCCTCGCAGCGCTCTGCGCACCGGTCGCGCGTACCGTCGCAACCGAGGGCAGCTACAACGCCGAGCTCGGCGTACCGCTCACCCTCGGGAAGCTCGAGCCGGACACCGAGATCTGCATCGTGGAGATGGGCATGCGCGGGCTTCGGCCAGATCACGGAGCTCTGCAAGATCGCGCGCCCGGACATCGGCGTGATCACCGCGGTCGGGCCCGTGCACCTCGAGCTGGTCGGGATCGGTCGACGGCGTCGCGCGCTGCGAAGGCCGAGGCTCGTGGCGGCTCTCCCCGAGCATGGGATCGCGATCGTGCCGACGTCGGCCGAGCCTCGAGCCGCACCTCGCGCGACGACATCGACGTTCGACGCGTCGGCCCGGTCGACGTCGAGCTGCGCGACGACGGCGCACACGTCGCGTTCGGCGGCGTGCGCGTCCGGTTCCCGCTCACCTCACGTCACCAGGCGCAGAATGCGCTCACTGCGATGACGGCGTACGAGGCGCTGGGGCTGCCGCTCGAGCGCACTGCCCGAGAGCGCCGCGACGGTGCGTGCTGTCGCCGTGGCGCGGGAGGAACTGCCGCTTCCCGGTGGCGGCTTCGTCGTCAACGATGCGTACAACGCCAATCCGACCTCGACGGAGGCGGCGCTCCGAGCACCTCGGCAGAGCGCGGCGCCGGTCGCCGCCGCGTCGCGATACTGGGCGGGATGGCGGAGCTCGGCGAGCACACCGACCGGCACCACCGGGAGATCGCCGAGCTGGCGGCCGAGCTCGAGATCGAGGTGATCGGAGTCGGCGATGTTGCCCGCGCCTACGGATTCGCGGCGTGGGCGCCTGACGCCGACGCAGCGCTCGACGGCGGCGCGGAAGCTGGTCGAGCCCGGCGACGCCGTCCTCGTCAAGGCATCCCGTTCCGTCGCCCTCGAAGGCATCGCCCCGGCCCTGGCGAACCTCGACTCGACTAATGGTCCGAGTCTTCATCGCGGGCTTGATCGCCATGGTCGTCTCCGTCGTGATCGGACCGAAGTTCATCGAGTTTCTGCGCCGCAACGAGCTCGGCCAGCCGATCCGCGAGGAAGGCCCCGCCGGTCCATGTCGTCAAGCAGGGGACACCGGTGATGGGGGTCTTGCTGATCCTGCTCTGCGCGCTGTCTGCCCGTTCCTGGCGCTGTCGAAGTTCACGCTGCCTGCACTGACCGTGCTCTTCACGACGGTTTCCTGCGCTGCGATCGGCTTTCTCGACGACTTCATCAAGCTTCGCCACCGCCGCTCGCTCGGGCTCCAGGGCCGCTGGAAGCTGCTCCTGCTCGCGGCGATCACGGTCGTCGTGGGAGTCGCCGTCCACTCGCAGTCGCAGCTCGACACCTCGATCTACATCCCGGTCGCGAATGTCGACATCCCGCTCTCGTACGCCTACTACCCGTTCCTCTTCCTCGTCATCGCCGGCGCGGCGAACGGTGCGAACCTGCACGGACGGCATCGACGGCCTCGCGGCGGGGACGGGAATCATCGCGCTCCTGACGTTCCTCGGCGATCACCGTGATCGCCTACATCCGCTCGGGCGACCCCGGCGAGCGCGCGACGACATCCAGCTCGACCTCGCGATTCTCGCGGCTGCGCTGATCGGGGCTGCGATCGGGTTCCTCTGGTACAACGCCTTCCCGGCCGAGGTCTTCATGGGCGACACGGGCTCGATGGCGCTCGGCGGCGCACTCGCCGGCTTCGCGATCGTCACCGGCACCGAGGTCGCTGCTCCTCGCTGATCGCCGGGATCTACGTCGTCGAGGCCCTCTCGGTGATCATCCAGACGATCAGCTTCAAGTGACTGGGGCGCCGGGTCTTCCTGATCGCGCCGATCCACCACCACTTCGAGATGAAGGCGTGGTCGGAGACGAAGATCATGGTGCGCTTCTGGATCATCGCCGCGATCCTCTGCGCCGCCGGCTTCGTCGCTCTACTACCGCTACTACCTCCAGTTTCGGCTGTGAACCGGGCACTCGTGCTCGGTCTCGCGCGCTCGGGGCGGGCGGCGAAGGCGCTGCTCGAGGCGAACGGCGTGGAGGTGATCGCGGCCGACCGCACGCTCGGCAACGACACCGACCTCGGTCTGCTCGACGGGGTCGACGTGCTCGTCAAGAGCCCAGGCGTGCCGGGCGAGGCTCCGCTCGTCGTCGAGGCGCGCAAGCGCGGCGATCCCGGTCTGGAGCGAGATCGAGCTCGCCTCGCGCTATCTATCGAACCCGATCGTCGGCATCACCGGCACGAACGGGAAGACGACCACGACGGAGCTGCTCGGAGCGATCCTCGGCGCGCCGACGGCCGGGAACGTCGGGAGAGCGCTGAGCGAGCTGGAGGGCGAGGTGGGCGAGGCCGAGTGCATCGTCTGCGAGCTCTCGAGCTTCCAGCTCGAGGACGTCGAGACGCTTCCAGCCCCGGATCGCCGTGCTCCTGAACCTCGAGCCCGATCACCTCGACCGGCACGGCACGCTTCGAGCGCTACCGCGACGCGAAGCTTCGGATCTTCGAGAACCAGACCCCGGACGACGTCGCCGTCGTGCCGCGCGGCTTCGGTCCCGTGCCCGGCGCCGGTCGCCGCGTCGAGTTCGGCGCGGACGACGAGCTGCCGGCCGAGCCGCTGATCCCGGGTGCGCACAACCGCGAGAACGCGGCTGCGGCCACCGCGGCGGCCCGCGCGCTCGGCGTCGCCGAGGAGGCGATCGCAGCAGCGCTGCTCACCTTCCCGGGTGTGCCGCACCGGCTCGAGCTCGTGGCCGAGATCGACGGCGTCCGCTGGGTCAACGACTCGAAGGCCACGAACACCGCTGCCGCGCCGTCGTGCTCTGACTGCGTTCTCCGCGCCGCTGCAGCTGATCCTCGGCGGCTCGCGTCAAGGGCGAGCGCTTCGACGAGTTCGCGCAGGACGTCGCGCGGGCGAACGTCACGATTGCGTACCTGATCGGCGAGGCGGCCGAGCCGCTGTCCGTGGACGTCGCCTGCGCGGCTGTGCCGTTTCTGCGCTCGGTGACGCTCGACCGGGCCGTCGCGCGAGGCAGCGAGCGCGGCGCAGCCGGGCGACGTGGTGCTGCTCTCGCCGGCGTGCGCGAGCTACGACCAGTTCCGGGACTTCGAGGCACCGCGGAGAGGAATTCAGGAGGCTCGTAGAGAACCTCAAAGGATGAATCGAGGTCAGCTCGAGCAGCGTCTGCTCGTCCTCGTCACGCTCGGGCTCGTGGCCTTCGGACTCGTCATGGTCTACAGCGCGACCTCGGCGTCCGCAGCGCTCGGAAACGGCGATCCGGTGACGTTCCTCAAGCGCCAGGGGATCTACGCTCTCGCCGGCGTCGCCCTGATGCTCTTCGTCTCCCGCTTCGACCACCGGCGGCTGCGCATCCTCGCGCCGACGCTCGTGCTCGCGGCGCTCGCGCTCTGCACCGCCGTGCTGGTGATCGCGCCCGAGATCAACGGCGCAAAGCGCTGGCTCACCGCCGGGCCGTTGACGCTTCCAGCCGTCGGAGCTGGCGAAGGTCGCGCTGCTGATCTGGGCGGCCGCGTATCTCGCCGCGAACGGGGCCCCGCGGACGCTCGGTGAGCTCTGCAAGCCGATCGGGCATGCTGACGTGTCTCTTCGCCGCGCTGATCGTCGTCGAGCCCGACCTCGGGACGACGATCGCGCTGATGCTGATGATGCTCGGAATCCTGGTCGTCGCGGGCGTTCCGGGGCGTGTACTGGCAGGCGCGACCACCCTCGCGCTCGACGGCCGGCCTGGCTGCGATCTGGATCGAGCCGTACCGGCGCGCGCGCGTCTTCAGCTTCCTCGATCCGTGGTCCGACCCGCAGAGCGCCGGCTTCCAGACCGTGCAGGCGATGATCGGGCTCGGCTCGGGCGGGCTCACGGGCGAGGGCCTCGGCGAGGGCGTGCAGAAGATCAACTACCTGCCCGAGGCGCACACGGACATGATCCTCGCGGTCATCGGCGAGGAGCTCGGACTGATCGGCGCCACCGCGGTGATCGCGGCGTTCGGCGGCGTTCGCGTTCGCCGGGCTTCCGGTCGCGCTCCGCTGCCGCGATCCGTTCGGGAAGCTCCTCGCAGCCGGGATCACGGCGCTCGTCTGCGGCCAGGCCGCCGATCAACCTCGCAGCCGTGCTCGGCGTCGCACCGCTGACCGGAATCCCGCTGCCGTTCGTCTCCTACGGCGGCTCGAGCCTCGCTGGTCCTGCTCGCCGCCGTCGGGATCCTCCTTAACATCGCGGTCGATGAGCGCGCAGCCCAACGCCGAGCTGCGGTGTCTGATCGCCGCCGGGGGACAGCCGGTCACGTCCTGCCGTCGCTCGCGGTCGGCGGAGGCGCTCCGCGCGCGCGGCGTCGACGTGACGTTCGCCGGGTCGCCGGATCGCGTCGAGGCGCAGGCTCGTTCCTGAGGCCGGGTACGAGCTCGACACGTTCGAGATCGCCGGCTTCCCGCGCCGGCCTTCGGCTCCAGCTTCTGCGCTCGCTGGTCACGGCGGGTCGCGCTCCCGTCGCCTGCGCCGCGATCCTGCAGCGCCGGCAACCGGACGTCGTGCTCGGCGGCGGCGGCTACGTCGCCGGACCGATGGTGCTACGCCGCGTGGCGTCGCGAAGCATCCCGGCCGCGCTGACGGAGGCCGACGCCCACCTCGGCCTCGCCAACCGGCTCGCGCGCGCCGTTCGCGAAGCGGGTCTTCCTCGCCTACGGCATCCAGGGCCGCGACGGCTCGAAGTACCGCGTCACCGGCCGGCCGATGCCCGGCGGCTCACCTCGGCGTCCTCGCAGGCGGAGGCCCGCCGCCGGTTCGGGCATCTCCGCCGACGCGCCTGTGCTGCGCCGTCTTCGGCGGCGCTCGCAGGCGCACGAGCCTCAACGAGTTCGCGGTCGAGGCGTACGGCGACGTCAGGCCCGACGGTGCTGCACGTCTCGGGCGAGCGCGACTACGAGAGCCTGCGAGGGCGGGTGCACAGAGACGACTACGTGCTCGCTCGCGTCGACGGACCGAGTTCGGCGCCGCCGCTCGCTGCTCGCCGACATCGCGATCTCGCGCGCCGGCGGGACGGTGCTGGGAGCTCGCCGCGGCGGGCACTCCCGCGATCCTCGTTCCGTATCCTCACGCGACCGGCGACCACCAGACGCAGAATGCGCGCCACTTCGAGCGCGGCGGCGGCGCCGTCGTCGTTCCGGAGACCGAGCTCAGCGCGTTCCGGCCGTGGTCGACGAGCTGCTTGCCGAACCGGCCGCGGCTCGAGTCGATGCGCGCGGCGATGCTGGTCGATGGCGCGGCCGGAGGCCGCCGAGGAGATCGCGGAGGAGCTGATCGCAGCTTGGCGCTGCTCGGCGGTAGACGTCTCTGGTTCGTCGGGATCGGCGGTGCCGGGCCTCTCTGCCTACGCCTTCCTCGTCACGTGCCTGGGGGCCGAGGTGCGGCGGCTGGGACCGCGTCGAGACGCCGTACCTCAGCGAGCGCTCGAGGGCGTCGAGCGTCGTCCGTGACACCCGAGCCGGTGGTGCCGGACGGCTGGGAGGCGATCGTGTCCAGCGCGTACACCGTCGGTCGCCGGCACGCGGCGGGCGGACTTCCTCGCCGAGCTCGTCTCGCTCAGGCGCTCGATCGTGGTCGCCGGCGCGCACGGAAAGACGACGACCACCGGCGATGATCGCGTTCGTCCTCGCCGAGCTCGGGCTCGATCCGGCGTGGCTCGTCGGCGGGGAGATCGCCCAGCTCGGCGGCAACGCCGGCGCGGGCGAGGCTGGCTGGTCGCCGAGGGTGACGAGTCCGACCGGACCGATCGAGCGGCTGCGGCCGCAGATCGCGGTGGTGACGAACGTCGAGCTCGACCACCATTCGACATTCGCCTCGGCGGCCGAGGTCGAGGAGCTGTTCGACGCGCTGGCTTGCGGAGGTCCCGCATGTCGTGCGCGGCTGGGAGCTCGAGCCGGTGTCGTTCGAGCTCCGTCGTCGCCGGGCGAGCACAACCGGCAGGAACGCCGCAGCTGCGCTCGCGGCGCTCGAGCTCGCCGGCGTCGCCCGCGCCGAGCGCCGAGCCGCGTGCTGGCCCGGTTCCGCGGCGCGACCGGCGCTTCGAGCTCGTCGGCGAGCGCGGCGGCGTCGCGGTCGTCGACGACTACGCTCACCACCCGTCGGAGATCGCAGCGACCGTCGCGGCGGCGCGCGAGCGAACGGACGGCCGCGTGCTCGTTCTGTTCCAGCCGCATCTCTACTCGCGGACGCGTCACCTCGGCACACGAGCTCGGCGCGGCGCTCTCGACCGCCGACGCCGTCTGCGTCACCGAGATCTACCGCGCGCCGCGAGGAGCCCATCGACGGGCGTCGGCGGGAAGCTCGTCGTCGACGCGCTGCGCACCGGGCCTACGCACCGGCTGGGCGCCGAGTGTCGAGGACGGCGTACGGATCCTGGCCTCGTGGGCGCGTGCCGGCGATCTCGTGCTGACCGTCGGCGCAGGCGACGTGGACCGGGCCGGCCCGCTGCGTCGCTCGAGGCCCTGGCGTGAAGATCGCAGAGAACACCGCGCTGGCGCGGCTGACGACGATCGGCACCGGAGGCCCCGCGCGCGCCTTCGCGAAGCCGACGACCCTCGCCGAGCTCGAGCAGGCGCTCGACGTGGGCCGACGCAGCGCCACCTTCGAGGTCGCCACCGTCGGCCTCGGTTCGAACCTTCTCGCCGCCGACGAGGGCGTGGAGGCGCTCGTCCTTCGACTCGACGGGCGACCTGGCGGCGGTCCGCGTCGACGGACCAGCTGCTCATCGCCGGCGGTGGGGCGACGAACGCCGTCTGCCTGCACCAGGCGCGAGCCGCCGGTCTCGGCGGCTTCGAGTTCGCGTGCGCAATCCCGGGAACCGCCGGCGGCGGCGTCTGGATGAACGCCGGCGCGTACGGCAGCGACTGGTCGCAGATCCTCGTCCGGGCGCACGTCGTCACCGCGGCCGGAGCCGGCTGGCTGACCCCGGCCGAGCTCGGGCTCTCGTATCGCCATTCGAGCTCAGGCACGGACAGGTCGTCGCCGAGGTCGAGTACCGCCTCGCGCCTCGTCCGCCGGAGGAGATCAAGCAGACGGTCGGCGACACTGATCGCGCAGCGCAAAGCGACGCAGCCGACGAACAAGCGCACCTTCGGCAGCGTCTTCAAGAATCCGGAGCACGAGCTCGGAGCCGGGCGGCATGCTCGAGGCGTGCGGGCTCAAGGGGCATCGCGATCGGCGGTGCCGTGATCTCGCCAAAGCACGCGAACTTCATCGAGAACGCGGGCGGTGCCACGACGGCGGACGCTCTGGCGTTGATGGGCGAGGCCCGGCGGCGCGCACGCGAGCGGTTCGGGGTCGAGCTCGAGCACGAGGTCGAGCTGCTCGGCGAGATCGCGCTTCCACCCGGCTGACACCGCAGGAAGCGCCGCTGCTACGGCGAAAGCCGCGAGCGTGGCCGGAGGCAGAGGATCACGGAATCGCCCACGCCCGCGAGCGCGTGCCTCGACCGCGCTTTCCTTTCCGCGCGCCCGGTCGGGCAGCGGTCTCGAGCTCGCCAAGATCGCGCCTTCGGGCCGCTCGCTTCTGATCGGACTGCTGATCCTCCTGACCGCGCTCGGTCTCTATGCAGCGGCGCGTGGAACGTCGGCGTTCGCGGTGCGCACCGTGGCCGTCGAGGGTGCTTCGCCCCCGGTCGCGGCCGACGTGCGCAAGGCAGCTGTCGCCGGCGCTCGGCGAGAGCCTGCGTCGGCCTCGACCTCGACCGAGCTCCAGCATCGGGCCGAGGCGTGCCGATGGTGGCCTCGCGCGTCGCTTCGACCGAGCGTTCCCGCACACGCTGCGGATCGCGGTCGTGCCCGAGATGCCGGTCGCGGTGCTGCCGACAGGGATCCTCGTCGTGGCTCGTCGCCGACGGTGCGGCGGGTCGTCGCCGAGCTCGACCCGCGGTGCGCAGCCCGGCTGCCGCGGATCTGGCTCACGCGCGACGTCGACGGTTCAGCTCGGTGAGGCCGTGAGCGAGCTGCAGCTCCGCGCGATCGCTGCGGTCGCGCCGCTCGTCCGGAGCCGCTTCCCGCTCGCTGTTGCGTTCCGCCGTCGTAAAGCGCGAGGAGCTCACGCTCGTCCTCCGAGACGGGCTCGAGCTCCGGCTCGGCGACAGCCGCGACCTGCCGGTGAAGCTCGAGGTCGCGCGGCGCGTGATTCCCCAGCTCGCGCGGAGCCGGCGGCTACCTGGACGTCAGCGTGCCCGACGCGTCCGGTCGCAGGTGAGAACCTCAACTCTCAGGTTGAGGGTAGAGACTTCCACCTCGACGCTAGCCATGAGGTTCGCATTGACAATGCCGAACAAGGAGACGTACCCTCAACGCGGAAAGGAACGTCGTCACCCCGATGCTCTACTCGAGCTTCAGGTCGAGAGACGTCGAGACATTCCAGCCCATGAGAGATTCCTCAGGCAACTACCTCGCGGTCATCAAGGTCGTCGGCGTCGGCGGCGGCGGCACGAACGCCGTCAACCGGATGGTCGACGCCGGCCTCAGCGGCGTCGAGTTCATCGCCGTCAACACCGACGCGCAGGCGCTGCTGATGTGCGACGCCGACGTGAAGATCCACATCGGCTCGAAGGCGACGCGCGGGCCTCGGCGCCGGCGCCGACCCGGCGGTCGGCCGCGCCGCGGCGCAGGAGAGCCGCGACGAGCTGAAGGAGGCGCTGAAGGGCGCCGACATGATCTTCGTCACGGCCGGCGAGGGCGGCGGCACCGGCACCGGCGGCGCGCCCGATCGTCGCCGAGCTCGGCGCGCGAGCTCGAGCGCGCTGACCGTCGGCGTCGTCACGAAGCCGTTCGCGTTCGAGGGCCGCGCGCGCGCCGAGCAGGCCGAGGTCAGGGATCCAGAGCCTCGCGCGACCGGGTCGACACGCTGATCGTGATCGAGAACGACCGGCTGCTGCAGGTCGTCGAGAAGAAGACGCTCGATCGTCGAGGCGTTCCGGATCGCCGACGACATCCTCCGCCAGGGCGTCCAGGGCATCACCGACCTGATCACGGTGCCCGGGCATCGTCAACCTCGACTTCGCCGACGTGCGCACGATCATGCGCGACGCCGGCTCGGCGCTGATGGGCATCGGCATCGCGTCGCGGCGAGAACCGCGCCGCCGAGGCCGCGCGCACGCGCCGTCTCCTCGCCGCTGCTCGAGCCGTCGATCGACGGCGCGACCGGGCATCCTGCTGAACGTCACCGGCGGCACGCGAGCTCGGCCTCTTCGAGGTGAACGAGGCGGCCGAGGTCGTCACGGGCGCCGCCGACCAGAACGCGAACGTGATCTTCGGCGCCGTGATCGACGACGTCGCTCGGCGACGAGGTCCGCGTGACGGTGATCGCCACCGGCTTCGGCGCACCGCCAGAGGCGCCGCCGGCTCGAGGCGCCGGTCGCCGAGGCTGTCCCAACGGCGTTCCGGAACGTCCGCGCGAGCGAGCCGTCCGACGCCGAGCTCGAGATTCCGTCCTTCCTCGCGCGAGGATTGATCGAGCGACCTGAGGTTTGAGTTTCGCTCGCGCGCGGAATCGTGCGCGCATGCCCTCTTGGCCGACTGCCCGGTCGGCTAGGAGACCCGGTCCGACGCCCCGGCTTGCCGGGGCGCTCGTGCTTTCTCCGAGCCGTTAGCAGTCAGGCCGTGCAGACCCTCGTGCAGAACGCCGCTCCACGGCGCGCCACGTCGCCGCCGGAGCGCGGATGGTGCCGTTCGCCGGCTGGGAGATGCCCGTCCAGTACGAGGGCGTCATCCCGGAGCACCGCGCGGTGCGCAGCGACTGCCGGCGTCTTCGACGTCTCGCACATGGGCGAGTTCCACGTCGAGGGCCCGACCGCGCACGAGCTGCTGCAGTCGCTGCTCTCGAACGACCTCGACAAGATCGGCGAGGCGAGCGCGCAGTACACGCTGCTGACGAACGAGCGCGGCGGGATCGTCGACGACCTGATCGCCTACCGGATCGATCCGCACCACTACCTGCTCGTCGTCAACGCGGGCAACCGCGATGCCGCGTACGCGTGGCTGAAGGAGCGCGAGATCCGCGGCTCCGAGGTGCGCGACGCGTCCGACGAGTACGCGCTGCTGGCCGTCCAGGGGCCGAGGTCGATCGAGCGGCTCGGGCTCGCCGGAGGCGAAGCCGTTCACGCACGCGATGGGCGAGATCGACGGCGTCGAGGTGATGGTCAACCGCACCGGCTACACGGGCGAGCACGGCGTCGAGCTGATGTGCGCCGCCGAGGACGCGGTCGAGCTCTGGGACGCGGTCGTCGCCCGCGGCGCCGTCCCGTGCGGACTCGGCGCGCGCGACACGCTCCGGCTCGAGGTCTGCTACCCGCTGCACGGCAACGACATCACGCCAGGAGACGGACGCGATCTCGGCCGGGCTCGGGCTGGACGTGCGCGCTCGGCAAGGAGTTCAGCGGCGCCGACGAGCTGCGCGCGGATCAAGGCAGGCGGGCCGGAGCGGAAGCTCGTCGCCTTCGTGATGGAGGAGAAGGCGATCCCGCGGCAGGGCATGCCGATCGTGCGGCGGCGGCGAGGTCACCTCCGGCACGCACTCGCCGATGCTCGACAAGGGCATCGGCATGGGCTACGTCCCGGCAGCGTCCGCCGCGCCGGGCACCGAGCTGCACGATCGACGTCCGCGGCAGCGACCGCCGCGCGCACCGTCGTCCCGAAACCGATCTACAAGCGAGAGGAGTAGCGCATGGCCGCCGGCGAGAGACTACCCCGAGGGGCTGAAGTACCACCGCGAGCACGACTGGGCGCGGATCGACGGCGACGAGGCGACGCTGCGGCATCACCTGGTTCGCGCAGGATGCGCTCGGCGAGCTCGTCCACTTCGAGCCGCCGACCGAGGGCAGCTCGATCGCGAAGGACTCCACGTACGGCGAGGTCGAGTCGGTCAAGGCCGTCTCCGATGTGATCGCGCCGCTCTCCGGCGAGATCCTCGAGGTGAACCAGAAGGTCGTCGACGCGCCCGAGACGGTGAACGAGGATCCCTACGGCGACGGCTGGCTGATCCGGATCCGGCTCGTCCGACGCCGTCCGAGGTCGACGCGCTGCTCGACGCCGAGGCGTACAAGCAGTTCCTCGCCGAGCAGTAGCAGTGGGCAACCGTCTCGCTCACCGGACGCCGACCGCGAGGAGATGCTCGCGGCGATCGGCGTCTCGTCGGTCGAGGAGCTCTTCCAGCGACATCCCCGAGCGGCGTCCGCTTCCAGGCGCGAGCTCGACCTCGAGCCGGCGCTCTCGGAGCCGGAGCTCGTCGCGCCACCTCGAGGAGCTCGCGGCGAAGAACGTCGACACGACGAGGAGCTCTCGTTCCTCGGCGCCGGGCATCTACGACCACTACGTGCCCGGCGGTCGTCGACGCGGTGCTCCAGCGCGGCGAGTTCCTGACCGCGTACACGCCGTACCAGCCGGAGATGAGCCAGGGCGTCCTCCAGGCGATCTTCGAGTACCAGACGGCGATCTGCGAGCTGACCGGGATGGACGTCTCGAACGCCTCCGGCTACGACGGCACGACGGTCGCCGCCGACGCCTGCTTCGTCGCGAAGCACGCGACCGGCCGGACGAAGGTCGTCGTCGCGGAGGCGACTGAACCCGCAGGTGCGCCAGGTCGTCAAGACCTACGCGCCCGGCTTCGGGCTCGAGGTCGTCGAGGTGCCGCACCGCGGCGGCATCGACCGACCCGGACGAGCCGGCCGGCGGCGGCCGACGGACGCCGCGCTGCGTGATCTTCCAGCAGCCGAACTTCTTCGGCTGCCTCGAGCCGGCGCCCGAGCTCGCCGCCGCCGCGAACGACGCCGGGCGCGCTCGCCGATCGCGCACGTCGACCCGGTCTCGCTCGGCGTGCCTCGAGGCGCCCGGGCAACTACGGCTGCGCGATGGCGATCGGCGAGGGGCAGGGCGCGGGCAACTACCAGTCGCTACGGCGGCCCGCACTACGGCTTCCTCGCCGCGTCGAGGCCGACTACATCGCGCCGGCTGCCGGGCCGGATCGTCGGCGAGACGACCGACACCGCGGGCGAACGCGGCTATGTCCTGACGCTGCAGACCCGCGAGCAGCACATCCGCCGCGAGAAGGCGACCTCGAACATCACGACGAACCAGACGCTGCTCGCGCTCGCCGGGCTCGTGCACCTCTCCTGGCTCGGCTCCGCAGGGGCTCACGCGAGGTGGGGAGACCTGCATGAGCGCTCGCGCGCGTACGCGAAGGGAGCAGGCTGGCGGGCCTCGAGCTGGCGTTTCCCGACAAGGCAACATTCAAGGAGTTTGCCGTCCGCGTCGGACGGCCCGCCCGCGACGCGATCGCGCGCCGCGCGCGAGCACGGCGTCCACCCGGGCTACGCGCTCGGCCGCGACTACGCAGGGCATGGACGACGCGCTGCTCGTCGCGGTCACCGAGAAGCGCACGCCCGGCCGACATCGACCGGCTCGCGCAGGTGCTGCGCGAGGTCGCGCATGAAGCTGATCTACGAGAAGTCGCAGGCCGGCCGACGCGCGTCGACGCTGCCGCAGCTACGACCTCCCGGCCGCCGAGGTGCCGGCGGAGCTGCGCCGCGCCGACGCCGCCGCGCCTGCCTGAGCTCGCCGAGCCCGAGGTCGTGCGCCACTTCACCGAGCTCTCGACGCGCAACTTCGGGATCGACACCGGCTTCTATCCGCTCGGCTCCTGCACGATGAAGCACAACCCGCGCGTCAACGAGCGCGTCGTCGATGCTGCCCGGCTTCCGCGATCTGCACCCGCTCCAGGAGGAGGACGGCGCGCAGGGCGCGCTCGAGCTGATGTGGCGGCTGCAGGAGATCCTCGCCGAGGTCGCCGGCCTGCGACGCCGTGCTCGCTGCAGCCGGCCGCGGGCTCGCAGGGCGAGCTGACCGGGCCTGATGCTGATGCGCGCCTACTTCGCCGACCGCGGCGAGGGCGAGCAGCGCGACGACGATCGTCACCGCCGACACGGCGCACGGCACGAACCCGGCGAGCGTGACGATGGCCGGCTACGAGCTCGACGAAGGTCGCGACCGACGCGCGCGGGAACCTCGACGTCGACGACCTGCGCGGCGAAGGTCGAACGAGCAGCACGGCCGGGCTGATGCTGACGAACCCGTCGACGCTCGGCCTCTTCGACGAGAACATCGAGGAGGTCGCGACGATCTTCCACGACGCCGGCGCGCTCCTCTACTACGACGGCGCCAACCTGAACGCCGTCTGCGGGATCTCGCGGCCCGGCGACATGGGCTTCGACATCGTCCACATCAACCTGCACAAGACGTTCTCGCAGCCGCACGGCGGCGGCGGTCCCGGCGGCGGGCCGATCGCCGTGCGCGAGCAAGCTCGAGCCGTTCCTGCCCGGTGCCGGCGGTCGTCCGCGACGGCGACGCGTTCCGGCTCGACTACGACCGGCCGAAGTCGATCGGCAAGGTGCGCGGCTTCACCGGGCCGTTCGGCGTCTTCGTCCGCTCGTACGCGTACATCCGCGCGTACGGGCCCGGCGCTGCGCGAGATGTCCGAGGCCGCGGTGCTGAACGCGAACTACCTGCTCGCGCGGCTCCGGGACGCCTACGACCTGCCGTACGACCGGCTCTGCATGCACGAGTTCGTGCTCAGCGCGCGCAGCCTGAAGCGCGAGCACGGGATCACGGCGCTCGACGTCGCCAAGCGGCTGATGGACTACGGCTTCCACCCGCCGACGATCTACTTCCCGCTCGTCGTCCCGGAGGCGCTGATGATCGAGCCGACCGAGACCGAGCCGAAGGAGACGACTCGACGCGTTCGTGCGACGCGATGCTCGCGATCGCGCGCGAGGCGGCCGACGATCCCGGAGCTGCTGCAGCGAGGCGCCGCACGACCGGCCGGTGCGGCCGGCTCGACGAGGTGAAGGCCGCGAAGCGCGCGATCGTCAAGTACGGCTTCGACGAGCATCCAGACCTGCGCGGGCGAGCGCGGCGAGGCCGCGCCAGCTCGAAGCGCAGAAGGGCGCGTAGTGTCGCGCGAGGAGATCGCGCACCGCGTCGACGAGCTCGCGCCGCAGTACTCCGGGCCGGCCTTCGTCGACGCGATCAGCGCCTACTCGGCGACCCTCGACGACGGCGTCACAGGAGGAGCTGAAGGAGATCGTGCTCGACCGCGCGGCCAACTTCGACCAGGCGGTCATGGAGCGAGTCGACGCCGGCGGCTGGTTCCGCCGTCAGTGGGACAAGGCGCTGGGCGAGTGAACGCGGGAGCTACGAGGGCCGCGACTTCGAGCGGGCGGTCGCGCTCGTCAGCGCCGAGCCTCGCCCGAAGCTGCTCGTCGAGCGGCTCGGTCTCGACTGGGAGTACGTCGCCTGGCTTGCGCTCGACGCATCGGAGGCGGTGTTGGGCGAGCAGGCGGAGCGGCGCGGGGTCGTCGTCTCGCACGGCGGTGAGGCCTTCACGGCCGGCTTCCTGATCGGCGTCCACCTCCACGAGCGCCCGGTCCCGGAGCCCGCGAAGCTGACCGCGGCGGTCGACCTCGTGCAGGAGCGCGGCCGCCATGCAGTGATCGCCGACCATTGCGATCTGGCCAGCGTCGCCAAGATCGAGGACGTCTACTCCGGCGCGCTCGTCGAGTCGCTGGCCGACGCCGACTCGGACGGCGACGAGTTGCGATCGCCCCTCACGCGAATCTTCGAAGCGGGGTTGGCGGTCGGCCTGGAGCTGGGCTCAGGCTGCGACGGCGACGCCGGTACGGAGTAGTCCGAGCGAGGTCGAACACGCGCTCGATCTCCGCGGCCACCGGCGCGAAGTCCAGGGCCGGCCAGACGAAGATGTCGTCCGCCGCGATCAGTTCGATCCACGTGGCGCCGGAGCGACAGATCGTCCGAGCGCATCAGTGCCGCCTGCGCATGGCTCCGGGCCCAGCACCTCCTTCACCGAGTTGAAGTAGCGCCGCCGTCCGTCGGCCGGACCGGCCGGCGCCCGTGAGGGAGGCTCGCTGCGGCCGTGCGCCAGTCGGCGAACGCCTCGTGCCGCCCGGACGCCCAGGCAGTGCCGAACTGACGGCCGAGCTGGTGATCGACGAGGTGGCCGAGCTCGTGCAGGAAGCTGAGCGGGATCCGGCCGTGACGCCGCGAGACCCGCACATCGACGGGATCCTCTTCGCAGCGCCGGTAACAGCCGCTCTGGCTCGTCGTCGACGTCGGGCGCACGGGTACCGGGTCGAGGTCGGAGACGAGGAGATGGAGCGCGTCGGCGGCTGCAAGCGCCTGGGCCAGGTCGGGATACAGCGGGCTTCGCCGGGGCAGCCCGACGATCTCCGTGAGACGGCGAAGACGGGGCTCTCCGCTGCGAGTCACGGCAAGTGGGTACCTGCGCTCGGCACGAGCTCACGCTACGGCAGCAACCCGGACGCCGCCGATAACCGAAGGGTGCGCATCCTCCTGATCCTCTTGGTTCCCGTGATGCTGTTCTCCGGCGTGGCAGGTACACCGCCGTGAGGAGAACGAGAACCGGTCTCGCTCTCGTCGCGAGTGCGGTGGCCTCCGGCGACGTCGAGGTCAGCTGCCCCGGCCCCGTCGCGCGGCTCGTGGAGATCACGCCGAATGCGGCGGCTGGGTCGACTTCGACCAGCACGGCAGGCCGAGACAAAGACGAGCCTTTCCGCCTCGACCTGTCGTCGGCCTGGAGCGGGTCTGGCGCGGAGACCAGAAGTCGTTCGGCTGTCTCATCAGCGGCAGCTGCAACGCAGGACACCCACGCGCGCGGTGTAGGGCATCGTCACGCTGGCGCATCGAGTCGTGGGCACCTGCGGCGTAGTCCACCAGACGAGTCAGGCAGGCGCAGTGCTGCGCCATCCCAGACGGCTCGAGCAGGTCGCGCTCCGGGCTCGGGGTGAGCCGGCCGAACGCGCACGCGATCGCGGTCCGGGTCGCGCCTGGAGGACGCCGTGGGCACTCGGCGGTGGGCGACTACCACCTCGCCGGGCGCCATCCTGGCGGCAGGTTTGACCGCCACCCCGAGACAATCTCGGACTGGCCCGAGCGCCTAGACGCGCTGGACGAAGATGCAGGGAGCGCGCGTCGGCACGGTAGCGGCAGAGTGCCCCAGCCGGGTGACGCAACGCGAACTCGGTCTCGGAGAACCGCGGGAGCTCGAGTCAAGGCGCGCAGCGGCGGCGGCGGGACCGTCGGTCTCGACGAGCTCGTAGCCGCCGCCCGAGCTGGACGAAGACGAGGTGGCTGGCCGGTTCGGGCGCCGTCGTCTCCGAGCTGGACGGGCCGATCGGGCCGCGGGCCTCGCGGCGGAGCCGCGTCGCGAACCGTCCCGCCTGCGCCCGGAGATGGTCGTTCTCGTGCTGCCTCAGGCGCTCGATCTCCGCGTCGCAGCCTGCGACGTCGACCTGTGAGCCGTTCGATCTCCTTTGAGTTGTTGTTCGGCCATCCGGGCGAGCCGGCCGAGGCCTGGTGCGGCTGCGTGAGCCAAAAGTTTTGTCGCCCGGACACGTTGAACCAGGCGGGAGCGCCTGCTGCCGCCGGCGGTCTCGATCGCGCCTGAGCGCGGAGATCTCCCGCTTCGCTCGGCAAGTGACCTCGGCCGCCGCGAACTCTCGCCCACTGCTCCTCGAGTTGCGTGAGAAGCTGAGCGTTCGGCTGCGCCCTCGACTCGGCCTGATCGCCTTCGACAGCACGGAATAGTCTTCAGGCTCGTCCGCCGGTGTTCCGACGACGCCCAGTGCCGTTGGACCGGGCATCCCGCGGTCGTTCTCGTGCCTTCGCTGGATCTGGGCGCGAAGGCCCGTCCCGGAATCCGGTCTCCATTGTCAGCTCGATGCCGTACTGGGTCGCGAGAGCGCGCTCGCAAGATCGGGGCCCGACACGAAGCCGAGCTCGACGATCGTTTCGCTGAGCCGCTTACCCGTCGCCTGCTGCAGGACGAGGGCGCGCTCGAGCTCGTCGTCGGTCAGTAGACCTTGTTCGGACGAGCAGGCTCCAAGGGACGCCAGGCGATGCGCCGCTTCCACACCTCGATATCGCAGCCGTTGGCCCTGGAGACAAGTGGTTTCTGACCAGATGCCTCTTTTCGGGCGTTGCGGTCCTGCGGCTAGGTCTAACGAGTGGCCGCGAGAGCAATACGTAACTGAACGAAGTATTAT
>ERZ1370068.10405-contig-9107_pt1 | contig 33007 bp, 51 predicted proteins | sample MGYA00561227_ERZ1370068 | MGnify/ENA primary metagenome ERZ1370068 (study PRJEB38410, sample SAMEA6850437) | metagenome | study: Metagenomic assessment of the ecological functions of the soil: analysis of the soil microbiota associated with the...
GATGTGCTAGTTCCCAGTTCACATGTTGCTCCTGGTTCCCAGGCAGCACGCTCCTACTGCCAGCTGCAGTCATACAGCTAAGTCAGAGCCTTGCAGTTCCACTGAAGATGGCTGCAGGCTGAGTGTTTGCTGCACCACTGAGACACCTTCCTCCCCTTCAACAGACGTTCACATTTCACTGGGTTTCACTCGAGACAGGAGCTCTTGATCTCTGTTCTCGACAGGTCCGGGGCAGGAGGCGATCAGGATCAATGCGATCGAGGCTGAACAAAATTCACTTCCACTTTTGGTCACTTAAACCATATCACTGGCGCGCTGGTGTTCGCGGGTTGGTTTTCGTTTGCCGCGCATCAGAAGCTTATCGCGAATCGGTTTTATCAGCCAAGGGCGACCAGCGCAGCGGTCGAGGGTATTCACACCAGCTAAACTGTTGGTAATCGCGCGATATCGGTTTTCCCTTTCCAATGTTTTACGTACTATGCGGCTGGTCAACTAACTTCAGTCAGTAGCGACCTGGTCTGAATTCAGTTCTTGATAACACTACCACCTTTTTCTTTGGCTTTTCAGAGTTCTTGCAGGATCTGCAGTCGAACTCGCGTTCCTTGATAGGTTAGCACCAGGATCTTGACATATCTGTTCCCACGTTTGGGGCCGCTCCATTTATAAGTATTACCGCGAAGTTGGGTTCAACCGCGCTGGTCCGATGTTTTAGCGGCTTACGTCTTCGAATCTGGTCTGACCTCTTTTCCGGTGTTCTGTTCCGGAGATCGAAGGCAATCTGGATCATGCCGTGGCAGGTCATCCCATTAACGGATCGGTATTACTGCAAAATGATTAAGACACCAACGTCGGCGCTTGAGCTGGGTGGGGGTAGGAGCGAAGAGTCCGCTGAGCGTGCCGATGATCTTCCATTTGCCGCGCGTTTCACAATGCGATGTCGGCGTACACCTTCATGGGATCTACCTTTGTGGGCATGGTCATTCTCCTGTTATGGATCTGAAGGTTGTACTCATAGCGCCCGGACGCGCCACTGCCGCATTCCTCGAACGGTTTTGCTGCCATCAGCTTTGCAAGATCATGTAAATTCTTTGCGATTTTTCTCTTTAACTCAAGCTGGAGGGAAGGGTTAAGCACCACCCCCATGACCTGAAGCGCTTTGCTGCAAGTATTTGGCCCATCCTCAGCATTGGGTTTGCTATTCAGGTCTGGCGTGATGTTTCCAAATCAGATGTCTTCTGCATCTTAACAGTCCATGGGGTTTCAGCTTTGCTCCCCTGTGGACAGCACAGCGACAGGGTAAATCTCTGATCTTGAAGAGCTTTATTCAAAGAGGAGCCAGAGAAACCTCCTGGCCCTAAGCTGCCGATCTAGCTCCTTCCCAGGAGGCAGTGAGTGGAAGGAACTCAGACAGAGAAGAAGTGTTGTTTACTGGTTCAGAATGTTTCAGGGGCGTGGGTTCTGTTCTCAGACAAATTTGCTGAAACTCTGGTGATGTTCAGCTGGAGTCACGCACGACTACGAGGGCTCAGGATCAGATCTCTGACTTTGGGAGTTTGTCAGGGATTACAATACACCTCAAACCCAGTCCATCTCTGCTCGGCACTCAACCTCAGCTATCTCACCACCACACACACTTTCTGGCGGCAGTCTCCACTCTTATCTTTTAGATTCTGTGAATTGAGGCCAAAATTGCGGGAAGCGTTAAAGCTTTATACCTCGTCTGGTGAAGATCCCATGCGTTCTTTCCGGTTTGGGGATACCCGCTGCGCCATGCAGAGTCTGTTTTGCACGCAATTCTCACGCGCGCTGTTTTCCATCCAGCGCGTGGAAAGAAGAAGAATTACCTTCATCGACCAACGGGCCGCCCATCCAGATGAAACCTTCCGCCTAAGTCTGATCGATAAGCTCGGCGTTGTTCGTCCTAAAAGGAGCTGCTCCCGCGTGCTCTTCGTTGATCACGGTTCAGGACCAGCCGGTAGTCATCCACGAACTGCAGTTTTCATTTCCGACAAATCTGCATTTCCCGGGAGTTGAGTTCAACGGCGGCTTGCGGGATTTCGATGGCGGGGGCGGCGCTTGGGTCTCACAGGCTATTTGGTCCGCCGCTGTCGCGCGCGCGGCGCCGGCGGCTTCCGGCGGACGGCGCCCAGCGAGAGGCTTCGAAGAGACGCATCAACTCATCGCTGGGTTATGCTTTCGCCAGTCATCGCACGGGGCGACCAGCGGTCGAGGATGAGCGATTCGATCGCGTGGTCGGCCTTGCGTTTTTCGCTGCCTTTGATCATGAGCGAACGAAACGCGGGGAGCCGATTGAGAAAGCAGGAAATGATGGAAGCCGTCGCGCGGCTCAATCAAGCCGGCCGCGGCGGCGGCCTTGGCCGAGCGCGCTCATTCCAGTCGGCTCGCAGAGTTTTCATCTCCGCCCTGAGGGCCAGCATGCGCGCGGGCACGCCTTTGTATTTTTCGTAACGCCGTTGACCTTGCGATCGACCGCGCCCTGGCTCACCAGGCTCTGCAGCTTTCGTAAGAACGCAGTCGCAGCATTTCTTCGCCACCGCTGGCGGCATTGCGCTCCCGGAGGTTGAGCAAGAGGATGTCGAACAATGGCTTGAATTCATAGGAAGCTTTGGAGGGAAAGCACCGCCACAAGCTCTTCGGTGATGATATCGGGCGCGCGACGAGAAAAAAGGTGCCGGATGGTTTAGACATCGATGACTATAGCGCAAATCCGGAGAATAACGACCCGCGATTCTGGTCAGACGAATTTACTCTGGTGGATCACCCGACCAAAGTGTTCGGGTCGGCACCCATTTCGAGCGAGCGAGTGATGCGTGTGACCGTGATCGATGACCTCGGCCGAACCAGTGGGGATGCTTGCGTGGTCAGGTCTGGCAGCCAGCACTCTGGTTGGCGCAACGATATCGCCTCTGTAGGCGCATCGTCGTTAGGCGAAGGCGGCTGGCGGACCCGTTATTGGTCGAGCGATGTAAACTTCGACCAAGGCCACGCCTTGGGCGGTGCCGGCATCGTGCACGATCGCGGTGTAGGCGCTCGGGTGCCAATGTCGCGATGATGGCAGATTCACTTTCGTCGGAAGGCGGAATGGTGGTGTCGATGGATCTGCTGGGCTTGTTCGGCTCGCCAATTGTCGTTCTGATAGATGAGCGACCCGTCCTTGTCGTGCAGTTCCAGAACCGGATCGGGCAGCACGCCGGTAACTCCGAACGCGGCCAGCGAGGGACCAATCGCTCGGACCATGATTTTGGTGGGAGTGGTCCCACCAATGATAAAGCCGCCGATCATGACGTCGTCACCAGTGCCGACCTCGCCGCGTGTTGAGATATTGCGCACGGTGGAATTGCCCGGGGCAAGATCGTAGAGCTCGCAAAGCGCGTTTCCCTCGGTGCCATCGGCACTTCGGAGAACAGCGGTGTAACTTCCGGGCGCCAGACTTCGGCCACGACGACCACTTCGGCCGGGTTTGGCGGCTCAAAACCGGCAGGAACAGTGCCTGAGGGAAGGGTGGTCCAGTTATCGTTTTGACCAATTAGCGTCCGGTAGAGTCATACACCTCCAGTGTCGGATCGGCCAGGACTCCCGGAACGCCCAGGTTAGCCAGCAGCGACGGTCCGAGGGCACGGAAGACGATATCTTTGTTGGAATCGCCGTCGATAATGAAGCCACCAATCATCACATTGTCGCCGCCGCGCACGCGGACTCGGGTGGAAATGTTGAGGCAGGTATTGAGGCTAGCTGGAGTTGAGTCCTGGAGTACGGTTGGCGGCAGCGAGATCGACTGTGAAACCTCCTCCGAGTAGCCGCTCTTCAAACCCGCCTCATTGTAGGCCGTGACGGCGAAGTAATGACCGAACTCAGACGGTCAGGTCCGACACCGATGCCGTGCTCTGGGGCACATCCTTAGATTGGTCGTAGACGCCGCTTGAGGTGCCCCAATACACCTTGTGCACCGGCGATATCCGGTTCGGTATTTGGGTCCCAAGTCAGGGTGACGCTGCGGGTCGCAGGCCAAGGCGCCGAGTGGCAAAAGAGAAAATAGCAGCGACAGCGACGAATTTGGCGAGTCGTGAATTCATTACAATTACCACAGGTGACTATGGAATTTATAGCAATGGGCGTGCCGCGGCGGTGCGAAGAGCGCGGTCAATGGAGCGGTTCCGAGACATCAGAGATCCCCGGCGAGAAATTGCGCTGAAACGCGTATTTGCCGGGCGTGATTGCTGCCGGGACCCCGCTCTGTCAAATCACCGCCCAAGCGGCGTCAGCGAGCAGCTGACTTCGCAGAACAAGGTCTGCGGGTCGGGTTCCGAAGACGCCAGGAGCGATGCGTCGGACGGCAGACGACGAGGGCCCCATGGCCGATTTTACCGGAGTCGACCTCGGGCGTGCCGGTCGGAAGGCGGCTGACGGCCCGTTATTGGCTCGAGGATGTAAGCTTCGACCAGAGGCTACGCCTTGGGCGGTGCCGGCATCGTGCACGATCGCGGTGTAGGCGCCGGGTGCCAATGTCGCGATGATGGCGGATTCGCTTGTCGGAAGGCGGAATGGTGGTGTCGATGATCTGCTGAGCTTGTTCGGCTCGCCAGTTGTCGTTCTGATAGATGAGCGACCCGTCCTTGTCGTGCAGTTCCAGAACCGGATCGGGCAGCACGCCGGTATACTCCGAACGCGGCCAGCGAGGGACCAATCGCTCGGACCATGATTTTGGTGGGGGCGATCCCACCGATGATAAAGCCGCCGATCGTGACGTCGTCACCGGTGCCGACCTCGCCGCGTGTCGAGATATTGCGCAGCGGTGGAGATTGCCCGGGGCGAGATCGTAGAGCTCGCCAAAGCGCATTCCCCTCGGCGCCATCGGCACTTCGGAGAACAGCGGTGTAACTTCCGGGCGCCAGACTGGCCACGACGACCGCTTCGGCCGGGTTTGGCGGCTCGAGGCCGGCGGGAACGGTGCCCGAGGAGAGGGTGGTCCAGTTAATCGTTCTGTTGAACCAATTGGCGTCCACGGTAGAGTCATACACCTCCAGCGCCGGATCCGAGAGCGAATTTCGACGCCCAGGTCAGCCAGCGACGGCCCGAGGGCACGGAAGACGACATCCTTGTTGGAATCGCCCTCGATGATGAAGCCACCGATCATCACATTGTCGCCGCCGCGCACGCGGACACGAGTGAAATGTTGAGCAAGTATTGAGGCGGTGGAACCAGGACCCGGCGTCGCGGTCGGTGAAGGCGTTGCTGTCGGTGAAGGCGTTGGGGTCAGGGTTGGCGTCGGCGTGGGGGTTGGGGTGGGAGTCGGAGTAGGCGTTGGGGTTGGGGTTGGCGGCTTTGGTGTCGGGGTCGGGGAAGGCGTAGGCGTTGGGGTTGGTTTTGGCGTTGGAGTTGGCTTCGGGGTGGGGGTCGGAGTAGGCGTGGGCTTTGGCGTTGGGGTTGGTTTTGGCGTGGGGTTGGTTTTGGGGTGGAGTGGGGGTCGGCGTGGGCTTTGGCGGTGCCGGTTGCGGAAATTTCTTCGGAGAAATCGCTTTCCATCCCGTCCTGATTGTAGGCCGTGACGGCGGGAAGTAGCATCGAGCGCCCACTGACAGATCCGGTATGGTCTGCGAGGTTTGGTCCTGCCGCATCCGATTGCTGGTCGTAGACTCCGCTCGCGATGCCCCAATAGACCACTATAGCCGGCGTCTCGGCCGGCGATGGCGTCCCAGGCGAGAGTAAGATTGTTGGTGGCCGGCAGGTGCGACTGTGGCGGGGACAAGGGTGGCGGCGAAAGCGAGGAACTTTCGAGAAAAAGGACTTCATTACAGAAAACACCTATAGATATGGCGGATTATAGCAATGTCCATGCCCGCGCTCTTTCTGCCATGAGGCTCAATCGCGCTCCCGGCGCCGGCCTTGCACGTGCGACTTGGTCGTGGCGGAAGTAATGTCGTCCATGGCCATACTCCAGTGGGAGGCGAATCATCGGATTCGATCTGACCAGGAACGGCCTACGGGTCAGTTTTCACGGATTGTAAACCTCGACCAGCGCGACCCCTGTGTTATTGCCTCTGCCGCGAATGATCGCGGTATAATTTCCCGGCGGCAGAGTCGCGATGATGGCTGCTTCGCGATCATCGGTGGGCGCTAAAGCGGAATCGAGAATCTGTTGCTCCTGGTCGCTGCGCCAGTCGTCGTTTTCATAAATCAGTGAACCATCAGCGGCGTGCAGCTCCAGGATTGGATCGGGTAATGCTCCGGCGACCCCAAAGCTGGTCAGCGATGGCCCAATGGCGCGAACCATGACCTGGGTCGACTCCTCGCCCCCGATGATGAAGCCACCGATCAGAACGTCGTCGCCGGTTCCGACCAGTCCGCGGGTTGAGATGTTGCGGACGCTCGAGCTATCCGGTGCCAGATCATAGAGTTCGCATAAGGCCACTCCGGTTGCACCATCCACCCCTCGCAAGACGGCGGTGTAAGTGCCAGGCGGCAAGGTCGCGGTGATGAGAGATTCGTTGCGGATCGGCCGGCTCAAACCCGCTCGGGACGCTTTCCGGTGGAAGCGAAGTCCAATTGTCGTTCTGAGCGATCAAGATCCCGCCGGAGTCATAAAGCTCGAGAAGCGGATCGGCGAGGGCTCCTTTGACACCGGCGCTTGACCAACGATGGCCCGATAGCGCGCAGAACGACCGTCTTGTCGGTATCGCCGCTGACGATGAAGCCGCCGATCATGACGTTGTCGTCTTTGTAAACGCTGACGCGGGTTGAGACGTTAGCCAGATTCTTGCCTTTGCCTTTGCCTTTCGGCGTTGGGCTCGGTGTCGGCGTAGGCGTCGGCGGGTTGGGGTGGCGTGGTCGGGAGGTGGAGTCGGCGTCGGTGTGGCAGTGGGCGTGGGGCTGGAGCGCGTGGGTCGGAGTTGGGGGCGGTCCGGCGTTCACATACCATTTTGCAATTTGACTTGTGACGGTTCCTCCGCCGTTGCTGACATCAACGCGGAAAATTGTCTTGTCGTCGTCGAGGGTGGCGGGGGAGTTGTATAAGTGCTGCTCGTAGCCCCTGGGATCGGGGTCTGGTTGTCTTTCCACTGGTAGACAAGGTTGTTCCCGGTCGCTGTCACACTAAAGGTGGCAGTTGCTCGACGCGAAAACGGTTTGGTCTGTGGGCTGAGTAACGATCACCGGAAGCGGTATCGGAGTGGCGGTGGGAGTGGGGCGCCGTGGTGGTGGCGTTGGAGTGGGGTGAGCGGTCGAGGGGTCGGAGTGTTGGGAGTCGGCGTTGGAGTCGCGGTTGGGGTGGGTTGGAGTGCAGTGGGGTGGGGTTGGAGTCGCGGGTGGAGTTGCGGCGTTGGATGGCGGTGGGGGTGGGTGTGGTCGCTGTGGAGTGGGGTTAGATCGACGGTTGGGGTTGGCGTTGGGTCGCCGTGGGGGTGGGTGTTGGAGTGCCGGTGAGTGTCGGTGTCGGGTGGCGGTTCGGGTCGGGTGGGCGGCGGTGGGACGATTGTGGAGACTTCCTGGGAGTAATCAAGCTCTCAACGCCGCTGTGCGGATTGCGTCAAGCCCGTGACGGCGAAGTAGTGCCGAGACTCGAACCGGTCGGGTCAGATACCCGACTCTACCGCTAGTGGTCCTGCGGGACGCACATCCTCAAATTGGCCATAGACGCCGCTAGCGGTGCCAAAGTAGACCTTGTGCCCCGCATGACATCCTGTTCGGGTTTGTCCCAAGCCAGTCGATAGCTGCCAAGATCTGCGTAGGCGCCAGTGGCGCTAAAGAAAATGGCGGCGATGGCGAAGAGTTTGGACAGAAGCGAGCTGCATTACGGATACAACAGGTGATTATGAAATTATAGCAAAGCTTGTGCCTCAGACGCCCGAAAATAGGCACCGCGCGGCCTCGCGGACTCCTCTGCATCCGCCCCAGGATGGGCGGAGAGGGCAGCTTGCCTCGCGGATTACGACCGGGAAGCGTTGATTTCGCGGAGCAAGTTTGGTCCCCGAGGCATGTAACCGCTTATAGATTTGGAGAAGCTGCGCCTGCTTCCAACTTCTCGCGTGCCGACTCCGGATCGCAGATTCCGCCGCCGCCAATGATCGGCAAGGCTGTTCGGGTCCGCAAAATCGGATGACGGCAGTCGCGCGAGCCCGAAGAGGGTGCCGCTCAGCCGCCAGCCTCATCTGCGCTCGTGAGCGCGGAATGATCCGAGCGTCGTGTTCGTAGCGATTATGCCGGCGAGACCGAATTTTTCGCAGGTCGCCAGCGATTTCGGCGAGCGCTTCCTCCGAGAGATCGGGTGCAATCTTGAGGAGCAAGGGTTTCGGTGAGGCCAACTCCGCATTCGCATTCGTGATGATGCGCAAACAATCCAACGAGCGCGTCGTGCTCCTGCAGAGTGCGCAAGCCCTGCGTATTGGGCGAGCTGACGTTGAGCACGATGTAATCAGCAACCGGCGCGAGTCGCCGAAAGCTGTAGAGGTAATCGGTCGCAGCTTCCTCGAGTGGGGTCACCTTGGACTTCCGAGATTGACGCCAATCGGAATCGACGAGAGCCGACGCGCTCTCGCGCAAACGCTGGAGACGCTCCGCGATGACATCGGCGCCATCGTTGTTGAATCCGAGCCGATTAATCAAGGCCTCTTGTTCTGGGGTAGCGAAAGATGCGCGGTCGCGGATTTCCCGGCTGCGGTTTGGCGGTGACGGTGCCGATTTCCACGAAACCGAATCCGAGCGCCTCCCAGGCGGGATGGCAACGCCGTTCTTATCGAAACCGGCGGCGAGACCGACTGAATTTCGGAACTGCAATCCGAATAGCGTCCGCGGCTGCGGCGGCGGAGCGAACGAGCGCAGGAACGCAAGGGCGCCAGGGATCCGCGGGGCGGCGCGCAGCAGGCCCAGAGCAAAGTGGTGCGCGGTCTCCGGCTCCATCTGGAAGAGCAGTGGCCTAACGAGGCGTTCGTACCAACTACTCGTCAGGCGTTTCATTTTCCGATGCAGAAAGTGGCGAAGAGCGCGTCGAGAATTTTTTCCATGTCGGCATGGCCGATGACTTCGCCGACCGCCTGCAAGGCGCCGCGGAGATCGACCGCCACAAACTCCGGGGCCAGATTTCTGCACGAAGGCGCGCGCGCGCCTCGTCGCAGGCCGTGAGCGCGCGTCGCAGACAATCGCGATGGCGGGCCGTTGATCGCGACCATGCTCGGGATGTCCCAGCGCTGGTCGCTCACTTTGCCAGGATCGCCTCCTCGAGCCCGGCGAGACCGTTTTCCTTCGTGCAGGAGATGCGAAGCGCGTCGCAGTCCGTCCAGTCGGCGTGCTCCGGCAGGTCGCATCTTGTTCAAGAGCACGAGCTCAGAGCGGTCGCGCGGTTGCGAGTCGAAGTGCGCGGGTTTGGCCACGTTCGCGTCGATCACATGCAGGACGAGATCCGCGTTGGCCAGCGAGCGCTCGGTTCGGGCGATGCCTTCGTTCTCCACCGCGTCTGCTCCGCGCGCGCGCAGCCCGGCCGTATCCGTGAGGCGAAGCACGATCCCGCGCATGTTGACCACTTCCTCGATCGTATCGCGGGTCGTGCCGGGCGTCGCGCTGACGATGGCGCGGGGAAAACCGAGCAAGCGATTGAGCAAGCTCGATTTCCCGGCGTTGGTCGCGCCATAAATCACGACCCGCACGCCTTCGCGAAAGATTCGACCCTGGTCGGCGGTCGCGAAGCAATGCGCTCGATTTCCAGCGCGGATTGCGTCGAGCCGCGCGAGGAAGGCGGCACCGAGCATCTGGATACGTCTTCATCCGGAAGTCGATATAAGCCTCGAGATTGGCGATGAGCGAAATCAAATCTTCGCGCAGCTTGGAAATTTTCTCGCCCAGCTGGCCTTCGAGTTGTTCCGCCGCCGAGCGAAGCGCCGAGATCGGTCTGCGCGCGAATCAGGTCGATGACTGCTTCGGCCTGCGTCAGGTCGAGTTTGCCATTCAGAAAAGCGCGCTCGGTGAATTCACCCGGACGCGCCGCCCGCGCGCCTGCGCGCAGGCAGGTCTCCCAGACGCGCGCCGTGACCAGCACGCCGCCGTGGCAACTGATTTCCACGACGTCTTCGCCGGTGTAGCTCGCCGGCGCGCGATGGACCGAGAGCATCACCTGATCGATGACACGCTCTTCCTCGACGATCTCGCCGAACTGCTGAAAATGCGAAGCCGCGTCCGACGGTTTTTGTTTGCCGCGAAAATCGCGTCCGCCACCGCGATCGCCTGCGGTCCGGAGAGCCTGACGAGCGCAATGGCGCCTTCGCCGGGCGGCGTCGAGACGGCGGCGATCGTCGCCGTTGTCTCCGCTGGCGTCATGCCGCCATCACCTCGCGCAGCGCGGCGATGCATTTACGATTCTGTTCCATCGTGCCGACGGAGATCCGCACCCACTCGGGGAATTTGTAACCGCTGAGGGCGCGCACGATGACGCCGTGCTGGAGAAGCGCTTTGAACACCGCCTTGCCGTCGCCCACCTTGACCAGAACAAAATTTGCGACGCTCGGGACGAAAGGAAGACCCAGCGCGGCGAATTCGTGCTCCAGATATCTACGGCCTTCGTCCGTCACCCGCTTCGATTCCGCCTGGTGCGCTTCATCGGCCAGCGCCGCCCGGGCGCCGGCCTGCGCAACTCCGTTGGTGTTGAAAGGCGCGCGCGTTTTTGCACCACCCGGATGAGTTCCGGGCGCGGCAATGCCGTAGCCGAGCCGCACGCCGGCGAGCGCGTGGATTTTGGAAAAAGTTCGCAAGACGATGACGTTACGGTTTTCCCTAACGAATCGAAGCGTGTCGGGCGGATCGTCCAGATACTCGAAATAGGCCTCGTCGAAGACGACCACGACGTCGTTGGGCACGCGCGCCATGAAACGGTCGATGGCTTCCTGTCTAACGAGCGTCCCGGTCGGATTATTGGGATTGGCGATGAAGACGACGCGGGTCTGCGGGGTGATCGCCTGCCGGATCGCGTCGAGGTCGAAGCGATGTTCGCGGTCCGCGACTTCGATGGCCCTGGCGCCAAAGAGCGACGCCACCAACCGGTAGGCGATGAACGCATTTTCGGAGGTCACCAGCTCCGTCCCTGGCCGGAGGAAAGCATGCCCGATAAATTCGATGATCTCGTTCGAGCCGTTACCGAGGATGATGCTTTCGGGCGCAAATTCAGTTTCTCGAGAGCGCTGCGCGTAGATAGAAGCCGCCGCCGTCGGGGTAAAAATTCGCGCCCGCGAGGGCCTCCTGCATCGCGGCCAGCGCGCGCCGCGACGGGCCGAGCGGATTTTCGTTCGAGGCCAGCTTGACGATCCGGTCGACCGGCAGGCCGGAGTCGCGCGCCGTTTCCTCAATTGGCTTGCCCGGTTCGTAGAGCGAGAGATCGCGCAGGTGCGGCTGGGCCTGATCCCAAATGGAGTCCATGCGATGGATTCTAACGAGGTTTGCGCGGTTGAACAGCCAAGGCCGCAGAGCGCGCGGCGGCGGCCGGAAATAAAGCTGTTCACCCGGCGACTTCTGTCGAACCGTTTCACCGCCATGAATGCTCCTGATCTCACGGCTGCGGCCAACTTCCTTCACATCACGCTTAACCCGTGGAAATTTGTCATGGCCTCGCCGGCAGCCTGATTTTCGGTCTGCGCTTTGTCATTCAATGGATCGCTTCGGAGCGCGCGAAGAAGAGCGTCATCCCGATCGGATTTTGGGAATGCAGCGCGCTCGGGTCGATCTTAACCCTGAGCTACTTCGCGATTTACCGCCACGACTCGGTCGGTATCCTGCAAACGGCCTTGCCGCTCCCAATCTACTTGCGCAATTTATACTTTCGTTGGACGCATCATCATGCGCAACATCCGGGAAACGAACCGCGCCCGCCGGAATAGCGGCCGCGCCGATTCGAGACTCTGATTTTTCCATGCCGACTGCGCCTGAAGTCATTTATCTCGATAACAACTCCAGCACCCGGATCGATCCGAGCGTTTTGGAGGAGATGATGCCGTTCCTGACCACCCACTACGGCAATCCTCAGGCTCGCATCGCTTCGGCGCCGAGGTGAAAGAGGCGACCGATCTGGCGCATGAGCGGGTGGCGGCCCTGCTCGGCTGCGAGCCTAACGAAATCGTCTTTACCAGCGGCGGGACGGAATCGGACAACACCGCGCTGCATTCAGCGCTGCAGATGTCGCCCGAGCGACGCCACATCGTGACGACCTCGGTCGAACACAACGCCGTCCTGAACTACTGCGAAGCGCTCGTTAGGCGGGGTTGCGAGGCGACCATCGTCCCGGTCGACGAACAGGGCCACTCTTGATCTTGGGGAGTTGGCGCGCGCCATTCGGCCGGACACCGCGGTCGTGTCAGTGATGTGGGCGAACAACGAAACCGGCGTGATTTATCCGCTCGAAGAAATCGCCAACCTTTGTCGCGCCAAAGGCGTTTTCTTTCATACCGATGCGGTCCAGGCGGTCGGGAAGATGCCGATCGATTTGAAAGGAATTGCCGGTTCATTTTCTTTCCCTTTCGGGGCACAAACTGCATGCCTCGAAGGGCGTCGGCGCGCTTTACGTCAACCGAAGCGCGTTTCCAGCCGCTCCTCGTCGGGGGCCGCAGGAGGGCGGGCCGGCGCGCCGGGACCGATAATGTCGCCTCGATCGTCGGCCTCGGAAAAGCGGCCGAACTGGCGCGGGCGACGGTCGAGGAAGAAAACACGCGGGTCCGTGCCTTGCGCGACCGTTTTGAAGAAACGTTGCGCGCCGAGCTCGATCAGGTCGAGATCAACGGCGATCCCGGCGGCCGCGCCTTCCCAACACTTCGAACCTCGCGTTTCCTCGGCGTGGAAGCCCAGGCCATCCTGCTCAAACTCGACCAGGAAGGCGTCTGTTGTTCGTTAGGCTCCTCCTGCACGACCGGTGCGGTGCAGCCGTCGCATGTTTTGCGCGCCATGAACCTGACGAATGAGCGCGCGCGCAGCAGCCTCCGTTTTTCCTTCGGCCGCTACAACACCGAAGCCGAGCTGGACAAGGTGCTCGAGATCATCCCGCGCATCGTCCGCAAGCTGCGGCAGCTTTCCGCCGCGCCGGCCTGAAGATCACGATCGCCAGAAAAATTCGCCGTCTTCGGCTGTTCGTTAGGCCGGGCCGCTGGCGGCTGCTACTTTCGGGCCAGTGACGCCTTTGCCTGGGCGACCAGCTCTTCTTCCTCCGGCAGCAACTTCGCCTTTTCCGGCCAGACGCCGAAATATTCGGCCGCGGCATCGTGCTGTACCGGCTGCGGCGAGCAGGATACCGAAATAGGCGGCGACAGAAGGATCGTGCAACTGCTGCGGCGTGAGCTGGTCCATGATCTTGAGCGCGCCTTTAGATCACCGGATTGAAAAAGCGCGAAGGCGTAGGTTGAGGCGAAGGCGGCGTCGTGTGGATGCGCCTCATGCAGATCACGCGCGATGCCACGGGCGCGGGACGTCTCGGCTTTCAAGAGGAGCGAGATTTGCGCGAAATTGTTGCCCACGTCCGGGTCGTGCGGAATCACCGCGACGAGACGGGAGAGCGTGCGATAAAGACCGCTCGTGTCGCGTTGCGCGCCATAATAGCGATAGAGCGCCTGGAGCGCCTCGCGTTGTGCATCGCGATTTTCCGCCAGCATCCAGAGCACCGCGGTCGCTTTGTCGGGCCAGTTCCATTGAAACGCGATCGTCTGAAGCAGATTCAAGCGTTCGCCGGATCTACCTCGGCTGCGCCGACCGCGGCCACCCAATTCTGTCTCGAACCCGACGTCGTCGCCCGTCTCGTGCGCGGCCTTCGCCTGCAGGGCACGCCGGATCGGTTCTGCCCGGTCCCACGATCCGCGTTGCAACGATTGCCTTGAGCGCCGCCCAATCCCGCAGCCGCACGTAGGCGTCGGCCGAGCGCAAAGCGGAGCGGAATGCTCCCGAGCATTTCCGGCGGCAGTTGTTTGCTCCAGTCGATCGCGAGCAAGCGCCAGTCCCGTGAGTATTCATCCAGTTGAGCAAGTTGACGGCCTTATCCGCGGATTGTGCCGACTCGGCTTCAAGCCGGGTCAGTGCAGCAGTGAAACCCGGATCGTTCAGGCCGCGCAGGATGCCGAGCGCCACGGAGCCGGTCTGCGAAGGTTGCATCCGGCAGTCTGTCGAGTTCCCTGGCGAGTTCGACGCTGGCGGAGTCGTGGCGCCAGCGGCTGGCGTCGTCGAGCAGCACGTGAAGTGCATCACGGCGCACTTTCGGATCGCTCTTGAGGCGTTCGGCCAGTGCGCGACCGGCGTCGCGTTTGCTGCGGTCGTCGGAGCGGAGCTGGACTTCCGCGAGTTCGAGTTGCCGCTGCGGATCGTTAGGCGAGAGCCGCACGGCCATCGTGAGATGCTGCTCCGCAGCGGCCAGCATCGTTTTTCGTCGAGGCAAGCGTGGGCGGCGGTGGAATGATAGCGGGCGTCGTCTTGCTGCGCGGTCGGGACTTGCGCGAGAGCCCCGGCGGCGATCGCCGGCTGCTCGAAGCGGAGTGCGCTTTCGACCAGCGCGATGCGATCGGGCGTCGAGTTCGGATCGAGCGCGACGACGCGGCGTCGCCAATCGATCGCTTCCGGGCTGTTCTGTCTCTCCGCGATGGCCGCGAGCATGCGGCAGGCGTCCGCGCTCTCGGGCTCGACCGCGTAGGCGCGTTGCGCTGCCATCGTGGCCCAGCGGAGATCATTTTTGTCGAACGCGACGTGGGCTTGCCGCATCAACTTGTGCTCCTGCCAGCGCACGTAAAAGCGGTGCCCGCCCCAGCAAACAGCGACCAACAGGCAGAGCACGCCGATCACGCCTAAGCAAAGCTTGACGTAGGTATGCTCGGTCCTCCGCAAGGAGGTCTCGAGCGCTGAATCGGAAGGGCGAGACATTGTTCAGGGTCGGTGCCCACCGCCCGCCGGAGGTGGCGTCGAGGCGCACGAACTGCTAAGAATTTAGCATGTCCCATTCCATCGCGGTAGCGCCGGCGCGGGAGGCGCGCGCGGCGCGGGCGGGAATGGCGTTTGGCTGGCCGCTTGCGCTCGCGGCGATCGCTTTCCTCCTTCTCTGGCTGGAAATTATTTTCCAGCTCCAGAGCGAGTGGTCGCTCAATCCTCAATACGGCTACGGGTGGACGGTGCCGTTTCTCGCCGGTCTGGTTGTTTTATCAGCGCTGGATTTGCCGGCCCGCACCGGTCGCGCCGCGCTATCGTGGCCTAACGATAAGTCTGGCGCTGTTCGCCGCGGCCGTTTTGTTGCCCGTCCGTCTGATCGCGGTCGCGAATCCTGATTGGCGGCTGATCAGTTGGACGATGTCGGTCGTCGCGGTCGTCATCTCGCTTTGCGCGCTGCATCTTGCGGGCGGCGCTCCGTGGTCGCGGCATTTTGCCTTTCCGGTCTTGTTTTTCTCGTGGCCACGCCCTGGCCGGTGCAACTCGAACAGCTGGTCGTGCAATCGCTCATGCGCGCCGACACGGCGATCACAATCCAGAATCCTGAACCTCATCGGCACGCTCGCCGTGCAGCATGGCAACGTCATCGAACTGAGTACCGGTCCGGTCGGGATCGACGATGCCTGCACCGGCGTGCGCTCACTCCAGGCGACCCTCATGGTCGCGCTTTTCCTCGGCGAATTTTACCGGATGCGACTCTGGCGCCGAGCGTTGCTTGTCGTAGCCGGCGTGGCGATTGCGTTCGTCTGTAACATTGGTCGCACGTTTCTTCTCTGTGAAGTGGCCGCGAATTCCGGCGTCGCGGCGATTCATCGTTGGCATGACCCGGCCGGTTTCACGATTCTGATCATCTGCCTTTTCGCATTATGGGGGCTGAGCATGTGGTTGAAACCAGCCCCTGCAGATGACTCCGCCAGACTGCGAGCGAAGGCCGGCCGCTGTCGGCATTTCGGGCAGTCTGGTGGTTGAGTGCGCTCGTCCTGTGGATCGCTCCTCACCGAGATCGCCGTGGCGGCATGGTATGCGCCAACCGCGGCGCAAAAATGAGCAGCGCACCCTGGAGCGTCGCCTGGCCGACAAGCGAGCGCGATTATCGCCGCGAACCCATTTCCGCGACCGTCGAGACGCTGTTGCGTTACAACGAAGGCGGCGCCGCCACCTGGCGCTCGGCCGACGATCGCCGCTGGATGATGTATTCCTTTCGCTGGCTGCCCGGCCGGACAGCCGCGCTATTTGTCAAGAATCATCGGCCGGAGATTTGCCTGCCGGCGAGTGGTCTGACGATGGAGGAGGCGAGCGGCGTGCACCTCGTCACGGTCAACGGCGTCAACCTGCCGATCCGTTCCTATCGCTTCGATGACGGCGGACGGCCACTTCACATTTTCTACTGCTACTGGGATGGCCGCTCGTCCTACGGTCAACGATGCCACTGCAGCGTCGGAAGACTGGACCGCGCGCGGCCGCATGCACACGGTCTGGCAAGGAAAGCGCGAACTTGGCACGCGCATGCTGGAGTTGGTGGTGTGGGGGCAGGAGAACGATGCGGAAGCGCGGGCTGCCCTCGAGCGTGAACTCGGGAAGATCGTTCATCCCGAGTAACTGGCGTCATCGCCTCTGTGGGACGCATTTTGCGTCCAAAGTTTGCGCTTTCGACTGTCAGAAACGATTGTCGTCGGTGGCTTCCACCAACGGCAAAAACCCTGCGCCACCGCGCCTCGCTGACCCGCCTCGGGCGGACTGCATCGAGATTCGCGGGGCGCGCCAGAACAATCTCAAGGGCTTCGATCTCGACCTGCCGCTGGGTCAATTGACCGTCGTCACCGGCCCGAGCGGGAGCGGCAAATCGAGCCTCGCCTTCGACACGATTTATGCGGAAGGCCAGCGACGTTACGTCGAGACCTTCAGCCCGCTACACGCGGCAATTTCTCGACCGGATGGACAAGCCGCGGGTCGACGAGATTCGCGGGATTCCGCCGGCCATCGCGATCGAGCAATCGAACCCGGTCAAAAGCTCGCGCTCGACCGTCGGGACGATGACGGAAATCAACGATTACCTGAAGCTGCTCATGCCGCGGGTGGCGCGCGCCTTCTGCCCGAGCTGCGGACGCAAGATCCGGCCCGAAACGGCGAAATCCATCGCGGATGAAGCAATCGTAAGATTCCGGTCTCCCGAAAGGTCCGTCCTCATCACATTCTGGGTCGCTGTTCCGCCAAAGACCGAGGCGCATGATTTCTTCGCCTTCCTCCAGCAACAGGGCTACCTGCGCGTTTGGTTGAACGGTGAAGTCGTTAGGGCCGACACCAAGATCAAGAATATCCGGCTCGGTGCCCGCGTGCAGGTCATCCAGGATCGCCTGACGATTTCGGATGAAACGCGAGCGCGTCTCGTCGAGTCGATCGAGACTGCTCTCCGTTTCGGGAAGGACCAGATCAGCTTCGTCGATCTCGAGAGCAAGAAGGAGCATCCTTTTTCCACCGGCTGGCATTGCGCGCACTGCGATCTCGATATTCGCCCGCCCACGCCCGGACTCTTCAGTTTCAATAATCCGTTAGGCGCGTGCCCGGCGTGCCGCGGCTTCGGGCGCACCATCGCGATCGATCTGAATCGTGCGATTCCCGATCGCGCGCTTTCCATCGCCCAGGGCGCGGTGCGCGTTTTTCGCGGCGAGGAAATGGGCGAATCGCAGAAGGACCTGCTCCGCGCCTGCGCCCGGGAGGAGATCGACGTGCACCTGCCTTTCGAGGAACTGCCGAAGTGCGACCAGGATTTCGTCATCAACGGCGAGAAGGGCGCGGGCGAATTCAGCGAGGAAGATTACGAGACCGATCGCTGGTATGGCGTCCGCGGATTTTTCAAATGGCTCGAGAGCAAGACCTACAAAATGCATGTGCGCGTTTTGCTCAGCCGTTACCGCGCCTACACGACTTGTCCCAGTTGCCACGGCGGCCGGTTTCAACCGGAGACGTTGAACTACCGTCTGGTCACGGGCGATGAGGTCGCCTTTACTTTGCCGGAATTCGCCGCTCTGCCGATCACCCAGGCGCGCGAATTTCTCACCAGCCTGGTCGCTCGTCGCCTAACGACTCGGCGGCGCCCATGCTGCGGAGCGAGATTGTCGCCCGCTTGCGTTACCTTTGTGAGGTCGGGGTTGGTTATCTCGCGCTCGACCGCTCGACGCGGACGCTGAGCGGCGGTGAAGTCCAGCGCGTCAACCTCACGACCTGTCTCGGCGCGTCGCTCGTCAACACCCTCTTCGTCATGGACGAGCCGAGCGTCGGTCTCCATCCGCGCGACGTCGGCCGGTTGGTGGGCGTGATGCAAAATCTGCGCGACAAGGGCAACACGCTCCTCGTCGTCGAACACGAAGAGGCGATCATCCAGGCGGCCGATCATCTCCTCGACATCGGACCGGGCCGCGGAGAGAGCGGCGGCGAGTTGGTCTTCAATGGTCCGCTCGCAGATTTTCTGGGGAGCGTACCCGCCCGCGTGCTGGTTTCGGCGACTCCGCCGAAAACCCGTCGGATCGCGAAAAAGTTCGCGATGGCGAGGTCGCCATCGCCAGCACGCGAGAGCGCGTGCGCTCCCCCGATCATCTGACGCGCGATTACCTCACGGGCAAAGACGTCAATTCCGCTTCCGGCCAGATCGCCGCAAATCCTCCGCCGCGATCAAGATCAAAGGCGCCACCGAGCACAACCTCCAAGAACCTCGATGTCGACATCCCGTTAGGCATTTTCACTTGCGTGACCGGTGTCTCGGGCTCCGGGAAATCGACCCTCATTCATGAAGTGCTTTACCGGAACCTGCTCAAGCGCGCGCGGCACGGGCAGCGAGGAAGCGGGCGCCTGCAAGAGCGTGACCGGGGCGCACCGCGTCGGCGAGATCGTGATGGTCGATCAGGCGCCGCTTTCACGCACTCCGCGCTCGACGCCGATTCTTTACCTCGGCATTTACGACCGGGTGCGGAGCTCTTCGCGGGATTGCCCGACGCGATGGCGCAAGGCCTGACCGCGAGCGCGTTCTCTTTCAACTCCGGCAGCGGTCGTTGCGAACGGTGCGGCGGCACCGGTTTCGAGAAGATCGAGATGCAGTTCCTGAGCGATCTCTACGTGCGTTGCGCGGAGTGCGAAGGGCGGCGCTTCCAGCCGCACGTGCAAAAGGTGAAGCTGGCAGGGCGCTCGATTCACGAAGTGCTTGAGCTCACGGTGAGCGAGGCGGTGAAGTTTTTCACCGCGCTGGGAGAAGCGCAGACGCTGGCCCGACCTCTCCTCGTCCTGGAGGAGGTTGGGCTCGGTTATCTGCGGCTGGGTCAACCGCTCAACACTTTGTCCGGCGGCGAATCGCAACGGCTCAAGCTCGTTAGGCACTTGACCGACGGTGGCGGCCGCGAGACGAAAAAGGGGATCTTTTCATCTTCGACGAACCGACCACCGGGCTGCATTTCGACGATGTCGCGCTGCTCGTTAGGCTGTTTCAACGCCTGGTCGAGCGCAGGGAATTCGATCGTTGTCAGTCGAGCACAACCTGGAGGTGATGAAATGCGCCGACTGGATCATCGATCTCGGCCCGGAAGGCGGCGAGGAGGGCGGGCAGGTTGATCGCGAGCGGGCACGCCGGAAGAAGTCGCAAACGTCGCCGCTTCACACACCGGCCGATTTCTGCGCGAGCTGCTGGGGAGCACAGGCCGCTGGCCGCGAACAAAGAACGGTCGCTCGCCAGCCGACGATCGCGAACTTGCCTTGCGCGCTGCCGAAGAACCGCCGGGCCAGCGGCCCAACGGAACAGGCCAGCGGCCTGTGCTCCCCAGAACTGCCGCGAACCGCCGCAACTCACTCGATCGCGATCCACGGCGCGCGCGAACACAATCTCAAGAACATCTCGCTCGCCATCCCGCGCGACAAGATGGTAGTCATCACCGGCCTGAGCGGCTCGGGCAAATCGACCGTCGCCTTCGATCTGCTTTTCGCAGAAGGCCAGCGCCGTTTTCTCGACAGCATGTCGCCCTACGCGCGGCAGTTCGTCGAACAGCTGGAGAAACCGGATGTCGACCTGATTGAAGGACTCCCGCCGACGGTCGCGATCGAGCAACGCGTCACGCGCGGTGGCGGCAAATCGACCGTCGCGACGGTCACGGAAGTTTATCATTTTCTTCGGCTGCTCTTTGCCAAGACGGGCACGCAATTCTGTCCCGACTGCGATCTGCCGGTCGAAAAACAGAGTGTTGCCGCGATCGTTAGGCTGGTGGAAACGGCCGCGCGGCGCGGACCGCTCAAGGTGCTGGCGCCGCTCGTCAAAGCGCGCAAGGGTTTTCACACCGAGGTGGCGCGCTGGGCCGAGCGGCAGGGCTTCGACACGCTCTACGTCGATGGCCAGCTGATCCCGGTCGCGCAATTTCGCAAGCTCGAGCGTTTCAAGGAGCACACGATCGACGCGGTCGTCGGGATGATCGACGCGAAACGCATCCTGAAGGCGCGCAATCTCGTCCAGCGCGCGCTCGATATCGGCCGCGGGACCGCGCACCTCCTCGATGCAAGGAATCGCCTCACGGTGATGAGCACGGAGATGAGCTGTCCGGGTTGCGGGCGCGCGTTTGAAGAGCTCGATCCGCGTTTGTTTTCCTTCAACTCGCCGCACGGCTGGTGCGAAGCGTGCGCCGGTTTCGGCGAAATCTGGAACGAGAAGCTTCAACAAAACGACGAAGAGACCGGCGATTCGATGCTCGAGAACGAGCTGAACGCCGAGCGGCAGTTCGAGTCGGTCGATGAAAGCGAAGCGGTGCCATGTCCCGAATGCCACGGCTCGCGCTTGAACCCAGTCGCGCGGCATGTGCGTTTGCAGGGAAAGACAATCGACGAGTTCGCCGCCTGCTCGGCAGGCGAAGCGCTCGCTCTGATCAGGAAGTTGCGTTTCCGCGGCACCCAAAAAGTGATCGCGGCGGATCTCGTGCCGGAGATCGAGCAGCGGCTCCGCTTCATGGAGAATGTCGGGCTCGGCTATCTCGCGCTCGGGCGTTCGGCGAAGACTTTGAGCGGCGGAGAATCGCAACGCATTCGACTGGCGGCGCAGCTCGGTTCGAATCTGCGCGGCGTGCTTTACGTGCTCGACGAGCCGACCATCGGACTGCATTCGCGCGACAACATCCGGTTGCTCGAAACCCTGAGCGCGCTGCGCGAAAAAGGAAATTCGCTCGTCATCGTTGAGCACGATGAGGAGACGATGCGACACGCCGATCACATCATCGATCTCGGACCGGGCGCGGGCGTGCACGGCGGCGAAGTGGTTGCGCAAGGAACGCTGAGCGAGATCGAGCAGAACCCGGCGTCGCAGACCGGGCGCTGCCTGCGCACGCCGCTTTGTCATCCGGTGCGAAAGTCGCGACGATCGTTAGGCGAGGTCGAACAGTGGCTCGATATCCGCGGCGCACAGGCGAACAACTTGAAGAACGTCGACGTGCGTTTCCCGGTCGGTCGGCTTTCCGTCATCACAGGCATTTCCGGTTCCGGCAAATCCACCCTCATGCGCTCCGTCTTACTTCCGGCGGTGCAGCAGAGCTCTGGAGCAGCGCACACGACTCGCGGAAAACCTCGCGCGCAGGCAAAGGTCGCGATGGCGGGGTCGCCATCGCCGGCACGCGAGTCGCGTGCGCTCCCCGGATTTCTGGCCCCGAATTTCTCGAAGCAGTTTACGAAGTCGATCAATCGCCCATCGGCAAAACTTCGCGCTCGACGCCCGCGACCTACATCAAGGTCTTCGACGAAATCCGCAGTCTCTTCGCGCAGCTGCCGGTCTCGCGGGTGCGCGGCTACAGCGCGAGCCGGTTTTCCTTCAATACTGAAGGCGGCCGCTGCGAGACCTGCAGCGGCCAGGGCGTGCTCAAGCTGGAGATGAGCTTTCTGCCGAGCAGCTATGTGCCGTGTGAAGATTGCGGCGGACAGCGCTACAACGCGCAGACCCTCGAGGTGCTTTATCACGATCGGAGCATCGGCGACGTGATGGAACATGACGATCGCGCAGGCCGCGGAATTTTTGCCGCCAACCAGAAGATCGCGCGTCCGCTTTCATTGTTAGTCGAAACCGGCCTTGGCTACCTACAGCTCGGCCAGCCGAGCCCGACCTTGAGCGGCGGCGAAGCGCAGCGGCTCAAGCTGGCGACGAAATTGACCCGCGGCATCGGACGCGCGCAGAACGAGCGGTCTGCGCAAAATGCGGACGCCGCAATCGACGCTCTATCTGCTCGAGGAGCCGACCATCGGATTGCACATGGCGGATGTGGAATTGCTCCTCAAGGTGCTCCATCGGCTGGTCGATGACGGAAATACCGTGATCGTGATCGAACATAATCTGAGCGTGATCGCGGAAGCAGACTACGTGGTCGATATCGGGCCGGAAGCCGGCTCATTAGGCGGAGAAAGTCGTGGCCGTCGGAACGCCGGAAGAGGTGGCCAGGAATCGCCTTAGCCGGACGGCACCGTTTTTGCGCGCAGTGCGTGTGCCGCAGTCGTTCACCGGTGCGCGCGCTGCGGCGAAGAATCTTTTTCGAGCAGCCCGATTCCGTAACCGCCCTGCTCCCAGCTTTCGACAAACTCGTGGACGTGGCGTCCCTGTTTCACTTCACGCCAAAAATCTGGGACGCCACCCACATATTTCTCTTCTCCCGGCACAATATCATGCAGGGCGACGAAACCCCCTTGGCGAACAAGTGCCGCATACGTAGCAAAATCGGCTTTCACGCCGTCGTAGCGATGATCGCCGTCGATGAAAAGAAGATCGAGCGCCTCGCCGCACAGGAGCTTCCTTACCTGGGCGAGAGTCTCCGCTCGTTGGGAATCCGCGCGCAGTGCGTGAATTTTCTGCCGGTCCTGGCCTAACGAACGCACGAGACTCGCGCGCCAGGGATAAGAATCCGCGCCGAACAGGGCCGTTCGGCAAATCGAGCGTGATCAACTGCGCGTCCTCCGAGGCCGCGCCAGGAAAGAAGAAAGAAAGTTCCGCCTCTGGCCGTCCCGATTTCCAGAACGCGCTCGGGCCGGCGCGTTTCAAGAAACTGCAAAAGTTCGGTGATCTCGGAACGGACTTGCATCGGTGCGATCTGAATGCCGCGATGGTCGAACTGAAATGCCAGCTCAATTAGTCCGGTCCTGTTGGTGAGGTTAGCTGCCGATTTCCTAAGAGCCCGGCCGGCCTGTCGTGCTTGCCACCGGCCGCGCAGATCTGCGCCTTTCACAGCAAGCAGGTTGAGAAAGGATTTCATGGTCGCGATAGTCTGCGGCTCATGTTCGCCTATTACCTGCACGATTTCGATCCGTTCATCTTCCACCTCTGGGGAAATTTCGGACCGCGCTGGTACGGGATGGCTTACGTCCTGGCCTTCGCCTGCGGCTTTTGGCTGCTGCGCGTTCTTGCGCAACGCGGCTATACCCAACTTCGCGCTGAGCAGGTGGGCGATTTCATCACCTGGGCGGCGCTCTTCGGGGTCATGCTGCGGCGGCCGGCTCGGCTATGTCCTGTTCTATCATCCCGGAAATGTTGCGCGATCCGCTCTCTGTGGCGCGCGTCTGGGAAGGCGGAATGTCGAGCCACGGCGGAATGCTCGGGCTGATCGTTTTCACTTTTTGGTACGCCCGGCGGCATAAAATTTCGTGGACCAACCTTGGCGACAACCTCGTGGTCGTGGCGCCGATCGGTTTGTTCTTTGGCCGTTGCGCGAACTTCATCAACGGCGAGCTCTACGGAAGGGTCGCGACCGTATCCTGGGCGATGCTATTTCCCAAGGAGTTGCTCGAGCCGGAGAGCGCAGCCGAAGCCGAGCGTGCCCTGGCCGCGGTGCAACAGGTCGATCCTCGCCTAACGACACCGGAGGCGATCGTCAGCGGACTGCACTCCCAGCCGCAACTCCGCGAAGTGCTGCGACCGATCCTGACGCCGCGCCATCCGTCGCAGATTTACGAAGCGTTGCTCGAGGGCGTCTTCTTGTTCACGATTTTGTGGCTGGTGCGGACGCGGACGCGCCAGCCGGATGGTGTTCTGACCGGCCTGTTTTTCCTCTGTTACGCGATCTTTCGGATCGTCGTGGAATATTTTCGCGAGCCGGATGCGTCGCTGATCGCGGGATTTACTCGCGGCCAGTTCTTCTCCTTCTTCCTCATCGCGATCGGGCTGGCCTTTATCATCGCAGGCAAGATCCGCGAATCGTGCAGAGCGCGCCGATCCTGCGCGTCCGAAATGATGCGTTAGCCGGCGATCTCATCCGCTTTCGTTTCCGCGGGAGTTCCGCTATTACTAACGCAGAATGACGGAGCTGATCTTTCCGCTGCATTTTCTCGCGGCCGGCGGACTCGTTTTTCCTTCGAGCACGCGACGGTCGCGGGAAAGATGGTGCTTTTGTGCCTCGCCATCGCCTCGATCTTCAGCTGGTCGGTCATGGTGACGAAGATGCGCGTGATTCAATTCGCGCGGAAACAAACCGACCGGTTCCTGGCCGCCTTTCGCCAGGACCGCCAACCCTTGCGTTTGTTTGAATCGAGTGTGCGTTTCCCGGGTTCGCCCGTTTTCCAGGTTTACCGGGCCGGCTGCGAAGAGCTGACCTTTCACCTGCTCGGTTCCGCGGAGCTGGACGAAACTTTTCGCGCCCGCCTCGAGATCGCGGACAAGATCACGCCGGCGCAAATGCATGCGGTCAACGCGGCGATGGAGCGATCGGTCGGCGAGACCGCGCTCAAGCTCGAGTCGCAAATGATCGTGCTCGCGACGGCGGTGAGCGGCGCGCCGTTTCTGGGATTGTTAGGCACGGTTTGGGGCGTGATGGATACATTCACCGGTGTCGCGGAGGCCGGCTCCGCCAATCTCGCCGCGATGGCGCCCGGAGTTTCCGGCGCGCTCATTACGACCGTGACCGCGCTCTGCGTCGCGATCCCGGCAATGTTTGGCTACAATTTTCTCGTCACCAGCATCCGCGGGATGATCGTTGAGATGGACAACTTTCGCCGCGGAACTCGCCTCGGAATTTGAACACAAATACGTCGAGCACGGCGGACGCCTTTCCGATTTTCGAAGATGAAAGCGGGATGAATGAGGAAAGCAGGAACGCAGGAAGAGATTCGTTCCTCGGCACTTTTTCCTGCTTTCCTGCTTTCTTCATTCGTTCAGGACCGAATTAAAGACGATGCGCCGCTATTCCAATCGCACCTCGCTTGTCGACCCTCTCGGAGATCAACATCACTCCGCTGCTCGACCTGCGCCTTCGTCCTCCTGATCATCTTCATGATCACGACCCCGCTGCTCGAGAACAGCAAGACGCTCATCATTCCCTCGAGCGCTACGACGAACGCGCCGATCAACCCGGCGGCCGTGCAAGACGCTCTCGATGGACCGCAACGAAGTCGTTAGGCTGAATGAGCAGGTGGTCGACCTGGCGACGCTCGAGAGCCGGCTGGCCGCGCTGAAGCAGGCGGATCCAAACGTGGCGGTGGTGATTCAGTCCGGACCGGCAATTTGCCGGTGCAAAAACTCGTTAGTCTGATGGACGCGCTGCAGCGCGCCGACATCACCAAGGTGGGGATCGCGACGCAGGAAGAGCCGAAATAGCGATGACCCGCGACGCGCGTTTCTGGCGCAACGTCACCATCGTGGGGCTGATCCACCTCGGGTCCTCTTCGGATTGCTTTGGTGGAGTCGCAATCCGTCACGCGTTCCGAAGAACGTCGTCTGGATGGAAGGTGGCGCCGGGGCGAGCGCGCCGGCCGAAGCGGAAACGCCTCCTCCAGCGACGCCGGAAGCGCCGCCCGTCGAAACACCGGAAGAGGTGAAGGAAGAGCCCACGCCCGAAGTGGTGCCGACGGCAAAGAGCGAGATTGAAATCCCGTCACCTGCCGCGTCGGCCACACCAACTCCGACACCCACACCGACGCCGACCCCACTCGAAACCAACTCCGACGCCGACGGCGAAGCCAACGCCCAAGCCGACTCCACGCCCGACGCCAAAACGCCACGAAGCCGACGCCGTCTCCGACTCCGAAGAAGGCGACGCCGAAACCGAAACCGACGCCTGACGAGGAGGCCGAGAAAGCGGCGAAGGAAGTGGAAAAGAAAAGCGATCGCCAAAGCCGCGTTGGCCAAGGAGAAAAGCGAAAGCGACGAGAGACGGCGGAGAAACCGGTGAAGAAAGCAACGGCCGCGGGCGATGGCGAGGCCAAAGCGAAGGGCAGCAGCGGCTCCGGCGGCAAGGGCTCAGGCGCGGGCGGCGCGTCGGACGTTGGCTGGTATGGAAACATGTTGCACGACCGGTTCTACAGCGAGTGGGTGCAGCCAACGTCGGTCGTGCATAGCGCCAGGCTTTCCGTTCTCCTCCGAATCCGGATTCAAAGGACGGCCGCATTTCCGAATATTCGATTGCGAAATCATCCGGCAATCCGGTGGTGGACGACTCGGTGAGAGCGGCGGCGGCGCGAGTGAAACAAGTCGATCCCTTTGCCTTCGGGCCTGGGCGACGATTATTATGATGTGAACATCAACTTCGAATTAAACTAAGCGATGACGAGGTATTTCAGATTTCCGCAGGTGATGTCCAGCCTTGCGTGCTGGCTGCATTATTTTGCCTAACGACTCGTGACTGTGCGGGCCGCCGAAGACGTGCCGACGATCACGGTGAGCAAGGGCGACCAGATCAATCTCTCGGTTTCACCGCTCGACGGCGGCGAGGGCGCGGCGGCGACGAAGATCGTGCAGAACGACCTCGCGCTCTCCGGCTACTTCAAGTTCGGCGGCGCGGATAGTTCCTACACCGTGCGTGGCACGGCGAGCAGCGGAAGTCTGCAGGGCCACGTGGTGGATCACAGTGGAGGAACGGTCCTTTCGAAAACCTACAGCGGAAGCACGCGCGACAACGCCCACCAGTTCGCCAATGACATCATCGAGACGCTCACCGGCCAGAAAGGAATCGCCGGCACCAGGATCACTTTCATCGCCACCCGGAGCGGGAAGAAGGAGGTTTACCTGGCGGACTTTGACGGCAGCAACGTCCGGCAACTGACACACGACAACACGATCAGCGTGCATCCTTCGCTCAGCCCGGACGGGCGGCGCATCGCCTACACCGGTTATCAAAGCGGTTACGCCGACGTTTACGTGATCGATATCGCCAGCGGATCGCGGAACCGAATCGTCAATTTTCCCGGCACGAACAGCGGCGCGACCTTTTCGCCCGACGGCGGCCGACTCGCCCTAACGATCAGCAAGGACGGAAATCCGGAGCTCTACACGGTCAGCGCGAACGGTGGCGGGGCGCGTCGGTTGACCCGAACCCGCGGCGTCGAGTCGGGGCCGACATGGTCGCCCGACGGGAGCGAGATCATCTATTCCTCTGATGAAGGCCGTTCGCCGCAGCTTTATCGGATTTCGGCTTCCGGCGGCACCGGGCGTTTGATTTCGACCGGTCACGGCTATTGCACCGAGCCGAACTGGTCACCGGACGGGAAGAAAGTGGCTTTCAACGTCCGGACTGGCGGCGAATTTCAAATCGCGGTGCTCGATTTGGCGAATGGCGGAACGCGGACGGCTGGCCACGGGACAGGACCCGGTCTGGGGCGCGGATTCGCGGCATTTGATTTTCACAGAAGGGGGCGCGCTCTACATGTTGGACACCGTCAGCAGCCGGAAGAACAAGATCCTCGACGGTCTCGGGAAAATTACCGAGCCGAGCTGGTCGCGGTAGATCCCGATTCGTCATCCCGAGCAGCGTCGAGCGATCCACGAGATGAGACCATTCAGGTTGACGGTACGAGATCGCCTCGACTGCGCTCGGCATGACCTTTCGGCCCCTGCCATCTCCTGTTCATCCCGTAAATCGTGTCTAAGATAGCGCCGTGAAACCGGGTTTTCTCGAAAAATTGATCGGGCGCCTCGGCCGCATCGGGCCGGAGGACGTGCAGAATTATCTGCTCCGCCTCGCGCAGGAAAAAGGTTTTCTCGAGACAATTTTTAACTCGATCCAGGAAGGGATCATCGTGACCGATGCGAAAGGCCGGATCACCTATTTGAATGACGCGGCTTGCGAAATCTTCGGGCTCGACGGCGAAAACGCGATCGGCAAACCGCTCGACGAACAGGTGCGCGGCCTCGATTGGAACGCGCTTTCGCAATCCGACGCCGCGCTCAGCCGCGACATGGAAATTTTTATCCGGCGAACCGGTTCATCAATTTCTACGTCGTCCCGCTGATCATCGAGCGGCGCGACGCCTAACGAGGAAGCGGACGAGGCTGTGGCGGAAGCCGTTGGCCACGCCATGATCCTGCGCGACATCACGGCAGAGCCGCCGCTCGACCCAGCAGACGATCGAGTCCGAACGTCTCTCGGCCCTCACGTTGCTCGCCGCCGGGGTGGCCCACGAAATCGGCAATCCGCTCAATTCGCTCCATATCCATCTTCAGTTGATGGAGCGAAAGTGCAAAAAGCTCACGGTCGGCCGAAGACAAGCGCGAGCTGCAGGAATCAATCGACATCGCGCGCTCGGAAATCAGCCGGCTCGATTCCATCGTGACCCAATTCCTTCGCGCCATCCGGCCGTCCAAGCCGCAGCTGCATCCCGAAGACGTCAACGAGATCGTGCAGGAGGCGGTGCGCTTTTTCCAACCGGAAATCAAGACCGCGACATCGTGGTCGAGACTGAGCTGCGCTCCGATCTGCCGCTGCTCGAGCTCGATCGCGATCAGATGAAACAGGCCTTCTACAACGTGATTAAGAACAGTTTCGAGGCGATGAAACGCCGCGGCATTCTGCGCATCCGGACCGATCGCGACGACACGCACGTCAAGATCAGCTTTACCGATACCGGCGGCGGACTCTCGGCGGAACACCTGAGCCGCGTTTTCGAGCCCTATTTCACGACCAAGGCGAGCGGTTCGGGGCTCGGTCTCGCTCATCGTGCGCCGGATCGTGCGCGAACACGGCGGTGAGCTGGCGATCGAAAGCAGCGAAGGCAAAGGGACTGATCGCTGACGATTCGCCTGCCGTTTTTGGATCGCCGGGTGCGGATGTTGCCGGAGAAGAGCGGAAGGATGAAAGAGCTTGCCATCGGGATGACAGACTTTGGCGGCGTTCACTTTTCTTTTTCCTCCGAAGCTGACATCCTCCACTGTTTCCCTGCGATGCAACCGACGGTCCTGATTGTCGATGACGAGAAGCATACTCGCGATGGGTTGCGGCGTTTGTTAGGCGACAATTACGATACCTATGTCGCGGCCGATGTCGCGGAGCGCGCTCGATGTGCTGCAGCGCGATCAGATCGACGTGCTGCTGACCGACCTGCGCCTCGGCGGCGAGGACGGCATGACGCTGATCGAGCGCGCGCTCAAGCTGCCGCATCCGCCCGTCTGCATCATGATGACGGCCTACGGCTCGGTCGATACCGCGGTCGAAGCGATGAAGCGCGGCGCTTACGATTTTGTGACCAAGCCGCTGAACCTCGACAAGGTCGAGATGTTGATCGCGCGCGCGCTCGGCAGCCGCCGGCTCGAGCAGGAAAACCGGACGCTTGCGCCAGCAGGTGGATGAGCGTTATGCGCTTGAAAACATCATCGGGCGAATCGCCGGCGCTGCGCGAAGTGCTCGATACGATCCGGCAGGTCGCGCCATCATCGGCGAATGTCCTGATCGAAGGCGAAAGCGGCACGGGCAAGGAGCTGGCCGCGCACGCGATCCATAATTTGAGCCGGCGGCACAAGGCGAAATTCGTCACGGTCCATTGCGCGGCGCTCTCGCCGCAGCTGCTCGAGAGCGAGCTGTTCGGGCACGAACGCGGCGCGTTCACCGGCGCGCACGAACGGCGGATCGGGCGCTTCGAGCAGGCGAACGGCGGCACCATTTTCCTCGACGAGATCGGCGAGATCGATGCGAGCACGCAGGTAAAACTGCTGCGCGTGATCAGCGAAGAGCGCGCCTTCGAACGCGTCGGCGGCAATCAAACTTTGCGCGCGGATGTGCGCCTGATCGCGGCGACGAACAAGAACCTCGAGAACGTTGGTGAGCGAGGAAAATTTCGCGACGACCTCTATTTCCGCCTCAACGTGGTGCACATCACGATGCCGCCGCTGCGCGAGCGAAGGAGGATATTCCGCTTCTGGTGCGCGCGTTTCCTGCGTCACTTCTGCAAGAGCGAATGAGAAGCCGCTGCTCGATCTCACCGCCGACGCGATGAACGCGCTGCTGAGCCTACGACTGGCCGGGGAACGTGCGCGAGTTGCGCACCGCGATCGAGCACGGGGTGGTCATGGCGACCGGCGCGAAAGTCACGCTTGCGCGATCTGCCGCCGATGAGCCGCCAGGCAGGCCGATTGCCGCGGCGGGATCACGCCGCGTCCGATGCGTTCGGCGAAAACGCCAGCCCGCTCGATCTGCATGAGACGGAGAAACGGCTCATCATGCAGGCGCTCGCGACGACGAATGGGAACATCACCGCAGCTGCGAAGAAGCTGGGCATCAGCCGCCGCACTTTGCATCGCAAGATCAACGAAATGAAGGTAGCGAGCGAAGCGGCGAACTGTACGACTGTAGCCGCCAGCAGCCTCATGGGCCGGTTACCCAGACCGGTAGAGATTTCAGATGGCGGCTCGGAACAAGGCGGCCCCTGAGGCGCCGTAGCTTCACTGGCACATAGTTCCCGTTTACGGATGGCCGATGACCGCGACCGGCAGAAAGACCGGGCGCAAAAGCCAGTGGCGGAGGCAAAGAAAATATTTGGGACCGATGGCGTGCGCGGCGTGGCGAACGTCGAACCGGTGACGGCCGAGACGGCGCTCAAGCTAGGCGGGCGGCGGCCCATGTTTTCACGCAGCTCAATCCGCGGGCAACATCCAGCGGGCTTGCGGCCGAAGATCGTGCTCGGGAAAGACACGCGGCTCTCCGGCTACATGCTGGAGAACGCGCTCGTCGCCGGGATTACGTCGCTTAGGCGTGGACGTTCTCCTGATCGGTCCGCTGCCCACGCCCGGCGTCGCCTACATCACGCGCTCGCTGCGCGCCGACGCGGGCATCGTCCTCTCCGCCTCGCACAATCCCTACGAGGACAACGGCATCAAATTTTTCCGGCACGATGGCTACAAACTCGACGATGAAATCGAGCAACAAATCGAGCAGCTCGTTTTCACGGGCGAGATCGATTCCGATTCGGCCGACGGCGAGAAAGATCGGCCGCGCCACGCCGCATCGATGACGCGCTCGGCCGCTACGTCGAGTTTGCGAAAGCGAGTTTTCCGCGCGGCATGTCGCTCGAGAAAATGCGCATCGCGGTCGATGTCGCGAACGGCGCCGGCTACAAATCGACGCCGTGCATTCTGCGCGAGCTCGGCGCGGAATGTAGCGGTCGCGCACAACCAGCCCAACGGAACCAACATCAACGCCGACTGCGGCAGCACTTATCCGGAGGAGATTCAGCGGCTCGTCAAGGAGAGCGGCGCGCAGGTCGGGATCACGCACGATGGCGATGCCGACCGCGTTCTGCTTTGCGACGAGAAGGGCGAGATCGTCGATGGCGACGAGATTCTCGCGATTGCCTCGGTCGATCTGCTGCGCTCGCGGCCGGCTGCAGCAAAACACCCTCGTCGCCACGGTGATGAGCAACTTCGGGCTGGACGAAGCGCTCGCGGCGCACGGCGGCAAAGTCATTCGCGACGAAGGTCGGCGACCGCTACGTGATCGAGGAAATGGTGCAGCAGAACCTGAATCTCGGCGGCGAGCAGAGCGGGCACATGATCTTTCGCGATTTCACCACGACCGGCGACGGCATCATCAGCGCGCTGCAGATTTTGCGGATCATGCAGGTCGACCGGCAAGCCGCTGAGCGAACTGAAAAAATGCCTGACGAAATATCCGCAGGCGCAGCGCAATTTGCGGGTGAAGGAAAAGCCGCCGCTCGGAGACGTTGCCGGAGGTGATGAAGCTGGTGAGCGAAGCGGAGAAGGAGCTGCACGGCAAGGGCCGCGTGCTGCTGCGTTATTCCGGCACGGAACCGAAGATCCGGCTGTTGATCGAAGGCCGCGAGCTGGACGCAGATCGACCGGCCAGCGCGGATTCGAGATCCGCGGAAGCGATATCCAGTCAGGCGCGTTGCATTCGGCGAATAGGCTCGCTGCTACGGACGCCTATGATGCGACGGGCCGCTGGATGACACTCGTCGTTCGCATAGCTGTCGTCTGAGGCGCTGCTCTTCAGCGCGCAAAGACCGCTCTACCCGCGCGAACTCGTCGCGGCGCTCCGGGACGCGGGCGCGGAAGATGAGCTCACGCCTAACGAGTTCGCGAAACGACCGAGCGACGGCGGTGGCCGCGGCGCTCGAGCAACTGAAGATCGAATACCTCGAGCAACAGGCGCGCATTTCAACTGCTGGAAAAAGCAGAAGGCTGGCAGCTGGCCGAAGCGATCCGCAATATGCCCGCGTGGGTCCGGCAGCTTTTCCCCGCCGCGAAACCGGCTCGTCTCACGCCACCGGCGCTCGAGACCCTCGCCATCATCGCCTACCGCCAGCCGATTACCCGGGCCGATGTGGAAGCGGTTCGCGGGGTGGCGATCGAAACGTGTTGCGAAACGTTGATGGAGCGATGGGCTGGTCAAGATCGCCGGTCGGGCCGAGGTCCCGGGCCGGCCGCTGCTTTACGAGACGACAGCAATTTTTCCTCGAGCATTTCGGGCTCCGCAATCTCGATGAGCTGCCCAACTCCGAGAACTGAAGCGGCGCGAGTTGCCCAAGGCGTCGGCGACTCACCTGCCAGACAGCGATTACGACTGCCGGTGCCTGCGCAGGAGACGCCGCGAACAGTCGCCGCCGAGCCGAAGCTAGCGCCGGTTCTGGACGCGGGCCAAAACAGAAATTGGAACGCAGGGCTGCCGTTCGGGCGTGACATTCCGGATTGATCCGGCGATTCTTTAGGCACTAGAACTTATCAAATGAAGAAGTTTGCTTTCGGTTGCGGTGGAATCTTGCTCGTGCTCGCTTTCGTGGCTGGTGGTGGTCGCGATGGCGGTCGCGGGCAAATACAATGCCCTGAAGTCAAGCTCGACCAGAGCGTCAATCA